>Ga0157375_10000058_pt1 | contig 121019 bp, 86 predicted proteins | sample M35metaG_FD_115311 | JGI IMG/M metagenome (GOLD analysis project Ga0157375, IMG submission 115311) | Miscanthus rhizosphere microbial communities from Kellogg Biological Station, Michigan, USA - M3-5 metaG | ecosystem: Host-associated > Plants > Roots > Rhizosphere > Soil | place: USA... | reverse complement strand
TACGTGCGGTCATAACTGCCGAACCACACGCACGAAAAATGCAGAGCGCTCGAATCAAAGGAAAGTTTCTACTCCAACTAATATCCGCTTGGGTTTGACCGCTCCAAACGCTTCGCGCGGTTCGGTTGCGCTTTTAGCAGGCTCTAACTTTATGCGATTTAAATCTGGCGCTTCGCCGGTTTCATTTCCATTGTCAGCTCATGAATCCGGGACAAAAAGGGAGCGTCTCTCACGTCCCTTCCACGCATTCAGATGCCAAACAGCCACTTCCTCCCAAAGACTGGCCACACGCCCCGGTGCATCGCATTCAGGACAAAGCCGTTTATATCGTGACAGCGGGCACATTTCACAAAGAGGCTTTTTTCGACACGGAACAAAAGCGCGATTTGCTCGAGCGCTTGCTCTTATCTTACGCCAAACGCTTTGAGTGGCACCTCGAAGCCTGGGCAATTTTTGCCAATCATTACCATTTCGTCGCGCGCGGAAATCAGCAATCCGAAAATCTGGGAGCATTGATACAGCAACTTCACTACGACACAGCCTCAGAAGTGAATCGGCACGACCACCAGCCCGGCCGGCAGGTCTGGTATAATTTCTGGGACACAAAATTGACTCATCATTACAGCTATCTTGCCCGGCTCAACTACGTGCATCAAAACGCGGTAAAGCATGGCCTTGTGCCTGTTGCAAACCAATATCGCTGGTGTTCGGCCGCATGGTTCGAGCGAACCGCTTCTCCCGCACAAGTGAAAACAATCTACAGTTTCAAAACCGATAAGGTAAATGTCTACGACGACTTCTAAATCCGTGCATACGCAAGAGGCGCCACAAGACCGCGCGAAGCGTTTGGAGTGCGCTGTATTCCGGCGCTTTTGTATTTTCCTGCCGTATAACTTGCGTCCCGAAGGTTCGCAACACTAAAAAAGAAACGAAAAGCGCCGGGATACGGGCGCACTCCTATGAGATCCCCGAACAGGCAAGCGCTTTCCGTTACTTTTTTTGGTTTAGTTTTACGGTTGATCCGTCGATAAAGCATTCTTCACAAAGCAATTTCTTAGCGGCGCATCTTGGCGGAGACTCGGGCAGTCAAGGTGGAGCGCAGCAGGGCACGGGGGCACGTGGCGAGCAATACCTTGACGGCCCGAGTCGGAGCCATACACTCGCCGCACCGAAATTGCTTTGTGTTGCTGGGTCATCCATTCCTTTGGTTGTCAGTTCTGTTAGTTCTGGAAAGCACAAAGACTTTCCCCCAGGTTAGCGGACCGTTGCGGCCAACTCAGAAACAAAGACGATGGAAACGTTTTCCCTGCAGTGCGTGAAGCAGTATGCCTCAGCGACAAACTCCTATCCGGTGTTTGAACCATGATTACTTTTCCGATACTGTAAGGCAGGGAAACGAGTGCGCCCAATCTCCAAATCGGGCATTGAATGCCCAGTGCGTCAGGCGGGCGCACGCCGTTTCCCAAATCTTCGCTCTGTTTAGCTCTGCTCATTTCGGGCCGCTAATGAATTCTTTATTTCAAGTTTGCAAATTTTAAAGTGCCCTCTCAGGCGCTGCTCATTTTCCATCCCAGTTGTTCCGCGGTTACTTGGCCGGTTTGCCATCGCCAGAGATCCACGCCCAACTGGCGAGCCACCGCCACTATCGCTATCTTTCTTAACCGCTTATTGGCCAGCCGTCCGCTTTGACGCAAAACATTCCAGGCTTTCAGTCCGGTGTAATCCGATTGCCAATACACCATTCGCCAGGCCAACTCGACCAGGATCGTCCTCACATACGAACTGCCAGCCTTATTGATACTTAAGTCCAGGTGGTAGGCGCCACTACTGCTCACAGCGCCGCATAGTCCGGTAAAACCCCCAATATTGCGCCGGTTCTTAAACCGCTGATAGGTGCACAGCTCCCGCAGCAGCAACATAAAACTCAGCCGGCCAAATCCCTTGGGCAGTTGCTTGGGCGCCGAGCTCTCCAGTTTCTTTTCCACCACACCCAAACGCTTTTCTATGTCGAGAATCAATGCCCGATCATCTTCCAGCGCCGCCGCCAGTTCCGGGCAAAGTTGAGCCTTGAGCTCTTCCCAGCGCGCCTTCTTCCACCAACTCTGATTTTCAAAGTTCCCTTGACCCAGCAACAAACCTCGGCCCCGTGCTCTCAAGGACTGCAACAGTTTGCTTAAGCTTCGACGGTGACGAGCCTCAATCCGTTGTTGTTCTTCCGTTTGGCTGGGCACATACACCGGAACCATTGCTTTCTTATTGCCTAATACGTAACGCTGCAGCTTGTCAGCCAGGTGCCGTGAATCCAGTTTGTCAGTCTGAACTCGTTTGTGGTGCGGATCCAGCTTCTCGGGATGCACCACATAACATTCGACCCCCTTGGCCTGAAGCTTGCGACACGGCCAAAATCCAAAAGCGCCCGCTTCATAAACCGCATACACCTTCCGGGCCAGAGGCAGTTGTTTTTGCACGAAGCGCCAAAACCCTTCCCAGGTGAAACGCTGTGCCGGCTGAGGAGTGGAATTATCGATGATTCGCGTAATGCTGATAGACTGTTTGTGCAAATCTACCCCCAGATAAATGGCCTCATATTGAACGTTCGCGACTTGATCCGCACGAACCTCGGAGTTACTTTTCGTAGGTACGGTAGTTTTCATATTGGCAGGTTAAGCGTCTCCGCGCTTGCCTGCCAGCTTCATGTAATCTCCAAGCGCTTCGCGGGTATTGGCGCCAGTGATTGGTATCAGGCATCGACTGATCACGTCGCGCTTTTGCTTACAGAATTCTCCAAAGCTCCGCCAACCTGTTATGCGGAAAGACCCCGCGAAGCGTTTGGAGCAGTGCTGTATTCCGGCGCTTTCGTATTTTCCTGCCGTATTACTTTGCGTCCTGAAAAGTTCGCAAGACTAAAAAAAGAAACAAAGAGCGCCGGAATACGGACGCACTCCAAACGCTTCGCGGGATCGGGGCGCTAAACTCTTCGCGCCAGGGCCACGAATTGTTCCAGGGTGATATCCTCCGCCCGGCTTTGCGGCGACAGCTTCAACTCAGCGTACGCCTCAGCCAACCGCTCGGCCGGCCATTCTTCCTTCAGCAATTTCAGCATCATCTTGCGCCGTTGCGAAAAGCCGCGTTTGACCAATTTTATAAAAGTCGATTTCTCAACAGGCCCTAACAAAGGTTGCGCGCGGCGCACCAGGCAGACACACGCCGAATCCACGTCGGGTTGCGGAAAGAAACAGCTTGCAGGGATTTTGAAAGATTGCCTTGGTTCATATCCCAACTGAACCAGCAAGCTGAGCACGCCGTAATCGGCGCTGCCTGGCTGCGCCATCAGCCGGCGCGCAACCTCGATCTGGAGCGTCACAGCCATCCGTTCGGGAATCTGCTCGGCCAGGGCCAGCTCGACGATCATCGGCGAAGCAACCGAGTAGGGCAGGTTTGAGACTAATTTCCAATCACGCCAATCGCGGTGTTCCCGTTTCAAAAACTCGAGCGCATCGTCGTGGATCAGCGTCAGGCTGCTTTCGTCTTTCATTTGCGCAGCCAGGGCCTGGACCAATTTTGCGTCCTTCTCGATTGCGAGCACGTGTCCTGCGCGGGCGAGTAAACATTTGGTGAGCGGCCCGAGCCCCGGACCGATTTCGAGCACGTTGTCGGACCGGACCAATTCCGCCGCCGCGACGATGCGTCGGAGCTGGTTGCCATCGTGCAGAAAATTCTGGCCCAACGATTTGGTCAGCCGAATACCATTCGCCGCCAGTAATTGCTTCATCTCCGAAAGCCTCATACTAGAGGATAGGTACCAAAAACCCGTGCCTTTGAACAGAAGGCAAGGAGAGCTAAAAAACTACAGCTCGGGAAAGAAGAAATTTCAACAGAAGGTAACGAAGGTAACGAAGTTCAGAACAGGACAGAAACAAAGAATTTTACAGAAGACGACGAAGTAAAAAGAGGAGACCGGAAGCCATTTTCAGAATTCTTTTCTTCCTTCGTGATCTTCTGTTAAAACTCTGTGTCCTTCTTCTCTTGTTTGCTCCAGTTTCTCCGTCCGGTAGTTACCTTCTGTTAAAAACTCTCTTTCCTCCTGAAATTCAATGCCAAAGCGCGCCCGCGGGCACGACTTCCTTCTCCGCGCCTTTCAATCTCCAGGAGAGGACGCAGCCGGCGCCGCCGTCGTTTTCATTTTCGAAATAATCGATTTCGATGTCGTGCTCGCCGGCTTTGAGCTCGACGTTGCCCGTTTGCGTTTGCTTGTCGTGCAGGCCGCCGTTATCCACCACTTGTTTGCCATCGATTAACAGCCGCGAACCGTCGTCTGACTCGAGAAAAAAGGTGTAATCGCCGTCTTTGGGAGCTTTGATTTTGCCTTTCCAATGAATGGCGAAATGATTGTCCAGTTTCGTCCCGGGAAATGTCGGGCCGGTGCTGCGGAAATTGATGGTTTTATCGACGCGTTTGAGGACCGGTTTCTTCCCCTCAAGCTTCGGGAAATCTTCGACATTGCTGCCAAGATCATAATATTCACCCTGAAGACCGGGTTCGAGATCCGCCGCCAGGGCAAACCGGACGCTTGCTGCCAGGCACAATGTGGTGAGTAAAAAGATTTTCTTCATAGATTTGATATCAGTCAGGATGAGATGAACAGCGGGGAAAAGCAAGAGGGGGAAAGACCATGTTCAACAGAAGGCCGCGAAGGGGCGCAAGGAAGAAAGAATTCAGAAGATTTTACCGCGGATTCCACGGAGGACACGGAGAAGAAGGAACAGCAAAGAAATGATGATGAGACAGAATCATGTCCGGACAGAATCATGCGCATCGTTATCTCCTGGTTTTTTTATATGATTCTGTCCGCATATGATTCTGTCGATCTTGCTGTGAATCTTTGTGGTCTTTGCGCTCTTCTGTTCAGGGAAAAGGCGCTGAAAAAGCTGTTCAACAGAAGGTCGCGAAGGGGCGCAAAGAACAAAGAAAGAATTCAGAAGATTTTACCACGGATGGCACGGAGGACACGGAGAAGAAGGAACAGCAATGAAATGATGAGACAGAATCATGTCCGGACAGAATCATGCGTATGGCCGTTATCTTCCTGGGTTTTTTATATGATTCTGTCGATCTTGCTGCGAATCTTTGCGCTCTTTGCGAACTTCTGTTAACCAAAGGCACGGAAAAGCTGTTCAACAGAAGACCGCGAAGGAGGGCAAAGAACAAAGAAAAAATTCAGAAGATTTTACCACGGATTGCACGGAGAACACGGAGAAGAAGGAACAGAGGAAGCTGCAAGAACGCCCACGGAGCGGAAAAGAAGAGATTATTTTCCAATCTTTGCGCTCTTTGCGAACTTCTGTTCAGTTTCCGTTTCGGGAAAACAGGACGAGCCGGAATTTGAACAGGAGCAAACTGAGTTTAACAGAGAGGGGAAAACAATACGATGGATGCGGCCATGGACCAGAGAAAGCAAGCGGGGAAAGACGAAATATGCCTCCGTTGTGTTCGCCGATGCATGTGGTGATTTAACAAAAAGACAGGAAAGACGACCCACACAAATCGAAATTTAGTTAAAAGGGTGTCCGAAAGAATGCCACCCGTGTTCTCGGTGCGATCCGTGGCAAAAGATCTTGTTTTCTTTTCATCCCTTGTGCGATCCGAAGAACTGAAAAACCCACATGGTAACCAAGCGGCTTCTGTGGAAACCTGGAGAGACAATTACGCCCGCGCCCATACGTAAACCCGCCGGCTAACGCCAACACCGACTACGCAAACGCCAATCAAAGCGAGTGCAAGGTTAACCGGTTCGGGAACGGCGGCGATGGCGAAATTATCGAAACCGATGTCACCGTTGTTCCCGTTCCCTGACTGATTATTAACTATCGTCCCGACTATAGTAATCGTGCCGCTAGGCCCAAAACCAGAAACTCCCGAAAGATCCACCGACCCAGTGGTTTGCCAGCCCGCGACTTGGTTTAGACTCGATGAAGCCAAGGAAACGTTGCCGGCACCCACATTGTATGTCCAAGTAATACTTCCAGGAGGCTTATTTCCAATCAGGTTGTAATCGAATGTCAAAGTGGTTAGTGAAAAACTAGTTGCAGCCGTTCGAGTCAGGGTGAATGTCAGGGTGCTGCCGCCAACCTTTGTTGGCGGACTGCCCGCTATTGAGAGGTATCCACCGGTGTTGCCGCCAGTCGTCTGTCGAATGATCGTGCCGCCGTTGGGACTTGCCACGACAAGGCCGGCGGAAGATAGTCCTGTGCCAACGGTATCTGCACTGTACGTTGTGGGGCCGCCGCTTCCGAATGCCCAACTAGAAGGAGTTAAGGCTCCGCGCGCTTGAAATGAGACGAAACCACAGATCGCTGAGACTACCAAGGCTGTGAACAATTTTCCCACCAAACGGTTTCGGTTAGCATTTACTTTCATTTAGTCAAACAAGTTGCGTTTTTGTCTGTCAGATGAACAAACGAGGTCTGATCGGGTACCGACACTAACGCTCAACCCTTCAAATTGCCCACGAGGGGGCGTTATGTACCGTCTAGGTTGGGGACGGGTTAAAAAATCGAAGGCCCCCCAAATGGCATCAACGCCTCTCAAAACGCTGCCACCGAGGAAGTTCAGTAAATTAAGCAGTCTCTTCATAGATGGTTGTTCCATGTGGTCAGCAAGCAAAAGCGAATGATTTTCCAGGAATGGTGGTTTCCGGGTTGCGCTGACAGACCAATTGTGTGGCGTGACAGTCAAATTCATCGATTAGTTGTAAAATGCAGCAATTTTCCTGCCGTCCAATGCCCAAAACTTCGTTTCTCGGCTCAGCTTTCGTTCGGCCACCCGAACGGACCCAAAACTGGCCTTGAAAATGGTCCTCAATTGGCCACTCAGTGGCATCGCACTCTAATGAGGAACCCACTTCATCTTTCCCAGTGGACGGTTTTATATCAGGGTATTTTTGCAATGACAAGTCTTTTTTCGGGTTTTCTTCGTTGTTTGACCTAACAGACAGACGGGAAGGCTGTTACAAAGGTTACAGGGAGACAAATTGCGATAATTAATTGAGGTGATTGGCTAATCGGTTAAGCGCCGAAATGAGTTGGGTTAGATTCATGAACCGGTGCGGCGGCGGATTATTCTTTGGGGTTTTGGCTCTGACGAGCGGCGTTCGGCATAGCGGGAGCCATCGCCCAGGAACCGGATCACTTTCTTCCGCCGCCCCCTGCGGAATCCTAGCTTGTCCGCTGTTCGTTTCATAAAAGTCAGGAGTGAATGAATCATCAAATCTCATATGCGAATGGCTGCGCAAAGTACGTACGTTAACTTCAGCCTTTTTTTATCATGTTTTCCCGGGAAAACATAGGTATCAGGGACGAATGGGGTGGAAGCGGGGGTGAAGTGGCCGGAAAGAAAAGCGGAAAGTTGAAAGCAGAAAGCAGAAATCTAAACAAAAGGACAAGGGACTAAAAAGAAAAGCGGAAAGCTGAAAGCAGAAAGCTGAAATCCACTCCTTCTCATTCTCGTCCTCGGTCTTTTGTTTCGGTTTCGGCCCTCGAGAAACTGGATCGAGGGACGAGAAGGAGGACGAGGACGACTAAACGCTCGCTCAGACTCCCTCACGCTCCAGACGCTCCCACGGATTCACACTCCCAACGGCTCCGCATTCCGCGAACATTTCAGCCTGCAATGGATCGGGGGCAAGCCATTGATCGTACAGTTCGCGAGCCAGGGTGGCCATCTGGTTCAGATCAGCAGGTTTGATGAGATAATTACGCGCGCCAAGGTTCCGCGCGGTTTCGATGTCGGCGTCGATGGATGACCCGGAAAACATCACAACGGGCAAATGTTCGAGGTACGGACGGCCACGGAGCCAGGCCAGCACGTCAAAACCATTCATCTTGGGCATTTTAACATCCAGCAGCAGCAAGGAGGGCAATGGATGGCGCTCGCGATTATCATACGGTGGAGAGCCATTGAGATAATCAATGGCCTGCTGGCCGTCCTGCACGTCAATGATATCGCACGGAATCGCAGCGCGCTTAAACGCGCGGCGCAGCAGGAAAACGTCCCCCGGATCGTCATCCGCCACGAGAAGATATGGCTTTATGTTCGTCATAATGGCTAATTGATTCGAACGGATATTTTCACAATTCCTTTTTTCCCTTGTGTAATATCCCTTAAGAGGAACAAGAGCATAACCGGTGCCAAGGTGTTGGCGTGCAATGGGGGAGGGGATCGTCCTCGTGCTCGTTCTCGTTCTCGTCCTCGATCTTTGCTCTTCGTCTCTGGGTAGAATGGAATCGAGGATGTCATGTAACGGGGCAGAGGGATGTCGAGGAATGGGACGGACGGAAGAAAAAACAGAAAGTAGAAAGCAGAAAGTTGAAATCGAAGAAACGGCATATTGCAACGGCAGAACGGATCGCCCGCACAAGCGGATTGTTTTAGAAAAGGACGGGCAAACTTCAGAAGGCCGCAAAGGAACGCAAAGGACGAAAAAGATTTTACCACGAGCGCGAAGAAAAGAAGGCGGCCTGGATAAACTCCGCCGCGAGCAGGAAGAAAAACTGTCCCGGAGGGACGCCAGCGACAATAGCCCAACGTTTCAACGTTGGGGGAAAATAAGCCACAACCAAATTAGTCCTGAAGGGACGGCTGACGCTCACTCTCAGAGGTGCTGAGTGCCGCCGGAACATCGTGGTCTCGGACCCGCATTATGCGGAACAACGTCCAGGAGGGGCGTCACGAAAACTAAAGATTGTTGTGGCACACCACCAGGGCATTTCAGCCGTCCCTTCGGGACTTTGGCAACGCTCAACTGACCTTTCCCCCAACGTTGAAACGTTGGGCTATTGTCATGATTTCCCTCCGGGACAAACAGGACTTTGGCAACTCCCAACTGACCTTCCCCCAACGTTGAAACGTTGGGCTATTGTCATGATGTCCCTCCGGGACAAACAGGAACTTTGGCAACTCCCAACTGACCTCCTCAAACGTTTAAACGTTCGACATTGTCATGATGTCCTCCGGGGACAAAGCAATGCGGAGGTCAACGACAATAGCCCAACGTTTCAACATTGGGAGAGGATGGTCATAAACAAATTAGTCCTTAAGCTGGACGTCAGCGACAAATTAACGCGGTGGTGGTAGGGGTTGATGTAGAAGACCCGAGCATTTCAGCCGTCCCTTCGGGACTTTGGCAACGCTCAACTGACCTTTCCCCCAACGTTGAAACGTTGGGCTATTGTCATGATGTCCCTCCGGGACAAACAATGCGGACACTTCAACCAAATGAATTTGAAACTGTACGGGCGACTCGCTAACCTCGACCAATGCCCAGAATGCTGTGTGTAGATCCTGATTTCGAGTGCCTCGAACTTGTGTCGGCGACCTGACATGGCCCTTTCCAACAACTCGACGGTCTCTCGCCGCCTTTTGAATGTGCTCGGGCCATTCTTCGGCCTGTTGCTGGTCATTGGGTTGTTTTGCCTGAGCTCCGAGGTGCGCCCCTATTTTCTGACTGGGGCCAATTTCAAGATCATCCTGACCCAGACAGTCATTGTTGCGATTGGGACCCTGGGGATGACCATCATCATTGTCAGTGGCGGAATTGATCTGAGCGTGGGCTCAGTCGTTGCCCTGACCAGTGTTGTTGGGGCCACGAGTTTGCTCAAAGGATTTTCGGTTTTTAACGCTGCGTTATTAATGATTTTGGTCGGAGGCGGAATCGGGTTGCTCAACGGCCTGGCCATCGGCGGGTTGCGCATGATGCCTTTTATTGTGACGCTCGGCATGATGGGAGTGGCCCGTGGCACCGCCAAATGGCTCTCCGGCAGCCAGACCGTGAATGCGCCTGAATCCGCAATCAATAGCATCATGGAATTAAAAGAGCCGACCCAATTCTGGCCGCTTCCGCGCGGAGTATGGATTGCGCTCGCGCTGGCAGTGGCCATGGCCGTGGTCATGCGACAAATGGTGTTTGGCCGTTACATCTTCGCCATCGGCGCAAACGAAATCGCAGCCCGCCTGAGTGGTATCCGCGTTCGATTGCAAAAAGTGTTCATTTATACATTGGCTGGACTGTTTTTTGGAGCGGCTGGCCTGATGCAGCTTTCGCGCCTCACCCAGGGCGACCCCACCGTGGCCATTGGTCTCGAATTGGACATTATCGCCGCCGTAGTCATTGGCGGAGCAAGCCTCAATGGCGGAACCGGCAGCATCCTGGGTTCGATGATCGGCGCCTTGATCATGGCGGTCCTGCGCAATGGTTCGAACCAGATGGGCTGGCCAACCTACATGCAGGAAATCATCATTGGAGTGGTGATTATCATCGCCGTTGGCCTGGATAAACTGCGCCAGCGAGCGGGGAAGAACTAGGAAATTGTCCCGGAGGGACATCACGACAATAGCCCAACGTTTCAACGTTGGGAGAGGATGGTCATAACCAAATTAGTCCTTAAGCTGGACGTCAGCGACAAATTAACGCGGTGGTGGTAGGGGTTGATGTAGAAGACCCAAGCATTCAGCCGTCCCTTCGGGACTTTGGCAACGCTCAACTCACCTCCCCCAACGTTGAAACGTTGGGCTATTGCCATGATGTCCCTCCGGGACAAAACAGGCTTTGGCAACTCCCAACCTCCTCCCCAACGTTTAAACGTTCGACATTGTCATGATGTGCCTCCGGGGACAATGCAATGCGGAGGTCAACGACAATAGCCCACGTTTCAACGTTGGGAGAGGATTGTCATAACCAAATTAAGTCCCGAAGGGACGGCTGACGCTCACTCCCAGAGGTGCTGAGTGCACCCGGAAAATCGTGGTCTCGAACCCGCATGTATGCCGAGCAACCATCCGGGACGGACGTCAGAGAAGAACTAAAAACGCAGGGGTGTTTGCAGGACACCCGAGCATTCAGCCGTCCCTTCGGGACTTTGGCAACGCTCAACTCACCTCCCCCAACGTTAAAACGTTGGGCTATTGCCATGTTGTCCCTCCGGGACAAAGCAACTCGGAGGTCAAACGACAATAGGCCAACGTTTCAACATTGGGGGGAGGATTGTCACAACCAAGATTAATTAGTCCCAAGGGTACGTCAGCTAAAACTTAAAAGACGCCGTGGTGGTAGGAGTTGCAGGACACCTGGGCATTCAGCCGTCCCTTCGGGACTTTGGACGCTCAACTCACCTCCCCCAACGTTGAAACGTTGGGCTATTGCCATGTTGTCCTCCGGGACAAAGCAACTCGGAAGTTCAAACGACAATAGGCCAACGTTTCAACATTGGGGGGAGGATTGTCACAACCAAGATTAATTAGTCCCAAGGGTACGTCAGCTAAAACTTAAAAGACGCCGCAGTGGTAGGAGTTGCAGGACACCTGGGCATTCAGCCGTCCCTTCGGGACTTTGGCACGCTCAACTAACCTCCCCCAACGTTGAAACGTTGGGCTATTGCCATGATGTCCTCCGGGACAAAGCAACTCGGAGGTCAAACGACAATAGGCCAACGTTTCAACATTGGGGGGAGGATTGTCACAACCAAGGGAGACGTCAGGAGGATTGTCACACCAAGATCAATTAGTCCCAAGGGGACCGTCAGCTAAAACTAAAAGACCCCGGGGTGGTAGGAGCTGCAAGACACACGGGAATTCAGCCGTCCCTTCGGGACTTTGGACGCTCAACTAACCTCCCCCAACGTTGAAACGTTGGGCTATTGTCATGATGTCCCTCCGGGACAAAACAGGACTTTGGCAACGCTCAACTCACCTCCTCCCCAACGTTTAAACGTTCGGCATTGTCATGATGTGCCTCCGGAGACAAAGCAATGCGGATGTCAACGACAATAGCCCAACGTTTCAACGTTGGGGGAGGATTGTCATAACCAAATTAGTCCCGAAGGGACGGCTGACGTTCACTCCCGAGGTGCTGAGTGCGGCCGGAGCTAAGATAAATCCTGTTATCTCTGTTATCTCCTGTAAAATCCGAATCCGATTCGTATGGAACACACACACGAAGGCTTGACCTGCATCGCCGGGCCTAACATTCTCGATACTGCTAAATGACAACATTCAACTCTCGCCTTCGCACATTTGCGCTCCTGTTTCTTTTCGCGTCCAGCCATTGGTCCGCCCAGGCGGCGGCGCATAAGTCCACCAAGAATACAGCCACGCCTTCTGCCGGCGCGACCAGGGCGGGCACCATCGCGCACAATCCATATCTTGGCGCAATCGTGGTGGAGGCGGCGAGCGGCAAGGTGCTTTTTGAAGACGGCGCGGATGTCAAAGGGTATCCGGCCAGTGTCCTCAAATTGATGGACCTGCTGATCATTTTAGAAAAGATCGAGCAGAAGCAAATTTCTCTTCAGGACCAGGTTCCTGTTAGCGCGAAAGCTTCCAAAACAGGAGGATCACAGGTATACCTGGCGGAGAAGGAATCGTTCACGCTGGATGAAATGTTGTATGCCTTGATGGTTAAATCAGCAAATGACGCGGCCGTGGCCATTGCAGAAAAGGTCGGCGGCAGCACCGAGGGCTTTGTCGCCCTGATGAACAAGAAAGCAAAGGAGTTGGGAATGAACAACACGGTTTTTGCTTCGGTGCACGGCTTGCCGCCAGGGCACGGACAGGGGCACGATGTTACCACCGCGCGGGATCTTTCCATCCTGTGCCGCGAGCTGCTGCTGAAGCATCCTGATACGATTCGTTACACCTCGACCCGCGAGCGGGACTTTCGCAAAGACGATCCGAAGCGAATGATTCGCATGGATACCCACAATCATTTGCTCGGTCATTTCGAGGGATGCGATGGGTTGAAAACGGGTTATATCGCGCAGGCAGGGTTCTCAATCGCAGCGACGGCATCACGGCATGATCACCGGGTCATTGCCATTGTCCTGGACAGCATCGATCTCAAAACCCGGGATGCCAAAGCCCGAGAGTTGCTCACCAAAGGATTTGCAGCACTCGAGCCAATCGCTTCGAATACTCCCAACAGCTCATCCGCCAAACCTCACGCGGCAAAGAAGTAGCTGGAGCGGTGATCCGGGGGGAGCGCGACTCGATTCAGGAAAAAGCTTCTTCGTTTTTTCAGTAAATAGAATTCGGATATTTGGCGCGTTTTGTAACCCATCGTTCAAACCCCGGAAGGGTGGCCCGTTTATAGAAACGCGCGTTGTCGCACATAGAACTTTTGTTTTTCGGCGGCGCGGATGGAGGGTGCGTCGATTCCGGAACGGTCTACCAATATGCGCAATAGATCGAAACCGCGTATTCGCCGCGCCGCTGAAAAACAAAAATAGTGTGTTTGACAGGCGTTTTTTTCTATAGACGGGCCACCCCTCGGGGTTTACCGGCACGCCGCATGCGTGCCTATTTCACTGAAACTCTCGATGGTCCACCCAAAATTTAATTCTCACTATCGTCAACCTCATCGCTGTCATCAATGAGGCGTTTGCGATGGATGTGCCTGGCGCGGGAATCTGAGGTTTCATCGTAGCTGTTCGGCGTTGCCAAACGACGCACTTCATCAGGATCAGCGCCTGTTTTCTTGCGAATACATGCGAGGCGATTCATAATGGTGCCCCTGGAACAAAGGCATCTTCGGGCAATATCAGTCACGCTCAACCCGTCGATGCAATACAAACTGAAAACGGAGGCGAGACTCGGGGCGTTCATGAACTTTTGATTGTCCAGCGCCTTTACCAACGCGAAGGCCTTGCGGGTCGTGTCCTCGTCCAGAGTTTTTTTTGGCCGCGGTGTGAATGGCGCGAATAGTTCCCGAGAAGGCTTGCGAAGCTGCAAGCAACCTTGCCCGGTCCAGGCAACCTGCGAGTCCAAGGCAAAGAAACCCGCTCGGGCGTGCGACAGCAATTCCTGGCAGGCTACGTCCATGTGACTGGAGGTAGGCGCAAAAAGAATGAACGGCGCGTGCAGACGCAGGGCGAGTTCGCAGATCGCATGCCGAAACATTCGCCTCTCTGTTTGGATCATGAGAATGACAGGCACTGCGTCCACGGACCAGGAGCCCACTTGACGGGTCCCAGGAATGGGCAAATCCAGTTCTTTGCGGTTCAAACCGAATGCGGCGCAGAGCGCTTTCCCAAGGCGGCTCCAGTCCAGCTCAAGCCACGTTTCCGCTTCGGCGGTATTTTGGGAAGGAGCGGTGTCGGGTTTCAGGGCGAGAAAAGCCGCTCGAAAAGTCTCGTACGATCCGCCCAGGTGATAGCGCCACACCCCGGCCACCGCGACGCATCCGGGTATGACTTCAAGGCAAGGCCATGGTGACTCGTTCATACGCGATTCACTTGTTCTTCCCCTGCGCGGGCGCGCGAAAGGAGGCGGTTAATATGGGGCTATCAACTTGCGCCAAACGGAGTTCGTTGCGCGAAAGCTCATGCAATTCGAGCGTCGCCAGCAGCGCGGCAATGTCGTCCCGGAAATGATAATTTCCCGGGAGCCGCGCAACCAATCCGCGCAGAACGCGCCGTCGCCGCGACAAAGAATCCGGCAATGCCTCGCCTACCAACCGGACGAGCTCGTCGAGATCAAGGGTTTGAGGTGTTTGAGATGAATTCATAGGATTTTTTTACTTGTGCTTTTTCACTTTGTATGTTTAGATACTTATCAGCTACATGTTTATCAACTTAACGTTAAGTTACTAAACGTCAACCTTGTTTTAGGAAATTTTTTTTGCACCCGAAAACGAAAGAATTCCTGGCTTTGGTGAAAGCCTCCGGATGGACTCAGGCTGAGGTCGCCCGGCAGTTGCACATCACACCGGGGGCGGTAAGCCAGATGTGCAGTGGGAAAATCCTGCCCAAAGCAGGAACCCTGAACCTGTTTAAGCTGATCCTGGCGAAGATAAATCCGGAGGCTCTCCGAGCCTACGAGAATAGCCTGCCTAAGAGCGAGGATCCCTGGAAACGTGAAATCGTAGAGGCGCTTGAGCGGTTACCCGAATCGGCTCGCCGACGGATTTTGGAACCGATCACGGCAATGATCAACCTAATGGCGGATAGCCTGCGCAAGAAAACTTAGAATAAATGAACGCTGAAGCCAGAATTCAGAAACTGGGACTTGACCTGCCACCCGCCCCGAAGCCGGTAGCTGTTTACAAACCTCTGGTTATCGCCGGAGCTTTCGCCTACGTCTCGGGACACGGCCCGCTGAAGCCGGATTTATCGCTCATCACCGGCCGGGTCGGGGCCGACCTGGACCTCGCGGGCGGCAAAGCGGCCGCGCGGCAGGTGGGCCTTGCAATCCTGGCAACGTTGCGAAGCGAGCTCGGAAGTTTGAACCGTGTGAAGCGGCTGATCAAACTCCTGGGCATGGTCAACGCCACGCCCGATTTCCTGGATCATCCTAAAGTGATCAATGGTTGCAGCGAACTGTTCGCGGAAGTTTTTGGGCCGGATAATGGCGTGGGGGCGCGCAGCGCAGTGGGGATGGGATCATTGCCGGGAAATATCGCGGTCGAGATCGAGGCCATCTTCGAGATCGAATGAGTGGTCAGTCACAGCGGGTAGGGCGCGTCACTCCGTGCGCGCCGCTGTCTGAAATCGCTGCTGGGAAACGGCGCGCACGGAGTGACGCGCCCCACCACCAATGAGCGATTGGTTTGCAGTTGAAAATCTTCAGGAAGTGCCGTCTCCCGCGCTGCTCGTCTATCCGGAACGCATCCGTGAAAACATTCGACGCATGATTGAAATCGCGGGGGGCGCGAGCCGGCTTCGACCGCACATCAAGACCCACAAGATGGCTGAAGTGGTGCGGATGCAACTCAAGGAAGGCATTTCCAAGTACAAATGCGCAACGATCGCTGAAGCAGAAATGGCCGCCGGCGCGGGAGCAAAAGACATCCTGCTGGCGTATCCGATCATCGGCCCAAATATGGCGCGACTGCTGGCATTGGTTGAGGCGTTTCCCATGACCGCATTTTCGTGCGTTGCGGACGATGAGTCAGCCATACAGTCGCTTTCAAATGTGTTTGCCAACTCGGAACGGAAACTCGAAGTGTTGCTCGACCTGGATTGCGGCCCGCATCGAACCGGGATACCTCCCGGCGAAAATGCCAAACGGTTGTATGGACGGATTGCGACAGCGCCCGGACTCAGGCCCGGCGGATTGCACGTTTATGATGGTCACATTCACGAATCAGACCTCACAAAACGAACAGAGCTATGCAAGGCGTCTTTTTCGCCCATCGATCTGTTTTGTCGTGAGCTGGTTTCCGCTGGTCTCGCGGTTCCCCGGGTTGTGGCTGGCGGAACGCCGACATTTCCAATCCACGCCCGGAACAGTTCGTTCGAGTGCAGTCCGGGCACGTGTGTCTTGTGGGATTTTGGATACGCGACCAACTTTTCCGATTTGAATTTTCTGATTGCTGCTCTCGTTTTGACACGGGTGGTTAGCAAACCCGGCGCAACTCTTCTTTGCGTTGATTTAGGCCACAAGGGGATTGCCGCGGAAAATCCGCCGCCGCGAGTCGAATTTTTGAATCTTCGCGGCGCCAAGCCGATTTCCCATAGCGAAGAGCACCTCGTGATTGAGGTCACTGAGCCGGGGCGGTATTCAGTGGGAGATTGCCTGTTTGGAGCGCCGCGACATATCTGTCCGACGGTGGCTCTTTACTCCGAGGCCACTGTGGTAAGCCATGGGATAGCCGCGGAGCACTGGCGTATTGCACGAGCTCGGCGGCTGACCATCTAAAAGCGCGCCGCCACATGGGCCACGAAACCAGTCTCATCCTGTTCGCGTTGCTGGCAATCGTCGTGCTGGTGGTCCTCATCGCGCGATTTTCAGTGCACCCGTTTCTTGGGTTGATGCTGGTCTCGATCGCAATTGGGTTTCGTTCCGGAATGAAGTTGCCGGAGATTGCGAAGACATTTCAGGAAGGCGTCGGCAATACCCTGGGATTTCTGGGGGTTGTGGTGGGGCTGGGATTGATGCTGGGCAAGATGCTTTCGGAATCCGGCGGGGCGCATGTGGTGGCGCAAAACTTCATCCGATTGCTGGGGGGAAAACGGCTGCCATGGGCGATGCTGGTGGTGGCGCTGGTAGTCGGCGTGCCGGTTTTGTTTAGCGTCGGACTGGTGCTCCTGGCGCCGGTCGTGTACGCAGTCGCGCGCGAAACAAAGACGCCCCTTCTCCGCGTCGCCTTGCCGCTTCTATCGGGTTTATCAGTTTCGCAAGGGTTTCTCCCGCCGCATCCCGGGCCCATGCTCGCGATAGAGCAAATCGGGGCGGATGTTGGCCGGACGATTCTTTACGGCGCGCTGGTTGGGATTCCAACCGCAATAGTGGCCGGGCCAGTTTTTGGCTCGCTCTTCGGATCGAAATTGAAAATCGAACTCGGCCATCTGGGGGAACAAACCGGGCGGCAAGCTTCTTCGCATCCGCCGCCCGGCTTTGGAATCACCCTGCTGACTATTCTGCTGCCGGTGTTGCTGATGTTGCTTTCATCGCTGGCCGACTTGTCTCTGCCCAAAGGCAATCGCTGGCGTGAATGGGCTAATTTTGTCGGCAGTCCGATCATCGCAATGCTGCTGGCTGTGCTGCTTTCCGTCTACTCGTTTGGCTACTCACGCGGGTTCAGCGGAAGAAACATTCTGAAGTTTTTTGAGGATTGTCTTGGCCCGGCGGCAGCGATTCTATTGATCGTTGGCGCAGGTGGCGGTCTGAGCAAAATGCTCGACCGTGGAGGCGTGGGCGCCGCGATTATGCACCTGATTGGAGGGACAAAGGTTTCTCCGCTGTTGCTCGGCTGGGTTGTGGCTGCGGCGATCCGGGTTGCGGTAGGTTCGGCGACAGTTGCCATCACCATGGCTTCGGCAATAATGTCGCCGATCGCTGCGAACACGCCGGGCCTGAATCGGGAATTGCTGGTGCTGGCGATGGGCGCAGGATCATTATTTTTCTCGCATGTCAACGACGGCGGGTTCTGGTTTGTGAAAGAGACACTTAATATGACCGTTCTGCAAACCCTTAAGACCTGGACAGTGATGGAAACCTGCATCGGCCTGGTCGCCCTTGGGTTGGTGCTATTGCTGGCACAGTTTGTTTGAAATGAAAAAACTTATTTTCGACGCTCATCTCGATTTGTCGATGAACGCACTGGAATGGAATCGCGACCTGACGCGCCCGCTGGCCGAACTGCGCGCGGGTGAACAGGGAAAAACAGACAAGCCCGATCGCGGAAACGGCACGGTATCCCTCCCGGAAATGCGGCGTGGCCGTGTGGGTATCTGTGTGGCCACACTGATCGCGAGGGTCGAGCACAATGCGTGGAGTCCGGTCGCGGGGTGGCGTTCGCAGCCGCAAGCCTGGGCCCAGACTCAAGGCCAGCTCGCGTGGTATCAGGTGATGGAACAAGCGGGCGAGATGGTGCAAATCCGCGACGCGGCGGGATTGAAAAAACATTTGTCGCTCTGGAATTCAGACGCGCCTGCCGAGAAGATCCCGGTTGGCTACATTCTCAGTCTTGAAGGCGCAGACTCGATTCTGTCATTGGACGATCTGGCCAGGGCGCGGGAAAAAGGTTTGCGCGCGATTGGCCCGGCTCATTATGGGCCTGGAATTTACGCCAATGGCACCGGCGCAAGCGGAGGCTTCAACGCAAAGGGCCGTGAGCTGTTGAAGGAGATGGAGCGACTTGGCTTTATTCTGGATGTGACGCACTTATGCGATGAGTGTTTTTGGGAGGCGCTCGATTTATTTGCCGGACCGATATGGGCCAGCCATCAAAACTCCCGCGCGCTCGTGCCGCACGTGAGACAGTTCAGCGACGAACAATTCAAGGCGCTGATCGGCCGTGGGGCTGTCATTGGCGCGGCTTTGGACGCCTGGATGCTTGTGCCGGGCTGGATCCGAGGGAAGACCACGCCTGAGTCGGCAAAAGTCACGTTGGAACAGTTTGTGGATCATATTGACCACGTTTGCCAGCTTGCTGGAAATGCGCAGCATTCAGGCATTGGTTCCGACCTCGACGGCGCGTTTGGTTGCGAACAGACACCTGCCGATTTAAAGACAATCGCGGACCTGGCGAAGATACCGGAATTGCTTTCGAACCGAGGGCACAAGGCGGGAGATTTGGACGCTATCACTCATGAGAATTTTATAAATTTTTTACTACGAGCATGGGAATAAAGAGCTGCCGCTATTTCACGTCTGCCTTCTTCAAGTATTTGGCCATATCCGGGCTGGCAGTCGCGACGCAAAACGCGTGGGCCCAGGCCACACCGGCAAACTCGGCGCCCAAAACTCCTTCGGTAGCCGCGCAACCCATCAGCAAAGCTGAAGCGCAGCCACACCTTGACCGCGGCAAGGATCTTTATCTGCGAAACTGTTTTATTTGCCATCAATTAAACGGCCAGGGCATTCCCGGCATTTACCCGCCGCTTGCGAAATCCGATCTGGTGGAGAAAAATCTCGAGCGGGCCATCAAGGCTGTGGTCGAAGGGATTTCCGGTCCGATAGAGGTGCTCGGAAAGAAATACAACGGCGCGATGCCGCCGGTTGCCATCAACGACGAAGAGGTCGCGGACGTTTTTACTTATGTGTTGAACAATTGGGGAAATCCGGGCGGAGCGCTCGCAACTGACACGATAAAAGACGTTCGGTCTCGCAGCGCATATAAGACGTTTGAGAGTTTACAAAGTGCAAGTGCGTTTGCGCCGTTGCCTGCTCCACCGGAAGGTTTCGCGCTGAGAGAAGTGGTGCGGTTGCCCCAACGATGCGTCCGGCTTGCCAGCGACGGTCATGGCCGAGTCCTTTATGCCCTGACAGCGGATGGGGACGTTTATCGCGTGGAAACCGAGACGGGACAAACGCGGCAGATCCTCTGGCCCAAATCATATCTCACCACGCGAGGCATCGAGATAGGAGGGTTGACCTTCACCACGGTGGGTATGACGATGGATCAGCAAAACCATCTTTATATCGCCGGCAATCAACAGGACGGCTCGAAGAGGCCGCCGCAAAATCACGTAACCATTTATCGCACCACGTCGGTGATCGAAGGCGATCCTGCCGAGCCAAAGCCATGGTTTTGGACCAATTATCCCGGCAGTCCGGCGTATATTCATGCGGTCGAAAACATCGCTTTTGGACCGGACGGTTTTCTCTACGTGGGAAATGGCGCGCGGACGGACGCTGGGCAAACGGGCACGGACGGCACCTGGTACGGCGGCGGCGAAACTCCAATCACCGCGTGCATTTGGCGGCTCGATCCGAAGGTGGAGAATCCGCGGATCGAGATTTTCGCGCGCGGCATTCGCAACTCGTATGCATTTTGCTGGAATGAAAAAGGCGAAATGCTCGCAACCGAGAACGGGCCTGATGCGGATCCAGACGAAGAACTCAATCTGATCGAGCGCGGGAAACATTATGGATTTCCCTACACCTTCGCCAACTGGAAGAAGAAAGCATACGCGCACACGCCCGACCCACCCCCTGGCCTTGAATTCACCTTGCCCATTCCCAACATTGGCCCTGACGGCGGTTTCAACGGCAAACCCATTTATTCCTTTGACCCTCACTCTTGTCCGGGAGGCATCGCTTATCTCGGCGATGATTTTCCTGAGGGTTTCCGCGGGACCTTTCTTCTGGCGCGATTCGGAAACTTCATTCGCTCAGTTAAAGAGAATTCCGGGTTCGATGTTCTTCAAGCAAAACTGCGCCGGAACAGCGAGGGAAAGTACGAGGCGGAGGTCCATACGGTTCTTGCGCCGCTCGGAAGGCCGCTCGATGTCCACGTGAGCGGCAAAGGAAAAGTTTACATTTGCGAGTATTCGCGCCCGACCAACAGCGCCGCTTCTTTTGCCCTGCCCGGGCGAATCCTTGAACTTTCCGTCAAAGCGAAGCCCGCACCGTAGCAGACGAGGTCACGAGGCTCTGATCTTTCTTCGTGCGCCGCAGCCGTTGAGATCAGAGCCTCGTGACCTCGTCTGCTACCGTTTTGGATTATTTTTCTGCGCGGAGGGCATCGAGCTTAGTCTTTGCCTGGACTATCAGGCTGCGGAACTGGGCCACTTCAGTTCGCGAGAGCAGGAGCGGACCTAAATTCCAGCGCAGGCTGCGCACTGCGATCTCGATGTTGGTGCTGCGCCTGCTGCTAAAAGCGGCCATTCGAAAACCATCTCTGGTGTTATAAAATGCATCCAGAGAAGGCAGCGAGCTCACGGACCAGTCCACCCTGTTCAGGTAATCAATCGCACTAATCAGGGAGTCCAATTCATCGTAATCAATCAGGCTTTCGGCCTGGCGGCCACCCTCGGCAATAATGATCCCGATGCCGTATTCGCGGTGATCACTGCTGACATCTTTCAGCTCCTTGTAACTCACAGCCAAGGTTCCAGACCCAGCCGAGGCTGTCCCCAGGGGAGCCGTGGATTTGATGATGACTCTTCCTATGTTTGTCTGGATGGCTTCAAGCCTTGTGGCGGGCGATGGCCACACATTCGTTTCTTGTGCCTGGCAAAGCGTCCCCAATAAAGGGCCGCCCAAAATCGCCATCAGATAGAATTTTTTCGTAATAGTCCTCATTGGTTTCATCAAGGTGAGACGGGAATCGGCCTTCAATATTCAGCAGACGAGGTCACGAGGCTCATTCTAATTAAGAAGATTAGAGCCTCGTGACCTCGTCTGCTACCTGTAGAGGCTTTATCTTTCGCCTACTGCGGCGCGGGCCAGCAGCACTTTTTGTGTTGGAACGTAATTGGCCACGAAATCACGTCGGAAATCTGCAAAGCTGCCTTTGGCAATCGCCGCGCGCGCTTCTTCCATGGTCCGGATGAACATGCGTGTGTTATGGACGCTCAACATGCGCAAGCCGAGGATTTCGCCGACATTTAGCAGGTGCCGGAGATAGGACCTGGTGAAATGGCGGCACGCGAAGCAATCGCATCCCTCTTCAATCGGTCGGAAATCAGCTTTATACGCGCCGCCTTTGACACTGATGCTGCCTTTGCGGGTGAAAGCGGTGCCATTTCGCGCCACCCGGGTTGGCAGGACGCAGTCAAACATATCCACACCTCGCGCCACCAGTTCCACAAGTTGAGCTGGAGTGCCCAGGCCCATGGCGTAACGGGGTTTGTGTGCGGGCAGGAAAGATTCGCCGAGTTCCACCGCGCGCATCATCTCCGGCTCGGGTTCCCCCACGCTGACACCCCCGATAGCGTAACCGTCAAAATCAAGCGAGACCAATGCCTTGGCGCATTCCTCGCGCAGCTCCGGGTTGACACCGCCCTGTCCAATGCCGAAAACCATTTGGCCTTCCGCGCGAGGTTGCTCCCGGCATTCTACGGCCCAGCGCATCGTACGCTCGACGGCGGCCCGCAATTCCCGGGGCGTGCTGGTGTGGGGCGGGCAATCATCGAAGACCATGGCGATGTCAGAGCCTAGCTCGCGCTGGATCCCCATCGCTTCCTTAGGACCCAGAAAGAGCAAGGAACCATCGAGATGCGAGCGGAACTCAACCCCGTGCGGCTGGATTTTGCGAATGGTCGCGAGGCTGAAAACCTGGAAGCCGCCGCTGTCAGTTAGGATGGGTCCATCCCAGTTGATGAACGAATGAAGTCCGCCGGCTGCGCGGAGAATGTCCATGCCAGGCCGAATATTGAGATGATAGGTGTTTCCCAGGATGATGTTTGCGCCCATTTCACGCAATTCGCGTGGGTCAATCGCTTTCACACTCCCCTGGGTGCCCACGGACATGAAAACCGGTGTGTCTACCACGCCATGCGAAGTGGTCAAACGGCCAAGACGAGCTTTAGAGCTCAGGTCTGTTTTTAACAACTCAAACATGGGCGCATTTACCTTTTTTTCTATCAGAGGTTTCGCGTCGCTGCTGCTTGCGCCCAATGTGTTGCCTAGCATTTTTTCCGAAATTTTTTGAACTGCGTCAACATGTCCGGATGTTGCTCAAAGAAATGAGCCAGATCGGAAAGAATCTGCACGGTATCGGGACTAAGATGGTGCTCGATTCCTTCGATATCATGGCGTTGCGTTTCAGGATCGAGCCCGAACAGAGAGAAAAAGCGGGACAGGGTCTCATGCCTGTTTTGGATCTCACGAGCTACCTTGCGCCCTTGCCTGGTGAGAATCAGGCCGCGGTACTTTTCGTATTTTAGATAGCCGGCTTCACCGAGCTTTTGGACCATGCTGGTTACTGAGGCCTGTTTGACCTTAAGCGAGGTGGCAATATCTACCACGCGGGCATAGCCCTTTTGTTCGATCAGCTCGTGGATCCGCTCGAGGTAATCTTCGGCAGTTTGGCTCGGCATCGCATGAGGCGGCATGCCCCGGATTAAACACGATTTTGGGTCCGGCGCAAGGTTGACGGCAAAACTCCGCCGTTGACATGGGGTTGTCCGGACTATTTGAAACCGACTTACTCCCGGTTTACTTTCAAACGCGCTCTCTTTATAAAACCGTGATCGAGCATACAATATTCGCGCGGCTGAAATCGAAGCATGGACGAATTACTAACAGCAATCATCGAGGATGACCCCGCAAAGGTGGGCGCTCTGCTCAAAGGCGACCGCAGTCTTGCCACTCGCCTCATTACGAAACCCCGGCTTTACCAATCCAGGATCTTTCACTGGATCTACGCGAAGGATACTGCGCTGCACCTGGCCGCCGCCGGCTACCGGCTCGAAATTGTTCGTCTTCTCCTAGCCGCTGGCGCCGACCCAAACGCATCGGCAAACCATCGCCGCAGCAGCCCGCTGCATTACGCCTGCGATGGTTACATCACTGGCCCGGCGTGGAACGCCGAAAAGCAGGTAGCAACCATTCGCTATTTGCTCCAGCAAGGCGCGCACATCAATGCCGCGGACAAGAATGGCGCAACCCCTTTGCATCGAGCCGTCCGGACCAGGTGCGCAAAGGCGGTCCAATTCCTCTTAAAAGCCGGGGGTGATCCCAATCTGAAAAACAAACCCGGGTCCACGGCGTTTCACCTTGCCGTGCAAAACACCGGGCGTGGAGGTTCTGGGGCGGAGGCTGCCATAATCGCCCAAAGAAAGATCATCCAGGAGTTCCTTTCCTTCGGTGTCAGTCCGAAACTTAAAAGCGGCAGCGGAAAAACTGTGTTGGATTCCGCCCAAAGCGCATGGATCCGAGAACTGCTAACGAATTAGTCCGGAACCGCCACCGAATAAAAACATCATCGGTTCGTAGAAAAGATGCCTCCTGGCCTTAAGATACGCGGCCTGAAGGGCTTTTCGTCCATGCAAACCTGCGTGACAAGGCTCGCGAACCATGTGAAATTTGCCTCCTTGAAATGAAAAAACAAAATTACATCATCTTATTTGTCTCGGTTCTGGGGTTGATCATTTCCGGTCACAGCGCAATTGCCTCCGAGGTGAAAGTGCGGCTTGGCACTCTGGCGCCAAAAGGCTCGTCGTACACCAAACACCTGCAAGTAATGGGTGAGAAATGGCGCAAAGCCCCGGGTGGCGGCGCAATGCTGACGCTGTATCCCGACGGCACCATGGGCAGCGAGGCTGACATGGTTCGTCGCATGCGCCTGGGGCAATTACAAGCGGCGATGGTGACCACCTCGGGCCTTTCTGAGATCGAGCCGGGCGTGGCAGGTTTGCAAAGCATGCCAAAGGTCTACCGAACACTGGAAGAGGTGGATTACGTGACTGAAAAAATGGAGCCCATGCTCGAAAAGCGCCTGAACGATAAAGGCTTTGTCGTGCTCTTTTGGTCGGATACCGGCTTCGTCCATTTCTTCTCCAAACAACCAGTGGTTAGTCCCGAAGAATTTAAGAAAGCAAAATTATTCGTCGCAGCGGGCCGACCATCCGAGCTTGCTATTTATCGCTTTGTCGGCTGCCATCCCGTGCCGTTGGAAGTTGCCGATATCCTGCCGAGCCTTCAAACCGGCTTGATTGATTGTGTGGCAATGCCTCCCACGATCGCATTGGCCATTCAAATCGACTCCGTTGCTCCGCACATGCTCGATATGAATTGGGTGCCGCTGGTTGGGGCAGCCATCATCAACAAGAAAACCTGGGATGCCATTTCACCCGAAGCCCAGGCAGAAATGCGCAAAGCCGCTGCCGAAGCCGGCAAATTGCTCAAATCGGATGCACGCCGCGAGAATGTCGAATCCATTAAGGCAATGCAGAAGCGCGGATTGAAAGTCGATGCTCTCACGCCGGAATTGAACGAGCAATGGGATCAGGAGGTGCAGAAAGTTTTTTCGAAGATTCGAGGCATTGCAGTTCCCGCGGACATTTATGATGAGGTCACGAACCAGTTAGCAACATTCCGCTCCGCGCAACCAGGGGCCGGAAAGTGACCCCGGAAAGCGTGGTAGCACAAGCTCCGGAAGGAGCGGCCCATCCCCCACCGGGCCGGCTGCGCTGGCTCTGGGATGCCGAACAGCTTCTCGTCGCACTGGCTCTGGCTGCTTTGATGTTGCTGCCGCTCATCGAGATTGTCGGGCGCAAACTGTTTCATCGCGGACTGGACAGCGCGGCGGCCTTGCAGCAGCACTTGGTTCTCATCATAGGTCTCCTTGGCGGAATGTTCGCCGCGCGTGATCGGCGGCTGCTCTCGCTTTCTACTCTAACCACATTTCTCAAAGGACGTTCGCAAACATTCGCGCGAGTGTTTAGTAGCGCCTTTGCAGCGGGTATTACGGTATTTCTCTGCCTGGCAGCGGTTCAACTGGTGCAATCGGAAAAAGGAGGCGGGAAATTATTAGCCTACGGAATTCAAGTTTGGACGGTTCAGTTAATTATGCCGGTGGGGTTTGGCGTCATCGCATTGCGTTTGCTGTGGCACGCGGCGGATACCTGGCGCGGGCGTGTGGTGGCCCTGCTCATCGCAAGCGGCCTGGTTTGGATCGGGTTCCATCCATTGCTCGGGCTTGCGCCTGAGAAACTGGTAGTCCCAGGCTTGGTAGCGTTGCTCGCCGCGGTTGTACTGGGAGCTCCCATTTTTGTAATGCTCGGTGGCGCAGCCCTCATTCTTTTTTGGGGGGAGAACTCACCCATTGCTTCCATTTCTCTGACACATTACTCGATGGTGACAAATCCCACACTGCCCACAGTGCCGCTGTTCACCCTGGCAGGTTACTTTTTAGCGGAAGGCGGGGCATCGAAACGTTTGATCAGAGTTTTTCAGGCATTGCTGGGGCAGTTTCGCGGCGGGCCTGCCATTGTTACGGTATTAGCCTGCGCCTTTTTCACTTCTTTCACGGGTGCATCGGGCGTCACTATTCTCGCCTTAGGCGGCCTGCTGATGCCGGTCTTGATTGGCGCGGGTTATTCCGAGCGTTCGACTCTGGGCCTTCTTACCGGCTCGGGGGGGCTGGGACTGCTGTTCCCGCCTTCCTTGCCGCTAATCCTTTATGCAATAGTGGCCAGCTCGAATGCAAAAGGCGCCGGGGTCACCATCGAAAAAATGTTTCTGGGCGGCTTGGGGCCCGGGGTTCTTCTTGTGGGAATGGCCGTTTGGCTGGGTCTTCGCCTTGGTCCAAAAAATACCGGACCAGGCCGCCGCTTTGACCGTCTCGAGGCAGGACGCGCAATTTGGACGGCGAAATGGGAACTGCTCCTGCCGCTAGTCGCATTAGTGGCGCTATTCGGAGGATTCGCAACCCCAGTTGAAGCGGCTGCTGTGACGGCATTTTACGCCTTTGCGATTGAATCATTCGTCTATCGCGATTTCAAAGGCCCTCGGGAAGTTTCTAAAGTCATGGCCGAATGTGGCCTGCTCGTCGGAGGGGTGCTGCTCATTCTCGGTGTAGCGCTGGGATTCACGAATTACCTGATCGATGCACAAATCCCCGTTCGCGCGGTCGAATGGGTCACCGGCGCCGTCCACTCGAAGTACGCCTTCCTGCTCGCGCTCAATGTATGCCTGCTGGTGGTGGGTTGCGTGATGGACATGTACTCCGCAATCGTTGTGGTAGTGCCGATCATTGTTCCACTCGGGGTTGCTTACGGAATCGACCCCATTCATCTCGGGATCATTTTCCTCGCCAATATGGAACTGGGGTTGTTGACGCCGACGGCCGGGATTAATATTTTTCTTTCCTCTTATCGATTTGGCAAACCAGTCCTGCAGGTCTCTCGCGCGGTGATCCCAATGCAATGCGTTCTTATCGTGGGTCTGCTTCTGATTACTTACCTGCCCCCCTTGACGAACTTTCTCCCTCGCTGGCTTGGAAAGTAAGATCGTGCAAGTCTCCGCAGTGTTTTGTCCCGAAGGGGACAACATGACAATAGCCCAACCAATAGCCCAACGTTTCAACGTTGGGAGAGGGTCAGTTGAGTGTTGCCAAAGTCCCGAAGAGAGACGGCTGAAATGCCGGCTGTCCTACACCAACTCCTCCCACCACTATTTTTCACCAGGGCTTAAAAAAACCAGCTAGAATTTGATTGTCCTGGCGTGGGTTTACCAGGTTGCCATTGATGCCGGATCTAAAACCGACATAAAAAACACCGTCAGGAGCGAAGCTGCTGGAACGCACAACCCGCTCCAGAGTAAGCGAAAAATGATTCGCGCTGTTTTCATGAGATGCTGATGCCATTCGAAGAGGATCGACTATAGCAGCACCTGCGATACGAAAAGATGACGGCAATTGCAAAGTCACCCGCGCCTGGAGGTTCGCGGAACCGAACATCGAGTAACCTCCGCGACCTTCAAAAGTAAATAACGGCAGCCCGGCTAATCGCCCTGCATGAGCCAGAAAATAGATATATGGATTCGTGCGCCACGGGCGCAGACCCCATTTGATCCCCCCACGTTCATTGGACCTTTCCCAGGATGAACGCACCGCTGAGTAGGAAATGGATGTCATTTGAATATGCTCCTCCTCAGGGTTGCCGAGGGTGCCATTGATCAGTTTGCCAAACACTCCTTGCCAATGGTCCTGCCACGAATCCAAAGGCAGTGCGGCTGTAGCTGCGGTACGCAAGCTGTCACTGGCGATTGCGGCAAACATCGATGCCCCAGTGGCATTGAATCGTTCGATGCTGGAGTATCCGAGCGCATCATGCTTGCGGGCCCATGAAAGCCGTGAAGCTGGACCGGTTAATCGGTCGAACACGATGCCATCACTGCCGACGGCTTCCTGAAAGAACCTGTCCACCAAAACTTCGCTCGGCACATGGTTTTCCAAATCAATGTAGTAAGGGGCAGGCAGAGAAATGACGGCGTCATTTGTTTTCCCGGAAGTTGAAGCGGCTTGCAGAGCAAAGGATGTAAAACAAAAAAGTGGAAGAAACAGCAAGCCCCGTTTCTGATTTGCGACAAACTTGCGGGCCATGCCTGATCCTATGGGAGTGTGTTACAAGGTTAAACGGGGTTTAACCCTCCGGACTCAAACTGTTCGTACCAAAAGCTGACGCCATAACTTCGCTGCGCTGTCTTACCTATCGTGCCTCCGCGAGCGCTGGCCACCGATGACGCGCATCCTATCCGTAGCCTTAACCATGCCAGCGATAGGATTGAGTTTGCCTCCTATGGTTTCGCCCCATTGAGCATCCGGCCTAGCGACGTACTGTAACAAAAGAAGACAATTATATGAAACCAAGCACAAGAAATACAACCAAGGGCACAGCCCGGGAGATTAAGGGCAAAGCAAAAGCTGCAGTAGGACGAGCTATTGGAAACAAGCGTCTCACAGCCGAGGGCAAACTTGAGTCAGCCGCCGGCCGCGTTCAACGAAAATTGGGCAAGGCTGAGCGAGATATGGAAAAAGATTTCCAGGAATAACACAGCCCAGACCCAAGTCTTACCGGGCTTAGTAAGGGTAAACCCTTCAACGAGCCGGGGCAGGGTTTCAAGGCCATGGGTCACTACCTCGTCCTCCTACGGAGATGGACGATTTATGTGACGTTCCTCCGTTTTTTGGTTCCAAAGTTTTCCTCAGCCTGCTAAATCACGGCTGGCATGGAAGACCCTGAAGTCCCCATAGAACATTTGCAGGAAGAAATCCACCACCGGGCTGCGCACGACAGCGAAGGGTGGATAATGGGAGTTGCTTTGAGCAGCGCCCTTTTGGCCAGCCTCGCGGCAGTTGTTTCAATGAGCGCGGGACACTATTCGACCGAGGCCATGGTATGCCAAATTGAATCGGCCAACCAATGGAGCTATTTCCAATCGAAAAGCATCAAGGAATCGCAACTCAAAAGTAAGACCGAGTTGCTGGAGGCGCTTGGCAAGCCTATCTCTGAAGCGGACGGTAAGAAGATGGCGGAGTACCGCGGTGACAAAGAGGAAATCCAGAAAAAGGCCGAGAAGCTGGCTACGGAAGCCAGGAGTTCTCTCAGCACCCATCATATCCTGGCAAGGAGCGTAACCATGTTCCAGATAGCCATTGCCATTGGAGCGATTTCTGTAATGACAAAAAAGCGGGCGTTTTGGTTTGTCAGCCTTTGCTTTGGAGGAATTGGCCTGGTGTTTGTCGCCCAGGTTCTGCTGGGAATCCACAGCCGCTGAGATCCAGATTAGATCTTCACCTCGTGCTCGTTTTGGGGAGCAGATTCAGGGCTGCGTTGTGTTTCAGTAACAAAAGGGCCGCCTCTTTTGGATAAGGCGAAACGCGTCAAACCGGCCGTTTCATGGATATTCAATTTGTTCATTACTGCCTGACGATGCTTTTCGACAGTTTTCACGCTGATCCCAAGATGAGATGCGATGCCCTTGTTTGGAAAACCTTCAGCCACGAGCTGCAGCACCTCCTCCTCACGTTTGGTCAACTCTCTGCTTCTCCTCTCTGAATCCCCTGGCATTTCCAATCTGCCTCGCTCGCGCAATCTTTTGGCGATTTCGGGGCTATAAAATGTCCGACCACGGCGCACGATGCGAATGGCTTCAGTCAGATCATCGGAAGCACTGCGTTTGGTAAGATAGCCGACGGCGCCTGCCTGGGTCATTTGAACGACGCAATCATCGTCATCATAGGAGGTTAGTACTAGCACTTTCGCCGTCGGCACGCTTCTTACGATTTGTCGGGTCGCATCCAGTCCACTCATACCCGGCATCGAAATATCCATAACGACGACGTCCGGAGATTTTTCACGGGCAAGACCGACAGCCTGGTGTCCATCTTTCGCTTCTGCAACTACTTGCATGTCCGGTTGCGCTTCCAGCAAGGCCCGCAAGCCTTGTCGAACGACCTCATGGTCATCCACCAATAAAACTGAAATCTTTGTCATACAGTCGTTCCTTTCCTATCAATCCATGAAAACGGCCTTCTGAACAATGGGGTGAATCGCGGGTTTGGGTTCCACGGCAACCTACTTATTGAGTCCTCAGCCACAACGAAATACAACGAAAAGACACTTGGATATCAACTCATTGAGCTTTTTGCTCGCCGATTTTGTAATGCGGCAAGGAGCCGTTGAATCGTCCGCCTCCGTCACGAAGTACGCTTTTTCTGTACACTTCGCTTCGGCTTGCTAAAGGAAAGACACGCATGTTAAATGCACTGATACATCTGACAACAATTCGACACTCTATGCGCGCATCAAAAATTTTTCTGAGCTTGCCCATCATTATCTTGTCCGTAACTGGCATAGCGCAGCTTCACGCGGAACATAAGATCCCGGACGAATACAAAACCGGCGGCTTTTTCATTGGTTGTCAGGCTTACACCTTTAATCGCTATACGCTGTTCGAGGCGATTGAGAAAACCGCCCAGGCGGGCGGCAGAATCATCGAATTGTCCACTGGCGCGAAACTCAGCAAAGAGCAACCTGATATCATCTTCAATCACAATGCCTCAGCAGAAACGTTGCAGAAGGTGAAGGAGAAAATCGCGGAGCATAAACTCATTGCTGTGAATTATGGAGTCGTAGGAATTCCCAAAGACGAACAACAAGCGCGTAAAATTTTCGACTTCGCTAAAACCATGGGCCTGCGCGCTATCACAACTGAATCGGTGGACGCCATGGATACCATAGAAAAGTTGGTGAAGGAATACGACATCCTGGTTGGTTTTCACGATCATCCCAAAAAAGATAACGACCCGAGTTATCGCATGTGGGACCCCAACTATCTCCTTTCAGTTATCAAAGACCGCGATCCACGCATAGGGTCCTGCGCTGATACCGGTCATTGGGTTCGTTCCAATCTCAAACCGGTCGATTGCCTGAGAATTCTGAAGGGAAGGATTATCAGCAGTCATCTGAAGGATTTGAACCACATGGGACCGGACTCCCATGACCTGCCTTTTGGAATGGGCGTCTCCGATGTGCCAGGGATTCTGGAAGAGCTGCATAGCCAGGGGTTCACCGGCAATATCTCGATCGAATACGAATACAACTGGGAAAGCTCGGTGCCCGAGGTCGCCCAATGCGTTGGCTTTGTTCGTGGTTACGGCGAAGCAAAAAAGTGGTGAGACAATAGAAGTCCCTGTTATGGCTGTAAATTCTTCATCGGGGGACATTACCTCTGTCCTGAACGAAACACGCGTTTTTCCACCGCCCAAAGAGTTTTCCAAACGGGCTCGGGTCAAATCCCTGGCCGAATACAGAAAGCTTTACCAGGAGTCCATTCGCTTTCCTGAAAAGTTTTGGGGACGAGCGGCGAAAAACGAACTGATTTGGTTCAAACCATGGACCAAAGTGTTGCAATGGAAAGAGCCGTTTGCGAAGTGGTTCATGGGAGGCAAACTCAATGTCAGCTACAATTGCCTGGACCGGCATCTAGGCACTCCCACCGCCAACAAAGCCGCGCTCATTTGGGAGGGCGAACCAGCCAGTCCCGGCAAACCAGGCGAGGAGCGCACCTTTACTTACAAGCAACTTCATCGCGAAGTTTGCCTCTTCGCCAATGTTCTCAAGCGAAACGGCATCCGGAAAGGTGACCGGGTTTTGATTTACCTGCCGATGGTGCCGGAAGCCGCCATCGCCATGCTTGCCTGCGCCCGTATCGGCGCGGTCCATTCCGTTGTCTTTGGCGGATTCAGCGCTCAATCAGTGGCTGATCGGATCTTCGACTCGCAAGCTCGATTGGTCATCACGGCAGACGGAGGATACCGCCGCGGCGCTGTCGTACCGTTGAAACAAAACGTGGATGATGCGCTCACGCTCAAAGATGCGAGCGGCCAGTTGCTGGCGAAATCGATTGAGAAGGTGATCGTGCTTAAACGCTCGAATAATGAAGTGCGATTCGAGGAAGGCCGGGATTTCTGGTGGCACGAACAGGTCCAACTTGTGAACGCTAATTGCCCGGCCGAGAAAATGGACAGTGAAGCTCCTCTGTTCATCCTCTACACCAGCGGTTCGACCGGCAAACCCAAGGGTATTCTCCACACCACGGCAGGGTACCTGCTTTATGTGAAGATGACCGCTCGGTATATCTTCGATTTGCGGGAAGAGGATACGTTTTGGTGTACAGCGGACATCGGCTGGGTAACAGGCCACAGCTACGTGGTCTATGGTTTGTTGGCCAATGGTGCGACCAGCGTTATGTACGAGGGCGCTCCTAATTTCCCGCAACCCGACCGCTTTTGGCAAATTGTCGAGAAATACGGAGTAAGCATTCTTTATACAGCCCCAACAGCGATTCGGGCTTTCATGAAGTGGGGGTCAGAGTGGCCGAAAAAGCATGACTTAAGCTCATTGAGGCTGCTCGGGACCGTCGGTGAGCCGATCAATCCGGAAGCATGGATGTGGTACAGGGATGTCATTGGAGGTAAACGGTGTCCGATTATCGATACGTGGTGGCAAACCGAAACGGGGGGCATGCTGATCACACCGTTTCCGGGAGCCACGCCTGCCAAGCCTGGTTCGGCCACACTTCCATTTTTTGGCATCGTGCCTGAGGTGGTTGATGACAACGGCAAACCGGTTCCGCGTAACTCCGGAGGCAAGCTGGTTTTGCGCAAACCATGGCCTGGTATGTTGCGCGGTCTTTGGGGCGATCCACAGCGTTACAAAGAAGTTTATTGGAGCGAGGTGAAAGGCAGTTACTTTACAGGCGACGGTAGCCGGCAGGATGAGGACGGTTATTTTTGGATCGTTGGTCGAATCGATGATGTGCTTAACGTGGCCGGTCATCGGATTGGCACCGCAGAAGTGGAAAGTGCACTCGTGAGCCATCCGAAGGTCGCCGAGGCTGCAGTGGTTGGCCGCAACGACGATCTAAAAGGACAGGCCCTCGTGGCGTTCGTCACGCTTAAAGCAGGTTATTCAACTGAGGGCACTCTGCGCGAGGAACTGCGCCAGCATGTCGCAAAGGAAATCGGGCCTGTCGCTAAACCCGATGATATTCGCTTCGCTGAAGCATTGCCGAAAACCCGATCGGGAAAAATCATGCGCCGATTGCTCAAACAAGTTGCCGCCGGGGGGGAAATCAAGGGAGACACGACCACCTTGGAAGATCTGAACGTTTTGGCAGCCCTGACTGCGACCGAAGAGTAACCGGGCAGAGGTTTAATCCCAGTGCGCCCGTCTAATCCTTCGGTGCTTGCTCAGATTCCATTTTTTTTGGTGCAATACCGAGCTTCACGCTGAAGGACAGTGAGTCAGTTCCGCGCTTGATTTTTATATTCAGTGTTTCCCCAGGCGCGGATTCCGCGACCCAGCGACGGAAGGATGCCGAGGCCAAAATATCGCGGCCTTCGATGTTGATCACCACATCCCCGGGCTTTAAGCCGGCCTTGAAAGCTGGACCTTGCGGATCGACTACAGTGAGACGGCAACCGGGGGAATCATCCACACCAGTGGCGCCAATAAAAGCAGACCGCTCCTCAAACCTGTTTTTTTCCATCTTAACCGATGTTTGCCAGTGCTGATACGCGGTGATTGGCACATGAAAATTCTCTGCCATGGAAGTGCTGATGAAACTATGAATCCCAATAACGCGGCCGTGCATATCAAAAAGAGGCCCTCCGGAATCGCCCGGGCTGATTGTGCAATCGGTCTGTAGAGCATCAGGTGACAGCCGGATCAGGCGCCCCAGACGAACAACCAGTGAGCGGCGAAGATCAAACCCGCCTGGATGTCCCAGCGCCAGCACCCAATCGCCACTGTGTGCCGATGCAAGTTCACCCAACTCTACGTGGGGCCATGGTCCGGAGCCGGTAATCTTCATTAGCCCAGTATCGCTCTCTTCATCGATGCGTATGGTTTTTCCACGGACACTTTTGCCGTCCGGGAAGGTAAAGCGGACCTCCCAGTTGGTTTGTCCACATACGTGCCCAGCCGTAAGAACCAGGCCATCATCCGAAATTAACACCCCACTTCCACTGCCATCCCTAACCTCAACGGCCACGACTGAAGAAGATATTTTCTGAACTAATTCTTCCACGTGCCGTTCCATGGATTTGAGATCAGCAATTGAAGTCGGCATCGTCTTTTGAAACGCTGCCGGCAATTCATATGGAACAATCGCTGCTGATTTAAGCGGGATGGGGCGAGCTGAAGAACGCGGTTTGATTTCGCCTTGTTTTGTCGCTTGGCTGTCAAACGCAAAAGAGGTTGACGGCGCTGAGATCAAACTCCCTGCTTCGAGGGTCGTGCAACCCACCAGCACAAACCGCAGGTGCGCCATCACGATTCTTCGAGTTATCGCGCGGAAACAAATCACAGCTTACAACTTCGCGAGAAGATAGCTCACTGTAACGCCAAAGCGAATTTGAAATTGATATTTGGAATAATAACCCTCCTGCCGAAAGGATGTTTAATAACGGTCCTCATCCCGGAGGGATGTTTATAATAGCCCAACAACGTTGGGCTATTTTCGCATTGTCTCTTGGGATCTGCCAATGCCGAGCCTGCCTTTTCTCAGATCCATTAATGGCATTGGATATTTGTCTCATCCCGGGAGGATGTTTTACGAACGCAGTGGGTTTAAATGAGTCTAAATTCCGTTTGACAAACAGACTTTGTCATACAAAGTCTTAAGGATGGATTCGAACTGGGCTGCCGAGCACCTGCAGGTGATTCGCACTTTGATGGAGCGGTCCGCAATTTACCGCCGTGCGCTTGCGCCCATCATGATCTTTAATGGAGTTCTTGGGATCATTGCCGGCTGTTTGGGTTGGTTCTATAAAATAGGCTCGGCCCAGGGCTTCATCGCTTTCTGGGCAGGAACTGCTCTGCTCGGTCTGGCAGGTTCGTTCGTCCTGGTCCGGCGGCAGGCCCTCCGTGACTCCGAGCCCTTTTGGTCGCCTCCAACGCGTCGTGTTGCCCAAGGATTGCTCGCTCCATTTTTCATTGGTTTCGTTGCCGGTTTGCTGGGTCTGGCCTGCCCAGGCTGGGACTTCCTGCCCACATGGGGATTGCCTGCCTTTTGGATGCTCCTTTACGGTTGCGCGCTGAACGCGGCAGGTTTTTTCATGCACCGCGGAATCAAATTGCTCGGTTGGCTTTTTGTTTTTTGCGGCTGTGCACTCATGGCCGCCCGGTGTTATTCGGGCGGGCCTCTTGGGCTCCCTGCCGGCCATCGCGCAATGGGGGTGGTGTTTGGTGGCCTGCACCTGGCCTATGGAATTTATCTGTATTTCACCGAGAAACGCAGGAATGAAACGTGAACCCAGAACCATTTCTCCAGCTCGATCGCGTTATCCACGAGAAAGGGCGGCTGGCGATCATGTCCATGCTGGCCGCCACGCCGGTGCTTTCGTTCACCGAGCTGCGCGACACGCTCACTATGACCGACGGAAATCTCACGACCCATATCCGTACTTTGCAGGAGGCGGGGTATGTTTCGGTGACCAAATCATTTCGGGACAACCGGCCATTGACAACCTGCTCATTAACAGCAGCCGGCAAGAAAGCTTTCACCAGCTATATCAACCTGCTGGAAAGCATCATCCAGCAAACCAGGAATAAATAACTTTTCGTTTGAACGCTTTTTGCATTGTCGTGGTCTTTTACTTTGTGACACAAAGCTTATGAAAATTATTCGTGCTGAATACCTGGGAATGTGCTTCGGCGTTCGCGACGCCATTGCGCTGGCAACAAAACAATCTCAATCACAACCACTCACGATACTCGGTGACCTGGTGCACAACGAAACTGTCTTGGAAACTCTTCGCGCCAACGGAGTAACGATCACCAACCAGGTTGGATCGGTGAAAACAACGGCGGTAATGGTTACGGCACATGGGGCATCAGAGAAGGCGCTGGCCGGCTTGAGAGCTCGCGGGCTCGAAGTGAGCCAGGCCACTTGCCCGCTGGTCCACGTGGCGCATCGAGCCGTGACCAGGCTGGTCCGCGAAGGGTATCACCCGGTCATCATTGGCAAACGGGACCATGTCGAGGTGAGGGGGCTAACAGAGGATTTAGATGATTTTGATGTGGTGCTTTCGGAAGGGGATGTACGCGAGCTTAGAGAACATTCAAAATTTGGAATAGCTGCGCAAACCACGCAGCCCATCGAACGGGTGAGCGAACTTGTGACGCTGATTCAGTCTCGATTTCCAGCATCGGAGGTTCGCTTCATCGACACGGTGTGCCAGCCTACCAAGCAGCGGCAGCAGGCGGCTGTCGATCTGGCTCGCCAGTGCCAGGTGGTCATTGTAATTGGCGGCGCCCACAGCAACAACACTCACGAATTAGTCAAAACTTGCAGCTACTTCTGTCACCGGGTGCATCATGTGCAGACGGCGCATGATCTCAAGGTCGAATGGTTTAGGGCAGAGGATATCATCGGAATCACCGCCGGAACTTCGACCCCCGATCAAGTCATCGATGAAGTAGAACGACATTTGAGGGAGCTTGAGATTGTTGCTTCGGCTTTTGTGGGCACCGCAAGAACCGAAGAGCTACAAGAGATGTGAGCCAGCTCAATTTCAGAAGATATATGAAAACCAGGATGCGTTCTTATTCGAGATGGATGGTGGTCGTCATTTTTGCGATGGCAATGGCTTGGGTGGAATCAGCCGTCGTTTACTACTTGCGAACGATGATCGATCGAATCGAGCCATACCAATGCCATCCACTTCCTTTGATTGGCGGATTGGGCAAGGCCGAGTTGGTTCGCGAAGCAGCAACGCTGATTATGCTTTTGACTGTCGGGGTATTGGCAGGGCGCACATGGCGCAGCCGCCTGGGGTATGCCGCAATCGCTTTTGGCGTCTGGGACATCTTCTACTACGTTTTCCTGAAAGTATTATGCGGCTGGCCGCATTCTTTGTGGGATTGGGATATTCTCTTTTTACTGCCACTGCCCTGGTGGGGACCGGTGCTCGCACCCGTTTCGATTGCTCTTCTGATGATTCTTTGGGGCACGCTTGTCAGCACATGGCCGATGCTGCGCGAGGATGGTCCGTCTGAATGGAAGCCCTGGTGCCTGAATTTCCTCGGCATGGCTCTAGCGCTGTATCTTTTCATGGCTGATTCCATGCGCGTCGCGGATCGCGGCGTGGAGGTTTTGCGTAACATGCTGCCTGTTTCGTTCAATTGGCCTCTGTTCTGTGTCGCTCTCCTGTTGATGGCAGCGCCAATCCTGCAGATTGTGATCCGACTACGCAGGGGACGGCGAGAGACTTTGGTTCGGTTGGATCATCAGCGATGGATCAATCATTTCAGGCGGAACAGGGACCATCGACCCGAGCCCAACTGGAACGCTCCATTCAAACTTCGTTCCGAAGTTCTTGCGCCGTTGCTCGTCTCGTTGGAGCAGTTCCAGCTTGGAGATGGAGGCGGCCCCGCATCGTTGATTGCCCGTGACGCCGACAAATTTCGCGACCGCACTCATGAGATGCGCATCCTCGTGGACTTCTGGTTTTCGGAGGAGCGGGAGCATTCAAGACTGTTGGGTTGCGCCGTGGACAAGCTCGGGGGCAAGAAAATCGCCTCTCACTGGAGTTTCACAGCCTTTTGCGCTTGTCGCCGTGTACTTGGGGTGCGCTTTGAACTGCAGGTTCTTTTGTTAACGGAAATTACCAGCACTGCCTATTACCGGCTGCTCCAGCGGCACAGCCCAATTCATGCGCTGGCTTGCATGTGTGGGCTTATCTTGAGGGACGAAAGCGGGCACATTGCCTTTCATCGCGATCGCCTGGCATCGGAAGGCCGCTCAACCTCTGGTTGCCTGGGCAGGCTATGGGCGGTGCAATTTCGGTTGTGCGGTTACGCTGCCGCGACCATGCTCTGGCTTAATCACAAAAACTGTTTGACCACGCTGGGAGCATCCACGGCGGAGTTTTATCGGGAAGTTGAGCTCGAGCTTCGACGTTTTCTCAAAAGCCTTGCCACAAAACAACTATCTGCATTGCAAAGTGAATCTCCAAGGAATGAACCGCAAATCGTGCGCGTAAGTCCGTCCACTGAAACAGTTCTGTCACAATAACGCGCTCCAATCGATGACTTCAATGGCTTCCAATGTGAATCAGTTTCCGTCACTGGGAATCGATCTTTTCCTCCGCTCTGAATCCAGGGTTTTACATCATTGGACAATACGGAAGCCAGTGCAAACAGGTTGGTTCTGTGTCACCTCGATTATTGTGGGCGCGGGTTGTTACGGCGCGGCTATTGGTTCGTGGCGTAACGGCTGGCAAGCTCTATTCACCGGTATCAAGCTTCCGCTGGTGATTTTATTGACGACTTTGGGAAACGGGTTGCTCAATGGCATGCTAGCCCCACTGCTTGGGCTCAACATTCCGTTTCGTCAAACTTTTGTTCTGCTGCTGCTGAGTTTCGGGATAGCCTCGCTCGTGCTTGCGGGTTTGAGTCCGGTGATATGGTTCATTGTTTGGAACACAGCACCTTTGGGAGTAAGAACCAGTTTGTCCTCGCCCGAATATGGCTTTTTGCAACTGGCGCTTGCGACCATCACTGCGTTTGCAGGCATCGCGGGTAATCTTAAAGTGCTGCCCCTTCTGAAGAATGGGACGAAAAATGGGGTTGTGGCCTTGCGTGTTCTGCTCGCCTGGCTGGCATCGAATCTTTTCCTTGGCAGTCAAGTTGCCTGGGTATTGCGTCCCTTCATTTGGGACCCAGCCGGACCAGTCGAGTTCGTTGGCCGGCAATATTTTCATGGCAGTTTTTATGAAACGATTTTCGAGGCGGCACAACGTCTCATTTTGCAATGAGCTATTGATACCGAACCAGATTAAGCGTAGAACGTTTATGAACCACTTACAGGCTTATGACAGGGATGACCAACTCGCTTTTGGGCGAAGTGACACTTTTACTGCGAGGCGAGGCGGCGCCCATCAGTGCCTGGACAGAACGATGGAGCATGAGGCGGGTGACAATGTGCCTTGGGGTGATTGTGAGCGGGGCAGGGCTTTACGGGGCAGCGATGGGATATTGGCGAGCGCCGCAGCAAGCAGTTTATGTTGCGATCAAGTTTCCGCTGATCGTTCTTCTTACCACATTGGGAAATGCGCTCCTCAACGCGATGATTGCGCCGTTGCTTGGACTGAATATCAACCTGCGCCAATCATTCCTGGCCGTGTTCTTCAGTTTTACCATTGCATCGGCCATCCTGGGTTCGTTCAGCCCTTTGGCAGCTTTCCTGGTTTGGAATGCACCCCCGCTTGCTTCATCAGCGGCCGAGCTGTCGACGGGAACCTACAGCTTCATACAATTAACGCATGTTGGAGTGATTGCATTCGCCGGAATAACCGCAAACTTAAGATTAGCGCAATTGTTGCACCAACTGAGCGGCAACGCCGATGTTGCTCGTCGCGTGCTCCTGGCGTGGCTGGCAGGCAATCTATTGTTCGGAAGCCAGCTCACCTGGATCTTACGACCGTTCATTGGGGCGCCCGGTCTTCCAGTGGAATTCATCCGCACTACCGCGTTCAAAGGAAACTTCTACGAAACCGTATTTCACTCTTTGCTGCGTCTGCTCAACATGAACTGATTTAAGCTAATATGAACGAAAACACTCCTCCCTCCTTTATTCCCCCGCAAATTCCTCCTTCAGGTTTTGCTCTGCCACCGGCCATGCTGCCTTTAGGCGACAATCCGGAAGACCGCGAACCGATTCCGAATGCGATCAGCGCCATCGAATCGATTCTTCGAAAGCCCCGGCGCGTAATGTACCAACTGCGCCAACCGGGCTCGGGCAGGCTTATCTTCTCGATGGTGCTGGTGGCAGTTTGTTGCAGCCTGATTTATGGCGTGGTTGTCGGCACCTTCTCGATGGGTGACCAGCTATGGGCGGCGCCGGCCAAGATTGCCGGCGGTCTGTTGTTTTCCACGCTGATCTGTTTGCCAAGCCTTTACATATTCACCTGTTTGAGCGGCTCGCAAGCTCGTCTGCCGGAGATTTGCGGACTGGTGGCCGGACTTTTGATGCTGATGACGATCCTGCTGATCGGTTTCGCTCCCGTCGCCTGGCTCTTTTCACAATCAACCGAATCGGTTGTTTGGATGGGAACCCTTCATCTGGCCTTTTGGTTTATCGCCACATTTTTCGGACTGCGTTTTCTCGAGACAGGTTTTTCCCACTCGAAAGCCCGCTCCAGTGCCGGTCTCAATGTTTGGATTATTATTTTCATGCTCGTGGCTGTGCAAATGACAACCGCTTTGCGCCCGATTGTTGGCAAGGCCGACACCTTCATGCCCGAACAGAAAAAGTTTTTCCTTACGCATTGGGGAGACAATTTAAGCGCCAGGCCTGGGGCCAAGCGCGATTAAAACTCAGGACATAGCGATATGAAATTGATCAAACTGGCCTTTCAGCGTGAGACCGCTGTGCCTGTGCTTGCATTGACGTTTGCAACAGGCGTTTGCCTGGCGCTCGTCTCAGCACGCGTGCTGTGGACGCGCGACGTGCATTATGCTTTCCTTATTTGGAATCTTTTCCTCGCCTGGCTGCCGCTGCTGCTTTCGCTTCTCGCATGCGAGTTCTATCGCAAAAGATCAGCCCGAAGCTGGCATTTTGCTTGTTCATCCGTTTGCTGGCTCCTGTTCTTTCCGAATGCCCCGTACATTTTCACAGATGTAATCCATCTGACGCGTGGTTATCGTACTCACTTTTGGGTGGACCTCGTGTTGATTCTTTCCTGCGCTCTTACAGGTTTGGTCCTGGGCTTTCTGTCGCTGTTCCTTATGCAAAACGTCATCCAGCGAATGGTGGGTCGTTTCGCTAGTTGGTTTTTTATCGCTGGGGTAGCCGGTCTGAGCGGCATTGGTATTTTTGTGGGCCGCTTTCTGCGACTGAACAGTTGGGATGTCCTGTTGAAACCGTGGGCAGTTTCTCGAGGAATCGGTCACCTGGCAGCAAACCCATCCGGACATTTTGGCTCACTTGCCCTGGCCGGCCTGTTCGCCACGTTTTTATTTATAACCTACTTGATGCTCTATGCCCTAACCCATTTGCGCATTTATCAGGAGGACGGAATCAGGACGCTCCCATCCGCTTAGCCAGAGTTATGAAAAGAACCGGGCTGACACTCTTGATATTTCTGATTGCGGGAGCAATCTGGCTGCCTTGCCTTCATCTCTTCTATAAACGTCCGGCCTCCGACTTCTATACGGCGCAAGGTTTGTCCGTCACAGCGCGCCAACTGGCCATTCGTCATTTAAATCTTTGGAACGAGTCCCAATTGCGCCAGCGGGAGGTTGAAAAAATGCGTGCCAGCAATTCAGAATGGGATTTTATGGGTCGCACTTTTTTTGTTTGGTCCCTCGCTAATGTGATTTTGCGCCATCCTGAATCAAAACAGAACAATCTCCGGGTTATTGACCAAATCATCGATGAGACACTGGATTTGGAGAAACAACATGGAATGTATTTCTTCCTCATGCCTTACGCTAAAGACAGACGTTATTCTGCAGACCCCGCCCGCAGTTTGTTTTTGGATAGTGAGATTTCCATGATGCTGGGTTCCCGGTGTTTGGTCGAAGAAAAGCCCGAGTATAAATCAGCTTTAAGTCAAAGGGTGCGTTTGATTGATGAGAGCTTTAGGAGAAGCAGCACCCTGGCTTTGGAAAGCTACCCCGACGAATGCTGGATGTTTGATCATGTCGTTGCTCTTGCGGCGCTCCGGATGGCGGACGCTCTCGATAGCACCGACCATTCGGTGCTATTCCGCTCATGGCTGGCCATGGCCAAAGCGAAACTCATCCATCGCCAGTCAGGCCTGCTCGTAAGCAGCTTTTCACTCGACCTAAAACCTCTCGATGGACCGGAGGGTTCGAGCATTTGGATGGTCGCGCATTGTTTGCAATTGTTGGATGAAGAGTTTGCCCGTGATCAATACCAACGTGCGCGCAAAGAACTCGGACGAACCACTCTAGGCTTCAGCTATGCGTGTGAGTGGCCGGCGTCGTGGGAAAGTCCGGCTGATATTGATTCCGGTCCTGTTATTCCCATTTTCAAGATCAGCGCCGGGGCAAGTGGCATGGCCTTTATCGGCGCTGCAGCATTTCAGGACAAGCAGTTCCTTTCCTCCCTGGCGGCAACATTGAACTTCGCCGGCTTCCCCGCGAATACGGCAGGCGGACTGAGGTACTGCGCCAGCAATCAGGTCGGAGACGCCGCATTACTTTATGCAGCAACCCTCGGCCCGCTTTGGGAAAAGGTGAAAATGAAATTGTGAAAACGCCTCTTTCTGCTCATGTACGCGCGCTGTGGAGGGCTGATCTTTTATCGCCCAAAGATCTTCTCCGACGCGCCATATTTTTGATCGCACTTTACCTCCTGACCCATTTTGCGGGTTTGCGTGAGTTTACGTCTGTGATTAGCGGCGGGACAGGTTCAATTCATTTGCCATGGCACATTTCAGCTTTCCTGGCGCTGACATATATTCTGAGCTATCTAAGCTTCGTTATCTTTGTTCCGATTTTGCTTTTGGCCGCTGTCCTACTGTTTGGTTGGAAAAAATTCGTGGCAAAAAAGCTTAATGGTGTCTCCCATGCCGAATGAAACTGATATCCGTCGCCGAATTCAGGTTTTCACTCTGCTTTTTATAATCGGATTGGCGGTCAGCGGCGCAACGGCGATTCCACTGGTTTCTGAGATTGACTGGCTTGCGAAACTAACGGGAGCACGTACGGCATTGGATGCTGGCTCGACGAATCCTCCCATCTGGGCTCTATGGTTGTGCAAGGTTCAGGATGCCATCTATTTGGCCGACGAAAAAAGCCCTTTCCTTTTTTATGGCACAGATTGGCTGGCCTTCGGCCATTTTGTCATTGCTCTGGCATTCATTGGTGTCTTGCGCGATCCCGTGCGGAACAAATGGCTTTTCACCTGGGGCATGCTTGCCTGCGTCTTGCTGATCCCTTATGCGCTGTTGTTTGGAACCATTCGCGGAATCCCGATTTGGTGGCGCTGTATCGATTGCTCATTTGGAATCATTGGGATCATTCCACTTTGGCTCTGCCGAAAGTGGGCGAATCAAATCGAAAATGGCGCACCGGGATCATCCTCCCGCCTGGTCATTTCGGATCCCTGGCGTTAGCTTTGCGGAAGTTCGATGGACTAGCCGCTATGACATACCTTGGATTATTTTCAAACGATCCGCAGCGCCCAGGTGGAGAAGCTTCGGGTCCTAAAGCGCGGGCCTGAGTAGCCTGCATAGTCTGCGCAGAAAATTTCCCGCAGTTGGCGGGATCGCACCTCCTCCGTAACTTAATAGCTTTTTTTCGGCATCGTGAAATAATCGTAGACAAAACTCCCACCCGGCATCGCTATTATGGGTAGAACGCGGAGAAGCTGAATGGATGAGAAGCAGCGACAAACTCGAATGGCCTCGCTGGCTTGAAGAGCACGCCAGCAAATTTCTGCTTTTCGCCCGGCAACAGACTCGTTCTGAAGCCGACGCGCAAGATTTGGTGCAAGAGTCAGTACTCGAGGCTATTCAGCGGCGAGGGGAGCATACACCGCCCCCGCCTGCGCTGGTCTTCGCGACCATCCACCGCCGGGCGATTGATTTGGCAAGGCGTGACGGGCGGCGGGCGAGCCGTGAAAACGCGGCTTTTGCAGAGCCGCCTGAACCATGGTTCGACACGAGTGTCGAGGATCGAGAACGGGCGCTATTAATTCAATGTGCGATGGCGAAGTTGCCGGAAATTTATCGCCAGGTCGTCACACTTAAACTGTGGGGCGGATTAAGCTTCGCCGAGATTGCCGGCACCCTCGGCATTCCGGCCAATACGGCAGCCTCACGATACCGCTATGCATTAGTGGAATTGCGAAAACAAAGGGTTTGTTCCTATGAACGAGTTCGAGCCTGAACTATTGGAAATTGAGTTGCAGCGTTTGAAACCAGCCGAACCGCCGGAGGATTTTATGGGGCGCCTGGCCGATGCGCTGCCAAGTACTACCCATAGTCGGCGCACCCCTAGGCACGAAGATGCATCTCGATGGAGGACTCTGCGGACTCTTCTCAGGTGGCTGGCGCCTCTAACGGCGGCGGCGGTTCTGCTGGCCTTATTTGTTGTCCGGCACTCGGGCAGTTCTTCGAGCAAATCCCAAGGCAAGAACGCTTCCCTTTTAGCCAGCTCAACCATTAAGGCTGACGATGTGGAAATTGTCCAGCAGTTGGTCGCAACATTTGACGCGGTAGCTCATTTGCCCAGCGGGGAACCCGTTAGGTTCCGTTGCTCGCAATGGCTGGACGATGTCGTACTTCAAGATTCGACGCGCGGAATTCTGATTCAACATCAGGTGCCACGTCTGGAAGTGGAGCCGGTAAGATTCGAAACCTACTAATCAATGAAGAAAGGATCAGCATGAACTTGTCTATAAAATCGAAAGTATTTTTTTCTGAGTGCATAAAAGAAAAGGCGGCCTTGATTGCTTTGCTTACCTCGATGTCCTTTGGCCTTCTCGCGAGCGAGACATCAGTTTCCACAACGAGCGCCGGCTCCGAGGCAGGGAGAACGAAAACAAAAGATGCCACAACCGAGGTTGCAATCGAAGCGCCGGATAATGACATAGATGAGGAGGGTCCTGCGCGGAAAGATTGTCCATACCTGGGAATTGCAACCACGGAGGCCTCAGAGGCATTGGCGGCGCAATTAGGCCTTCGAGAGGGCGCGGGCCTGGTCGTCACTTATGTGGTTCCAGATAGTCCAGCGGCCAAGGCCGGTTTGCAGAAGCATGACGTGCTGGTACGTCTGGGGGAGCAATGGCTGGTGCATCCCGCGCAGTTGCGCAAACTTGTCCAGGTCCACAAAAAGGAGAACGAAATGGTCGCACTGGCATTTTATCGCGCGGGCAAAGAGCAAACAGCATCGGTGACGCTTGGGAGAAGGTCGGCCAATGCGCCCGGGGAGCCGCAGATTTTTGACCGGCGAATTGAAGAGTTCGATAAAGACTCCGAGGAAAGGAGCATCGACCAGGCGGTACACGACTCGTTGAGGCATTTGAACAAAGATCGAAAAAGTTTGCACCAGGAGATCCATCGCAGCATGGAAGAGGTGCGAGCGGCAATCAAAGAAGCGTTTCGCGATGTGACGGATGTGGCTTCCGACCTCGACCCGGTGCGCAGGATTTTACGCGAGCTCAATCACTCGGGTGTCCAGGTGGACAAAAAAGCCACTGTGACGGTGCGTAGCGCGGGGAAGGGCGTAAAAAGTGTTGTGAAAACCGATGACCTGGGAACAATTGTCATCGTTCAGAATCCAAAAGCTCATCTGACGGCGCACGATAAAGAAGGCAAATTGCTTTTCGATGGAGAAATTGAAACAGCCGAACAGCGAGCAAAAGTCTCTCGCGAAATTCGGGAAAGAGTCGAACCTCTGCTGGACAAAATGGGGGATTGAACCCCAAAGTTTCCGAACCCTTTGTCGAATCCTTTATCTCGAAATATTTGCCTCGCGACTCGCTGAGTTCTGCTCAGCGTTGGTCTCGCAGTGCCCTGGAACGGAACAGCTATAAAACCCCGCTTGCCCGGTTATTGGTTGCATTGCACACCCACGCGATAAAAACAGGGACCCGGGAAAGGAGCATTCGTGTGTATGTAGGTTGTGAAAGCGGTCTGGCCGGGAATGTTCGTTGCAACGGTTGTGAACGTCGGCGGGGAATTGACGCTCATGAAACGTTCCACAAAATATTTTCGATTCGTAACGCTGCTCCATGCAATTACAGCACTGACGCCAACGATGACCGGCGGCTGGAGAAAAAGTGGATCCATGATCCCATTGGAGAAAGTCCCGATGCGGTAAAAAGCTGCACCTCCGCCACGCGCAGAGCGATCAACGAAAGTCGTGCTGCCAGCAAGACCCTGAATATTGTTTGCAACGGTAGTAAATTGTTCGGATGAACCCAGCGAAGGCGCATTCTGGACGAAGTAATTGTGATTGGTATCGCTATTCCAACTCAGGAGTAACCCAGGCGCCGTAACGCTCGGCGAGAGTAATTGAAAAACCGACGCTGCGCTGGTTGGATCCGTGCCGGCAATCCACTCCTTCCAATTATTCATTCCGTCGTTGTCCGGGTCGGCCTGATCGGTCGATGCAGTAGCAGGCAACAATCCATATTGCTGGAGCCAGGCGTAGGAGATCGCCGAAGCTGGCGATTGAAATTCGTAAGCTCCCATATCGACGGTGCCGCCTGAAACGCGTGGATTGGCATCCCGATCCAAATCCGTTGAGCACAGGGAATTCCCTGAGTTGATGCAGGGCGAGTTCGATTGCAGATGAAAGTTGGCGCCCGAAAGATCCACGAACTGCGGCTCACTGTTGATATTGCCCACGCCTCCAGGCAAAGGTGCCGAGCAAGTATAGTTGAGAATTCCTGCCACCCAGTTGGACCCGCTGTCCGGAGACGAGTTGTAGAATACCACTCCATTATCGACCGTGCATTGATATGTACCTCCCCCGGTATTCGTTCCCAGGTTTTGTGCAACAGTACAATTGTGGAGTGCAGCACCCGACGCACCGCCGCCTTTACGAGCTACGTTGCCAATGACCAGACAATTCCACAGCGTGTTGGAACAGGCGCCTCCTCCTAGCGAGGCTGTGTTGCTCGACAATGTGCAGCCATAGAGAACATTCGAGATTCCCCCGCCACCCTGAAAGGCCCAATTGTTTGCGAAATGACAGTTGTATTGAACACCGCCACAAGCACCACCGCCCTCACCATTAACATATGTTACGGAGTTGCTCGCGACGACGCAGTTGGATAGCGACCCGCCCCAAACACCCCCGCCTCGACGGTAAGCCCTGTTCGCCAATATGAGACAGTTATAGATAGTGCTTTGATACGCGCCTCCTCCTTCTCCCTGGGTGTAGATACCATTCGCGCTCGCCGAGTTGTTAAGCAGAGTGCAGTTGTAAAGGGTTCCATGGAACGCGCCCCCGCCTTTGCCGTAAGCATAATTGCCGCCGATAACACAGTTACTAACGATTCCTTCGGATTCGCACCAAACTCCGCCACCACTTTGGTCCCGATACAGATCTCCCGCAGGACTCGTTTGGCCGTTTGTAAGCGTGAACCCATTTAGAATGGAACCGCTCCCGACGTAGGCGCATCTCGTCTGAATTCCTCCGGGGTACATGAGGGTGACCTCTGGCCCATTGACACTTTGAAGCACCACCTTGTTAGTCAATGTGGCAATGTTGTACGGATTGGAGCTGCCAGGCGAAGGCACGTCAGGTATTTCGTAACTACCATTTGTGACAAGGACCAACCGACCCGGCAGCGTGCCCGCACCAATCGCCGGTTGAATCCGTTTCGCGGCAGTGGCCCAATTCGTATAGGGAGAAATCGGATTCGTGCTGCCGACGTCAACGTAATAAATGGGACGCTCAACGACATGCACCTGGACGGTTGCGCTTAACGTGGATATCGGCGGTGGAAATTCTGCGCTAAGAATTACGGCGTAAGTGCCGGGAAAACTCCAGCCATGGCTGGGAAGCAGTTGATTAGTTACGGTCATTCCGTCACCGAAATCCCACCAGAAGCTTGCAGCGCAGCCGTCGATCTGGCCAACGAAAGGAACCTCGTAGAAGATGGCAAAATTTGTGAAGCTAAAGGCGAGTCGGATATTAACTTGATGATCGTTCGCGGCGTCGAACTCATACGCTCCAATATCCAGCTGAGCCAATCCATCCCCGTTTCCGTCCAGCGGCCGAACGCTGCCCCTCACATCATTCGTAATCAATGAACCAAGATTTATTGCCGTGTCGATACAAGCCGAGCCGCAGCGAAGCCGGAAATTTCCACCATCGGGATCCGTTAAAGCCGGATCATTGGTGATGTTACCTGAGCCTCCAGGCAAGGGAACAGCGCAGCAGTGATCAAACGTTCCCGAATACCAGTTATCCCCCGTTGGCGCAGAATTATGATAGATAATGCAATTTGTAAACGTCCCTGAAAAAACGCCCCCACCGTAATTACTGGCGACATTGGAGCATACAGAACAATTGTAAAGCGTGCTTCCTGTTACGCCGCCTCCCTGAAGCCCCGCAATGTTTTGGGCCACTACGGAATTATACAACGATCCGCCGGAGGATCCGGCGCCAGAGACTGCGCTGTTGGAAACAATGGTTGAACTGTAAACCTTCGCGCCATAAACGCCACCGCCGCTGCTGGCATGATTTGCGACAACGGTACAATTTGAGAGGGTTCCGAAGTACGCACCGCCACCCGAACCACTTGCGGTGTTGTTGCTCATGACGCAGTTAAAGAGCGTCGAGGTATTCGCTCCTGCGCCATTTCCTGCTGAGTTCCCGCTCAACAAACAGTTATACAGGATTGCCTGATTAGCGCCGCCTCCGTAGTTTGCTGTCACGGTGCAATTGGAAAGAGTACCACCCCATGCACCCCCGACACCTCCGCCAATTGAATTGGTGTTGTTGCTTAGCGTGCAGCTAATGAGAGTACAAAAAGCGGCGCCTCCTGCCTCTCCAAAACCAGTGTTACCGGCAATAATGCACTCGTAAAGAACTCCTCCGTAGAACTTTTCATTTGGCCCCGTGCCGGCAGCAGCGCCGGCTCCGGACCGAGCACGGTTGTTTGTAAGAACACATTTGTAAAGCGTTCCTGCATAGACTCCTCCACCTTCATATACTGCGGAATTTTCTGAGATTACGCAATTGGTAGCCACTCCTGTCGATTCAAACCATGCTCCGCCGCCGCTTTGTTCTCGGTGGGAGTTTCCATTCGTGCTCGTTGAGCCGCCTGTGAGCGTGAACCCGGAGAGCAAAGCGTTGCTCCCGACATAGGCGCATCGTGTCGAGAACCCTCCAACTATTGTTGTTGCGTCGGGCCCGTTCACACTGATCAGCAGAACAGCATTTGTCAGCGCCACTCGATTGGTAGCCTGACCGTAAACGGCCACGCCGCCTTGACTATACACGCCGTTCGTCACCATGATAGTTTCACCGGCCAACGCAACTGCAACAGCGTCCTGAATATTTGTAGCTGCCGTATTCCATGTTGAATATGGCGGAGACGGCGCAGAACTGTTCAGGTTGACGTAATGGATTGTCCCGAAGCTTCGAGACGTTATCAGGAGAATGATGAGCGCCGATGTACGGCAAACCAAATCAAAGCGGAGGACATAAGGCCTCTGTATCCCGTGAGTCGCCCAGTAAAGCAGTTGGTTAAAGATGCGCCTCACAGATAATACCTCTGAGCCATGGGATCATGGATAAATAGATTGTAAGGTCGGGGAGGTGCCGGTCAAGATATATTGAGTCGTATCTTGCGAGTTAGGTCTCGTGAATTCTAAAGTAGTTATCCGTTGTGCAAACAATGCGCAGCTCTTTGCATTTATGGTCTTGAAGCAAAGCTGGTGGTGAATCGAGACGTCAGTGACAAAAGCGCTTTACTTCATTAGGTGCATCCAAAATTCTGCTTATGAGCTAGGTTAGCGACAGATAAATCGAAAGAACAGATGAACCACCGAGCCACAACGTCACAAAACCGCAACCCAATGGTGGCTGTTTTCTTCTTGATCAGTGCCATCCGTGAAATCCGTGGCAAAATTCCTTCTTTCTGCTTTCTCGGCGCTCTCGGCGGTTCTGTAGTTTATTTGTTGGGGCTTTGCTGCGCTGCGGCTTCTTGCGTTAACCCTCCAATCAAGAGGTGATGAGCTTCCTTACTCCACTTTTTCTATTAGGCGCGCTGGCAGTGACTTTTCCGGTGATTTTCCACCTCATCCGCCGTACAACCCGAGAACGCGTCTCTTTTAGCTCTCTGATGTTTCTGGAGGCATCGCCGCCTCGCTTGACACGGCGGAGCCGGCTTGAACACATTTTGTTATTGTTGCTGCGCTGCGCAGTGCTTTGTCTGCTGGCGTTGGGTTTTGCCCGGCCATTCATTAAGAGAAGCGTCAATCCCCCTCCCGCAACAACTCCCTCGCGCCGAATCGTGCTGTTGGTTGATATGAGCGCCAGCATGAGGCGGGAAAACCTCTGGGCTGAGGCCCGCTCTCGAGTGCAATCTATTTTGAGCAAAACTTCACCGGCGGATCAGTTGGCTCTTTTTGTTTTCGATCGACACGTGCATCCATTGCTGACCTTCGAGCAATGGGATTCGACGCCGGCCAATAACCGCGCTGCCGTCGCTGCCGGTAAGTTGGCGGAGAGCTCACCGAGCTGGCTGGCCACTGATCTGGGTGGCGCGTTGGTGACCGCCGCGGAAGCTTTGGCCGATACTGCCGGAAAGCCATCGCTTAGCTTGCGTCAAATTGTGCTGGTCAGCGATTTGCAGGAAGGCTGCCGCCTTGACGGATTGCAAAATTATGAATGGCCAAAAGGAGTAAGTATTTTGCTGGAACCACTTCACCCTGTTTACGCGAGCAACGCCGGCCTTCAACTGGTCGTTAGCCCCGAAGAATCGCGTCCCAACGATGGCCCGACTACGCGCGTCCGGGTGAACAATGCATCCACCTCCAAGCGCGAACAATTCAAGATCGGCTGGGCGCTGCCGGACGGCCGCACTTTTGCGGGTCGTCCTGTCGATCTTTATGTGCCGGCTGGTCAAAGCCGAACTTCGCTCGTGCCGGCGCCACCCAATGGAATTTCTTTAGAGCGCATCATCCTGCAGGGCGATGAGGATGACTTCGATAATACGGTCTTCGTAGTGCCGCCGGAACAAGCCAGGCTGACTGTGTTGTACTGCGGCAATGAGTCGGAGAGTGATTCACGGGGAGCTCTGTATTTTATCAAGCGAGCCTTTCAGGAGACCCGACGCCAGGCAGTTGACGTTTTGGTTCGCCCCGAAAAACAACCCTTGCTGCCAGCCGAAATTCAACAAGCCTCACTTTTCATCGCAACGGCTGGAATCTCCGAGGAGCGTTCGCGTCTCGTGCATGAACAAGTATCTGCGGGAAAAACTTTGCTCTTATCCTTGGGAAACAAGGAGACCGCTTTGACCTTGGCTCGTTTTCTTGGGATGTCGCAAATCGCCACCGACGAAGCGAATCCGAGCCGCCCCGCGATGCTCGCGGAAATTGATTTCAAACATCCGCTTTTTGCGCCATTTGCCGATCCTCGTTTTAGCGATTTCACAAAAATTCACTTTTGGAAGTATCGACGATTTGATGCTGCCACAATCCCGAACGCCCGTGTCCTGGCAAAATTCGACGGAGGGGATCCGGCTGTGGTGGAAGCCCCCGTTGGGAAAGGGCGCGTCATTATTCTGGCCTCCGGCTGGGGATCGGAGGACAGCCAGCTTGCGCTTTCGACCAAGTTCGTTCCGCTCCTTTATTCGATGCTCGAACAAAGCGGCACGCCACCTCCGCTTCCCGCCCAATTGTTTGTGGGAGATCCGTTGCCGCTTGCGAGCCTTGCTGGAGCGGATCATTCGGCATTGACGATTAAAAACCCCGATAGTTTGAATCTCAAACTCAGTGCGTCTGAAACGAATTTTACCAGCACACTCACTCCCGGAATTTACCGTCTTGAGGAGCCCCCGAAGCGATTCGCGGTAAATTTGGATGCCTCCGAGAGCCGCACAGTGCCACTTAGCGTTGACGAATTGGAGAGGCGCGGGGTATCGATATCGCATCGGCTCCCGGCGATTGTTCAGGAGAGTCAACGTCCTGTTCGCCTCCAAAATGCCGAACTGGAGAGTCGCCAAAAGCTTTGGCGCATCTTGCTCATCGCGGGTCTGGCCATGCTGTTGCTCGAGACCTGGCTGGCCGGCCGCGCCGCACGGCAAGCGATCCCTCAACCCAAAGTGTAACTTGATGAACCTGTGGTATAATTGGCTCGTCGTATGAATGCCGATGGGATTTTAAAAGCTCTTCTGCTGCGGGTCCGAATCCGGCAGCGACGCCTGCAACTCTGGGCCACCCTGGCTTGTTGTTGGGCAGGGGCCGCGCTGCTCAGTTTGCTGGTGCTGGTGCTGGAACGACAGACCGGCTGGGCATCGTGGCTTGCGACGCCGCTTTTGGTGATAGCAGCGATCCTTGCCTCTCTCACCCATTTTATCCACCGAAGCAGGAGCCAGCCTGATTGGCGTCAACTGGCCCAACAAATCGAAATGAGATTTCCTGATCTCGACGGCCGACTGTTGACTGCGGTTCAACAAACTGCCCCGAACGGCGGCGAGCTCAATTACTTGCAGCAGCGTGTGCTCGAAGAAACGTTGGCCTCCAGCCACCAAAACGACTGGGCTGATATCACCCCAAAATCCCGGCTTGTCCTGGTGCAAGCCGCCCATTGGATGGCGTTGATATTGTTCCTGCTTGCTGTCTTGAACCTGCCCAAACCGGTGAACCATCAGCTTCTGGCCAAAATAGCAGATTTATCAGTCACTGTAACCCCAGGCGACACGAGTGTGGAACGAGGCAACAGCCTGGTTGTCCTGGCGCGTTTTGGCAAAGCTTTACCGCCTGGCGTGGATCTGGTCGTAAACCACACCACGGGCGCCGGCAGGCGTATTCCCCTCGCAAAGAGTCTGGCCGATCCGGTTTTCGGCGGGAGCATTCCCGAGGTTGTTACGAATTTGGTTTATCATCTTGAATACGGGGGCCAGAGGACGCGCGACTACACCATCACGGTCTTTGAATATCCCAGGCTTGAACGAGCGGATGCGGACATCACATTTCCAGATTACACCCGTCAGCGTCCAAAACGAATCGAGAATACCCACCGGTTGAGCGCGGTGGAAGGTTCGCATCTCGACCTGGCTCTGGAATTGAATAAGCCTGTCTCTTCCGCCCAACTCATTGCCAAGGACAAAGAGCACTCGATCATTCCGTTAAAAACTGAAAAAAACCGCGCATCTGCAGTCTTGAAAGAGTTCCCCCTGGTCACAAGCAAGAGTTACGATCTATTGCTCGTCGATGCCGAAGGTCGCACCAACAGAGCACCGACTTTGTTCGTATTCGATGCTCTTACGAATCGCGCGCCGGAGATGAAGCTCACATCACCGCGTGGCGACCTTCGGCCTACGGCTGTTGAAGAGGTCTCTTTTGAAGGCACTATCTGGGACGACTTTGGGGTTGAAGTCTACGGATTGGGTTACACGATTCCCGGGCAAGAGACGCGCTTTGTTGAATTGGGACGAAAAGTCGCAGCGAAAGAAAAGGCGGCGTTTCAATATGCTCTGCGCCTCGAGGATTTGGGGCTCCAACCCGATCAACTCGTCGCTTGGTTTGCGTGGGCGGATGATCTGGGTCCTGATGGAAAAGTCCGGCGTACTTCGGGCGATTTGTTCTTCGCCGAAGTACGCGCGTTCGATGAGATATTCCGAGAAGGAATGCAAGCCGATGGCGGTGGTGGTGGCGGCGGCGGTGGGCCAGGCGGTGAGAGCGCGCGCTTGCTCGAACTTCAGAAACAAATCATCAGTGCCACCTGGAATTTAAAACGTCAGTACAGCACACCCATTTCGCCAAAATCGATCAAGCTTCCCGAAGGGAAATTAAAGGAGCCCACGCAACCCGATTCCGCAAAACCTCGCCAATCGAGTTTTTTTTATCCAACAACGAAATTGGCAGGCATGCTTTTGAACGATGGCGCTGAAAAGACTTTGCAGTTTGGAATGGTTGACCGGAGAACATCGAAGTACTTCGTTCAACTTCAGTCTCCGAACTCGGGACAGGCTGCCCAGTCCTCAGATTCGGCTCGCCAGAGAGTTGGCAACCGGAGACCCAGGCCGCAGGTGCAGAGTGGCAAGAGCAGCACCTACCCGGAGGATGTCGCGGTGATTTACGATGCAATGGCTAAGGCGCTTGAACAGGTCGAAGCCGCGGCGGAAGGCCAACGTGATCCTCGTAGCGCCGCTCTAGCCACCGCTGCTGTTGTCGAGATGAAGAAGGCTTTGGAGCTACTCGCGAAAGCCAAAGAATCGCCGAAGCCTTTGCCGGAAGTAATCACGGCCGAACAAGCCGCCTATCAGGCATTGCTCAAACTGCGGGAACACGAATACGAAGTGGTCCGCAATGGCAAGAATCAAAGCCAGGGTGGCGGCAGCGGCAGCGAGCGGATGCAAAAGCAACTTGAACAGATGGAAATGACCCAGTCTGAAAATCGTTATGAGACTCAGCGGCAAGCCCAACGCCCGCAAAATAATCAGGCACGGGAACAATTGCAGGTGATGAACCGGCTCCAGGAGCTTGCTCGCCGCCAGCAGGATCTCAATGAGCGGCTCAAGGAACTCCAAACGGCGTTGCAAGAAGCGCGCACCGAGCAGGAGCGCGAAGAAATCCGGCGCCGGCTCAAACGATTGCAGGAGGAAGAACAGCAAGTGCTGGCTGATGTTGACGAAGTCCGTCAGCGGATGGATCGGCCTGAGAATCAATCCAATATGGCTGAGCAGCGTCGTCAATTGGAGCAAACGCGGGAGGACGTCCAGCGGGCCGCGCAAGCTTCCAGCCAGGGATCGGCATCCCAGGCGCTGGCTGCCGGTACCCGTGCCCAACAGCAGCTTCAGGAATTGCGCGACCAGATGCGCAAGGGAAGCTCAAATCAGTTCTCTGAGGATCTCCGCCAAATGCGGGCCGATGCCCGAGAGCTCTCCCGGCAACAGGAGGACATCATGAAGAAACTGGATCCGGACACTCCCTCTACCAAGGGGCCTAAACCTTTGTCCGATGCTCCGGAGCGTGAGCAATTAATGAATCAACTGGCGCAACAGAAAGAACGTTTGACGAACCTCGTTGAGCGCGCTACGGAAGTGTCCCAGGAGGCGGAGATCGCCGAGCCACTTCTTTCCCGGCAGCTTTACGATACCTTGCGGAAATTTAGCCAGGATAATTTAAAAAACATGAGGCAAACTCAGGAGGAGTTGCTTAACCGTGGCTTGATGACTGAACGCGGCGCCGAACATTTGAAACAATCGCCCGAACCGGATGCCAATAAGCTGCTCGACATTACCTCAGAGATGGTGCGGCAGGATTCTCGCCGCCAGGCGTCGGAAACTGCGCAACGGTCTCGTGGATCAATGGATGAATTCAAGAAGGGCGTTGAGCGCGCGGCCGAAAGCGTTTTAGGGGACGATACCGAAGCTTTGCGTTTAGCCCAGGATGAGTTGAACAAGCTCGTGCGACAGTTGGAGCGTGAAATGTCGCAGGCAGGCGCAAGCTCTAATCAATTGGCTCGAGGGAATCAGCCAGCAGCCTCTCGTCGCGGCACCGGCACCAACCAACTCGCGGGCGCGGAAGGAACGAACGATAAGCAACCCAGTCCAGGTGAGCAGCCATCGGCCACTCCGCAGGGACCTGATGAGCAGCAATCCAATCAACAAGCTAAAGGTTCTGGCGAAAGCCAATCGCCTTCTGATAAACAAAACAATTCAGCGAATGAACCGGGCAGCCAGGGCAGCAGCAATACCTCGGGGAACGATGGCAAAGGAAACAAACCTGGCTCAAGTAATTCTGGCAGCACACGCAGCCCGCAAACAGCGCGAAGCACAGGCAATAATCGGGGTCCGGGTGGAAATGGTGGGTACGGAAACGACTGGGGTGGAGCGTGGCTAAACAATTTTAACCGGGCAAATGACGATTTGACCTGGCAGGGTGGTCCCTTGACTGGAGGCGATTTTGGGCCTTGGTCCGATCGCCTTCGCGAGATTGAAGAAGTGCTCGAGTTCCCCGACTTGCGCCATGAAGTGGCCACCGCTCGCGAGCGAGCGCGATTGTTGCGACAGGATTTCAAACGTGATCAGAAAAAGCCGGATTGGGCCATTGTTCGCCTTCAGGTGATGAAGCCGTTGCTGGAAGTTCGCGACCGAGTTGCCGACGAACTCGCCCGCCGGGAGTCAAATGACGCGCTTGTGCCAATCGATCGAGACCCGGTGCCAACCCGTTACTCTGATCTGGTTCGTCGCTATTACGAGGAGCTGGGAAAAAACAAAACTTCTGCGACCAAATAACGGATGTGTAGCAGTTTGTGATCCAGATTTAGACGCAATTTGGAGCCGTCGATTTCTGGAGCAGGGCTTCGACTTCTAAAAAAACTCTTCAGGGACAAGACTGAACTGGACATTCCAGAACAGTGTGATTTAATTAGCGGGTTGTTTAATGCAGTTCCACATTAAGTTCAATCGTGGTAGCTTCAGTTCGCTGGTCTCCGCATTATTTGCCGGGCTCTTTCTGATTCTACAAAACTTTTCGGTTCAATCTGCTTCACCGGATTCTGGTTTGCGCAAACTGGCTGGGCACTTGCCTGGCGCCGCAGCGAAGCTCACTCCCGTGGGGGCCCTGCCTGCATCCCAGGTTCTCAACCTGGCAATTACCTTGCCATTGAACAATCCCGCGGGATTGGACCAATTGCTGCGAGAGATCTATGATCCCGCCAGTGGAAACTATCGCCACTTTTTATCCCCTGAACAATTTAGTGAAAGCTTTGGCGCCACCGAGTCCAATTATGCCTCCATCATGGACTTCGCGCGCAGCAACCACTTGAACATCACAGCCACTCATCCGAATCGACTCGTGCTCGATGTGAATGCGACTGCAGCCGAGATCGAGCGCGCCTTCCAGATAAAGCTCCGCGTTTATGATCATCCAAATGGTAGCCGAAAGTTTTTCGCTCCAGATACCGAGCCGTCGGTCGATTCGCGCCTGGCCATTCTCCACATAAGTGGGCTGGACAATTATTGGATCCCTCGTCCCAATTTAAAATTGAAGCCAATTGCGCAAACGGACGCAATTGGACCGATGACTGGCTCGGGACCAAGCGGGACTTATGCCGGCAACGATTTCCGCAACGCGTATGCGGCAGGAACGCCTTTAACAGGCACTGGTCAAAGCGTAGGCCTTTTGGAGTTTGATGGCTATTATGCGAGTGACATCACCGCTTACAAAAACCAAATCGGTGCCGGAGGTGGCGGCCCACAACTGGTGAATGTGTCGGTGGATGGCGGGGTTTCCTCACCAGGCGGTGGAAACGTCGAGGTAGCGTTGGACATTGAAATGGCCGTCGCAATGGCCCCCGGTCTTTCCAAAATTTATGTTTATGAAGCGCCGAATCCCAGCCCGTGGGTGGATTTGCTGAGCCGGATGGCAAACGATAACCTCGCAAAACAGCTCTCCTGTTCCTGGGGTGGTGGCGGACCTGACGCCGGCGCAGAGGCGATTTTTAAACAAATGGCGGCTCAGGGTCAGTCGTTTTTTAACGCTTCGGGTGACTCCGATGCTTTTACCGGCGCGATTCCTTTTCCGTCCGACAGTCCAAACATCGTACAGGTTGGCGGCACCACTTTAACGACAGGTGCCGGCGGGGCTTGGTCCTCGGAGACTGTTTGGAATTGGGGCCGAGGCACTGGCAGCAGCGGGGGCATCAGCACTTATTACCAATTACCGAGCTGGCAGCAGGGCATCAGTATGGCTTCCAGCCAGGGGTCAACTGCAATGCGGAATGTTCCGGACGTTGCGCTCACGGCTGACAATATTTTTGTCGTCTCCGGTAATGGCACTCGCGGCTCGGTTGGCGGGACTAGTGCCGCCGCTCCGCTCTGGGCGGCTTTTATTGCGCTCGTAAATCAAAAGGCCTCGTCGGCAGGACTTCCGCCAATGGGCTTTCTAAATCCGGCACTGTACCAGATCGGAAAAGGTCAAAACTATGCCGCTTGTTTTCGAGACATCACGACAGGTGATAACATGTGGAATCGCAGCCGGAACAGGTTTTTTGCAGTGCCAGGTTACGACCTATGCACCGGCTGGGGAACGCCTCAGGGAACGAATCTAATCAAAGCGCTAGTCCCGGACCCGACAGTGCCGACTGTTGCCGCTTTTGCAGGTTCTCCCAGGACCGGAGCCGCTCCGCTTGCCGTTACTTTTACAGATACTTCCTCAGGAATGATCAATAACCGGTCATGGGATTTTGGCAACGGTGCCGGGACAAATACGGGCGTTACTAATTTTGTATTCACTTACAATTCACCTGGCGCTTATAACGTAAGTCTGACTACTTCCGGCCCCGGGGGCACGAATACGTTGGTTCAAAATGGTTATATAGTTGTTACCAACACACCCTTTACGATTGATCCCAACGCGCCAGCGATGACGTCTCAGCCACAGAACCAGGTCCGGGCTGTCGGAGCTGATGCGATGTTCACTGCCCAGGCTGCCGGCGCTGACCCGCTTGTATATCAATGGCGTTTCAATAGCGCAGATATCTCAGGAGCAACTGGAATCACTTACATCCGAACAAACTTGCAGCCTGCCGATACCGGTTTTTATGATGTCGTGGTGACCAATGCGTTCGGCTCCACGATCAGTTCAAACGCCCAGCTTACAGTAGTCAGCCGCCCGCTTTTGTTGTCACCGGCAACATCGAGCAACGGCGTCTTCGCCTTCATCTTGAGTGGAGAGCCCGGATTTAACTATGCAATCGAAGGGACGACGAATTTCTCCGACTGGTCAGTTCTGGCTATTCTGCCCAACCCCGCTGGCTTAGTTCCATTTGCTGACACCAACTCGGATGTTATCAAGGCTTATCGGGCTCGCTTGGTTCCCTAGCGCCGGAGCGCGGACATCATCGAGGCTTTCAACCACGCTTTGCCTCCTCTCCACGTGAGCGAAGCACTTTCTGGACTTGTGCGCTGCCTCCAATTATTTCCGGAGGTTTGGCTCCGGCCTCCAGCAAGGCCGCGACCGTACCGGCATAATCTCCCGTGCGGCAATACCAGCCGTGTTCGGAACCATGAATTGCCCAGCCTAGCGGGGTGGAATGAAAATCTGCGTCCAGCACCTCCAGCGGCGGTTTGTAAGGCAGTATAACTTTGATCATCTCCGTATTTCCGTGAAACGCAGCCCAGTGCAGCGGAGTAGCGCCATGCTGCCCAGTGGCCTGGACGGGGAGAGTCGCTGTGAGCATGAGGCGAACTGCGGAAGCATTGTTATTCCTTGCGGCATCGGCGACCTGGCGCGCATAGGATTCCATTAAACGGGCCGCAAGGCCGTCCTGCTCTCTAAGCAAAGTCTTTACGCCGGCTTCATCGTTCAACCAGCAGGAGACAATCAGCTTTACCCCTGGCGGGCTGCTGCGCATTAATAAATCGAAGACTTCCTGGTGACCGAACTGCTTCGCGACTTCATGGGATGAAATGTTAAATCCTAACGTCCATTGATAGATCGTGCCGCCAGCCTTTTTGTTCTGCATCGGAAAGTACTGTTCGTTCACACGGATGCGGACACACTCAGGATTTTCTTCGAGATGCCGGCGAGCGAGAGAGAGGTCCCCGAGCGCAGCCGCCATCAAGATGTCGGTCTTACAGCCGCGGTGGATGAGGTAATGCAACACCTCCTGGCGATCGCGCACCATATACTGCGCCGGTGTCGATTCATGGTCCACGTCCAGCATGTCAATGATTGCCCCGTGGCCCAGGAGGTATTCTGCCACTTCCACGGTGCCGGCGAAATGAAGAGGCGTTTGCCCATCGCCACCACGGGCATTGACCAAGTCAGGGCGGGCGGAGAGGATTTCTTGCAACCGGCTAAGCAATCCAAGACGGGATGCGGAATGCGCATCGACGATTGCGCCGCGCTCGATTGCGTAAGAGGCTAACTCGGGGCTGGCACTGTCCAGCAGACCGAAGCCGCCAGCCCACCACTTGCTTCGAGCATTGATATCAGCTCCAGCATCCAGAAGCACATCGAGCATCTCACGACTGCGCGCCTGCACAACCAGTGGTGAATCGAAAGCGGCTACAGGTTCGTTGATTCTCTTTTTAAGCTCCGGATGCTCATCCAGCAATTGTTTGAACGAAGACGCGTCCTTGTCCATCCACGCTCGCTTGAGGTGTATGATGATACTTGAGTTGTCGGAGCTCATATCCGGATTATACTTACCGTCATCTGAAAACTTGCTTCAAGCAAGGGAGCATTCACCTCCTAGCGTAACCGGTCAGTCACAGCGGGCAGGGCTCGTCCGCCGTTAATTTACTCTTACAGCAGCACAGACCATTTCTATCACCCGGCGAATCCCGTCATCCCCTCCCAGGCTGCCCTCGTGGAACGGTGTTCGGGGGATCGGTTTCCAATCATCCCGGTCATGACTCGGTTCCGGCTGGTCAAGGCCGGTAAGTGCATGATCGTACTGTCCGTTGTTGCCCCCCAACTTATAAATGACCAAATCCAACGAGGGCACGATGATGAGCGCGAACCCGCCCGCGCCGGATTTCCAAAATGCGTCCCTGGGCGCCCCGGCCACGTGAGCATCCGCGTTATGCTCGAACATCAATGTGTATGGACAATGCGGATTATGCGGCGACATTTGGTTGCACAGAGCCACGTAATCCGCGGGCACGAGTTGCTTCTCTCCCCATTTTCCGCCATGGAGCAGGCAGTACCCGAAGCGCAATGCATCGGTCGAATGTACCGCGATACTTCCCGCGCCGTTCGCGTGCGGCATGGTGAACCCATCTCGATGCAGACAGTATCCCCATGCGCCCCATCCCATCGGCTTGGCAAGCCGCTTATCGATGTATTTATCCAACTCCATCCCCGTCACGCGCCGCAGCACGATTGAAGCGATGTGCGGCTCCGGCGACGAGTAGGAATAGCCAGCGCCCGCATTGGTCCACATTGCGCAACGCAAGGAGGACTGGTCCAGGTCCCGGATGTTTTGGCCTGGAACTGCTTTGAGGGGAAACGCCTTGCCCATCACGACCGCGGTTGGCGCGCCGCCCTCGCCCGTGTAACCTCCGCTCATGCACAAAAGTTGCCCGAGTGTAATCTCGGCCTTTCGCTCGTCATCGAGCTTGCCGTCAACCGAAAAAGCTTCCGGTAAGAAGCCGCTCGTAAACACTTTTGTGTCGAGCCCGGCAGGAATCTTGTCGCGAAATTCCTTCAACATGATCCCGCAGGCAATGCTCGTATAAGCTTTTCCGGTCGAGGCCATATCCGGATTCGCATTGCGGCTCGCACGTCCAAAATAATTTTCGAATACAAGCCAGCCATTCCGCACGACGAGCAACCCGCCATTTTGAGTGCAACGCTGGGTAAAATCCCAGGCTTGTTCCACCTTTGCCAAATCCATTCCAGCCAATTCGCGCGCCGTCGTCGCATTCGTAGCCGCCCGCCAGCCGCCAGAGCCGTCAGGTGGAGGAAAATAGGGTTCGCGAGCGATGATCCTCGCAAGTCTTTCATGCTGCTTTGGTTGCTCTGCCGAGTGCAGCAAAGAAACCGACACCAAGAAGAAAGACAGTACCGTTATGGAATTGGAATGTTTCAGCGAAAACATATCAGGCAACGGGCCATAATTGGCGCTGGCCAGGAGTTGGAACGTTAGCTTTCTGGCAGCTTGTTTAAGGTGATTCCCGGGCCGCGCGTCTGAATGATCGAGCGTCCGCCCTGGATGACCCGCCGACGCCCTTTTGAGACTCGTCATCGGCAGCATCGAAGAATCCAATGAACATTTCGTCCCAGGATTGCTGTCCGAAATGCACCCGCTTCTTCGGGTCGGGATTGGACGTGTTTCCAACCGAGTTATCAAAACCGCCGGTGACAACCAGCCACGCACCTGCCGGAACATGACGCGGTTCAGCTAATTCGTAAGAGGTTTGCCAGTTAAAATCGTAACGGGGGACGTGAAGGAGAGTGTCGCGTTTCCCATCCGGCAACAGCAGTTCAAATTTCATCCAACTGCCGCGCTTGTGCATGTGAGGGATGAATGAAAAGATTGTGGCCGGACGCTCAAATCCGTAAATGGCTGAATCACGCGATTCGTCGGCGCCGGGAGGTATATTCAAGTCGAACTGAGCTGCGGCGCGCGTGGTCAACTCGCGCTCTGGCTTGGTTTTAAGCAGGTAAAATGCAATTTGCGTTTGATCAGTTTGGGGTGTCCCGGTGGTGGTGTAGTGAAGTTCAAGGTCAATCTTTGAACCGGCGCCAACGTGTTTACCTGTCCCTTCGGGAAATCTGGAACAGGCAATACCTGGCGCCCATCCAACCAGCATGAGTCCATTGCCCGAACCGTCATCGCCACCGCCCCGTGTTTTTGCTCGCACGATTACGTGATGAACCACTCGCCGGTTTCCAGGCCTTACATCCACGGCTGCCAGCCAGACTTCGTTGGTCACTGGCAAATCGAGCCGCACGTGTCGGTAGTCCAGAACTCCGGTGGCGGGGATCTGCTCGGGTTTAGGAAGAGCGATCACGAAATCAGGTTTGCCAAGCGGCCATTCAGGCAAAGGGGACAGCGGTACAGCCAAAGGGTCGGCCTCTTCACCTCGTTGGGAACCCTGCGAAATCCAGGAAAGCAAAGTTTGTGTATCCGCTCCGCTCATCCCGCGTTCATTGGCCCAGTGTCCGTGTGCTGGGTTAGCATGCCAGGGGGGCATCTGGCCGGTGAGCAGCACCTCCTCGATCATTCGCGAATAGTTTTTGACATGGCCATAACTATCCATGTTCCACGGGCCGATGCCTCCTTCCCTATGACAATGCACGCAATTTTTTTGCAGGACCGGCGCAACATCCTTTGCATAGGAAGTCTGCTCGCGGGAGTCTTTCGCAAAACTGATCCGGCAGCCGTGCGATTTGCTGCGGGCTGTCGTGACCGGTTTCCCTTCCAAAAACTCCTTAAGAGCTGTTTGCAAAAACTTTTCCTGCGGCTCAGGTTTTTGCGCTCCCTCGCTGAACTGATCATCAATTGCACCCTGATAAAAAATGGACCAATCTGCAGTCCCGATTGCCACCACTTCCGCAGTTCGCTCGACGCCGAGCGCAATCGCCAGGCCCTGTTTCGGATCGCGCAGATAAGTCAGCGCATGCATTCTGAATTCACCCAGTTCCTTCCAGCAATCGGCCACCGAATCGTCGGCGTAGGTATTGATCATCCAAAACGTAACATCCGGACCAAACTGCCCCCGAAGTTTCTGAACCTTGCTCACACTCTGGCGCGCGATCGGACAACCGTTCCCGGTAAAAAACAGGACCACCGCCTTTCCACCCGCCCGGCGTAATTCATGATTGCGGCCACTCAGATCGAGCAGGTTAAAATTGGGCGCTTCGGCTGGCTTGGCCTCAGCCATTCGGGAGAAACACAACAGGGCTGCAAAACAGCCGGCAAGTCCGAACGCGCGGCGGCAGGGCGAAACAAAAGACCTCTTCATACAAAAATATTTTTGCGAAGAATAGCTCAGCAGGCAGACCGGAGCAAGTGGGGGAAGAGCGAAGAGAGCGGAATAAAAAGCGGCCTTGCACCTATCAGAGAGGCTCATTCTTCCGTCCCAGGGTGAAGCGAAGAATTGAACACAAAGATCGCAAAGGGAGGAGACTGAAGGGGTGTAGTTGGTTTTCTTTGCTCTTCTTTGCGATCTGCTGTTCAGTTCCAGTCTTTGCCTGAAAATAAGTTTTGACAAAGGAGGATCAACTGTCATAGTGTTGTATAACAGTTACAACAATGTTGTTTCAAATCGATTTTCAGGCCGGAAAGCCGGTTTATTTGCAGCTCGCTGACCAAATCCGCCATGCGGCTGCGTCGGGCAGGTTGCGCGCCGGGGAGCCTTTGCCTTCGCTGCGGCCGCTGGCTGAGGAGCTAAGAATCAATCGCAATACAATCGCGAAGGCCTATGCTGAGTTGGAGGGCCAAGGCATCATAGAGACCATTCCAGGAAAAGGCTTTTTCCTGAAGCGCAACCATTCCCCATTCAACCAACAGACTCGAGAAAAATTGCTGCTCACGGAGATCGACGAAGCAGTGGTCCTGGCGCACCACTTGCAGGTGGATCGCGAAAAATTCCTTACGCTGGTCAAAGACCGCCTCGATTACTTCGAACGCAAATCGGAAAACACCAGGGATGGTAAATGACCGCATGACAATATGGAAACCAAGACTCCAGTGATTGAACTCAAGAATCTGACCCGTCGTTACGGGAAACTCGAGGCAGTCAATGGCCTGAACCTGATTGTCCGACCTGGCCGCTGTTACGGCTTCTTTGGCCGAAATGGCGCGGGCAAGACTACGACGATCAAATGCCTATTGAACCTGCTCCAGCCTGATTCAGGCACCGTCAGGGTGTTTGGACTGGACCCACAGAAAGAGGAGGTCGCGGTAAAATCACGGTTATCGTACGTGCCTGATACCGTCGCGTTTTATCCGTGGATGACCGTGAGCCAAACTCTTGAATTCCTCGCCTCCTTCCGTCCGCAGTGGAACCGCGAAATGGAAGCCGATCTGCTCGATCGATTCCAACTCGATCCAGCGCAGAAAGCCAGCAATCTATCCAAGGGACAGAAAACACAACTGGCATTGATCGGCGCAGTCTGTCCCGAGCCCGAGTTATTGGTGTTGGACGAACCGACCTCGGGTTTGGATCCGATCGTGCGCCGGGAATTTATCCAAACGGTTATTGGGGCTTATCACGCGAGTGATCCCGACAAACGAACGGTTCTTGTTTCGACGCATCTCATCTCCGAATTCGAAGGGCTGATCGACGAGTTCACCATCATCGCCCAAGGCCGGGAAATGCTGACCTTGCCGGCGGACGATGCGCGCGAGCGTTTCAAAAAAATCCGCGTCCGTTTTGCGCAACCACCATCACAACTCGAATTAGGAGGTGCCCTCAGCGTTCGGCAGTCTGGCCGCGAATTGGAAATCCTTGCTGATGGCAACACGCAGCAGTTGCTCGAAAAACTCCGCGCGCGGCAGCCCGAGGAGCTACGGTGCGATTCGCTCACTCTCGAGGAAATCTTCGTCGCTGCCGGAACTTTGGCCAAGGCGAAATCATGAAACCACTGCTGGGTAAGGAAATCCGGTTGTTGCTTCCCGCCTACTCGCTTGCATTTTTGTTAGCCGTCATCCCGATCTGGTTGCTGCCGAACGACACCGATTCAGCGGGTAGCCTGGCGCTTTATGCGGTTTCTTTCGGCGTCTTGATGCTGGCGCTGTCCTCGTTTGGAAGAGAATTTGGCATGATGACGTTTCCCTTGTTAATGGCACAACCCGTCGCTCGCTCCCGGATTTGGTGGACCAAGGTTACTGTCCTCACCTCTGCGCTCGGCACCATCTTAATCGCCTGGTATCTTTCCAGCGCGGTTTGCATCTACTCGGGGTATGGGCGGGCTGTCTGGCTCGATGTGCTGCCGCTGGGAACGGCAGCGACAGTGGTATTATTTGCCGGCGGGCTTTGGACAACATTATTGTTGCGCCAGGTAACCGCGGCGTTCTGGTTCACCATTCTTGTTCCAGGGACGATTGTCATGGTTCTTTCCATCACCGGAGCCCGAGCGTTGCTGGGGTATGCGGCGCTGGGACTTTATTCAGCGGCGGGGATTTGGTGGGCGCGACGGCAGTTTTTGCACGCGCAGGAAACAGCGTGGACGGGTGGCGTGATCGCGTTTCCAGGCAGGCGAATGGCTGGCGACACCCGGATATCAAACCGGCGATACCGGCCATGGGTGGCATTATTCAAAAAAGAACTGCAACTGCACCAGGTAGGCCTGGCAGGAATGGGCGGCCTTTTTCTTTTGCACCTGGGAGTAGTGGTCTTGCGAAAAGCCGGCGGCCAGACGTTCAGCGACGCTGTTCGATCGGGGTTGCAGGTATTTGCCGGGATTTGGCTGATTGTGCCCGTACTTGTTTCCGCGGCGAGTGTGGCTGAAGAGCGAAAGCTTGGTACGATGCAACCCCATTTATGTCTGCCGATCTCGGCCCGAAAACAGTTCGCAATCAAACTCCTCTTTGTCTTACTGATCGGAGGACTGTTGAGCACCGTTTTATTGGTGACCGCCGAGTGGATCAGCAGTGCGATCGGCGCAGGATCCGATCTCTTGCTGCGCGACAGCAACGACCAACCGGTTAGGATACTCCTGGTAACGTTGCTCTTCCTGGTCCTTTCCATGCTCGGGTTTTACGCCTCAACAATGGCCCGCCACCTTGTGCAGGCATTGGCCCTGGCAGTGCTGGCAACCATCGGCATGAGTTTGTTCTTTGGCTTCGTCTCTCATCCGGAGAATTTTGACTACTTGTTCTGGCGAGGCAACCTTGGCCATTACATTGCATGGCCAACCCTGTTGATCGTTTTCCTTTGGCTGGCCTGGCGCAACTTCAGGTCCAGCGCTGAGAATTGGGACATTTGGCGGCGCAATGGTCTTGGAATTCTTGGCGCTCTTCTATTTGTCACTTGTGTTACCTCCGGCATTTATAATCGGGTCTGGGAATTGATCATCCCGCTCGAACCGCCCCACGGCCCCGGACGACTCGCAAGCTCAAAGCCCCCAATACTTAAGTCATACTTTGGCCCCACGCTCACGGTTCTGTTGCCCGATGGCCGGCTTTGGGTCGATCGAATAGTCTATGATCCTGGCAGGAATATCCTGGCCTTCGGAAGCCAATCCGGCTTCCAGTTGAGTGGGGGGTGGAGAAGCCTGAGCGGCAATCGCATCATCCCTGGCACAAATTGGGTGGATGCCGTTGCCAATTCTGCCGAGACGGTTGGGATACAATCGGATGGAACTCTTTGGGTTTCTGAAAAAACCCGCCACCCAATTCCGTGGAATTATATCGGGACTGCTGAAAAAGCGGCAAAGTTGGTCAAGTTCGGAGCGGACACCAACTGGCAAAGCGTGACTCGGGATTGGCTGGCGGAAAGCCGATCCGTCATTCTTCTCAAGCAGGACGGGACTTTGTGGCGCTGGAACTGGAATTCAAACACAGTGATTGCTAAAGACAAGAGATGGTTTGGACTTCGCGCGGTCGAGCCTCATCGACTGGGAACAGAATCGAACTGGGCCCGGATCCTTGCAGGGCCCGCAGGGATGACCGGTTTTTATGCCTGGCAGCGCGATGGCCGCGCCTGGATGTTCCATCCACCCGCGCGAGTGCCTGGATCTCCACCAAGGTCTGAAGAGGTTGAAATCGAACCAGACACCGTAATGGAACGATTGGCGGTTTTTGACAATAGCAAATGGCGTAGTGCGTCCCTTTGTCTCGGCTGCGAGGTGGACGTCCGTGAGGACGGAACGCTTTGGGCCTGGAGCCGCACGCCCTGGAGCAGCAAGGCCTGGAGCGGAGATCGAGCGACAAGTTCTGCCCCCGTTATCGAGCAGATTGGGATGGATACGGATTGGGAAGCAGTAGCGAGTGATTTCAGGCGGCTAATAGGACTCAAGAAAGATGGGTCACTGTGGCAATTTCATATTCTTGATACTTACTCTCCCAATAGACCTCGGGAGGTCTTTTCCCAACTCAATCGCCCTCCAATCCGGCTTGGCAGGCATCATGATTGGATGGCAATCGGTAATCATATGAATGGAGTGGTGTCGCTTTCCACTGACGGCAGTCTTTGGAATTGGTGGGACCGCAGTCCTTATTCTGAGGGCGATCAGCCTATGCTCGCGCCTTCAAGAAGGCCGGCAAAAATCGAGAACATTTTGGAGTTGGAATCCAACCATTGATCGGAGTGCGTATCCCAGCCGCCTGCTACGAAAAGTGTCTAGAAGTCTTTACATTTTCCGCGTTGTTTGAGATACCATTGGTGAGCATTGGTAAAAGGGGGCTCTGATGATCAGTCAGTCTATTCAAGACCCATGAAGTTTATTTGTTTTCTGCAGGTGCTGTTGGCAAGTTCAGCGAGCAGCGAGTCAACGGCCCAACCCTTTGCCGTCCTCCATCATTTCACCAGGCACTAGTGATTCCACAAGTGTCAACGGAAAGAACATCCTGACAAATCCAATCCCCGCCACGATTCAGTTTTATCGGTTAAACAACTGACTTTGTTTCTGAACTTATCACCGGTAACCCCTTTTTGATTTCTCCTTATTTTATCTATGAAGCGTCGTTTTCTTCTTCAGGTTTTATTAGTCGGCATCACTTCATTGCTGATGCGAAGTCCCCTATTTGCGGAGATCTTTACGAACCTGCATAGTTTCACGGCTATTTCCAATTCTGGTCCATACACAAACAGTGACGGAGCTCATCCTTTTGCTGGTTTGATTTTATCCGAAAACGTTCTCTATGGCACGACCGGTGGCGGCGGCAGCGCTGGTTACGGCACGATATTCGGTCTTAATAACGACGGCACGGTTTTTACGAACCTGCATAATTTTACGGGCGGTATTTATGGATTCAATTTCGTTAGCGGTTTGGTTGCATCAAACAATACCCTGTTCGGCACCACCTATCACGACGGCGCTTACAGCCATGGGACGGTCATCGCAGTCAATACAGACGGCACGGGCTTCACAAACCTGCATGCCTTCACGGGAGGGGTTACCGGCGAGAGTGACGGGAGCTATCCTCGCGGTGGACTGATTTTGTCGGGCAATACTCTGTACGGGACATCATCTGACAGCCTTCCAAGCTATGGAACAGTGTTCGAGCTTAACACGGATGGAAGCGGTTTTACCAACGTGTATCGATTCAGCGGAGGTAATGATGGAGCCACACCGACCGCTGGTTTAATCCTATCCAGTAATATGCTGTTTGGAACGGCGTCTCATGGTGGTGGTTCAGGCGTGGGTACTGTGTTCGCCGTCAATCCGGATGGCACGGGCTTTATCAATTTGCATAGTTTTACCGCCCTTTCAAACGGCTCATACGGAACAAACACTGATGGAGGCTATCCCTTTGCCGGATTGATTATATCCAGCAATACCTTATACGGAGCGGCAAATTCTGGAGGCACATCCGGCCAGGGAACGCTTTTCTCTATCCACACAGATGGCACCAGCTTTACCGTGCTGCACAGTTTCGATGGTGTTAGTGAGCAAGGTTACCCCTCTGGATTGGTTTTAGACGGCAACACCCTTTATGGAACAACCTTTGGCTCAGGAGCAAATGGCTCTTGGAAGAATGGCACTGTGTTCAAGATCAAAATCGACGGCACCGGCTTTACAACCCTTTACACTTTCTCGGCGATTGCATCTACCGGACCTTATACGAACAGCGACGGCGCTAACCCCAACGGATTAATTCGCTCAGGCAACACGCTTTATGGTACGACACAATCTGGTGGAGCTTCGGGCAATGGCACAGTGTTCAGTTTGTTCATCCAGCCACAACTCACAATCATTCCTGCTGGACCAAATGTGGTTTTGAGTTGGCCTACAAACGCCAGCGGCTTTTCTTTGCAATCCACCACAAACCTTGTCTCACCCGGGGATTGGCAGGCCGTTTCTCCAGATCCGGTGAGCGTCAACGGAATGAACATCGTGACAAATCCAATCTCGGCCACCCCGCAGTTTTACCGGTTAAGGAAGTGACACAATTCGGCCCTGCCCATCCGCTGCCCTCCCGACCGCCACAAACATCTTGATAAGTTTAAGCCTTGCCGAATAAACCTCTGAATGAATTGAGTATCGCGAACAAATTTGAGTTGCAAAGTTTCTTAAGCTATCGATACTGGACAAACACCTCAGTCGAACATCCCTTTTATGAACACCTACCCATTCAATCAACTTCGGTCTTTGTTTTTGTTTCTTGTTGCCAGCGCCATATGCCTGTCTTGCGCCGGGGCCACCATCCGAACGGTGACTTCGCTGAGCGACAGCGGCGCCGGGACCCTGCGCAGCACCATTGCGGCTTCCGCTTCGGGAGATATCATTAATTTCAGCGTTAGCGGCACAATTTCCCTAACCACAACGGAACTGGTCATAGCGAATAACCTGACCATCACCGGCCCGGGAGCGGGCGTGCTCAAGGTCAGTGGAAACAACAGTCATCGCGTGTTCAATATCACATCGGGAACAGTTTCAATTTCCGACCTGACGATCAGCGACGGCCGGGTTCTTGGCACGAACGGGCTTTCGGCATCGAAAGGCGAAAATGTAGTGGGCGGAGGCATCCAGAACGGAGCCGCAGCCAGTTTGACGTTGACGGGTTGTATCATCAGCAATAATGCGGCAATCGGCGGACAGGGAGGCGCCTCAAACGGTGGTGGCGGAAATGGTTTCGGAGGAGGGATCTACAGCGAAGCTCCCTTGATATTGATTCAATGCGCTTTGGATGGCAACACTGCGCAAGGCGGGGCCGGGGGAGGCGCTTCGGGCATGGGTGGTGAGGGCTGGGGCGGTGGGTTCTACGGGGGGAGTACCATAAGCATGATCCGCTGCTCCATCAGTGAGAACAACGCAATTGCTGGGAACGGTCTGAATCCCGGCAACGGCATTGGTGGCGGGATTTACAGTTATGGCACATTGAATCTAACAAATTGCACCGTGGCCAACAATATCTCCAGCGGCGGTTTCAACGATAGCGGTGGCGGCATCGATAATAACGGGACCTTAACTATTCGGAGCTGCACCATCGCGGGAAATCAGTCGGACCGCGGCGGTGGGGTGCGCGGTGGCGGGGACATTGGCAACACCATCCTGGCTGGCAATCTGGTCAACATTTCGGGGACAAATGGCAGCGGCACGTTTGTCTCGAGCGACTATAATTTCATTCAATCCACCAACGGAATGACTTTTTCGGGGGCAACAACCCACAACATACTTAACGTGAATCCGCTGCTTGGGCCGTTGCAAAACAACGGCGGTTTAACACGAACAATGGCGCTTTCGCCTGGCAGTGCGGCGATTGACAAAGGCATTCGCTTTGGCGCGACGAATGATCAGCGAGGCTTGCTTCGGCCTTATGATACGGAGCTCGGCAATGCGGCCGGTGGCGACGCCTCGGACATCGGCGCGTTCGAGGTCAATCCAGGCACATTCGTGGTGCTCAACAACAACGATACCGGTGCCGGTTCGTTGCGCCAGGCCATCCTTGACAACAACGGTCTCGGCGGTGGCAACACGATCACATTTTCCAATACTGTTACCGGCATCATACCTGTTATAGCGGGCGACCTGGCAGTGAACGATTCCGTTAATATCGTCGGTCCGGGTGCGACAGTGTTGAAGCTCAGCGGCAATAACAACCAGCGCATCTTCACGCTCTTCGCGGGGAACATCTCGATTTCTGGTTTGACGATTAGCGACGGTCGAGTAGTTGGCACAGCGGGGACCAGTGGGTTGAACGGGCAAAACACGGGCGGTGCGGGCGTTTTGAACATCGGCACCGCTGTGACGACGCTGACAAGCTGCATCATCACCAATCATACCTCGATTGGAGGCCAGGGCGGGCCTTCAGACGGCACGGGAGGAAACGGTTTTGGCGGTGCGATTGCCAATTATGCCACGATCATTTTGAATCAGTGCGCGCTCGATGCCAACACCGCGCTGGGTGGAGCAGGCGGCGGGGCTGGAGGCATGGGCGGCCAGGGCTGGGGGGGAGGGTTGTACAACGAAGGCACGGCCAGGTTCTCTCGTTGCTCGATTAGTCAAAACAACGCCACGGCTGGCAGCGGGGGCGGCGGACCGGGCGGCGGCCTCGGTGGCGGCATGTACAATGTTGGGATCGTCGGCCTCACCAATTCCACCATTGCCAATAATATCGCCAGCGGAAGCAGCTTCGATTCTGGAGGTGGCATTGCGAACAACGGCAGCGTATCGCTGCGCAACTGCACCATCTCAGGCAACCAGGCGGATTTTGGTGGCGGATTGGACGGCAGTGCCGACGCCGGTAACACAATTCTGGCCGGGAACACGGCGGGGTCCGGCCCCGATGGCGGGACCATCAACTCATTTGACTACAACCTGATTGGGAACTTTGCCGGTGTGAACATTAGCGGCACAACCACGCATGTCATCATCGGACAAGATCCGTTGCTCGGCCCGCTTGCGGACAACGGCGGGCTGGCGCGAAGCATGGCGTTACGTTTTAATTCACCGGCAATTGACAAAGGAAGTAGCTTTGGTTTTACGACCGATCAGCGCGGCGCTCCGCGGCCTTTCGATTTTGCCACCGTAGGTAATGTGGGCGGCGGAGATGGCAGTGACATTGGCGCATTCGAGTTGGGGACGCCACTTCTGAACATCTCCGGCAATGCCCCCAACGTCGTGCTCTCATGGCCCGCCTACTATGGCGACTTCACGTTACAAGCGGTCACCGCCCTCGAGGTCGTGAACAATTGGACCTCAGTACCTGGCACGCCAGTGGTTGTGGGGGGGCAATTCAATGTGACAGACAGTGCGGCCTCGGGAAATAAGTTCTACCGGTTGAAGAGTCGATAGGAGCGTTCCTGAACAGCCCTCGATTGGCCCTTTTGGGTGGGAAAGATGCGCGGGGCAGCCCGCACATCCCTTTTCCTGTAAGGGTTCTTTAAATACGCCGCCGCCTTGTTATTGGGAAGGATTGAACAATCCGCATATTCAGATTTGGGCCTGGAAAATTACTTCCAGGCGATTGCGGCGCTCGATGGGCCGGAAAGGTGAATAACCTCAAAGCGCTTAAACCCTGCCTCTCCGCACCATTTTCGAAAATCTGCTCCCGAATAATCGAAGGCCTCGCCGAATTCGATGAGCATATTCAGCGACATCAACAAGCCAAAAACGTTCTGTCGCCGCTCATCATCTATCAACGCTTCAATTGCCACCAGGGCGCCGCCCGGCGACAATGATTCGTAAGCGGCCCGGATCAGATGTTTTTTCTTTTCCATATTCCAATCGTGAAGAATCATGCCCATCGTAATAATGTCTGATTTGGGCAGCGGGTCCTTGAAGAAGTCTCCGGAAGCGGTGCTAATGCGGTCCTTGAGGCCGGCTGCGGCAATATGTTTGCGCGCGACAGGTTCGACGACAGGCAAATCCCACGAGACACATTTCAAGTGGGGGTGTTTCCTCGCGACTTCCATGCAGAGCAGGCCGGTGGCACCACCGATATCGCATAGAGTTTTATAAGGTGAGAAATCAAACTTTTCTGCGAAAGCCTCAAAGTTCAGACGCGACAAGCCCGTCATGCCATTAAGGAAAACCTCCAGTTTTACAGGGTCCGCATAGAGCGCCTCGAAAATACCTTTTTCACCCCGCTTCACTTCGTTTTGAGGCTGACCAGTGCGCAGGGCTTCGGGCAGATCATCCCAATACTTAAAAAGACGGGTGTTCAGCATCGTGAAAATGCCGCCGATGTAGCGCGGGCTTTTTTGATCGAGAAAAAGGGCGCCTTCGGGTGTATTAAAGTACTGTGCTCCAGGGCCGGCTCCGTCACGATCCAGGAATTTCATTGCGGTGAGGGAGTCAAAAAAATCGGGATTGGCTCTCGGGTGCAAACCAAGCTCCAATACAAGCTGAGCCCCGGTAAGACGGCGATTGCCGAGCCTGGTGAACAGGCCCATGTCAACGGCCGTAAGCAGCACCTTGGAGTTCCAAAATCCAAAAGCGGTTTGAAGAATTGGGGAGGGATCAAGTTGAGTGCTCATTTTCTACTTCAAAAAGCTGTTTCTGACGTTGCTTCGCCAAGGTCCTTTGCGGTTTATTGCTCGACTACTTCTCATTTGCATGGCCATGCTTTTGGTAATCCTCGCTGCCAGGTTTCTGCTGGATGTCAGCAATGAGCACATCAATCCATGCATCCGTCTTAATGAACCCCTTGCTGTAGTCATCGTATTTGGCCAAAAGGTGATCTTTTTTGATTTCATCCACGGTTTTGCCGCCTTTCAGAGCATCTGCCACCAGCGCTCGAGTTGCTTTCATCATTTCCACATACTTACGAACATCAGCGGGAGTGGAAATAGGACCGTGCCCCGGAATGAACTTTACATCAGGAGAAGTCATGCCGAGCACCTTTTCGCAGCCGGCGATTATGCCGCTAACGCTCCCTCCACTGCGCACGTCGACATAAGGAAAACCGTAAGTGACAAAATCGTCACCCATATGCACAACGTTGGATTTAGGAAACAGGATGACGCTGTCCCCATCGGTGTGGCCATGGGGAAAATGAATTGCGCGAATATCTTCGCCATTCACATGGACCGTGGCGCGGTCGTTGAAGGTAATGACTGGCAATGACGCTGGTTCAGCCGGCTTGGTTTCGCCTGCAATCACAGTTCCCTCGGCGAGCCGCTTGCGAACGTTTTCGTGGGCGATGATTGTGGCCTCCTTGCCGAACTCGACATTGCCGCCTGCATGGTCTCCGTGAAAGTGGGTATTGAGCACAAATCGAATGGGTTTGTCGCTGATGCTTTTGAGCGCCTCCCGAATCTTGCCCGCTAAAGGCGCGAATTGATCATCCACGATTACGATGCCATCGTCGCCAACTGAGACACCAATGTTTCCACCATTGCCTTCAAGCATATAAACCGCTCCGGCCACTTTGGTGACTTTGATCTGCACCTTGCTGAAGTCCGGTTGCGCGAGCAAACGCGGGGCGGCAAGGTAAATTGCTAATAAAAGGAGAGTTGCTAATTTCCTGGAAGTCATGGCGAGAGTCTACGCGGGCTTTCAACACAGAAAAGAAATTTTTGCGGTTCAGGAAAGCTACTTTACTTTTCGACTGCCCCTGGGGGAATCAACCCACTGACTTGCACAAAAGTTCCGGCTAGTTTCCTGGCAATCAGACTATGAAAGTGCTGCTACGCAATACCCGAACCGGAAAGTTTTACGCTGGACCAACTCAATGGACCGAGCAGCAATCCGAGGCCACTGGTTTCGATGGCCCCGACCGCGCGCTGGATGAGGTGGAGCAGGCCAAACTCGAGGCGATGGAGGTGGTGATCCATTTCGAGGAATCCAGCTTTGATATTCCGCTTACCATTGTCAGTGCAGCCCGATAATTGAGATAATCGGATTTGTCGGATCGCGAGCCTGCAATATTCAGAATCCAGGTGCATAAAGAAGATCGGAGAAGGTAGCAGACGAGGTCACGAGGCTCATTTTTAACAAAGAAGATTGGAGCCTCGTGACCTCGTCTGCTACAGTGTGGGGATCAGAGCCTCGTGACCTCGTCTGCTACGGCTACGGCGGTTGTCTCAAAGAGAAGGATTTCTAGGGAATTTGGCGTAGGGCAAACGCGCGCCGCGAAATTTAATCCTGTCGGCACGTATAGCCGTGGGAGCCAAAAAATGTGCAGTTCCCGAGGCTGAAATAATGTCGTCCTGATCAATGCCGTCGCCGCTGACACCGATTGCGCCGATCAATTTGCCGTTACGATAAAGCGGAAAGCCACCGGGAAAAATGGTGATGCCGTTGGGAAGCATGGGATCGGGTGACGTGAGCGCATTCGTAGTCAGCACAACTCCATTGAGGGGATTCGTGATGCCTTCAGGCAGCAGTGAGAACTGTTCTTGCAGGCTGAGGAACGGCCCTGGCCGGGTGTGATTGATGCCGGGCGGGTAAAGGCTTTGGGCAAGAAATCCAACAGTCCGAGAGGAGTAAGCTTGATTCGTGTCCGAAAAATGCACCGCTGTCCGCGCCTTTTGCACGGAGACATCCCAGCTAAAAATGGTTGCTCCATAAACGTTGCTGGCGGTTCCGGTGCGAAAAGTCCCCAGGATCATCGGAGCCTTGCCTTCTTCGTTCGGATTGTTGACCACAGAGATAAACACCTGTGCTGGTTGTCCACGCGGAAGCCGAATGCCTGCTCTCGTAATGGCTGCCCGTTGAGCGGCGAGCGTAAGAACATCGATGACTTCATCGGCCTTTAGCCGGTCTTCGCCGTCTATCATGCCGCTTAACGGGTCATCAATGATCGGCGCCCGTATCTCACCAAGAACCCCTCCCAAAGTTGCCTGGGGATAAAAAACCAATGGTGAGCCGGTCAAGTCGTAATTCGTAACACCAACTCCAATCGACGTGTTTACGGTATTGGTGTCCAGCCTGGTTTTGGTATTCACGTACGGCACGCGAATACCGTCGATGAACACCGCTGACCCTAAAATCCTTTTAGCCGGTTCGAAACCAATCTGTCCTGCCAGGGCCACATCCTCATCAACATCTGGCCGTTGTTTGGCGGTCAATTGAATGTTTGCCAACGCCGGAAAATGCTTCTTCAAAGGATCGGGATAATCAGTGACAGCCGCACCCACGCCGCCGATGAGCTTCCCATTTTTGTAAAGGGGCACGCCACCCGGTGAGCCGGCCAGGCCGGAAAGAGCGGCTGGACCCTCAATTGGACCGCCATTCGTACCCCCGCCACCGTAGGATGCGGGATCGTAGGTGTGAGGGTTCTTGAACCGATTCACGTCAGAAAATGAAAGGTTCGAAAAATTCACGCCCACCAGCGGTCCAGGGGGCCGATTGCGGATGCCTGGTGGGAAATGTTGGCCGACGATGAATCCCGCCGTGCGGGAAGTGAACGCATTCTGGTCGCTGCTCAGGAAGGCAGCCGTCCCCGCCTTCGTGATCGCATCCTCGACATCGAAATCGCTCGGAAAAGGATACAAGCTTTGGACGCCCAGCACGAAACCTTCCCGATCAACCACCGCGACCACCGGATTCGTGGACATGCCTGCCGCGACAAAGTCGTTCGCCCGGGTAAGCGCCTGAGACAAAATTCTTGCGACATCATCCACGTTCGTGATCTGACTGAATGCGGGCACAGCGGTCAGGAGGAACAAGAAAAGCTGGCACGCGGTCTTCTTCACTGATGAGAGTCTGCTCGGAGCATTTATTTCCGGCAAGTTATCATTTCTCGCGCAGATCAATTTCCCCCAACCAACCGCCTTCGGGTGGGTGGGTACGAAATTGGGCAATGCGCTCGAGGTAAAATTTCGAGGGACCATCATCCGGGCGAATCTCCAGGGTTTGGCGAAAGCCTGAATCAGCATCAGCAAAGGCTTGCCGCTGGAACCGGCTGAGCGCATTGGCAAAAGCATCCCGCCAGGGTTTGGTCTGGTTTTCTGAAGCTGAACTGCCGATGAGCTCATAAATTTCCGTGACTTGATCAAATCCTTTGAACCTGAAGTGGCCAACCAGCCGGGTAACAAGCTGGCTTTCGCTGGTCTTTTGAATCTCCCGCGTTGCAAGAACATTGGTCCCGAGCTGTTTGTTCAGGCCCTCCAGCCGCGAGGCCATATTCACGCTTTCACCGATCGCGGCGTAGTCAAAATGGGTCGAGCTGCCGATATTCCCCACGCAGACAAGCCCTGTGTGCAAGCCAACCCGGGTGCGCATGGGCAGGCTCCGCTGCACGGAATCAAAATGCACCAGGCTCTCCTGCAGCCGAACGGCAGCTTTGCAGGCTCGCTGCTGATGGTCCGGCTGGTCCTGGGGAGCGTTCCATATCGCAAGAATCGCATCACCGATCAGGTTCATGACTGTACCGTCGGTTTCATGCACACAGGCAATGCTTGTCTCGTAATAACTGTTGAGCAAGGTCACAAGATCATCCGGATCCATGCGCTCCGAGATTTTGGAAAAATTGGCGATGTCGCTGAACAGAATGCTCACAACCTTTTGAGTCGCGCCCGGCTTGAGAAGCTCCGGCTGTTTTAAAATCTGTTTAACCTGGTGCGGCGAAAGATAAAGCTCCAGTGACGTTGCCAGCAGATTCGTTTCCATGTAGGCGCGAATCGAATGGAACAAGTAGGACCAGCCCAAAGCCAATGGAATTTGAGCTGCAACCACGATCAGCCACGGAAACCAAATATTGAATTGAGCTGCCAAGAGCAACGCCACCGCGGCGATCACAATTGAAAACAATATGGCGATTGCGGTCGCCTGCAGCGGGCGAAAAAGGCTCAGCCCGTAACCCAAAAGGCAGCCAGTCAGGAGCAAGACAAAGAGTTCGGCTATGGTGGGCAATCGTCTGAGCCAATCCTGCCGCATCAAATTAGCGAACGTTAGCGCATGAATTTCGACGCCCTGGTGAAAATGGCCGTTAATCCAAGTCCAGGGGTTTCGAAATTCCTCTCTCTTATCACCAGTGTAACCGGCAACTTTCCCTGCACCAATAAAAACCGCTTTGTCCTTGAACGAAACTCCGGGAGGCAACGCTTTACCAGGAAGGGCTTCGTAGAAAGAGACTCCCTGGAATAAATGAGACGAATAATAATTCAACCAACGCTTGGCATCCCAGTTGGCGGGATCTTTCGTGATTGGTGCGCCCATGAGCTGCGCAGCCTTCCAAGCCATACTGGGAACAATCCCCTTCCCGGGATGATGACGCCGCGGTTCGAAATCCGTATCCGTGTGTATCAACACGAGACCGCATTCGGCGGCATCACGCAGTGTATCGATCGGGTAATAGAACTCCACGTTCTTATAGAGATGTTCATCCTCATGGTACTGTGCACCGATAATGACTTTGCCGAACTTTTTTATCGCTTGGGCAAGCTCTTGGTCTGAATCAGTTGGTGCCTTAGGGTCGAAGAAAACGTCAAACACAACTAGTTTTGCGCCATCGGTCTGCAACCGGCTCAGAAGCTCCGCGTACAAATGGCGGTCAAAGCTGGCCGGTTTTTGATTCAGTTGGCTATAGGTAGGCTCGTCCAGATAGACGATTACTACATCATCGATCTTTTTCTCGGGTCGGAAGAGAAAAGGCAGGTCGTAGCTCCAATCCGTAAGGCCTTTCCCGACAGGCAAAAGCAGAAATACCCCGAACAGTATGGTCAGGATCGCGCCGACGCCCCCACCAAACCAGGGCTGGTGAAAACGCTGCCTAAATTTTTGACTTAAGGGCATCGTGCGGCTCAAGGGTCTATCATGGCAGCCAAAGAGCCCGGTAAAATGTTCCCGGGCCATTCGTCGGCAGTGTTGGCAGGACCGAGTTAAAGCCGCTAGTCACAATCAGATTAGTGCTCAGTGGCGTCCACGTTCCGCTGCTGAGCGAGATGCGGCTTTCAATCCGATACGTCGTGCCTGTAGTGCCGGTGATTCCGAGGCCAATCGCCGGGTTGGCGACTAGAACTGGATTCGTGACTTTGTAAAACGCAACGTTCGTTATCAGCAGTCCGGGGAGGATTGTAGTGGTCTGATTCGTCGGCAGATTCCAACCGGGGATGGGTTTGAATTCGACCGCAAAGGCGTTGGTCGAAATGACCGCCCGCGTGTACCTGGCCGTGGTGGAATAACTGGAATCCCCCTGCAATCGCCACGCTGCCCCTTGCTGCACTGCCGCTGGCGGCGCCAATTGAAACTGGACATACCCTGGAGTGTTCGCGCTGATGTTCTGATTAGGAATGATCGTAATCACCCCACCACCAGTGTGGTTGGTTCCGGTATCGCCCTGGGTGGCCGCCAGCGTGATGAGGTTCACGACGTCGCTGTCAATCGCCCGCACTGCCGAAGCATACGGCTGCGCGCCGTTATACAAGGTCCCAAGATAAACGCCGGCCGGATAATAATAACCATTGAATTGCACATAAAACGGCCCGCCGCTGTTGCCCGGGTAACTCAAGAACCAGTTCGCGGTATAGATTTGTTGGTTGGCGACTGGATCGGCCGCCAGGCTCAAGGGATAGGGCTGCGGTGTTGTTTGGTACATTTGGCCAGGCACAATCGTGGCGTCCGCAAACAAAGAACCGTCCACGGGATAGCCCGCGAGCATTTTCAGGCTCGATCCGCTCAGCCAGGAGTTGGGCGAGGAATCCGATGGCAAATAGCCGCCGTAGCCGCCGCCGGCGACCGGGTCCAGGAAATATAAGGCCGCCACATCCATGTTCCGCGACTGCGGCGTTGATTGATCGGGAGCGTAAAGGCCGCTTTGCAAATCGTTGGTGCGCTGGGCGGCATAACCACTGAGAAGATACCAGCCTCGAGCCGCCAGCGGCAACGGCGCGAACGAGCCCGCTTCCTTCTGAAAAAACCAATAGGCCTGGCTGGCATAAGCCAGGGCCTGATCATTGAATACCAAGTGCGCCGCTGTCAGCACCACTTCCGCCTGCACGGCCACGCCGCTGCCGGAACCGACGTCCGACTGTAACTGGCCGGCGAAGCCGAAAGGATAGTCCATCAGGTCGTTGAGATTGGCGATCGGCACCGGGAAGGGCAGTTCCACTCCAAGCGGCGGCGAGCCAGCCACGAGATAATTCTCAGTTAAGACAGTCGGCAACCCGGCAAAGACCTGCACCGCCAAATTAGGCGGTCTGGACCTGCCGGCGACCGGCGCAAACTCAATCAGATACGTGCCGGGCAGAACGTTCGTGGTGTAGCCGGGAGGAAGGAAAGGTGTGTTCTCTCCAAGAAATCGCCAACCCGCCCCGCTGGGAGGACTGGGACCGATGTTGACCGTGAGAGTGCCGCCGTTCGCCCCGGCGGAGGTGACCGTCGGATAATACTGGCCGGCGAGCGGGGTGGCTCCGTTATTGGTCACCGCCACGGTCACGCGTGGAGGTATGGGCAACCACCCGGGCACCGGACGAAACTCGACCGGATAATTGCCGGCGACCAGATTGGTGGCCGCCGTTCCAGCGTTGCGCCAGCCGAGTTCCCAGGGGAAACGCCATTGGCCATTGGCCTCCGGGGGTGTGAGGTTCACAACGAGCTGGGCGTTCATGGGCGGGTGCGTGTAGGGCACCGGGTTGGTCGCGGTGTAGGCGGTAAAGACTCCCTTGCGTATGTTTTGGTTGGCCCCATCCGACACATAAACGTTTCCGGCAAAATCGGCGACGACGCCAAGGGGAATCGCGAACAGCGCATTCGCCCCGGCTCCGTCGCGATTTCCACCGTTACCAAATTCGGTGCCGGAGGAACCGCCAATGGTGCTGATCAGCCAGTTGGTTCCCGCTGGTGTAGCCCTCAGTACGGTATGGCTGTTAACCCCGGGCACGTAAATGTTATCCGCTCCGTCCACCGCGATGTGATACGGGGAGACCTCAAGGGTGACACTGCTGCTTACTACCCAGTTACTACCCGTAGGCGTTAGCATCTGGAGTTGGTTCCCGTTCAGAATCACAAACAGCCGGCCGTCATTTGCAGCGGCGATGCTGGTTGGTGTCCCCGGCACGGTAGCAATGTTGCTCACGACCCAATTCGTGCCGGCGAGTGAGACTTTCTGGACGCCGTTGTTTCCAACCAGGAAGACATTGCCAGCGTGGTCCACCGCGACGTCAGTTCCCGTGACGCCGGGGATGGTGCTGACCACTCCGGCAGGCGTAACCTTCCTCAACGCGCCGTCGGCCTGTTGAATGACATACAGGTTTCCGGCGTTGTCCACGGCAATCCCGTTGGGAAAGTTCAATCGCGCGTTGCTGCCGATGCCATCCACGGTGCCGGCGTATCCGGCCAGGCCGGCAATGGTGCTTACAATGCCCACGGGGGTGATCCGTCGGATTGTGCAGTTCCCTGTGTCGGAAACATAGACATTTCCTGCGCCATCCAACGCCAGGGCCTCTGGATCATGAAAGCGGGCGATGGTCCCGATACCGTCCGTGCTGCCCGCACCCGTGGCACTTGACCCCGCGAAAGTCCCCACGACGCCGGCAGACGTGACCTTGCGTATTTCGTTGTTACCCCGATCCGCCACGAGGAGATTGTTCGCGCCGTCAAACGCCACCCCCAAGGGGATGAAGAAGGAGGCATTAGTGCCCACGCCATCCGTGCTGCCGTTGGTTCCGGTCGAACCTGCCAGGGTGCTCACTATCCAATTCGTCCCATCCGGCGACAACTTCCGGATTGTGTTGTTGCCGTCGGCCACCGAAAGAAATCCCAGGCTATCCGCCGCGATTCCGGCCGGGTTTTTGAAACGCGCGACGGCCCCTGATCCATCCGCGCTGCCCGAGACTCCAGCCAGGCCGGCGATGGTCTTTACGATCCAGTTCGTCCCAGCCGGGCTAAGCTGCGAGATCGTTTGGTTGATTTGATCGGCCACGTACAGATTACCCAACCCATCGACCGCGATATCGGTTGCAGTCCCGGTAAACACCGCGACGATGTTCGTAGTATCCGGACCGGGGTTCGACTTAATGATGACGTACCCGGCGGAGTTTGCAACCGTGCTGACCACCCACTCGTTGCTAACCAGCGTGACCTTGCGAATGGCCACGTCCGCCACGTAAATATTTCCGGCGCTGTCCGCGGCAATGCCGAAGGGACCAGTGAAACGCGCGCCGAGGCCGCCTCCATCGCGATAGCCCTGAGTTCCAAGCTGCCCCGCGATGGTGCTGACTACCCAATTAGTACCCGAGGGCGTCAGCTTCCGAATCGTAAAAAATTCGGGATCGGTCACATACACGTTGCCGTTGGTGTCGGTAGTGATGCCCTGTGGCGACCAGAACCGGGCGCTGGTGTTCAATCCGTCGTCAACTCCGCGGTAACCGGCCAGACCGGCAATCGTGCTGACTACGCCTGCCGGCGTGATTTTTCGGATTGTGGCGTTTTCTTTGTCCGTCACGTAGGTATTGCCATCGGTGGCCACGGCGACACCGGCCGGCCCGCTAAAGCGCGCTTCCGGACCCAGCCCATCCGCGCTACCCGACAACGAATAACCGGCAAGCGTTGTAAACGTGTACGCAGCGGCGGAATTGGTTTGCGCCATTACCCGCGGGGCGCCAATGGCGCCTAGGCAAACGAGCGTCAGCAGTCGCGCCGCGCGCAGGTTGGCATCGCAACGGATCATAAGCCAGGCAACCATAAGGCGCGATAGTAGGTGGCCGGCGGATTCGTCGGCAACAGCGGTAACACCGCATTGAAGCCATTGGAAAGAATGGTGTTGGTGTTCAGGGGCAGCCACGAGCCACTGCTTAGTGAAGCCCGGCCCTCGATGCGATACACTGTTCCGGTCGTGCCCGTCAGACCAAGTCCAAAGGCTCTGTCCAGCATCAGCACTGGATTGGTGACTGTGTAAAAGGCGATGTTGGTTATCAACACGCCAGGAAAAACCGTGGTGGTCTGGTTCGTCGGCAGATTCCAACCGGGGATGGGTTTGAATTCGACCGCAAAGGCATTGGTCGAAATCACCGCCCGGGTGTAGTTGGCCGAGGTGGAATAACTGGAATCCCCCTGCAATCGCCACGCTGCCCCCTGCTGCACCGCTGCAGGCGGCGCCAGTTGAAACTGGACGTAACCGGGAGTGCTCGAGCTGACGTTTTGATTTGGAATAATCGTAATCACTCCGCCCCCTGTGTGGTTGGACCCGGAGGCGCCTTCGCTCGTCGCGATGGTGATTAAGTTGACTACGTCGCTGTCGATTGCCCGCACCGCCGACGCGTGAGGATCGATGCCGCTGTACAACGTCCCCAAATACACCGCTGCCGGGTAATAATAACCATTGAACTGCACATATAATGGTCCACCGCTGTTGCCCGGATAACTCAAGAACCAGTTCGCGGTATAAACACGCTGATTTGAAACTGGATCGGCCGCCAGGTTCAAGGGATACGGCTGCGGGTCGGTCCGGTACATCCTACCTGGAACGAGTGAGACGTCTCCGAACTGCGAGGCATCTACCGGGTAGCCTACCAGCATTTTCAGACTCGTACCGGTCAGCCATGGATTAGGAACGACATCCGAGGGCAGATAGCCCCCGTAGCCGCCTCCCGCCACATGCGACTGAAAATAGAGCGCCGCCACGTCCATATTCCGCGATTGCGGACTGGATTGGTCCGGACCCAAGCCGCCCAGCACATCATTGGTCCGTTGCGCCGCATAGCCGCTCAGCACATACCAACTTCGAGCCAGCAGCGGCTCGGGCGCGAACACATCCGTCTCCTCCTGAAAAAACCAGTAAGCCTGGTTCACAAAGGACAGGTTCTGATCGTTGAAGACAAGATGCGCCGCCGTCAGCACGACATTCGCCTGCACGGCAACACCGCTTCCGTAACCGACATCCGATTGCAGTTGACCATTGAAGCCGAAGGGATAATCGGCCAGGTCGCTGATGTTCGCAGACGGTACCGGCGCGGGCAAGAGAGTGCCTCCTGGGGCCGAACCAGCCAATAGATAGGTTTCGGCCAAAACCGTTGGCTGACCCGCAAAGACCTGGACGGCCTGATTCGGGGGTTTGGAATAGCCGTTGACCGGGGCAAATTCGATCAAGTAAGTCCCGGGTAGGAGATTAGTGCTGTATCCCGGTGGAAAAGCAGGAAACGGCGTGGGATCCCCCAAAAACCGCCAGCCCACGCCGCTGGGCGGGCTGGGTCCGATGTTCACGGTAAGTGAACCGCCGTTCGTCCCGACTGAGGCAAGCGTGGGATAGTATTGGCTAGAAAGTGGCACCGTGCCGTTATTGGTCACAGCCACACTCACTCGCGCTGGTATCGGCTGCCAACCGGGCACATTGCGAAACTCGACTGGGTAGTTTCCGGCGACCAGATTTGCTGCCGTCGTGCCGCTCTTGCGCCAGCCGAGTTCCCAAGGAAAGCGCCACTGGCCATTTGCCTCCAGTGGCGAAAGGGTCACGACAAGCTGCGCGTTCATGGGAGGCTGGAGGTAAGGCACCGGGTTGGTTGCGGCGTAGGCGGTAAAGAGTCCTTTGCGGATTGTATTGTTACCGCTATCTGCCACATAGAGATTGCCCGCGCTGTCCACAGCCACGCCAGCGGGATTGAAGAACCGGGCGGCGCTGCCTGCACCATCGGCGCTGCCGTAGCTGTACGCCAGCCCGGCCAAGGTGACGAGCGCTCCTGCAGAGGTTACACCCCGAATCGTAGTGCCATCTGTCAAGAAGACACTGCCGCCTGCCACCGCAACGCCTCTAGGATCTTGCAAGCTTGGGGGAGTGTTTGTGTCCAGCGATCCAAAGAGAGTGCTCACTATCCAGTTGGTTCCCACGGGGGTGATCTTACGAAGAGCATGGTTTCCGTTATCGGCCACAAACAGATTCGTCGCCATATCCACGGCCACACCGACTGGATTGTTAAATCGTGCTGCGCTGTTCGTGCCGTCTATGTAGCCAGGGACTCCGGCCAACCCGGCGATGGTGCTCACCACCCAGTTGCCTGCAACTGGCGTAATCCTGCGAATCGTGTTATAGTCAGCCACATAAAGATTTCCCCCGTTGTCCACCGCGATGCCGGAAGGAGCGACGAACAGTGCGTTGGTTCCTATGCCGTCGGCGAAGCCGGCTGGGCCTGTAGCGGTCCCGGCAATAGTGCTCACTACTCCCGCTGGAGTAATCTCGCGAATCACACCATTCCCTTGGGTGTTTGTACTCTGTCCAGCGGAATCCGTCACATAGAGATTGCCACTGGCGTCCAGAGTGAGTCCGTAAGGACTCCAGAACCGCGCATCGCTGCCCGCGCCATCGGCGCTTCCTGCACTTCCAGCCAAACCGGCCACGGTGCTGACGGCTCCCGCCGAGGTGATTTGACGAATCGTATGGTTGAACGAATCCGCTACAAAAACGTCGCCCGCGGCATCCACTGCCAGAGCAGAAGGATTGTAAAATCGAGCAGCGCTGCCCGTGCCATCGGTGCTGCCAGAGCTCACAGCTGATCCTGCAAGAGTCCTCACCACGCCAGCGGATGTGACCTTGCGAACGGTGTGGTTATTATAGTCGCCCACATAAAGATTTCCTGAGGAGTCAACCCCGATCCCGACGGGAGCGTTAAATCGCGCGGCATTGCCTGTACCGTCCGCACTGCCAAAATTTTGGGCTAGTCCGGCCAGGGTACTCACAACCCAGTCGCCCCCCATCCGCATAATCTTCCGGACCGTGCCGTTGCCGTACTCGGCCACATAGATATGGCCCGCGTTGTCTACCGCAACACCCCACGGATTATTAAACTGTGCGTCACTGTTCGTACCATCTCTGCTGCCGTAAACCCCGACAGACCCCGTAATGGTGCTCACCACTCCCGCAGGAGTGATCATGCGGATTGTGTTGTTGCCGACATCGCCCACGTAAAGATTGCTCGCGGCGTCCACCACAATCGCATAGGGCTGACCAAAGCGCGCCGCATTGCCCGTGCCGTCCGCGCTCCCGTAGCTTCCCGCTGAGCCAGCGAGCGTGGTGACGGCCCAGTTGGTCCCGACGGGCGTGATCTTTCGAATGTTGTTATTACCGGTATCGGCCACATAGATATTGCCGGCAGCGTCGACTGCAACGCCCCTGGGACCGTCACTGCCACTTCCGAACCGCGCGGCGCTGTTTGTGCCGTCGGTGCTGCCGTAACTTCCGGCGAGGCCGGCGATGGTACTTACTTCCCAATTAGTTCCCACTGGGCTTAGCTTTCGAATGGTGTAATTGGCTAAATCCGCCACATAGACATTGCCCGCGCTGTCTGCTGCGATACCGACAGGAAACCTGAACCGCGCGGCGCTGTCCACCCCATCGGCGCTCCCGAGACTTCCTGGCGAGCCGGCAAGGGTGGTGACAACGGCCGCCGGTGTGATTTTTCGAATCGTGGAACTGGAAAAATCGGCCACATAGACGTTCCCGTTAGTATCTACAGCGACTCCGCTGGGAGAAGAAAACTGCGCACTGCTCCCGACGCCGTCGGCGCTGCCGGCACCCGAGAATCCAGCTAAAGTTGTGAAGGTGTAAGCTGCGGATGACGCTGCCAGGTTTTGGACCACAACAAGATTATTATCGTCAATGAATGCATCCAAATCGTTGCCCGCATTTCGATAAAAGATCATCGCATACTGAATGAATCTCGTAAGGGGAGGAATTGGGTATTGGTTCGAGTAGTTTTGCCAGGAATTGTTGGTTGAATCCAAGAGGGGCGTGGAAACTGTTTGCAGTACATTGGTCGCAGCATCAAAAAACACGATGCTGACATTGGCGTCATCGTTCGTTGCGGCTTGGTTTAGACCCTGCTCCCAGAACGAAACGCTCGCAAACAGGGAGCCACTATCGAGCAGCGCGGCTGTAATGCCCTGATTGCCGACCATGATCACCATCTGGCTGAGTGAGCCGGTCGCGCCGGTGCCGCCCACAAAATAAAAGCTGCCCGAGTGAGTCGGAAATCCATCGCCGAGCGAATTGGTCGGAGCGCCAGTAAACGGGTTTGAGTCTCCACCAACTGTCCACCCTGTCAGGTCCCCGGTCTCCGCTCCGGGATTGATAAGCAAATTCGTCGTGACGAGCTGGGCGTGAGCGGCAATAACCAGTCCGACTCCAGCAATTGTCGACAGGACGCTGATGCGGAAGAGTATTCTTGGCCCTGCAAGCAGAGTCCTATCGAACAGGTTTGGGTCCGCTGCCGCGGCTTCAACGATCCGCAGCCCTGATAGCAGGTCGCGCGCGCGCATTGGATGATAGGGGTTACTGGCAAACCCTTTTAGCATTTCGGAGGCCGATCGACAAGGAAAAAGTCCGTGTTTTCCAGCATCATTTAGTATCTTCCTTGATGACTGTAGATGAAAACGAGCAGTACAAAAACTGTTGACCGCGCATCTCCTCCATCAGATTAGGAAGAAAGGAAAACTTCGAGGCTAGAGGCAGGTAAGGGCTTGGACCAGCCTCGTCACTGTCCGGCGCATTGGATGAATTGAGCGAAGCACGTTGTTGACGTTCTTCACCCGATGTACAAGATCGCGTGCGCGCATTCAGAAGTAGTGGTTAGCCAGAGCTTTTTACCAATTCGTGGGGGAAACAGCAAGCAAATACCGCAAGTAAAAAAGCTTGTCTTTGAGCTTTGTTCTGATCTCATGGAAGCGTCTTTTGTTGCCGGCGGCGGGGGATAAATAGCTCGCGAGTCAGTTGGGTCTGAACTTCGTATTACTCTTGGAAAAGTTCAGTCAATCATAAAGGATGCGCTCAACTAACGTTGAGCTTCGTTTCTATGCGTCCTCTTTGGTTGACTCCGGGTTCACTTCGATCAAGATTAATCCCATGGCCCCAGCGGAGCGAACATCTTCCAAATATTTTGGGCCATTCAATCAAAGAACCAATGGATCATCTGTCCTCGCTTTCACTTTGATCGAATTACTGGTGGTCATCGCCATTATAGCAATTCTGGCCGCGATGCTCTTGCCCGCATTGAACAGAGCCAAGGGGAATGCCATCCGCACGTCTTGTATCTGTAACATTAAAAACCAGGCTGCGGCTTTCTTGATGTACGCCGATGATAATAAAAGCCTCTTCCCCACTGCCGACAATACTACTCGTTGGGACCTGCAAGCGCTTTATGTGATGAGCAGCAACCAGGCAATCGCGCTTGTCTCTTATGGCCTGGCCAGTGGCAGGTTCATGACCGGCACAGTGGTGACTGATGAAAAGCCGCTCACGGTCTGGAAATGTCCCGCGCGACCCGATTTGCCGAGATTTTTTCTGGACGAGGGTCTATTTCACATCGATCACTTCATTGTGCTGACCGGTCTGTCTGGCAGCCGATTCAAAGGAAAGAATTCGCCGTTCAAATCAACCGACCGGATCGGTCCCTTGACTTCCGATCATACCCTGGTGTTCGCCCCGGAAAAACGTTGGGCTTCAAACCATGGCAAGCAAGGCACTTTGGGCTTGCCGGACGGTCACAATCAATCCTTTAGCGATGGCCATGTCGAGTGGATTACTCAAAAGCGGTTTCTTCGCTCGGGCAGCAATCCTTATCCGAACCCCCTCTGGGATTCCGGCTGGCCCTGGAGTTGGACCTGGGTGGAGTAGTCTGATACTGGCTTTTCCCGTCGTAATTCATACATTCACACCCCTCGCTCACGTGCAAGCTTGACCATGCCACAGATCCAGAGGATCATACTTCATTCGACTGAAACTGGCCCATGAAGGCCCTATATCGCCAATTTATAACGGAATATACCTGCTTAATAGTGATTGCCGGGGTGCTCTCGTACTGCGGCTTGCGCGCGGTGGCAAGCGAAGTTGGAAACTCCTCCTCAAAGGTGGATTTTAACCGCGAGATCCGTCCCATCCTGGCGGAGAATTGCTTCAAGTGCCATGGCCCCGACGAGGCAGCGCGAAAAGCCAAGCTGCGATTCGACTCTCGCGCGGAGGCTTTGAAACCTGCTAAGTCAGGCAAAGTGGCCATTGTGCCGGGTGCGCCCGAGAAGAGCGAGATGGTCGCGCGTATCACCACAAGCGATGACGACGACCGGATGCCCCCCCTTAAGAAGACAGGCAAGAAATTAACCCCCGCCCAGGTCCAAACCCTAACTCGTTGGATCGCCCAGGGCGCTCCTTACGCAACCCATTGGGCCTATGTAAAACCCACGCGGCAACCCCTGCCCACCGTTAAAAATAAGCGTTGGCCACGCAATCCCATCGACTATTTCGTGCTTGCCCGGCTTGAACGCGAAGGCTTAAACCCGTCGCCACGAGCAGACCGTCAAACGCTGGTTCGACGCGTTACGCTTGATTTGACTGGTTTGCCACCGACTCTCGATGAGGTAGAGCAATTCGAGAAAAACCGCGATCCTCGTGCTTACGAACAATTGGTCGATCACCTTCTTAACAAAACCTCTTTCGGGGAGCATTGGGCGAGGATGTGGCTGGACCTTGCTCGTTATGCCGATTCTGCAGGTTATGCGGATGACCCTGGACGCACCATTTGGGCTTATCGTGATTGGGTAATCCGCGCCTTCAACGCAAACCTTCCTTTTGACCGCTTTACCATCGAGCAAATTGCGGGCGACTTGCTGAACGATGCCGATGAGGACGATCGCGTTGCCACTGCGTTCCATCGCAATACCATGACCAATAATGAAGGCGGCACCACCGATGAAGAATTCCGAAATGCTGCCGTAGTGGACCGCGTCAACACCACCATGTCCGTATGGATGGCAACATCATTGGGTTGCGCTCAGTGCCACGATCATAAGTATGATCCGATCACTCAGCAGGATTATTTCCGCTGCTTTGCAATCTTCAACAATACCGAGGATGCAGATTTGAAAGAAGAATCACCAACCCTGGATCTCTACACCTTGCAGGAAAAAGAAAGGCGAGAGAAAATTCAGGCCGAAGTTTCCGAGATTGAAAAGGTGTTCAAGACACCAACTGTCGAATCCCGAACGCACCTGGCAAAATGGACGGAGAATTTTCCAGGAGAAAGCACTTGGGTTTCTCTTAAGCCTGGGATGTTGAAGGCAAAATCTGGCGGACAGATCTCCCCCGACACCGATAACTCAATCCGAGTAAATCCTTCGCAGAAAGACGAGCTTTATTCGATTGAATTGCCTCTCAGTGGCGCGCAGTTTACCGGCCTGCGGATCGAGGCTTTGGGAATCTTGCCAAATGAGGAAAAGAGTTCTGCGGCAAACCGGGGTTTTTCAATCACCCGTGTGACGGCTAGTCTGATCGGTTCTGCTACGAACCGAACTGCGGGCAGATTTGTGCGCGTGGAGTTGCCTGGAAAAGAAAAAATCCTTTCCCTGGCAGAGGTGCAGGTTTTCAATGAAACTGAAAACCTTGCCTTGCATGGAGAAGCTTCTCAAAGCACGACCGCATTCGAGGGCGTGCCCACGCGCGCTATCGATGGAAAAACGGATGGCGATTACAATGCCAAATCAACCACACACACCGAAACATCCGAAAATCCATGGTGGGAGGTAGACCTGAAGCAAACGCGTCCAATGGATCGAATCGTCATTTGGAGCCGCACCGATAATGAACTGTATACACGTTTGAGCGGATTTCACCTGGTAGTGCTGGATGAAAACCGCAAAAAGGTATGGGAGAAAACAATCCAGGAACCTCCAAAAACAAGCGCGACCTTTGCTTTGGATGATTCAAATGCGTTGCAATTCGTGGGTGTCTTCGCGGACACAAATCAACCTGGCTCGAATCTCAAGGGAGTTCTCGATGGCAAAAAACCTGGGTGGGTGCTTGATCCTGAAGATACACAATGGCGAAGACTAACACTACTGCCGGCGCAGCCAGTGCCCATCCTCTCTGGCTCGAAACTGCTGGTGACAATCAAGCAGGAAGCGCAGCACGATCATTGCCCCCCAGCCCTCCTGCGGATCGGGATTTCTGATGATAAGCAAATATCGCAATATGCCAGCCTGCCGGAGAGTATCGTAAGCATCCTGAATCGACCTTCAACGAGGCGGGATGGCCAGCAGCAAGCCGAGCTGGCGGAATATTTTCTGGCGAATGTTGAGCCAACCCTGAAACCACAGCGGGAGCATTTGGCAGAACTGAAAAAGGAGCTGGCCGAAATGCGTCCGAACACGGTGCCGGTGATGCGGGAATTGGTCGGGAACAAGCGGCGCAAAACGCACATTCAATTCCGTGGCAATTACCAGGCACTGGGTGACGAGGTAAATCCTGCCTTGCCCGCTTCCTTCCCTCCCCTACCCAGCGGTGCTCAGCCTGACCGTCTGGGATTGGCACGTTGGCTAGTGGATGAACAGAATCCTCTCACGGCTCGGGTAATTGCCAATCGATTTTGGGAACAGATTTTCGGCGTGGGAATCGTAAGAACTTCTGAAGATTTCGGGACGCAAGGGGATCTGCCCACCCATCCCGAGTTGCTCGATTGGTTGGCGACCGAGCTAGTCGCGAAGAAGTGGGACGTAAAAGCCTTTTTGAAGATGCTGGTGACTTCGTCAAGTTATTGTCAATCGTCGCGGGTTACGCCTCAGTTAAGCGAACGCGATCCTGACAACCTGTTGTTGGCTCGTGGCCCGCGTTTTCGTGCATCGGCCGAGGTCGTGCGCGACCAGGCACTTGCGATTAGTGGCTTGCTCAGTCCGAAAATGTATGGCCCTCCAGTGCGTCCTCCTCAACCCTCTCTCGGCCTGAGCGCCGCGTTTGGCAGCAGTTTTGATTGGAAACCCAGCGAGGGTGAGGACCGCTATAGGCGCGCGCTTTACATCGAATGGCGCCGCACCAGCCCTTACGCCTCGATGGCTACATTTGACGCCCCGAATCGCGAGGTTTGCGCTTTGCGCCGGCCCAGGAGCAACACTCCGCTACAGGCGCTGGTGACATTGAATGACCCGGTGTATATAGAAGCGGCCCAAGCGCTGGCTCGACGTATTGCGGCAACCTCCGGGGCAACAGAAGATAAGGCGCGGCAGGGCTTCCGGCTTTGTTTGGGGCGGAATCCACGGAGTGACGAGCTTAAGGATTTAGTCGATTTGTTCCAGGGCGCCCGTGAAGATTATGCCGCCAAACCTGGTGACGCGGCCAAAATTGCCACAAACCCGCTTCATCCTTCCAAAGACCAGGATGTCGTTGAACTGGCTGCCTGGACAGCGGTGGCCAACGTTCTCCTTAACCTGGACGAGACTTTGATGAAGCCGTAACCATTCTCCCCCTCACCTTCAATCCTATGGATCCAAAAATTGAGCAACTTCAGCAGGTGACACGACGCAGCTTTTTAAAAAGCGCCGGGCAATTGAGCCTGGGAGCCATGGCTCTTGCCAGAATGATGAGCCGGGGTGCGAACGGCGCAGCCAACCAGGTGACGAATCCGCTTTCGGTCAAAAAGCCTCACTACGAACCCAAGGTCAAACGCGTCATCTATTTGCATATGTCAGGCGCGCCACCGCATCTTGACCTTTTCGATTACAAGCCGGAGTTGGTGAAGTATAACGACAAGCCATGTCCGGACGAGTTCATCAAAGGACGTCGCTTCGCATTCACAACCGGAGTACCCAAGCTGATGGGCACACCGCACCAATTCGCCCAGTATGGCAAAAGTGGCATTTGGATGTCGGATGCAATTCCCAAATTTCATGAGGTCGCCGACGAAATGTGTGTCATCAAATCGATGAATACTGACCAATTCAATCACACTCCCGCCGAGTTGCTCTTATTTACGGGCTCAGCTCGTCAGGGAAATCCTTCGATGGGTTCATGGGTCACCTACGGCTTGGGAAGTGAAAACGAGAATTTGCCTGGTTTCGTGGTGCTGATCTCAAGCGGCGTGCAACCCAGCGGTGGTTCAAGCCTATGGGGCAGTGGTTTTCTGCCGTCGGTCTTTCAGGGCGTCCAATGCCGTTCGAAAGGCGATCCGATTCTTTATGTCTCCGACCCGCCCGGCATGGACCGAGCCATGCGCCGCCGGACCCTCGACACCCTGCACGCGCTGAACGAAAGCGAAGCTCGTGAGCTTGGACATCCTGAGACGCTCACGCGGATTGCTCAATATGAGTTGGCCTACCGCATGCAAGTTTCCGTACCTGAGGTTATGGACATCTCGCGTGAACCAAAGGCGGTGCTCGAATCTTACGGCGCCATGCCGGGACAAGCCAGTTTCGCAAATAATTGCCTGCTCGCGCGCCGCTTGACTGAAAAAGGTGTCCGCTTTGTGCAACTCTTCGATTGGGGTTGGGATTTTCACGGCACCAATGAGGCCGAGGGCATTGCCGGCGGACTGACAAAGAAGTGCGCGACAATGGATAAACCAGTGGCAGCGCTCATCCGGGATTTGCGCCAGCGTGGATTGTTGGATGAAACTCTCATTATTTGGGGCGGCGAATTTGGCCGGACTCCTTTCCGTGAAGGGCGAACCGCCGCCAGCAAAATCCTTGGCCGCGATCACTATCCCGACTGTTTCTCAGTTTTTCTCGCTGGAGGCGGGATTAAACACGGCATGAGCTATGGAGAAACCGATGAATTGGGCTTTTCCGTTGCGCGCGACAAAGTCCACGTCCATGACCTGCAGGCCACTATTTTGCACTTGCTGGGTTTCGATCACGAAAAGCTCACTTATCGATTCCAGGGTCGCGATTTTCGTCTAACCAATGTGCAGGGCCAGGTTGTGAAGGATATCCTCGCCTAGTGCATTGCGCGCATGAGTTCTGAGGGGACGCCATGGGTCTGACATGGCGAATAGGAACGCCCTGAAATGAAATCGGATAACCCGGTAAGGCATTTCGCGCTCGCCTTTGTAATTGCGATCCTCCTCTACTTCGTAGCCTATCAGGGCATCGAGCATCGCCGTACTCGCAAAGGACCCTGGCAAGTGATTTTCACGAACTCACCCGCTGGCGACCCAGGTATAGTCATCAATCAGCCGGCCCTGGGACTGACCAATGTACAAATTCAGTTTACCGGGGCTCTGCGACAATCGAAGAGTGCTTCTGTTCTGGAGTTCAGCCAACCGCGACAGGTGCCCTACGATCTTCCTTACGGCAGATGTGTATTCATGGATACGACCTTCTTGCCAGGAACAGTTACATTCCAGTTCTTTGGCCATGAAATCGAATTGCTGCCCCGCGTGCTGATTATCGACCATACTGAACATCGCTGGCAGTCCGACACAGCCCTGGCCTTGAGCGGGAACCAGGTCCCCGCAAAGTAACATCGGCTCAGATGCAGTTGTGTTTTAGAAAGAGTTTTGCCGTGTGCCCGGGAATCATGGCGTAAAAGGCATGGTGCCATTCTGATCCACCTTGTAACCCCACTGCTTGATATAGTTCTCCGAGGGCAAAAACTGATCGTGAGTTCGGGCCAGTTTTTGCGTCAGACTGGAATCCAGTTTTGTCTCGAGTTGGCGGGATGCCGAATGCCCCACGAGATTGTGGAGTTGAAATGGATCCTCTTTGTTATCGAATAATAACCAGGGGCCATTCAAATCGCGGACATAGGTATAACGGACCGTACGAATTCCGCGATATTCTCGCCCCCCCATCTTGCGTGTCCACTGGCCAAAAGGACTTACGCAACAAATCAAAGTCGCGTTATCTGATGGGTTTTTGCCCCCACGCATGTAATTGCTGTAATCAATTCCTTCGACAGATTTTGGGATCGACAGGCCGCATAAACCAAGGATCGTTGGCATAATATCCTCGGAATTAATTGGCGCGTCGAGTCGGCGGAACTTCCTGCCAAGCCCAATCGGCCAATGCACCAGAAATGGCACACGGATGCTCTCGTCATAAGGTTGTTGTTTATTCCACCCGCCATGTGAACCCAGTAGATCGCCGTGATCCGATGTAAAAATTAACAGCGTATTTTCCTCGAGACCGGTCCGCTGAAGTGTTTCGCGAAGCTGTCCAAAGCATTCATCCAGCGCCGAGCAATGCGCATAATAACCAGCCGCTCGCTCTCGAACAGTCTGCTGAGTTGTCTCTGGCACATTGGGTCGAAGCCTGATTTTTTCTGGAGAATAGAGAGCGCGATACTTTTCCGGAGCAGTGTGGTACGGGTCGTGAGGAGGGCCCCAGGCGAGGATCAAAAAAAACGGCTTGTCAGATTGGGCATGCTCCCGAAGGTATTGTTCCGCGTCGCGTGTTTGGGCGATGGCGTCGTAGCCATCCCAAACCAGCTTTTCAATCCCATCGCCGTAGTACTGAGAGTGATTGTAATCGTGCGTGCATTCAAGGGCCTTCCAATAATCAAAACCTTGACGCCTTTCACGCGGAATAAAATTGGACCTTCCATCACCATTTAAGTGCCATTTGCCGATATACGCGGTCTCATAGCCCGAGCCTCCAAGTATTTTCGCCAGGCTGACTGCATCGGGCGCCAGGGGGACGTCATTCAGGAATACACCTGTGGTGAGAGGGCGCTGGCCGGTCAGGAGGGAAGCGCGCGTAGGGCAACAAACCGGCAGGCCAGCGACAGCATTGACGAAATGAATGCTTGATCGCGCGAATTGGTCCAGGTGCGGCGTTTTCACATTCAAGTCACCTGAAAATCCAAGTGCCTGCGCTCGCCATTGGTCTCCAATCACAATGACCACATTCGGCTTTGAGTGCCCTTGCTTCGTTCGTGCCGTCGCCTGCGCGGCAGCAGCCATCCGGCTCCCTCCTATGATGCCCCAGGCAATGAACAGTGACACCATGGTTTGAAGGATTCCTTTGAAAAAAGCATAGTCCCTCGATGTCCGGCGAAGTGTCATGATGAACGGTAAACAGGTTCGGGTTGGTGTGCGACTCTTTTCCGGATGGGAAGCGGTAAGAATTTTCAAACTCCGTAGGAGTTGCCTGTTTATACCACGCGGTACGGTTCAGGCTCCTCCCTTTTTTCATCGGCGCGCGATTTCCGGCTAACAAACAACAATCCGTATCATTCGCGCGCCGCTGAAAAACAACAGGTGCGAACGTGGTGGTTTTCCGTGGCTATAAACAGGCAACCCTTACGGGGCCCTACCGGGGTTTGTTTCGATCAAAACGGATCCTACGGGCAAACAAAATACTCTTGCAACGCCCTAAGGCGCTTCATTAGCAAACCTTCAATCGACTGAGAACCTCTGCGTGGCGGCAAAACCGCTTGCGCCCTCCCTTTTTGCCGGTACGTTAAACGGATATTTTATGAATCCGTTCACGTTTCAAGTTTGCTTGTTGACCTTTCTCTCGATGGCTTGTTGCAGCATGGCACAGCCGGTCAAAGCACCCGACCGGCTCCACGAATTCAAACGCAACGCCGCCAAGTTCAATTCCGTCATCAGCCTGCCGCAGTTCGAATTGACGACCAACGAAGTCCGTGTGTCCGTCAAGCAAACCATCGCCGTCGGCAATGCCGCCCTTGATAGAATTGGCGCGCTCAAACCTCGCGAGATCACTTTTGAGAATACGGTCGAGGCGCTCGACGATATCGGCTACCAGATTGGCCTCACGGATTCGCGCCTGTCGTTGCTGAAGGAAACCAGCACCAACGCGGCTTTGCGTGAGGTATCCATCGATGCGCTTAAAGAACTTGAAGAGTGGATGGTCGGTCTGGACTACCGTGAGGATGTTTATAAAGCCCTCAAGACGTACGCTGACAAAAAACCGGATTTAAAAGGAGAGGACGCCAAGCTCTTGAGTGAAACTCTGCGCGATTATCGCCGGGCCGGCCTGAGTTTGCCCAAATCCGAGCGGGATCAGGTCGAGCGCATGCGAAAGGAATTGTCGCGGCTGACAACCGATTATGAATCCAACATTACCAAAGCGCAAAAAGCCGTGAAATTTACGCGGGCGGAATTGGAAGGCGTTCCCGATAGCTTTCTGGAGCAGACGAAAACCGGCGAGGATGAATTTACAGTCATGGCCAATATTACCTGGCATTACATAACCGTGGCCGACAATGCGAAGCGGGAGGAAACCCGAAAGAAGCTCGTGACCGAGCACGATAATCTCGCTCGAAACGAGAACCTCCCGTTGTTGGAAAAAATCCTGCCCCTGCGCGATGATATCGCCAAAAAACTCGGCTACAAAACCTGGGCGGATTACCAAACCGAAATCAAGATGGTAAAAAATGGCGCCACAGCCATTGATTTCCTCGAGAAGCTTAAGACCGGTTTGCAGCCCAAGTTCGAAGCGGAAGTGGCAGAGTTCAGAAAACTCAAGGTTAAAGAAACCGGCGATGCCAATGCCCAAATCAACGTTTGGGACTGGCGCTATTTCAGCAACCAACTGAAAAAAGAGCGTTACACGATCGACGCCGAGCAGCTCCGCGTTTATTTCCCTTACCAACGCGTGCTCGAAGGCATGTTCAATATTTACCAATCGATTTTTGGTCTCAAATTCGAAAGGGTCGAGCCGCCTTACAAATGGATAAACGATCTTCAGCTCTACGCTGTATCCGATTCCAAAACGGATGAGCCACTTGGCTTATTTTACCTCGATATGTTTCCGCGCGAGGGCAAATATAATCACTTCGCACAGTTTGGAATCATTGAAGGCAAGCGTTTGCATGGAGGAAAATACCAGCGCCCGACCGTGGCGCTGGTTTGTAATTTTCCTACGCCTGCGAAAGACAAGCCATCTTTGCTTTCCCATTCCGATGTCGAAACACTGTTTCACGAATTCGGCCATGCGATGCACTCGATCATGACGCGGGCCAAATATGCTCGATTCTCCGGCACAAGCGTTCCCCGCGATTTTGTCGAGGCCCCTTCGCAAATGCTCGAGAATTGGGTTTGGGACAAAGGGGTTTTAGACAGTTTCGCCGCCGATTACCGTGATCCCAGCAAGAAAATTCCTGCTGAAATCCTTTCGAAGCTTAAAGAAGCGAAACTCGCGGTCGAGGGTACTCGTTACCGACGACAAATCTCCTTTGGATTAACCGACCTTGCCTTGCACACACAAATCCATGACAACAACGCCAAAGATGCCCTCCCCCTGGCGAATAAGATCCTCAGCGATGTGTTTTTTTCAATGATACCCGACACCGCATTTGTGGCTTACTTCGGCCACTTGATGCACTACGACGCAGGGTACTATGGTTATGCATGGGCAGACGCGATTTCGGCGGATATGGCCACCGTTTTCGAACATGCGCCCAAGGGCTATTTCGATCAATCGGCCGGGCGACGCTTGCGCACAGAGATTTATGAGCCGGGTAATTCGCGCGATGTCAACATTTCGATCGAAAAGTTTCTCGGCCGTCCACGCTCTCTTGAACCGTTTCTGAAAAAAATCGGTATCGGCAAAAGCGTGACTGGAACTCAGCCGGGAACTGCAGGCCCTTCGGCTTCACGCTAAAAAGTGGGACGTCGCCAATTGTTTGGCTCGGTGCTTATTTTACGGTCCCAGGTCATCCAACGCTTTCCCTATGGCCTCCTGGACAGCCGGATGACTGAGATTTCCCAAGTGGCCGCCCTGTTCAAAAACGGTTAGTTGGTTTTCCCGAAATATGCTCCGCAACCATTGAAAATCTTCGTCCGGGAGGAGGAAATCATTGCGATTTAAAATCAACCGAATGTTTTGGTTGGCCCGAAGCCCATTGGCATAAGTGCGCAGATTGCTGGCTTTGTCCAACGCCTCCGGTGCCCTTAAGTCGATCCCCCGCCCCAGGTAATAAGGAATGACAAATTGATGAAGATAATCCGCATATGAATAGCCTAGTATTTCGCGGTAAACAGGTTCTCGGGTTAAGCGGTTGATTCGGTGGCGAAGCACCCCCTGATTGTGGCGTTGCTGACTGCTGAATATTGCATCTCGAAGGATCAACCGAAAAGCCATTCCGATTAGGAATCTGGATTCGATGGCGCTGAATGGAAGAGTCGTTTGGGGCGCCAGGGAATTCTTGGTCAAGGCTGCCACTTTCAAGAACGTATTTTCGATGTCATCCGTGCGTTCGGCTTCCGGCCAGGCAACCGGGGCCTGGAAAAACTCGTCCAGCTTTGAAATTCCATAGAGTAATCGAACGGGAGGATTAATTGCAACGTAACGGTCGAATTTAAGCAATGTTCCTTCATTGGTTGCTTGAGTGGCGGCGATAAACAAAGATTGAAAAGCCCCCATGGAATAGCCCAGCAAGGCTCTCGAACCGAGGCGTCCGGGAAACATCCGGTCGAAATGACGATCGATCTCAGTTAGCGCGGAATGCAAATCATGACCATCGACTGGCAAATAAGCGGGCACCTGAGCGCTCGATGCATTTTCCATGAACTCATAATTGAATGTGCTGCTGACACACACGGCCGAAAAGCCCTTTTGATAGACCAACTCAGCAAGGGCCAGCGCTCCGTCCGCCAAACGATGTGAGCCAAGACCTGGCACAATGTAAACCACCGGAGCCTTCTTTGGTTGCAGCCAAAAGGTAAATTTCAATTGCTTGCCGGTGGCAGCAATCCGGACGGTTCGGGTCTTGCCGCGATTAGGAAATTCGAGGTCTTTGAAGGTGAAAAAAACCGATTGAAGGGTCTCGAGTGAAGGTAGATCCTGTTTACCCTTAACCTGGAAATCAGCCACCCGATTTTTCCGGGCGAACGTCCAGGCGTATTGAATCTCGGAATAGGCGTCTTTCTGGGACTGACTAAAACGCACGTAACTGTCCACGCTATCAGCCAGATCGTTAAATATAACCCCGAAGGCGCAGTAGGTGTAAGGACTAACATAAGTCAGCGGATCAGAGATAGTAAAAGGGTAGGGACTGAGGTAGCTTAAGGGATTGGCTGCGGTATCGGCTGCCAGGCCGACGGTATCTCGATCATTGCTCGGTCCAAACAGAGGCAGCATCAAAAAGAATGAAGGTTTCCACCCCCACTGGCCAAAAGTCTGGCCGAAGTCCGCTTCGGATTTTGGGATTTTCCACTCCGTAGCAATATCAAACAATCCACCTGCGCCAGCGACAGTATTGCAGCCAAAGCGGTAGGTTTCATCACGCGCCCCAGCCCATTTGCCTTGGAGCAGGTTGTTGAAAAGGCGTCCAGGATAAGTGATATTCTTTCCAAAATTCCTAATCACGATGCGAACCGGTTTTCTTACCACAAACCGATAAGCCTTTGAGGTGGGCTTGACCACGGTCATGATACCCTCGTTCAACCCCCAAACCGAGCGATTGAAAGGTTCCAGGGGATCGGGGACCGAGTCAGGCAGAACAATCACCTCTGCTGCGCCCGCCGAAAGCCCGAGAAGCCAAAATACCAGGCAAGCTGTGGCTGGGACTGTCCGGCTTGATAACGTGTTTTGCCGCAGGTTCAGGTTCATTTTCAAAGCTTATCTGGGCTAAAAGCGTATGGAAGTGAACAAATATTGTATTTTAACGTCTAATATTAGTGAAAGTGAAAACAAACGGGAAGCAAAGCTCGCCGGCGCTCGCGAAGGGGCAGTTATGGAAAATGGACCATACCCACATCCAGATCGTGGAGCTTGGTAAAATGTTGGTGCATTATAAGATGCTAAGGGAACTGGGTCAAATGCGTCGCACGCAAATGAGCAGAATCGATAGCATGGAAACGTATCTGAAAAACAATGATGCGACCCTCGTTTCCAAGAAGAGGGCACCTGCACGGCTTAAGCCAGCTTTACCAGCATCTTGCCGACATTTGACCCCTCGAAAAGGCCGATAAACGCCTCGACAGCACTCTCAACACCTTCGACGACAGTTTCTTTGTTCTTGAGCTTGCCAGCCTGATACAGTTGAGAAACTTCTTTTTCGAAGTCATTCCAGCGGTCCAGCCAATCCAAAACCAGCAGGCCTTTTATGGTAAGGCGTTTGATTACTATATTGAATAGATTGGATGGACCTGGCTGGGGCTTTTCGTCGTTATAATTCGAAATACTCCCACAAGCGATGATGCGGCCATGCACCCGCAGGGCGGTCAGGGCAGCTTCCAGAGTATCCCCTCCCACATTATCAAAATAGACGTCGATACCCTCAGGCACCGTCTCTTTAAGCTGGTCGCGGACGGTGCCAGTTTTGTAGTTGAAGGCGGTGTCGAACCCGCATTCTTCCTTCAAAAAGCGAACCTTCTCATCCGTGCCGGCTGACCCGATCACCCGGCACCCCCGGGCTTTTGCTAATTGACCAGCCACACTCCCGACTGCCCCAGCCGCGCCTGAAACGTAAACGACCTCGCCTGCTTTTAGCTCAGCCATTTGCAGGCCTGCCCACGCGGTTAAGCCTGTCGTTCCAAGCGCGCCCAGGTAAATCGAAAGCGGCTGAACATCGCGCCGGACCGCGCGTAAGGCCTTGGGCGAAGCTATGAAATATTCCCGCCATCCCAGTCCCGAGATCACGATATCGCCCGGCTTGAACTTCTCAGCGCGCGATTCGATCACCTCGCCCAGCGCCCCTCCCTCAAGAGTCTTTCCGACTTCAAAAGGAGGCACATAAGACTTTCGATCATTCATCCGGCCACGCATATAAGGATCCACCGACATGAAAAGATTGCGGACGAATACCTCGCCGTCTTTTGGCGGCCCAATTTCTGTTTGAGCCAAAGTGAAGTTGACGGCACTCGGGCGTCCTTTGGGACGTGAGGCCAAACGAATCTCGCGGCTTAAAATTTTTGACATAATAATCCAGCTTTCCGGCAGCTTGGACGTCTCCCCCTCCATTATCAAGTCTCGGTTCCGCACGGAGGGCGAGGCACTTGGGATTGAAGTTGTCACACAGTCGGGATAGCTTAGAATGACTGGCAAAACCTAATGACGCGCCGTATGTGAGGCGCTAATGCAAAGCGCCTGTATGTCACTATACAAACACGAATCGTTTACGCTCGACCTGAACAAAATCATCGCCGTCTATCAGGATGAAGACGAGGGAGCGGTGACCATCCGAACAGACGACCAACGAAAAATCGAGGTTGCGACATCAGCTCCGGAAGCGGCCACGGAATTGCTGAACGAGTTGGCCGACCAATGGGAGAAGGCTGTCGGCCCGCTCCTGCGGCATGGCCGGCACGTCTATTTGACCACTGCCATTTACAGCATTCAGGTTGAAGGAGAAGAACTGGTTATTTATTTCCGCGACCATAGCGTCAGCTTCACATCGCCTGATTCGCAACAAGCCTTGGAACTCCTGAAAGAACTCACTCAACGTTGGGAACAAGCGATCGGAGGATAAATTGTCCTTTGTGGGTCTTTGCCGCTACTGGCGCGGAGTCTGTGATCGCAAAACCTGCGCGCGCAGGAAACGATCTGCAACAAAGCAAAGGACCAAGTCAGTAGCCAAACTTGGAGCGGTGCGAGTGCTTGCTTCGCTTGGCTTTGGATGCTTTTTTTGCTTTCTTTGAGTTTTTGCCTCCGAACAAAGTCCACTGCGTTAGACTTGAACCGTGATCGAACGTGCGGGTGGAAGCCGCTGCGATCGTGGGCACAGAAAGAACTGCCGCGAGAAATAGAGCAACGAAAATGCGCATAGTGTGGTTTTCTGTATATTCCTTGAACTATCACCGGCGCAATCCAAAAAGCAATCTATTTGCGAACGGACCGAACGGCTGGAGCGTCTGAAAACTTTGTCAGATAAAAGCACGGCCCTAGGGTTACCGATATCCCATGAAGGAGCGCTGCGCCCTTGCCTGCACCGCGTATGCCCAGGCATAGCGAGCTTCTGCTCTCACAACGAAGTTCAATAGGGAAGCGGCAGTCCTCAGTTGCATCCTGCGGCGACGCATTTTCCGTCATTCCAGACTGGGGAATTGAACCCCGTATTGACGTTTTGGCTGGCTTGGAACGCGTTTCTAAGAGTATACTCAGGTGATGCCAGCCTCAGCAATACGGTCACTTGGTTTGCTACGTTTTCGCGAATGTATCCTGCAGAGATGGGCACTCGTAGCCGCGAGCTTGTTTTTTTTCTGGCATGGATCAGCCTTCAGTCAGTCGGCTAAGTCGCCTGCTTATTTTGATCAAAAAATCCACCCACTGCTTAAGCAGTATTGTTTCACTTGCCATTCTTCGGAGAAACATAAAGGGGACTTCGACATGGAACGCTTTTCATCTCTGGCTGAAGTGAAGCGTCACCCCAAGGTGTGGCAGGACGTCGCAGAAAAACTTGCGAACAACGAGATGCCGCCGGAGGAAAAACCTCAGCCCACATCACAGGAAAAGGAGCGTATTTCCAAATGGGTTATGGCCGTGCTCGACGCTATAGGCCAGGAGCATGCGGGTGACCCGGGTCCCGTCGTCCTGCGTCGCCTTTCGAACGCGGAATATACTTACACAGTCCAGGATTTAACAGGTGTCGAATCGCTGCAACCTGCTCGTGAGTTCCCGATAGATGGCGCGGCGGGGGAAGGGTTCATGAATACGGGGCAGGCGTTAGTGATGTCTCCTTCCCTGATTACGAAATACCTCGATGCCGGCAAAGAAATCGCAAGTCACGCTGTGCTTTTGCCTGAAGGCCTTCGGTTCTCAACGAAAACAACCCGGCGCGACTGGACTGAGGAGATCCTTGCGGAAATTCGCGGTTTTTATCGCCAGTTCACTGACCCCCATGGCGGTGAGAAGGTCAATCTCCAGGGAATCGTTTTCGAAACAAATGAAGGAGGCCGCTTGCCAGTTGAACAATATTTGTCTGCGACTCTCGCCGAGCGAGACGCATTGTTATCGGGTCGTAAAAACAGCGAGTCGGTCGCGCGCGAGCGCGGACTGAATGCAAAATACTTAACGGGTTTAATGGGTGCTCTCTCCGGGCACGCGCCATCGCTTTTGCTGGATGCTTTGCGCAGCCGCTGGCTGAAGGCAAAACCTGACGAAGTCTCCGAACTTACTGCCGAAGTGGAGCAATGGCAGAAGGCGCTATGGAAATTCAATACGGTAGGTCATATCGGAAAATTGAATGGTCCGAAAGGATGGCTTGAACCTGTCAATCCGCTCATTACAAAGGAAGAAATCAGGCTGAAAATCCCGGCTACGTCCGGTACTGGGGAATTGACTATCTATTTGGTCGCATCCGATGCGGGCGACGGTAACGAGAATGACGTGGTGATTTGGCAGCGGCCGAGGCTGGTTTCGCCAGGACGACCGGATCTATTGTTGCGCGATGTGCGAGAGGTCAGCCGAGAGCTTGTGCAGCGGCGGGAGGAAATTTTTTCCAGCACGGCCAAATGCCTCGAAGCGGCGACAGAAGCTGGTAATCAAGCCAGGGCTGACGTAACCGCGCTTGCGGCGAAGCATGGTGTTCGCCCCGATGCGCTGGAGGCATGGCTGGATTTCCTGGGCATCGGTATTGGCGGCACGATCAAGATTGATTCCTATTTCACCAACAAGCAGACCAAAGTTTCAAATTATGATTTCATAAACGGTTGGGGCACGCCCGAGACCCCTCTGATTGTGGCGAATTCATCCGACCAACATGTGCGCGTTCCCGGGAACATGAAGCCGCATAGCGTGGCGGTGCATCCTTCTCCCACGTTGCAAGCGGCCGTGGGCTGGCGCTGCCCTGCTCCGGTTACCGCGCGCATCGAGGCAAAAATCACTCATGCCCACCCGGAATGCGGCAATGGCGTGACCTGGTCTTTGGAATTGCGGCGTGACGCCACACGCCAGCGGCTGGCCACGGGCATCTCTCAGGGAGGCAAGGAAGTTAGGGCTGGTCCCTTCGAGAATCTGGCGCTCCAGCAGGGAGACCTTGTGTCAGTCCTCGTTGGGCCACGTGACGGTAATCACTCTTGTGACCTGACGACGGTTGACCTGGTCATCACCAGCAACGGTGACAGCCCTCGTACTTGGGATTTTGCGGCCGACGTTTCGCCAGATGTGCTCGCGGGCAATCCTCATGCGGACCGGTTTGGCAACCTGGGCGTTTGGCATTTTTATACTGAGCCTGACAATCCGGGCACCGGGATTGGGGCCGTCCTGCCAGCCAAATCCCTTTTGGCGAAGTGGCAATCCGCCGCGAGTTCAGAAGAAAAGCAGAAGCTCGCTCATGAGGTGCAAGAATTACTTACTTCCGGACCACCTGCGACGACTGATAGTCCTGACGCGAAGCTCTACCAACAACTCGCCTCGTTCGGGGGACCGCTGTTCAGGAATGCCCGAACTAAATCGGGAACACCTGCTGTAGAACAACCAGCCGGCAGTCCTGGCAGCAACTCGAATTGGGGCATTGATCCTGCACTGTTTGGCCGTTATCCCGGTGAACAACGAGCCAGTAGCCCGCCACGGAACTCTCACTCCCTCGATTCCGCGAGTCTTTGCGTCCAGGCACCATACGTCATCGAAATTCGTCTTCCCGCAGGGCTTGCCAGTGGCTCTGAATTCGTGACCACTGGAATGTTACATCCGGAGACGGGCGCCGAGGGCAGTGTCCAGCTTCAGGTATTGACGAACAAACCCGGACTCAGTTCGGGGTTGATTCCGAGCACAACAACTCAAACTCAAGGGAACGGCCCGTGGACTTCGAACAATAAGAAAATTGTACATGGCACTGCTATCGTTGTGAATGAGGGCAGCCAGGCGCGAAAACGATTTGAGGCAGCTTTTGATACGTTTCGGCAATGGTTTCCCGCCGCCCTTTGTTACACAAAAATTGTTCCCGTCGATGAGGTTGTCACTCTCACCTTGTTTTATAGAGAGGATGATCAACTGGGCCGCCTGATGCTCGACGATGCCGGAAGGGCAAAGCTCGATCGAATGTGGGACCATCTTCACTATGTCAGCCACGACGCTCCCATGCTGGTCGACGCATTTGACCAACTCTGGCAGTACGCCACTCAGGATGCCGATCCCAAAGTATTCGAACCATTGCGCAAACCAATACGCGACCGAGCCGAGGCATTTAAGCAGCGCCTTAAAGATACCGAGCCGAGCCATGTGCAAGCGGTGCTGGACTTCGCGCAACGCGCCTACCGCCGCCCATTAACCAGTAGCGAGCAGGAGGAATTGAAAAGCCTCTTCGACAAGCTCAAGAGTCAAGAACTCCCTCACGAGGAGGCCGTTCGCCTGGTGCTTGCGCGAATCCTGGTAGCACCGGCATTTCTGTATCGTGCGGAAAATCCGCCCGGGGGCCTGGCGTCGGCTTCAGTCAATGATTGGGAGTTGGCCAACCGGCTCAGCTATTTTCTTTGGTCCTCAATGCCCGATGCTGAATTGGCCGCCTGCGCCTCTTCGGGTAAATTACATCAAAATAAGGTCCTGAGCGCGCAAACCCGCCGAATGCTCGGCGACGCTCGCATGCGCCGCCTGGCCAATGAGTTCGCCTGTCAATGGCTCCACATTTATGACTTCGACACGCTCGACGAAAAGAGCGACCGCCATTTTCCAACCTTCAAACCTCTGCGGAGCGCGATGTATGAAGAATCAATTTTGTTTTTCACAGATTTATTTCAGCGGAATGGTTCGGTGCTCGAAGTGCTCGGGGCGGACTACACGTTCCTCAATCAACCCCTGGCGAATCATTACGGCATCCCGGGCGTAACCGGCGAGACGTTCCGCCGCGTGGATGGGGTGAAAAAGTATTCCCGTGGCGGCATTCTCGGTCAGGCAACGACTCTGTCGAAACAATCCGGCGCTTCGCGCACCAGCCCCATTCTGCGTGGCAATTGGGTCGCCGAAGCATTGCTGGGAGACAAGTTACCGAAACCGCCGAAAGATGTGCCACGCTTGCCTGAAGATGAAGCCACTGAAACTCTTACTGTGCGGCAGCTCACTGAGAAGCACAGTACCGATCCTCGTTGTTACCATTGCCACCAGCGAATCGATGCCTTCGGGTATGCTTTGGAAGGCTTTGATGCAATTGGACGCTACCGCGAGCGGGACTTGGGCGACCGCCCAATCGATACTCATGCCAAGGTGATGGATGGGTCGGAATTTGAAGGCCTCGAGGGTTTGCGTTCCTATTTACTGACAAAGCGCCGCGACGCTTTCCTGGTCCAATTCACACGCAAGCTTCTGGGCTATGCTTTGGGACGCTCGGTGCAACTCTCAGATGAACCGCTGCTGAAGGAAATGCGCGCGCATTTGAAAACGAATAACTACAGCATGGGCGGTTTGATCGAAGATATCGTTCAAAGCAAACAATTCCGCGAGATACGCGGAAAGGAAGTGGCTTCCGCGGAGTAACACAAGCGAGAGGCACACCCGTGCTTCCGTTTGGGCCAGGTTTTTTCTGGGAAATTTTCGCCTCAAATGCGTGAGAATCACGCGCCGTTATGTTCGCACTCTAAAGAAAACCAATGATTTCAAGGGTTTTCGCAGGTGGCATTCACGATGCTTAATCAATCATAGTAGCCGTCCTTTGGCGGTCGCCAGGGACGGTTCGAAAAACCAAAACCTTCGAAACCTATGAAGACACTTCAAGACACAAAAACAGCATTCACATTAATTGAATTGCTCGTTGTAATAGCCATTATAGCAATCCTTGCGAGCCTGCTTCTGCCCGCCCTGGCCAAGGCGCGAGAGAAGGCCCATCGAATCAGTTGCACAAGCAATCTGCGGCAAATCGGTCTTGGGCTGAAAACCTGGTCGATGGACTTTAATGATCGGTACCCAATGCAGGTGCCCGCAAGCGAGGGAGGTCCTCCCAACCAGAGCGCCTTTTCTGTCTCTCCGTTTGGCGCCCCGTACACATATCAAATCTTTGGTGTGCTCTCGAATGAATTGAGCACTCCTAAAATAATGATATGTGCTTCGGACGATCGTAACGCTCATACCAATTTCAACATGGTGTTGGGGAATTCGGCCGCGGGCGCGTCCCTAGCGAATGCTAATCTCTCCTATTTTGTAGGAAAAGATGCGCAAGAGGGAAACCCGGGAATGCTGCTTGTGGGTGATCGTAATATCGTCGGGCAAGCTCCCGGGGGACCGCTGCCCAATCCTTTACCAGGAGCAGGCTTTGGAAATGTAGGCGCGGTAGCGCTTGGCTCGACATTCACGACCGGCACTGCAACTCCCGCCTGGACAGATAAAGTGCATCACAGCCAGGGGAATGTTTTGCTAACGGATGGCAGCGCACAACAACTGAGCAGTTCCCGCCTGCGCGATTTGCTCAAGAACTCGGGAGATATCAGCAGCGCTCCCAGTTCGGCCGGTACAAACACGATCCTTTTCCCCAATTAACGCTCTTGGCGGAACATTCACAGGTTGGGTATCGCATAAATACTTCGCGGCCAGATGTTTTTTCAATATTTGTCTCCGGTCGTCAGGGTTTCCACATCACATCCTGGCAGTACGGAGGCCGCGAAGAACCCGGGATCCAAATGCTTTTATGACTTCGAAGATTCTGCTGAACAAGCCGCGTCGAAACTTTTCTCCTCCTTGAACACCGCTGGATCATAGAGTTCGGCGGTCTGATTGTCAGGGGTTAACGCCTCCGCGGCAGGGCTGCCATAAGTCCCTCCAGTGTTCTGCCCTGCATCGAACCCTGCTTGATCCACATTATCAATAATCTCTCGTGTGCTTTTTCGAAATGCGTCAATTCCCTTTGCAATCCACTGGCTAGTTCACAAAGTCTCCTCGCTCCGAACAGAATCAGGATTAACGCGAGAACCAGAACGATTTCAGATTGACCATCCAAGGCAGAAGTAACATGGCGGCGATTTGCCAGCAACAGGTTGGCCCCGGGTCAGATCCCACCTTCACGGATTAGTTGCTCGCTCGGGCGGACTACCAACCAAGGGTTGCGTGCTGCGAAGATATGCGAATAAATCACGCGTCTGCTGCTCAGTGAAATTGTCGAGCAATCCATCCGGCATCAGCGACAAGCCGGCGGGCTTGAGTGACGCGATTTCTGAGCGCGCCAGGATCACGTTTTGATTGTCCAGTCCACGCAACACAATGGTTTGGTTGTTTTGCTCGACCACAAAACCGGAGAGCGACCTGTCATCCTTTGTTTCGATCGAGAAATTCTCAAATCCTTCGCGAATCTCAGCACTCGGGTTCACAATTGCCAGGAGCATTGATTCCAAATCGCTCCGATTGTATGTGGTCAAGTCCGGGCCGACAGAAGCGCCCTGACCGAAAAGTTTGTGGCAATTTCCGCAAGTATTTTGAAACAGCGTCCGGCCCGCATAGGGATCCCCGGTGCCATCGCGGATCCAGCCGGCCAGTTGGTGGATTCGCTTTTCCATATCCTCGGTCGTGGGTTTCCCTGTGTTGGGCCAGATTTTCGCCAGCAATTCCTGGAGTTCGGGACTGCGCTGCTGTTTCAACTTTCGGACGATGTTCAACGGGATGGTTTCTGGTTTGATGCCGATGCCCGACCAGGAGGTTCCCTGGCTGTTAATGGATTGCGCGAGTTTCAAGGCCCAGACGGGCCGGCTGGCCAGCAGGGTCTGTGCAGTCGCGAGCGATTCGTGACCAAGCGCAGGATAAGCGCTCAAAACGACTTCAGCGATTGCTGGATCATCGTAATTCTGAAACGTCATGAGGACGGCCTGCCGCATGGGATCATCCTTCACCACTCCACGGTACGCGCGGCTCAATGCGGGGAGCGCGCCTGGTATTTTCACCTCACTCATCACGCCGAGAAACTCCATGCGTTCGGCGCGTGAGGCGGTTTCGTCGGTCACAACTTGAATCGCTCTTTGTACTGCGCTCGAATCGCCCTGGCGCAACGCGAATGCGGCCGAACCCACTTCGTGTTTTGCCATGGCATGGACCAGTGCCTCGGGAAGTCCGGCTAGAGTGCGCCCCTTGAACGCAGCTTCGAAACCCGACATCAGGCGGCGGCTGTCCTCCACGGAAGGCGAGAGTTCAAAGAGCCGGGCGCAAGCCAGCAAACCACGATGCGATCCCGTTTGCGCAAACCGGCGTGCCGTTCGATCGAGCAGATGCTTTTTTACTAAAGGGCTTTGCCAGAATCGGGGGTCCTCGAAAAGTTTCAAGACTTCATCAGGATGATCTTCGCATTTGGATTCGACCGCCCACCAAATCAGAAGCGGCATCCGGTTATCGTCGGCGTCCTCCGCCCGCAGAGCGAGCGCTTGAACCAACGGCAGCGCCACGCTGGCTGGCAGCCGTTTGGCTGTTGCGGCCAGTTGATTGCGCACTTCCAAACTCGGTTCCCGAGCAGCGAGCGCTGTCAATCTTTCGGTCAGTTTTGGCGAGACGGATTGCTTGTCTCCGAGCAAACGAACCGTCCAAAGGCGCACGAACGGATCGGAATGGCCCAAAAGTTTCAGCGCCTCGATATCGGTCAAACCGCCGCAAAGGTTTAAAGTCCACAAAGTTTCCAGAGCGAGCTGGCCCGAGGCGCGGTCAAGTCCCGCAACCAATGCCGGAATAAGGGACTGGTCGTGCCGGTCAGCCAACACTCGCAATGCGGTCTGGCGCACCCAACGGTTGGGATGGGTCAGGCGTTCGACTAGTTGTGTGTTGGCGAGTTTTGACATGTCTTCTGAGCGGATCGATTTGGCGTCTTTGCTCTTGAGCCGGTAAACACGTCCGTTGCTCGCATCCATTTTCCCTTCATTATTGCGGTAGTGATTGATCTGCTGATCGTACCAGTCACAGACATAAATCGCGCCATCGGGACCAACTTTGATATCCACTGGACGAAACCAGCGGTCTTCGCTGGTGACAGGGCGGGAGATGTCCCGAGTGCGAAAAGAGGATTTGTCGGGAATGATTTCACTTTCCACAATCCGGCCCTGGATAGGCTCCACCCCAAAGAGCTTTCCCTCGTAATGCCCCGGCAGCGCGCCGTCATCGTAGATGATGAAGTTGTGGGTAAAGCGGGGAACGCTGTTTTGCGGCATGGCGGGGAAGTAACCGAAGGTGTAAGGGTTCGATAGAGGCCCGTGCTTTTCAAAACCTTTCTGCAGATAGGCGCCTTGGGCATAATGGAAACCACGCGTGTCGCCGCCATTGTGCCCGGAAAAAATTCGGCCTTTGCTGTCGATTTCGCAACCGAACGCATTGCCGCCGCCTTCGGAAAACACTTCGTAAATTCGCTTTTCCGGATGATAGCGCCAGATGTTTTGGCCCTGCGAGTAAATCGGTTTTGGGCTCTTCGGTTTGCCATCACTGCCCAGCACCAGGATATTTGCCGTGACCGTGCTGCCTTGAGCACCATAGAGCCAGCCGTCCGGTCCCCAGCGCAGCGAGTTGGCTACACTGTGCGTGTCCTCGAGGCCGAAACCCGACAAACGCACTTCGGGATCGCCCTCCGGCACGTCATCGTTGTTCGCGTCGGGATAAAATAGCAGATACGGAGGATTCAAAACCCAGACGCCCCCTCGCCCTCGTTCAACGGCGGTAACGATATTCAGGCCATCGAGGAATATCTTGTGGCGGTCGAAAATTCCGTCGCCATTGGAATCCTCGTGAATAGTGATGCGATCAACTCCCTTGAAATGATGCGGCGGTGGAGGCGGCACTTTGTCGTAAACCGCGCGCCAGACACTGTCTCGGCTGACCATTTTCAAACCAGCGGGCAAGGGGTATTGACGATACTCCACGACCCACATTCGCCCGCGTTCGTCGAAATTCAGAAAGACCGGTTGGGCGATCTGCGGTTCGGCAAGCACTTGCTCCCATTCCAAATCTTCGGCGACATGAAATCGCGAGATGGATTCCGATGGGGTGAGCGCCGGAGCCGGGGCGTCCTGGGGTAAATCTAATTGTGGCGCGGCCGAAGTTGGTTGGATGACAGACGGCGTAGGGGCGCTTGCAGTTGAAGAGGGTTTGGCTTCAGCAAAAACTGTCGTGACCTTCGCGCGTTCCGCGTCATAGCTTGTCCAGGCCAGATCATCGCCCGTCCGAAAATTCCATTTACCTGCCAGCGAGATGACCTCAGTCCCGCGATGAATGGACGGGGCCTGGTCCTTAAAACCGCCGCGGCCATCGTGGTCGTAAACTCGGATTGCGATCCACAGCCCATGCGGTTGGCTGGTCAGCGTCGCACCGATCAGGTAGTCCCCTTTGTTCGGAAAGCCATTCGTGTAACCAGGCGGCAAACTGCCCGCGCTTCCAACTTTCACTCCATTGACGAAAGTTTCCTGTGAATTGTCCACGTCGCTCACCTGCAAGCGTAATTCCTGGCCGTGCCAGGCTGCGGGAAGTTCGACCCGGCACCGATACCAGGCAAAGCCATCGTAACGTGCAAGCCGGCCTTCGGACTTTTCCTCCCACGTTCCCGGCACCGGCATCGTTTGCCAGGCGCCCGCGTAATCCACCGTTTCGGGAACGGGTGGCGGAAGGGGATCGTGGAGACACCAGAGAATTGCGTTGAGGAGCAAACGCCGGAACCAGGGCAGTTGAAAATCCTCGGGGTTGCCCAGCGAGGTGTAAAACACGCGCCGTTCCTGTGCCGTGTTGAGCCAGGCAACCGGTTCAACTAAATCTTTCCCCTCAACTCGCCCACGCAAGAGTGGGGTGGTCGTCGCAGCCATTTGTTTGATTTTGTACAGGTGCGACGTCACACGAAACGGGCCCGGCTTGATGCCAGTGAGCACGAGGTGCGCGGCGTTGGAGTTGACCGTCTCGATCAGTGTGTGCGGCGCGGCGGGAGGCTTGTTACCATAATGACCCTCATAATGCCCGCCGAACACGTCCACATCGAACGTGGGCCACGCCGCGTAATCTGGTCCTGCGGGCGCGGCATCAAAGCCATGACTCGCCGTGCGGATCCCAACAACCGGTTTTCCCGCCGCGATGTGCGCGCGAAGCAGCTCCATCATTCGCTTCGGGGGCGTGCGCCGCCGCGTGCTCACCAGCACAAGGTCTGCGTCCTTGATTACCTCGAAGTTGCTAAAATTCGGATCGCTCTCTTTGGTTGAAGCCGTGACATAGGACACCTGGTAACCACGCCACTCCAGTTCTTTGGGGCTAAATTCGGGCAGCGTTTCCCAGGTGTGATACTCATTCTCGCCAATGATCATCACGATGCGCTTTTTCGCCTCATCCTTGAAGTGAAACGGTTCACCCCCCAGAAAGTCCGCGCTGGTGATGCTGGGACACCAATACTGTTCGATATGCTCGACCACAAGTTCGGTGCCGCGGAAATGTGACACGTAAGGTGGCTTGCGATGGTTGTACATTGAGTCAGTGAGATCGCGCATCAGGAGGACGTTTTGACCTTGAGTCACCATTTGGCGAATGGAAAATGGCCGTCCAAGGACGCACATGTTTACGTGAACGCCCATGATAATCACGTTGGTGATGCCTCGCTGGCGCATGAGATAAAATGCTTCGGCAGAATCCGTGATCGCATCACCCTCCATGATCTCCAAAGCGGGATGCTGGTGCTTCCACGCGCCGTAGCCGGGACACTCCGGGCAGCCGTCGCAGCCGCCGTCCGAGTCGTCAATCGGCAGCGGAGGCTCTTTGACTCCGTTCAGTGAACACCAACCCTGGAGCGGTACTTTGGTAGGCACCTTAGGCGCGGCTTGGGCCAGCTTGCGACCGGGATAATCTTTGTAAAAGCCCATCGTGTCGCTCGGGCAATGAATAATAAAAACTCCTCTGGCCCGTGCCGCTTTGAGCACCTCGCTCATGCGCGGCGCCATCTCGCCGACGCGTTCCGTGGCATCGGGGCAATGGTGTTTGTCCCACATGTCACAAATGACAATGGCCGTGCCGGCAGCCTCCCATTGTACCTGGTTCTGCGTGATTTTCGGCGCGAGATCGGGGCTGGCCTGCGTTCGGGAGCGGGTGTGCAGAAGGAGCGGTTCGCTGGCCGTCGCCGAAACAATGAACGCAAAAAGAAGAGCTCCCAAGGCGAGCCTGGAGTGAAGAAATTGGTTCATGATTGGAGTTAGTCTTGGAAGCTTGGTGGTTTAACAACCGAACTTCGCTCATGTAGCCCTCAACAGTTTCAAAACAAATCGATTTAGCTGGCAAGCTGGATTCGACAAATGATTATGGCCATCATTCAGGTATTGTCTAGAGAACTCAGAACGTCCTTCGTGCTTGTTTGGGAACAAGCTTCGGCGCGTTTTCGCCCTCGTCGCGCCAGGCCCCTTATGGCACCATATTCGGATGCAACGGTTCTATGGCGATCCAGATGATCCCGCCAACCGCCCAACCTCGAATCGAAAGTACCTGCCTTCGGCCGCGATATATTCTTTGATTCTTTTGTTAAGCTTTGCTCTCGCTCAATTAGCAGGCGCGGAGGGCACTCGAATGCTGATCGGCGCGGCCAGTACAGATATCACACCGGATTATCCCATTCGGCTTTCCGGGTACGGTGGGCGGCGAGCGCCTTCGGATGGAACTGCCCAACATTTGTTCGCCAAAGCGTTGGCGATTGGTAGCGCCGAGGGCGGAAATCTCACGCTGATCATAACTCTGGATAATCTAGGTATTCCGGCGCCGATGGCTGAGAGAATTCACCAACGAATTGCCGCTCAGGTGAAGTTGCCTCGCGAACAGTTCGCGATTTGCGCCAGTCACACTCACACCGCGCCGATGCTCTCAGGACTAATCTCAAATCTGTTCGGCATGGATATTCCGAACCAGGAATGGCAAGTCATCGATCGCTACACCGCTGAAACCACCAGCAAAATTGTCGACCTTGGGTTGAAAGCGATTCACAGCGCGCGTCCTTGCGAATTGTATTGGGGAATAGGCCAGGCTGGTTTTGCAAAAAATCGGCGCACCGAGCGAGGGCCGGTTGACCATGAGGCGCCCATTCTCGCAGCCAGGGCTGATGGCAAATGGGTTGCGGTTCTCGTGAATTACGCCTGCCATTGCACCACTCTCGAAGGCGGTTTCAACAAGCTTTGCGGCGATTGGGCAGGCTATGCGCAAGAATATCTCGAAGAAAAATTTCCTGGCATTACGGCTCTTGTGGCAATCGGTTGTGGCGGTGACGCCAACCCAAATCCACGTGGAGTCCTGACGCAGGCCCAGGATCATGGCCGGGAATTGGCGCATGAAGTTGAGCGGCTTCTGAATTCGAATTTGAAACCCCTTTCCGTTCCACCCAAAGGCTCCCTGACACGATTCAACCTGGCCTTCCACAACCTGCCCACCCGCGCGCAATGGGAGGAACTCGCCAAGAAGACAGATGCGGTTGGTTATCACGCCCGCAAAAATCTCGCTCGGCTGGATCGCGGCGAAAAATTGCCGGCTGAGCTTCCCTATTTGTTGCAAGTCATGGCCTTTAGCGACGATCTGGCAATGGTCTTCATGCCCGGAGAAGTGGTTGTGGATTATTCATTGCGAATTAAGCGAACTTACTCGGCGCATCGAGTTTGGGTGAATGCTTACAGCCATGACGATCCGTGTTACATCCCATCGAAGCGTATTCTGGACGAAGGCGGATACGAAGGTGGCGGTGCGATGGTCTATTATGATCAGCCAACGCGGCTTGCTGATGACACCGAAGAACGAATTTTTTCGCACCTTGAAACATTGATGCCGGCGGCCTTCAAGGTCGCGGCGACCAAAGAGGAAAAACCCACGCCGAAATCGGCTTCCGAAGCTCTAAAAACATTTCGACTGAAGCCCGGGTTCGAAATTGATTTAGTGGCGAGTGAACCATTAGTCATCGACCCGGTGGCGATTGATTTTGCGGCGGACGGCAGGCTATGGGTTGTCGAAATGCATGACTACCCGAGTGGTATGGATGGGAAGTTCAAACCCGGCGGACGAATCAAGGTTCTTTCCAGCACTAAACAGGACGGACACTTTGATCATGCGGATATGCTTGTCGATGACGTTCCATTTCCAACCGGAATTATGGCGTGGAAAAAAGGCGCGCTCGTGTGCGCCGCGCCTGACATTCTTTACATTGAAGACACCGACGGCGATGGCAAAGCGGATGTGCGCAAGACCCTGTACTCCGGGTTTGCCACCCATAACTACCAGGCTCGCGTAAATGGTTTGCGTTGGGGACTTGACGGATGGGTGTATGGTGCTGCCGGACTTTTTGGAGGAACGATTCACAGTCATCTGACCGGAAGGGATGTTAAATTGAGCGGACGCGATTTTCGAATCAAGCCCGATACCGGCGAGTTCGAAGCAGTCGGAGGACTCAGTCAGCAAGGCCGGGTGCGCGATGATTTTGGAAATTGGTTTGGGTGCGACAATGGGATGTGGATGTGGCATTTCCCGTTGCCGGATCACTACCTCGCGCGCAATCAAGCCATTGCGTATCCCGACTCGCGCGTTGCCGTGGCCGCCGGCCCAAATCCAAACGAAGTTTATCCAGCAAGCATAACTCTGGAGCGCTTCAACGATCCCGACAATGCCAATCACACTACATCCGCCTGTGGGATTGAGGTCTATCGCGATTTCAAACTTGGCCGCAGTTACTATCAGAACGCCTTCACGCCTGAGCCGGTCCATAATCTTGTTCATCGGCTGGTGGTCGAACCGGATGGAACCACGTTCAAAGGAATGCGTGCGCAGGACGAGCAGCGGTCCGAATTTGTGGCATCGACTGACAACTGGTTTCGCCCGGTCGAAACTCGGACCGGCCCGGATGGAGCGCTTTGGATTGTGGATATGTATCGGTATGTCATCGAGCATCCCCGCTGGATCTCCTCCAACCGTCTGGCTCAACTCGATGTTCGCGCCGGCGACCAGCAGGGCCGCATCTACCGCGTTCGGAACTTGAATGATAATACTCCGCCAACCTGGTCTGATTTAACGAAATTCTCCGACGCTGAACTTATCAAAACCCTTGCCAACGATAATGGAGTGTTGCGCGACCTTGCTCATCGGTTGTTGATTGAACGAGGACCAAAGGAAGTCGCGGCCATCACAGCGCTCGCGAGCGCCGGGAAGACGCGAACCGCGCGATTGCAGTCGCTTTATTTACAGGATCAAATCCACGCATTGGATGATTCAACTCTGAGGCATGCTCTTAGGGATAAAACACCCGCGGTCCGCGCCACCGCGATCAAACTTTCGGAGCGTCGACCCTCGTTAGGTGGCGATCTTGCAACGCTCATATCCGATGCCGATCCTGCCGTTCGCCTGCAATTAGCATTCAGTCTTGGTGAATTTGCAACTGCCGAAACTGCTGCAGTCCTTGGCACAATGGCCATGACGAACCTGGACGACCCGCGAATGCGCTATGCAATTTTAAGTTCCGCCACGCGATTCCCTGCCCCCATCCTCCAGGCGGTTCTCCAGGTTGCACCGGATGCGCCAGGGCGGCGCGAGATGGTCGACGGTCTGATTCGCACCGCAGGCGCCAGTCGCGATGCCAATGTACGAGGAACAGTTTTGAGCCTCGTTTTGCCGAAGGAAAACGAATCTTTTGATGCGTGGCGGCTCGATGCAGCAAATACGCTTCTTGAGGAGAATACGACTTCGTTGTCCAAAGAACTTTCCGCCCGGCTTCAACAGGTCCGCGTCCAGGCTCGGGCTGTTGCAATCGATTCGAAAGTAGATCTTCGCCTCCGCCAGGTCGCTCTCGAAATCCTTGCCCGCCTGCCTCTCGCGGAGAAGGACCTCGATATTTTTGGACAATTCCTGAATCAATCCACCTCGCCGGCTTTGCAAATGGCAGCTCTGAATGGCTTGCGGAAATCATTCGACACCCGCGCTGCGGATGCCATGCTCGCGAATTGGTCGTTGAAGTCGCCGTCCCTGCGAACCGCCATCGTGGACGAACTTCTCCAACGCGACCGATGGACCGAACGCCTGCTCACAGCCGTCGAATCGAGCACAGTGAATCCGCGCGAGATCGGCCCGATGCCGCGACAACGACTACTTCATCACTCGAATAAACAGTTGGCGGACCGCGCCCGGAAATTATTTCAGGAAACGAATCCCAATCGAGCGGCGCTCGTGGCCGCTTATGGAAAAGTTTCAGAGCTCGCGGGAAATCCTAATGTCGGGCTTGCCCTCTTCGCGGAGAATTGCGCGATGTGCCATGCATTTCATGGCATCGGCCACCCTGTTGGACCGGACTTGGTCACCTACCACGACAAACCGGCATCGGATTTTGTTTTGGCGATTCTTCACCCAAATGCCGCAGTCGAGCCGCGTTTTATCAACTATCAGGTTGAGACAAAAGATGGCCGCTTGCTTTCTGGGGTTCTCAGTGGTGAAACGGCTGCCAGTATTACGATCCTGGGTCCAAATGGCGCGAAGGACACGCTGCTTCGATTGGAAATCAACTCGCTGCAGGCTTCTGGGTTTTCGCTCATGCCCGAGGGCTTCGAAGTGTCGCTAAACCACCAGGGCATGGCAGACTTGATAGCTTATTTGAGACTCGGTCCTGCTGCGCCATTCGGTTCCGCGATTGAAAGCGGGCGTGGAACCTCGCGCGAGGAGTTTCTGCGCCATAGCGAAAATCCGGTCGGCGTCATTCAGTTTGCAAGTGAAGTTCTCGACTATGCATCTCCATTCGGAGTGGCTCCGCTAAATGTCTGCCGTCAATCCGACGGCAAAGGCCGGGTCGAATGGAAATCCGCTCACCACTCTTCCCACAGCGAGGCACGCGGACGAGAACGTTTCGACTTTCCAGTCGCGTTTGGCCTCAAATCGCAACCTCAGGGCGGTTTCACCTTATCCATCAACGGGAAGCGCGCGTTTGATTTAGATGTATGTCTGGATGATAAAGTCTTCGGAGATTTTGGTGGCATCCTTGCGACGTATTGTGTCCTCGAGCGAAACGAGGAAGACAGCAGCGGGATTCTCTCCGTCCTTATCCCTGCCGAGCAAATCGCCTCTATGGCAGATGTGCGATTTTCCGTGAACGCCAACGGTGCAAATAGCCAGCGATGGTTCGGCCTCTACTCACTCGGTCCGGTTACGAAGCTCAAGTCAGCAGACACACGCTAACATAAAACTAACGATGAGCATTTTCCATGGGGTTTTAAAAGCTTCATTTCGGCTGGGTACACACATTCTCCCCTTGTAACCAGTACTGGTGACTGGCAGGAAATGGGCCATGAGCTAACCTATAAGCGTGTTGACGGTGGTCCGTGTGTGGGGCTGCTGAAAAGAATTTAGTTCTCAATGTAGAATGTGTCAGAAAGGCCGGGCTTGAAACCCGGCCTTTCTGTTTTTCCAGCCGGCTCAGACTCACAGTTCACTTTTCTTCCACTGCTTATCTGCGAAATCCAAGAAAACGCGCCAATCGCCTACACTCATGGAGTGTTGACCTTCTCGTAAATAATACCCGAGATGGTCACCAACAAGTTGGCCAATCGGCGGTGACGATTCTGCCTCGACGCTGACTGCGTTGGTTGCAGCCTCGTTAAGCCCTTTTACGCCTAATAAACGGTAAACCGAATCGGCGCCACGCAACACCTGGTATTGGCCTGCCGGATTTGCCCATTGGTCCCCCTGAGCTGCCGAGAAAAGCACAGGCCGCGGGGCACATAAAGCGACCAGAAAATTCTGATCGAATGGCAACCGTTCGGGGGCATCGTTGAACTTTTTAAATTCGCCGTTAAACCAATGCGGAAAGCGGTCGTTGATGGCTTTGACCGATTCGCCCACCTTGCCTCGGCTTGGCGCCGTGCCGCCGCAACCTGCCTGGTGCGGGAAAGCCATTGCAATCCGTTCATCGAACGCCGCGGCCAGCAAAGCAGTCTTTCCATTTCTGGAATGTCCGACCGTAGCGATGCGGGCATGATCAATGTCGGGATCAGTAACCATGTAATCGACACAACGGTGAAAACCCCATGCCCAGGCTGCGATGGTTCCTCGATTCGTTGGATTATTTTTGCTTTCGGCCAACCAGGCATACACGCCGGTGCTCACCTGCGCCCGATCGGAATCTACATCCCCGTTATAAAACGCAGCGAGCGCGTAACCCCGCTGGACAATTTCTGCCAGGGGCCAATCGCCCGCTTGCGTTCCGCGCGAAGCGTCCGTCGCGGAATTGTTCGTGCAGTTTTTGCAATTGTTCCCCAGCCAGGATCGAGTGAGCGGCACTCGCGGATCAGCCGTGAGCGCATGGTTGCCGCAGAAATTCAGCGCCAGGAATACTGGAGCCGGGCGCTGTCTTTCGTTTGGAACTACTAATATTAAATCAATCCGCGGCCCGGCTCCCGGCCCAATTTCCAAAGTCCGCAACTTGAGCGTGGCTTTCCCGTCGAGGAAATCAGCGTAATCGCCAGCGGATTTCACTTTCATGCTTCCTGGTTGGGGCGGAATGGCCCCGTACATATAATGTTCAAACAGGGCTTTAATCTCTGGCCTCCGCTTCTCAATCCATTCTTCACGACTCGAAACTCGTTCCCCATTTAACTTTACCAGCGGATTCGGTAAGTTGGATTGAATTGGAAGTTCGGAGATTTCTGGAAACGACGCCGCTTTCGGCATCGTTACACTGCCGTAATAAAGGAGCACCGCTATGAACACAGACCCCCGCTTTGATTTCATTTGAAATGTTTCGACATGTTACAATTTCGGATGAAGACCGCAAAAGACTATGCCAATTGCATACAAATACCAGTGTGCGTTGAGTGTTTAGAATCCCGGAGCTGCTGCCCGGCTGCCAAGGGCGATTCGGTAGATGCCCCGTTCAACGCGCACCCAATTTTCTGATTTATCGTGGTGAGCCTGACTGCCAAGCTGGTAGCCAAGTTCGGCAGCCTGTTTGGCAGTGAAATAGCCCTGCTGCTGTTCGGCAATTTGGAACAGAGCATCAGGAGCGTTATTTGCTCGGCTGCGCATTTCGCCAATATACAAGATATTTGTATAATTGTGCAATAAACTGCCTTTACAGGTTCAACTGGACGATTCATTTGGAGCAAACGCTGCTGATCTTGAAGATAGAAACACTTCCCTGCAGCGGGATCAGTCATCTTCAGCGTGCCGCGAATTTCTAATGAACAAAGACTATAAACAGTGTATCCAGATTCGCCCCACACCGCCATCCCGTGCGACAAACCCATGAGGTTGTTTGTGACCTCGACAAATGCCGGGGTCGATCCGATTGGCGTGGCCGGCTTCCAATCGGCAAGGGTTTGGTGCAAATCCAAAGTGATGACGACGCAATTCGATAAAACCCTTCTGCTACTCGTCAACGGTTTACCCTACTTGCGCGGCGCGCCACCCGGATTGCCTTTCAAAGACAAGCAAGTGTGGTTGGACTCCAGGTCTAACTTTGGTTTCACTCAAACCGATGAGGTTGTCCGGTAGCGGCAAGCACGGCACTCCACGCAGGTCCCTCGAGGTCGAATCTTTTTTTCTGCTTTACCAGGATCTCGGTTGGCACATGAATAAATCGATCATGAAGATAGCCAATCACCAACCCGGTCGCTCCTGACATCGCAGCATGTACGGCATTGCGCGCGAACATATCGCACACGAT
>Ga0157375_10000057_pt1 | contig 122654 bp, 113 predicted proteins | sample M35metaG_FD_115311 | JGI IMG/M metagenome (GOLD analysis project Ga0157375, IMG submission 115311) | Miscanthus rhizosphere microbial communities from Kellogg Biological Station, Michigan, USA - M3-5 metaG | ecosystem: Host-associated > Plants > Roots > Rhizosphere > Soil | place: USA... | reverse complement strand
TTACTCTTGTCCTTATAATATTTCCCCATCAGCGTTCCGTCATCTGCGTATACTTCAGAGGCCAGCATGATGGAAGGATTCTCCAGCTCCTTCAGGGAAGGCAGCGGGCCAAATACCCCGAAATTGATGAGGACCAGCAGGAGCACAAATGCCCCCAGGCAGGCAAAGAATATTTTCCAGAACAAGGGATTGAGCTTACGCATATCAGTTTTTATTTCGTTGTACGGTATAAATCTTATTTGGTTACCGGAAACTGTTCCGGTGCATACACCTGCAGGAACTGCCGGTACAAATTCAGGTCCTTATTGTTTTGCAGGGTTTCCAGGTTCTGGTCGTCGATCACAATAAAATAATATTTTCCCGCCGGCAGCCAGGGGATGATTTCCCTCGGTGCCGCACTGGCTGCCTTGTTCAGGTAGGCCAGCGCTTCCGGCATATTTCCAAAGCCGTGGATCACCATCATCTTCGTGCTGTCGGTGAGTGCAACCTTATCGGTCGGATAATTCTTTCCATAATAGTTCTCCCGGTTATACCGGTCGAAGGCATTCTTGGACTCGTTCACGTATACCGGATCCACCTTATTCATTACCAGCACAACGGACTGTCCCTTTTCCGGCGACCATACAAAAGGAGAGACAAACAGATTTTGCTTTTTTAGCTGGGCTGCATCCGGCTGGCGAATGCTTATCTGCAGGCTGTCTTTTTTCTGTTGACCTGCCGTCACCGCCGAGGCCTTGGCAGGAGGGGGCTCGGGAACTTTGGTTTTGACGGAATCCGGCGACTTCGGCAAATCGACCGCATTTGCCGCGCGGGCAATGCTGTCTTCGGGCATACGGGTTACTTTTAGGTTTCGCAGATAATTTTCAATTCTTTCCCTTTCATTCAATACCCGTAATACATTCTTTGCCTTGGCAGCCATCATGGTGCCGGAATAGCGTACGATGATCTTGTTCAGCGTTACCTTGCCGATGCTGTCATAACGGTAATGGATATAGTATAATGCTTCTATATACAACAGTTGCGGGGTCCAGTATTTATCTCCATACACACTATCCATCTTTAACTTCTCGGCCGCGGCCTGGTCAAATTTTCCTTCTATAAAATGTTCATAGATCTTTTCGTAGGCGGTGGTGGCCTGCGTCCTTGCCGGAAGATCTTCGGGTCCCTTCGGAGGATTCTCAATAAGCGTGATATAACGGCTGGCCGGATATTTCTGTTTTAACAGGGAAAGCATCCGGTTTGCTCCTGCCGTGTCGTTGAGATGCAGGTAGCAGAAATACTGGTTGAAGAGAGCTTCCTGGTAAAAACGGGTATCGGGGAACTGGGTTTCGAGGCTGTCGTAGGTCCTGATGGCTGAACGATAATCCGGTACATAATCCTGCAGCGACCTGCCGAGGACAAACAGCGCATTCTCGACGGAGTCCCTGGATTTTTTCAGCTTTTCTTCCGTCAGCGGTAACCCGTCCATCAATGACTGATATGTGATCTGCGGGGGCGGTGGGGGCGTGCCCGGCGTCGTTTCTGCACCGTTCAGCCTCAGGCTTCCACTGGCAGGGGTAAGACCGGTAATCTGCCGGTTGACGAGGGACATCACCTCCCAGTTGTCAACATTGGGCCTGTTGCCCCAGCGCGATTTGAAATCCGCATAGCCCCTGGCTTTAAGCGCGGGATTGTAGAAATACCAGTCACCAGTATTTCCGGTATTGAACATGTCAATCACCGGTCCGCTGGTCTTGAACCCATACCCGCCGCTGCCCCCGTTGAGGTCCTCTTCTGCGAGTCCCTCCAGTTTGCGGTATGCCTTAGCCAGTTTTTTCACATAAGCCTCACGGTCGGAAGGGCTCATGGCGGCAATTTTCTGAAGACTGTCCTGGCGGCGGATGGTCAGGATTTGCGGTACAATGCGGGCCAGGGCCAGTTTTCGGTCGGTCAGTACCTGCAGGGAATCGGCAATCATCGGATCGCTTACGTTGACGCTGTCGTAGGCATATTTGGCTTCCGGGTACATCTTGTCCTCCATGAAGATCCAGCCGAGTTTGAGGAAAGCCCGGTCGCGGTTATAACCCAGTCCGTTGGCAGTTTCAATACATTTTTTAAAATCGATCCTGGCGGCTGCCCGGTTGTTCCTTTCGAGTTCCATGATCGCAGATACATAGTAGATCACGTCCAGATAGGGAAAATAGATTTCCTTCTTCGTCATCCGGTGAAGGGCGTCCAGGTTTTTCTGGATATAATTATTCTGATCGCCGGTCCGCTGACGGATGGCGTTGAGCCGGGCGTAAACCTGCAATTCGGGATTGAGGGTATTCGTAGCTGATTTTTCAAACCAGGATTTGGCATTGGCGGGATCGCCCATCCTGTCGTACAATTGCCCGATCAGAAATTCCCATCTTGCTTCTTCGCCCTCGTCGGTCGTGTTGTCCAGGGCCAGACTGAGATGATAAGCCGCGCTGTCCCACTGTTTGATTTTATAGAACCAGAGCGCCTGCATTTCATGCAGGGAGGGCTTTAGCCTGTTGGGGAAATTGGGATCATGCTTCAGAATTTCAATCAGTACTGCACCCTTGGTCAGATCTTCCTTCTGGAAATAGGTTCTGATAAGCCAGATAAACGATTCATTGCGGCTTGGAGGGAGACTAAAGGCCTTCTTGGCTATATTCTCTTTTTCATTGGTTGAGATGGTAAAAGCATTGCCACCTTCCTCCTGGTTGCTGCCGATAGGCAGTGCATAGCCGTCTTTATCGCGGGGCGCATAGGCCCAATTGACGAACTGAAAAAGAATATGCGCCGAATCCAGGTTGTTCTTGTAAAAATAGGCCCTTCCCATCAGCATGTACAGGTTATCGTCCCAGCTGTTGCGCAGATCATGAAGAAGGATGGCCGAGTTGATTTTATCAACTACTGAATCAAGATTTTTCTTGTCTTTGGAAAGGATCTCGGGTGTATAATTATAAAAGGGCAGGAGCTGGGTATAGTCGTCTTTGAACTGTGCCTTGGCTCGACCCATGATCTCATTCAGCTTCGAATTGATATTGTAGTAAAAATTGTAATGGGTGATGGTATTCTGAACCAGCGCTCTTGAGTTGCTCCACTTGGTTTCATCTGATTTCTCATAGCCCAGGGAACGGTTTTCGTATTTGGGGGGCTTTTTAAGGTCATATTCCATGCCCGGCTGCCCGAATCCCTTCAGGAAGAACAATACATTCGATACAATGAAGAAGGCAACGATCCGTTTCACCCGAAGACCTTTATTAAAACCATGCAAACTAAAATCTTATTAACTGATAAACCCCTTTTTTATTTTAAAAATCTGTCAATTTAAGGGTGTTTTAACCTGCAAACCAATAACTTGCTATCTTAACGCCGCAATACCCGCCTATGGCCAAATTCGATGCCAATTCCACACTCAAAAGGTTACAGAACCGGTACAGGCTCGTGGTCATGAACGATGACACCTATGAAGAGGTCGTCACATTTAAGTTATCCAGATTAAGCGTCTATGTATTTCTCAGCACGGTTTTTGTGTTATTGACCGGACTTACAGTGGCTTTGATCGTCTTTACTCCATTAAAACTTTATATACCTGGATACGGCGATTTAAATAATACTAAGGAGTTGCGTGAACTAAAAATACGGACTGATTCGTTAGAGCAGGAGATGAGGTACCGTGACCAGTATTTTCAAAGCCTTAGGAACGTGTTGGAAGGGAACAGTACGGTGAAAGCGGACACGACCAGCCTCAAGATTCCGAAAGCGGAAAAGATCGACGATTAAAATCTGATACCAATGTTTAATAACAAATCCAAGTCTGAAACGACAGAAGCTGCTGTACCCAGCGGCAGCGCAAGCCTCATCGGCGGCGGTACCACACTCAAGGGCGATATCACCAGCAGCGGAGATCTCCGGATCGACGGTACGCTGATAGGAAACATCATCTGCTCATCGAAGGTTATTATTGGCGCCAACGGTGTGGTGGAAGGTGATATCAGCGGCCAGCAGGCCGACATCATGGGCAAGGTAACGGGCACCATCAAGGTAAAGGAGCTGCTCATGCTGAAAAGTAATTGCCTGGTGAACGGCAATCTGCATTCAGCCAAGTTGCAGATCGAACCGGCTGCCCAGTTTAATGGTCAGTGCCACATGATACAGGAACAACCGGCAAGCCAGAGTTCCAAGCCCGGTCAGGTCTCCACACCCAAGACTGATTTTTCCAAGAGTCCTGCACTGGCGATTTAAGGTCTTTCGGACAGTCCGCCCACTGCTTTATCCGGCTGGCAGGGAAATTTATGTCTTCGCGAATCTCCCGGTCAGGCGGGCCCGATTTAATTTAATTTAGCGGGTCAATTAAATTGTATGGCTGATGAATCCGTCAGAAAAGCATCGCGCGACCTTCTCGTATTATTTTGGGTACTCAACGGACTGATCGTCATCCTGTGGCTTTTTCTTCCCGCCAGAAGAATTGATCTCAGGGTCCTTGTGTGGGGAAATATCCTGCTTCTCATTCTCGGGATGATCTCGGTGAAGATGAACCTGCGTGCACTCACGCACCAGAATGTGCAGGCCTTTCTGCGACTGATGTATGGCTCGTTCATTCTGAAATTTTTCGTCCTGGCCCTTGCGGCCTTCCTGTATATCTACGTCGAAAAAGAAAAATTGAGGAAACCCGCGCTGGCGGGTTGCTTCGCTTTTTACATCTTTTATACCTTTGTGGAACTAAAATCCGTGATGAAAAAGAGTAAGAAGCCCGATGCCTAAGAAAGAAGCGCCTCTCGAACACCTGAACCACTATATGCCGGCCGGCGCGTCTGAAAAGATGCTCGAATACCTGAACCGTTACCGGGTACACCTCACTATCACCCGCACCCGCAAATCCATTCTGGGCGACTACCGGCACGCCACCCACCAGGATAACCACCGGATAAGTGTGAATGGCAGCCTGAATAAATATGCCTTTCTGATTACACTGATACATGAACTGGGGCATCTCGTCACATTTCAGCAATACGGTCACCGGGTAAGCGCGCACGGAAAAGAATGGAAGAAATCTTATCGCGATATCCTGGAGGAGTTTATGCGCATGAAACTGTTTCCCGCGGATATCCAGCAGACCCTTGGGAAGTCTCTGCATAATCTGCCTGCCAGCAGCTGTTCCGACATCCATCTCACGCGGGTATTGAAAAATTATGATACGGACAAAGCCATGGTGCTGGTAGAAGATATTCCGGAAGGGCAGCACTTTGCAACAGCCGACGGACTGCATTTTGTGAGGGGACGCCAGATCCGGAAAAGAATTGAATGCAGGGAGACCCGTTCAGGCAAACTGTATTTGTTCAGCCCGGTATATGAAGTGAAACCTTTGGAAGTTTAAGACCCGATAATGGCCATGAGGCTGTAAAGGACAATAACTGAAAGGACGACGATGGCGAGAAAGGGTTTGTGGGCGGATTTCATGTAGGCAGATTTTCGTTTTCGTGGATTGGATATAAACGTTAAGATATCTCAATTATTTTTCAGTTGCAAGGCCCGGGCCTAATTTATTGCTTGCCAAATGGGAAGCGCCCTTTAACTTTGAAAAATGGCGGAACCTATCGTTGAACTCAGGAATGTCAATATCTACCAGTCCGGGAACCTGATCCTGGAAAACGTGAATATCGTAGTCAATAAGTCGGAATTCGTATACCTGGTTGGCAAGACCGGCACGGGAAAATCCAGCCTGTTGAAGACGATGTATGGCGACCTCACCCTCACGGAAGGTGAAGGCACGGTGGCGGGTTTCAACCTCCGGGATATGAACTGGAAAAAAGTGCCCTACCTGCGCAGAAACCTAGGCGTGGTGTTTCAGGATTTTCAGCTGCTCACCGACAGGAATGTCAACGATAACCTCCGGTTCGTACTCAAAGCCACGGGCTGGAAGGATGAAAAGCTGATGGCCGATAAAATTGCAGACGTACTCGATAAAGTGGGACTGAAGTCAAAAGGATTTAAAATGCCCTATGAAATGAGCGGTGGTGAGCAGCAGCGGGTGGATATCGCCCGGGCGCTCCTGAATTCACCCAAACTCATCCTGGCTGATGAACCGACGGGTAATCTTGATCCGGAAACAGCCGACGAGATCATGCAGCTTCTATTCCAGATTTCCAGGGAATATGGCACCACTGTTATTATGGCTACCCATGATTACAGGGTCGTAAATAAATTTTCAGGCAGGACCCTCAGAACGGAAAGAGGTAAAGTGATTGATAACGCTACCATATCTGCGCTATAAGCATTTCTGCCGACCGATGGTTATCATATTTTGAAAGGAGCTTTTCCTTCCTGCACTGAAGATCCAGATAAGTGAATGGCCTGTCGTAAAGGTCTTCTATAGACTCCTTAAAGTCATCCGCCGTTTCAGCCAGCCGGCAGAGATCATTCAGGCCGGTACCTTCTACACCCTCGGGATTCACCACGCAATGTCGTCCGTTGAACAGCGCATTAAGCAGTTTAAGTTTAACACCCGTGCGGTTAAAGGAAGGCAGGATATGCAACTGCGCTTTGGCGATGATGTCTTTTAGTTCCTGTTCGCTCGGATCGGAAACCATGCAACAGTTTCTCAATTTGGATACCGCTCTCTGCAGCCTTGGGCCCGGATTTTTACCAGCCACGAGAAAGGGGATGGGCAGGTCGTTAAATACTTTTTCCAGCAGCCATAAAACCGCTTTTTCATTTTCGTCGACCGAAAGATTTCCGTGATACAGGCAGTAGCAACCCGTGCCCTGTGGCGACTGCACTTCTTTATAAGGAAGAAAAACCGGGACGACTTCGATGGTTTTTGACTGGTAGGATGATCTTGCCATCTCGGCATCGGAGGAAGAAACCGCTAGCAGTGGCCATTGCGGGGAGATCTTCCGCTCGTATTTGCGCAAAATGGCGCTTTCCCTGAGGTAATACAGTTTTCTGAAAAGAGATACCGCGTTTCGGGCCATCTGGCGGTAGTAAACAGATTCCACGTTGTGCAGCCTGATCAGAATTTTTCTTTCTGAAAATCTTGCATCCCCGGTCAGGTAGGTACAGTGCACGCCTTCCAGCAGGATGGGGTCATTATCCCTCAGCAGTCTTTCGAGGAGCTCCGGACTGGAACGGGAACATACGATATATGGAAGCTGATGGGAAAAACCTTTGTGACCCGTCTGCCGCGCATAGTAGTTTACTTCATCACAGAATTCATTCAGGACGGGCTGCTCTTCCCGGCCGCTGGTAAAACAATGCAAATGGATGCTGATGCCCTCTTCATGGAGGGTCCTGATTTTATAGTAAAGGTCAAATACCCCGCCGTAGTCCGGAGGATAGGGAACATCGTGGCAGACAATATGAAGTTTTCTGGCCATCATCTGCTCAGGGATTCGTTTTCGACCTGTTTGAAAATGTCGATCAGTTTCTTGCTCTCATTTTCCCAGTTCAGCTCCTCTTTCACCCGGCAGCAATTCCTTTTCCACCTTTCCATGGTTTCAGGATCAGAGAAAACTGCCCGGATCCGTTCGGCGATATGTTCGGGCTGATGATTTTCGATAAAAGTGCCGACGTCATATTGCTTAATTATCTTTTCCTGCTCCGTCAGGCGGCTCGCCAGGACGGGTATGCCGGCATGCAGGTATTCAAAGAGTTTATTGGGCAGGCTGTACCGGTGATTTAATACCGATCCTTTGTCGATGGAAATGCCCAGGTGCGCTTTCCGGGTAAAGTGACCCAGCACGGAAAAAGGAACTTTGGGAATCAGGGTAACCTTGCTGGCGAGGTAGTTCTGCTCAATAATTCTCTCCAGCTTGATCATCACATCTCCACCGCCCACGATTACCAGATGATATTTATCGGCCTCCAGGAAAAGCATACTGTATACGAGTTCTTCGGCACCCCGGGACTCATTGATCCCCGCACCCTGGAATATCAGGATATGGCGGTTATCCGGTATTTTATTGTCTACCGAATTGATCCAGCTCTTTTCCGGCCGGCTGAGTTCGGTATCACCTGAATTGCGTAACGGCAGGTTCCTCACGGTAAGGACCTTTTTAAGGTAGATCTTCCGGTACAGATTGCCGATGGAATCGGATACGGTATAAATATGTTTAAGCCTTGAAAAGGTTCGGGATTCAATCCATTTCCACACGGCCCGGCGGACAGGCTTCCGGTCCATCCCCGCCATGCCCAGGAAAAACTCGTGGGTGTCATAAACAACAGGGGTTTTTTTAATCCTGGCAGCCAACAGGGTAGCCGGCATCACATCCAGATCGTTACCAAGTAAAATTGCAGGCTTCTCCCGTAATAATCTGATAAACAGCCTTATATTAAATTCTAAATAGAAGAGAAAGGTAGACCGGAACAGCGTCTTCAACCTGACGGTCGGGTAATCCCGGGTTCTTATTTCCGGACTGAGGGGATGGTGACGTCCGATCAGCAGGACGCGGTAGCCTTCCTGGTGAAGCGACTGGCAGATTTTATGCACCCGGTAGTCGGTGACAAGGTCTGATATCACCGTTACCACGATCAGCTTGTGTTTCCTGGAATAAAGGTAAGAGGTCATGATTTACAGGTCTTGTGAAACACGGATTTCCATTCAAAAACGCTATAATTACCAAATAATTCTGTACCTTTGCCGCCGAAATTAGCAGAATATTATCTGGATGCCTTAAAAAATTTGAGATGCCTTATTTGACAAAAGAAAAAACAGCAGAATTCTTCACAAAGTTCGGAACCCGGGAAAACAATACCGGTTCTGTTGAAGCGCAGATTGCGTTGCTGACCGAACGGATAAACCGGATTTCGGACCACCTGCAGGGAAATAAAAAAGATTTTTCTACACACCGCGGACTGATGCAACTGGTAGGTAAACGTAAAAGATTGCTGACTTACCTCAGTAACAACGACCTGCAAAACTATCGTCAGTTGATCGAAAAGATCGGTCTCAGAAAATAACCAGATTCCCAACAACAGTTGGGAATCCTTTTTAGCAGTAAGCTGCCTTCACATCGATGCCTGACCGTTTCAGGAACAATCCTCTGTTCGGACCGATCGATCACAAACGAATCATATGTTATCACAGCCATTAAGCGTAACCTTTACTACCGGTGAAGGGTTGCCCATATCAATCGAAACCGGTAAACTGGCCCGTCAGGCCGACGGTGCAGTCACCGTTCGTCAGGGGAATTGTATCCTACTGGCGACCGTAGTTGCGAATAAAGAGCCCCGTGAAGGACAGGAGTTCTTTCCTCTGTCCGTGGACTATCAGGAAAAATTTGCTTCCGCCGGCAGGATACCGGGATCTTTTTTCAAAAGGGAAGCCCGCCTGAACGACTACGAAGTACTTACCAGCCGGCTTATTGACCGCGCATTGCGTCCCCTGTTTCCCGAAGACTATTTTTGCGATGTGCAGGTTTTGATCAGCCTGATCTCCAGTGATTCTGAAATCATGCCGGATGCTCTGGCCGGACTGGCCGCTTCGGCAGCCCTTTCAGTTTCCGATATTCCTATCAAGGAAGCCATCAGCGAAGTGCGTGTCGCCCGGGTTAACGGGAAATTTGTAGTCAATCCTACCCGTACCGAACTGGAAGTGGCAGACCTCGAATTCATCATTGCCGCTACGGAAAAGAACCTGCTCATGGTAGAAGGGGAAGCCAATGAGTGCAGTGAGGAAGACCTGGTTCAGGCCCTGCAGATCGCGCACGACGCCATTCGCGTACAGATCAGGGCACAGGCTGATCTCCGTGAGAAAGTCGGTGTAAAAGGTAAGAGAGAATACAAGAAACCGGAATCTAATGAAGAGCTGAACGGAAAAGTGAAAGCTTTCGCCAAAGATAAAATTTACCAGATCTCCCGCGCGGGCAGCAGCAAGCACCAGCGTAGTGAAGCATACGACCAGCTGAAAAATGAACTCATTGAAAGCCTCGGAGCGGAAGCGACGGATGCAGATAAAAAGCTTGCAAAAAAATATTTTGCCGACCTGCATTGGGAAGTGGTCCGCAATATGATCCTTGACGACAGGATCCGCCTTGACGGCAGAAAGCTCGACGAGGTTCGCACCCTGGCCATGGAGACCGATCCGCTGCCCATGCCGCATGGATCCGCCCTCTTTACCCGTGGTGAAACGCAATCCCTGACGACTGTTACCCTGGGTACGCCCCTGGATGAACTGCTCGTTGAAAGTGCAGCCAAATCAGACTACACAAAATTTATCCTGCATTATAATTTTCCTCCCTTCTCAACGGGGGAGGTGAAGATGATGCGCGCTCCGGCACGTCGCGAAGTAGGCCATGGCAACCTCGCCATGCGGTCCCTGAAAAAACTCATGCCGGGCAAGGATTATCCTTATACCGTCAGGGTCGTAAGTGATATCCTCGAATCCAACGGATCCAGTTCAATGGCTACCGTTTGCGCCGGGTCGCTGGCCCTCATGGACGCGGGTGTGCCTTTTCCCAAACACGTCAGTGGCGTGGCGATGGGACTGATCACCAGAAGTACTGACAATAATTTTGCGATCCTCACGGATATCCTCGGCGACGAAGATCATCTCGGGGACATGGACTTCAAAGTAACCGGTACCCGTGAAGGGATCTGCGGTGTTCAGATGGACATCAAGGTAGACGGGCTCACGATGGAGACTATGCGCCAGGCGCTTGATCAGGCCCGCAAGGGAAGACTGCATATACTCGACGCGATGTATGAGTGCATGCCGGCTGCCAGACAGGAGGTGAAACCGCACGCGCCGAGAATGGAAAAGCTCTTTATTGAAAAGGAATTTATCGGTGCGGTGATCGGGCCACAGGGTAAGATCATCCAGGAAATCCAGCGTGAAACCGGAACGACCATCAACCTCGAGGAAGTGGGCAATTACGGTGAAGTCAGCATTTTCAGCCCCGCAAAGGAAGGACTGGAAAAAGCGGTTGCCTGGATCAAAGGAATTGTTGCCGTGCCCGAAGTAGGATCAGTTTACGAAGCGAAAGTGAAATCTATCATGCCTTATGGTGCATTCGTAGAATTCCTTCCCGGCAAACAGGGCCTTCTGCATATCAGCGAAATCAGCTGGAAACGCCTGGAAACAATGGACGGGGTGCTGAATGAAAATGATATGGTGAAGGTGAAACTTATCGGTGTCGACAACAAGACCGGGAAATTCAAGCTCAGCCGCAAGGTACTGATGCCAAAACCCGAAGGCAAACCCGAAGGCCGGCCACAGGCACAGCCCCAGGGCGAAAAAGAATAACGGATTTTATCCATCACCGGAAGGAGGCGAAAGCCTCCTTTTGTTTTTTTATGAAAACCGGTAAGAAAAGCATGAACCGATATATCCAGATCTCCGTCCAAACCAGGGATACCGAAGAATCCGACCGGCTGATTGCTCGGCTCGCTGAGGCAGGTTATGAGGGATTTGAGGAAGAACCCAAAAAGCTGCATGCCTTTATTCCTGAATCGCTGTATGATCCTGTAAAACTGGAAATGGTCATTGACCAGACAATAGATCCTGCAACGAAACACGATCCGCCTTTCAGGGTCATCACCATTGAACCGAGAAACTGGAATGCGGAATGGGAAAAAGATTTTGAACCCGTGATCATTGGCGACTACTGTGCCATTCGTGCCGGCTTTCATCCGGCCGTTCCCGGCGTCACATACGACCTGGTGATCACGCCGAAAATGAGCTTTGGTACGGGCCACCACGCCACGACTCATATGATGGTGGAAATTACCCCTGAAATAAATTTCACAGCAAAGAGGGTATTGGACTTCGGGACGGGGACCGGCATACTGGCTATCCTGGCGTCCAAAGCAGGCGCAGGCTCTGTACTGGCCATCGACAATGACGACTGGAGCATTGAAAACGCCCTCGAAAATGCAGCCCTGAACCAGGCCGGACATATAGACATCAGGAAGGCGGATTCTTTAAAAGAAACGGGCGTTTTTGACATCATCCTGGGAAATATCAACCTGCAGGTTATCCTTGAAATCATCCCTGTTTTGCGACAACATTTGACCCCTGACGGCGTTTTTATAGGCAGCGGAGTACTGGAGTCTGATGAAGAAAAAATACGTCAGGCGGCCGGCCTTTCCGGGCTTCAGATGGAAAAACGGAAGATCCGGGATAACTGGATCTGTTTCAGTTTAAAAAACAGCCTGAGTAAGTAAAAGCTGCAATTCGGATGCTATTTTTTTATTAATTTTGATATCCCAGCTCCCTGCCGTCCATGAAGGAAATTCTATTTATTCTTATTGCTTACCTGATCGGTTCAATACCTACGGCGGTGTGGATCAGTCGTTATTTTTTCGGAGTGGATATCCGCGATTATGGAAGCGGAAATGCGGGGGCTACCAACACCTTCCGTGTGCTGGGTTCCAGATGGGGAACCATCGTCATGTCGGTGGACGTGCTGAAGGGTGTGATGGCAACCAGCCTCTATATCTTCCTTCCCTTTTATATGCATAATGAATGGGACAGAACCAACCTCATGGTCGGTCTGGGCCTCGCGGCCGTAGTGGGCCATATCTTCCCTCTCTGGGCAGATTTTCGTGGTGGAAAGGGAGTAGCCACGCTGTTTGGGATGATCCTTGCCATTCAGCCGCTGGTGGCCCTGTATTGCGTCGGAGTCTTTCTGCTTTGCCTCTATCTTACCCGTTTCGTCTCTCTTAGTTCCATACTCGCCAGCATAGCTTTTGCTGTTTTGATCCTTTTCATTTTTAATGAAAAGGAACCTTTGTACCGTGCCTTCGCCATTGCCGTTGCCCTTCTGGTAATCCTCACCCATCAGAAGAATATCAGCCGCCTCATCCGGGGCAGCGAGAGCAAGATCCCCATTTTGAAATACCGCGACAAAAAAAGGCCGAGGAGAAACGGACAAACACTTTAAGTATTCGCCTTTAACTTGATTGAAATCAATTCCTTACCCTCTGGAGTTCTTTTCCGGGTACCATAACCTTATATCCTATACCTTCGGCCGCCGGGCTCAATATAGTTTTACCAAACGGTTAAATTTTTGTAGCTTTGCAGCCCCTGACAGCGATTCCGCAAACATAAACAGATAAGCATGTCATTACCTTTATTGGACAGGTTAGAGCTCAAAGATGAAAAAAGTATTTTAATCCAGGGTCTTCCCTCTTCGATAGAGAAACAATTTGCAAAACTGGCTTTTGCAAAGAATGTGACTCCCCTGCTAAAGATCAAAAAAATCGATTTTGCCCTCGTATTTGCCGTAAATGAAATCCAGCTGAGAAGCATTATCCATGAGGTATTGCCGGCATTGGGTAAGAGCGGCAAGTTCTGGGTGGCTTATCCCCGTTCCAGTTCCAAGATTGCCACTACCCTTAACCGGGAGTGCAGCTGGACCTGTCTCACCCACTCAGGATTTGAAGGCATCAACGAGATTACGCTGGATCATGTGTGGACGGCTACCCGTTTTGAAAGAGTTGCTCTTTCGGGTTCCGTTGTATCCCGCAGGCCTGCCGAAGTCCTGGAGCGCTGATCAGATCTTTACGATCACGGTTCCTGATTTTTCCATCAGCTGTTTTTCCATTTCCTTCAGGTGAAGGTGAGTCCGCATGAACGTCATCTGTTCCTCCGGATTTTTTGAATTTTCCAGGTCTTTCTGGTTCATGGCCATCAGCCGTTGGATTTTACGAAGCTTGAGGTATGTAAGTGTGGAAAGGACCTCATCGCGGTAAAGTTCATCCCGGCTGGCAATTTTCCCTTCGTAAACATTCTTCCAGTTTTCACTGAGTTCAAAAGGGAACTCCATCAGGGAGATCGAAAGATTCACGATTTCCTGGTCTTCACAATAAAGAAAATTACGGGGACCGGGTTCAAGCCCCTGCTCATACCAGGATTTATACATCCTGAGTATTTTCACCAGGTCTTTATTTTCAAACATTTCCTCGTCGTCAAATTCGGCCAGCAGGAAATCTGCTACTTTCTTTTCCTCGTCCCAGGGCCTGAATCCGAATTCCAGCAGGGACCTTACCAGTGCGCGTTCCTGCTTTTCATCCCGGCTCAGCAGTTCGTTTAGTGTTTCATCCAGCGCTATTTTCGCAGACTCAGGGGATTCTTCCTGTATTGCCGGCGAAGCTGCCCGGTTTTCGAGTCTTCCGATACGGTCCCGGATGAATTTGTTGACGAGGGTGTTTAAGCCATTCTCGTCGATTTTAAGGAGCTCAGCCGACCTCCTGATATAATCCTGCTGCCTCGTGAAATCCTCGGCCTTATGGATCCTGGAGATGGTTTCTGCTATCTGATTGACAAGGGCCGCCTTCCGCTGGTTATCACCCGCTGCGTCCTTGAGGGATATCTCAAGCTGGAAAAGAATAAAATCTTTTTTCTCTGCCGCAATAAAATCGCGGAAAGCCTGGGCGCCAATTTTTCTGACATAACTGTCCGGATCTTCCTGTCCGGGAATGAGTACCAGTTTTACCCGGAGTCCTTCTTCGAAGGCCAGGTCCAGACCCCGCTGGGCTGCTTTGATACCGGCCGCATCTCCATCGTATATGATGGTAAGATTGGAAGTATATTTTCTGATCAGCCGCAGCTGGTCCGGGGTCAGGGAAGTACCGCCGCTGGCAACCACATTTTCAATACCTGCCTGGTGAAGGGAAATCACATCGGTGTATCCTTCCACGAGCAGACATTCGTCAGCCTTATCGATGGCAAGGCGCGCGAAATAGGATCCGTACAGGAGTTTACTCTTGACGTAGATTTCGTTTTCCGGCGTATTGATGTATTTGGGTGCCCGGTCGTTGTTCCGGATCACACGGGCGCCGAATCCGGCAATCTTCCCCGTCGCGCTGTGCACAGGAAAGATGATCCTGCCCCTGTAATTATCCATGAGCCGGCCTTCCCTCATCACCGCCAGACCGCTTTTTTGCAAAAGGGCCGGGTTATACTGTTCTGCCAGGGCCTGGCTGGTAAAGGCGTCGGGCGTGGAAGGATCATAGCCCAGCTGAAATTTGGAAATGACAGCATCCTGAAATCCCCGCTCGCGGAGATAAGAAAGCCCGATCATGGTACCTTCTTCCCCGTTATAAAGCTGGTCAGTGAAAAATTTTTGTGCAAACGAATTCAGAATATACAGGCTGTCACCTTCCTGCTGTTTCAGCCTTGCCTCTGGACTGAGCTCTGTTTCCTCGATTTCCACATTATACCGGGCGGCCAGCCACTTCAGCGCTTCAGCATAAGAAAGCTTCTCATGCTCCATCAGGAAGCCAATGGTATTCCCGCTACGCCCGCATCCGAAACATTTATAGATTTCTTTTGCGGGTGAAACGGTAAAAGAGGGTGTCTTTTCGTTATGAAAAGGACATAAACCAAGATAGTTGGCGCCTCTTTTTTTCAACTTCACAAAACCGCCGACGACCTCGATAATGTCGATGCGGCTGAGAATCTGCTGTATGGTCTGCTGGGAAATCAGGGTAATGATTGAGCGTCGAAAGTAAGCATCTTTAGGTCCGGAAAAAATTGCCGGGCAACTTGTAAAAATAGGGCATTTGATCAGTAGGGAATTGCTTATTACGTTGCCCGGAAAGCAATCCGGCCGGGCAGGCCGGCAGGGGGTGTTTTCCGAAAGGAACGGGGTCCCGAGATTTGCAGTTTGCCGTGCAAAACAACGTAAGTTGCTCATAATCAGACTTAAAATAAACCGAAGAAATACCTGACCGTTAAGGTGTAAAAACGGCTTTGTGAAATCCGAAAAGCATTAAATTTGTGTTCTGCAGATCCCACTTACTACCCCCAAAATTCTTCTCTGCAGTTTACTTCCCATTTAATTCTGAGATCCTCCGAGCGCATTAAAAAAATTGGTGACGTATGTATTCTTATGCCCTGTTAGAAAAAGACTGTTATTATCTGATCCAGGAAACTGAAGCGAGTCCGGTCAGCCTGATCAAAGTGAACCTCGAAACGGAACAGTGTATGTATGTTTCGAAGTATGCCGACGAAACACTGACCGAATGGAAAAGGAAGGGCGATCCGATCTTTGACATCATCGAACTCGTCAGCGACGATAAAATAAAAGACTGGGAGTCGATATACAACGACAATCCCGGAACCTACAACTACGAAGAAGACGAAGATTAGTAAGAAGACGAATATTAGAAACGCTCATCCGAATATTCCGTGTAAGCGTATTTCCACATGCCATAAGAGAGAAGTATACAGGCCAGACAGATGGCGGTATAATTTATAAATACCACGTAAGGCAGCTCTGTGCCGCTTTCATTGAGGTAGTTGTAATTATATACCACAGCAAAAAGACCGTAGTAGAAAATATATCCCGCATTCACGAACACAAAGGCATTCTCCGTATCGGAATGCGGCACTTTCATAAAATACCTCGTAATGGCCCATACGTTCAGCGTGAGGGCGATCAGGCTTCCGAGTCCGATGATGTACACGTCGGAAGACAGGTTGAAACCCTTCACTACGGTAATCAGCAGTTCATATACGATAAACGCACCGAGCAGGTACAGGAATATCCTTTTGCGGAAGGCAAAGTAAAAAGCCAGTATAACCAGCGGGGCATCGATGAGATTATAGTAAAGGGTGATCAGGGTGCTGGAGCGGGTATACCATTGCCAGTGAAAGATCTCCGGTGTATACAGTACGCCATTGATGGCCCAGTAAAGCGAGATGATCAGATAGGATTTGTCCGGAGCCAGTTTTTTCCGCCAGTAGAGGATCAAGGGTACAAAACAAAGCGCCACAGCGAGAATGGTCAGCGCCAGATTGACTCCTTGTAAAAGTCCGGTTTTCAAGGGTTAAAGTTTAATATAACTATAGCGTCCAAACGGCTATTTTATTATTGGTAAAACTACTTGGTTTTGTACTCAAAATACTGCGGTTTCCAAAAAACGGATCGATTCTAAGATTCAGAAAATCAACCGGATATTTCCGGGTTTATGCACAATCGTGCGAAAATTCCCATAAACAGGAAAAACCGGATCAACTATATTTGCGACCATTCATTATGGCGGAAAACAAACAGAACCTTTTCGAATATACCGAGGAGTCGATCCGTTCGCTCGACTGGAAAGAACATATCCGGCTCAGACCGGGCATGTATATTGGCAAGCTGGGCGATGGCAGCAGTGCGGACGACGGCATCTATGTGCTGGTGAAGGAAGTGGTGGACAATTGCATTGACGAGTATACGATGGGTCACGGAAAGCAGATTGAGGTCAGCATCGAAGAACGGAAAGTAACCGTGCGGGACTATGGCCGCGGAATTCCCCTGGGTAAGCTGGTGGATGTGGTCAGCAAGATCAACACCGGTGCAAAGTACGACAGCAAGGCTTTTCAAAAAGCCGTAGGACTCAACGGCGTGGGTACCAAGGCTGTCAACGCACTCAGCCAGTCATTTGAAGTGGCTGCTTTTCGCGATGGCAAAGAAAAGAGAGCGGTGTTTTCGAGAGGGCATCTGCTCAGGGAAAATAAGGAAGCGAAGACCAATGAGCCGAACGGCACGCTGGTTGAATTTACGCCCGACGAAACTATTTTTAAAAACTTCCATTTTATAACTGAATATCTCGACAATCAGTTCTGGAACTATTGCTACCTGAATGCAGGTTTGGTCATCCAGTATAATGGCAAGAAATATCTTTCTAAGAACGGCCTGCTTGATCTGCTCAAAAGAAAGACAAATGAAGATGAAGTACGCTATCCCATCGTTCACTTAAAGGGGGAAGATATTGAAGTGGCCTTTACCCATAACAACGACTACGGGGAAGAAATTTTCAGTTTTGTCAACGGGCAGTTTACCACACAGGGAGGTACTCATCAGCAGGCATTTCGCGAAGCCTTTGTAAAAGTGATCCGCGATTTTTATAAGAAAGATTATGAAGCCGCTGATATCCGCCAGAGTATAGTGGCCGCAGTATCTGTCAGGGTGGTTGAACCGGTATTTGAATCCCAGACCAAGACCAAACTGGGCAGCCAGTATATGGAGGAAGGCGGCGCCAGCATGAAAAATTTTGTTTTCGATTTTCTGGCGAGGGAACTTGACAATTTCCTGCATCGCAATCCTTCCCTGGCTGATTCCCTGAAAAAACGGATCGAACAAAGTGAAAAAGAAAGAAAGGAACTCTCGGGCATCCGCAAACTGGCCAACGAAAGAGCAAAGAAGGCCAATCTCCATAACAAGAAACTGAGAGACTGCCGTATTCACTATAACGAAGATGCTACCGGCAAGGAAAAGAACCTGATACTTGAAAAACAAAAGGAATCCACCATATTCATTACGGAAGGAGATTCTGCCAGCGGTTCGATCACGAAAGTGAGAAATGTGGAGACACAGGCCGTGTTCAGCCTGCGGGGGAAGCCGCTTAACTGTTTTGGACTGACTAAGAAAGTCGTTTATGAAAACGAGGAATTCAACCTTCTTCAGCATGCGCTTAACGTGGAAGACGGTATAGAAGGACTCCGATACAACAATATCGTCATAGCAACAGACGCCGACGTGGACGGCATGCATATCCGTTTATTGCTGATGACTTTCTTTCTGCAGTTTTTCCCCGATCTGGTAAAGAACAACCACGTTTATATACTGGAGACGCCTTTATTCCGTGTGCGGAATAAACAGGAAACCATCTATTGCTACGACGAAACAGAGAAGCAGGCGGCTGTCAAAAAGCTGGGCAGCAAACCGGAAATTACCCGCTTCAAAGGGCTGGGCGAAATTTCACCTGCGGAATTTGCACGCTTTATCGGTGCCGATATGCGCGTACAGCCGGTGATGATCATGCCCGAAACCCATATCCAGCAGCTGCTGGAATATTTTATGGGGAAAAATACGCCACAGCGGCAGGAATTTATTATTGGCAATCTGCGCATGGAAATCGATCATGCGGAAGGGTAAAATCTTTCATTCGGAGGCTTTGGAATCAGCCACGGCCACCGGTTAATAAAAATATATTCATGTTTCATTTTGTTTTTGATCCGACGGGCGCTCAAAATCTGAACGCCGCCATGGACCTCGATGAGGCACTGGAAGGGGAAGTGGTTCTGTTTGCCGATGATTATTCCGTGGGGCCTTTGCCTGACGCCAGCCGGGAGAAGGGCAGGGATACCCGCATTAAATGGTGGGCATCCCTGGGTGAAGGCATTGCCCCAGCTATTCCGGATCAGGCTGATGAGGAAGCCCTCGGGAACATCGTGAAAAGAATGGAGGAAGAAGAATTTGACCAGATCTGGATCTGGACTGCTCCCAATGCAAAGGATGTCTGCGGATACTACTGGCTTACTTCACAGCTGAAAGAATTTGCCGGGAGAATTTATGTGGTGAACCTGAACAATCTTCCTTTTTTAACGGACAAGGGCACCGTATTTTATCCCATTTCGCTTTCCGAAATATCGCCAAGAGAATTTGTTAAAGCAAAAAAACTCGCGCGACCGGTTACAATGTCAGAATTTGAAACGGATCCCGATGAATGGAAACGCCTGTCTGGTGAAAACGCCCTGCTGCGTGTGCTGGAAGGAGGCAAGAAAATCGCCAGTCGTCCGGAGGATCATTTTGACAGCCAGATCCTGCAGCATCTCCAGCCAGGATTCATGAAACTTTCGCGCGTGGCCGGCCATTTTATCACCCGGTCTTCAGACAGACCCAACGAGCGGTTTATTCTCTGGCGTCTCAAATCAATGATCGCCGCCGGTGCGGCAGAACAACAGGGTGACAACATCCGCCGGCACCAGAATGCCGCGGGACCAGCCGAAGCCCGGATATGAATGCTGCCGTCTACAAAATGGTCAGTGTTCCGTATTTTCTCTCCATATAGTCTGACCTGCGTTGATAGAACAAAGCAAACCGCTGCTGCTTCGCCGTATAGGATATCCGGTAGGTAAATCCTGCCGCGGAGAAAATGGATTTCAATTCTTCTTCTTCCTCCGGTACGGGCGTCCACAGTCTTTTGCATCCGGGATAAGAAAAGAAATAATCCAGTTGCAGTGAAATGGCTTTTTTCAGGTCCTCCCTTGTATCCTCCCTCAGAAGAATAAGAAAATTCATGATACAGTCACCGGTGCCGGTGGGTATACGGTAGCAAAGCTCATGGAAATGGATAAGAAAAATATCAAACTGGAAAAGAGCGAGGTCTGATTTTTCCACCAGGAAGGATTGTCTGTCCTCCGTTTCCAGAAACAGGGAGTAGTGGGTTTCAAGGCGGTGTTTATTTTCCTTCAGACCCCAGTTCACCCGAAGGTCCGGGTCTTCCATCCATTGATAGAATATCTGCAAATCTGCCTGGGGATAAACAGGCCTGATGGAAAGCAAAGGACCGTTTTCTCCGATCTGCTGCAGGGCAACGGCGGGCGGCCTGACGGATACCTTGAGTTTTTGAAGGGCTTGGTGCATGGCGTTTTAATGCAAATTTTTCTGTTTTGCCATTCATAACCCGGTTATTAATCCGCCGAACTTCAGGGTGTTTTACACTTTGCTTTGTTTTGAAAAATCATTATTGAATGAGCCGTACGGTTCAATTCTTTGTCCAGATCGACTGCAGTTCTTCCACGACGAAGCCACCGAACTCGTCTTCGTTTTTCATTGCTTCCAGTTTTTTTGGAGGAAGTGAGGGAAGTTTTCTGGCGCGTTCTGTCTGCAGGCCCTCTATACGGAGCGTCTGGTAAGGCTCGTCGGGAAAAACCAGGTCCGTCATCGTTGTCAGGCCATGATCCGCAAACAATTCCACCGAGCTGTAATCGAGCAGCAGGATGATTTTGGATTTCCCGGTAATCGCAATGCGTGGTGCAAAATGAATCCTTGCAAAGGAGGAATCGAAGTCCGATCTGCCTGCGCGCGTCCGGTCGATGAAGAAAGACTTATTAGGTTCATCATATCCTATTTTCACTTCCTGGCCTGAAGGGTTGGAAAAAGTGAGGGTAAAGGAATGCATGGTGGCTGTCGTAAAATCGATCCGGAGCGGCAGCTGCAGGTTGTTCAGTATCTGCGGCGGCGATTCATAAAAACTGGTTTTTTTCTCCAGTGAAGAAAGGTCAACCGGCGTCATGATGGTGTGGAAAGACTTGGCGGTTTTTTCCAGACTGAGTACCCGGGGTATCGTCATCGAACTCCTCCATTTAACGGTAGGCACTTTGTCAGCGTATTGCCAGTTGCTCATCCAGCCCAGGAAAATCTTATCCTCCCCGAAATTGCTGAACGTTACCCCGGCATAGTTGTCGCTTCCGTAGTCCAGCCAGCGGGTAACGGTGTCGACCAGCCGGAAACGGTGGCCATCGAATGAGCCGACAAAATACTGCGTACCACTTCCGCCCTGCGGCCCTCCGGGATTTACGCTTACCAGCAGGAGCCAGACATTCTTTCCGTCCACGCGGCACATCATAAGGTCAGGACATTCCCACACGCCAACATGCGAACCTCTTTCGGAACCGAAATCACTTTCCTTTTCCCAAGTCTTCAGATTTTTTGAAGAATAGAAAATCACCCGGTCGTTGGCGGCCAGTGTGAGAATCCATTTCTTACCGGGGGCATACCACATCACTTTGGGATCCCGGAAATCTTTTAACCCCGGTGTCAGGAGTACAGGATTGCCTTTATATTTTGTCCACTGAAATCCATGATCCAGACTGTATGCGATGCTCTGATTCTGGAAGAAATCAGATTTCTCCTTTTCGAGTGCAGGGTCATGCTGTGTAAAAACCGCCACCAGCGGTTTTTCTTTTTTTGAACCGAAACCGCTGCTGTTGTCTTCATCCACCACAACGCTTCCCGAAAAGATATAACCAAAAGTATCCGGATAAAGTGCAACCGGTTGTTCGGTCCAGTGCAACAGATCGGGACTGGTGGCATGCCCCCAATGCATCGGGCCCCAGACAGAGGCGCCCGGATAGTATTGAAAAAACATATGAAACACGCCCTCGTAATATACCAGGCCGTTGGGATCATTCATCCAGTGTTCCCGGGGAGAAAAGTGAATCTGCGGACGGTATCTTTCATGATAGAGATCCTGCGTATGTGCATCGGCAAGGGCAAAGACGAAAATGGTACCCAGAAACCAATTCCGGTACATGGTATCTGTTTTGCTTGTCAAGTTAAACTATTTTACACCTTAAATGACAACCATGGATAAGGACTCGTTAAAACTGCCACTTTATCTCAAAATTGCGCAGATACTGATCGGCATCACGATCCTTTTCTATATCCTCTATATCGGACAGGATATCATCATACCCCTCGTCTTCGCCGTGATGTATGCTATCCTGCTAAATCCTGTTGTACTTTTTCTTTGCCGGATAAGAATCCCCAGGGTGTTGGCCATCATCCTTGCCCTCATGGTAACAATGGTTGTCATCGCCGGCGTGTTTTATTTCATTATCGATCAGATTTCACTTTTCAGCGAGGCCTTTCCCGAATTTAAGAGAAAATTCCTCGTGATCGTCAATGACACGGAAAGGTGGATTGCCCGCACTTTTCATACGCCTAAATGGAAAGTGGACGCCTGGGTGGCGAAAACGCAGAAGCAGGGGATGGATGAAAGCGGGACGGTAGTCATCACCAAAACGGTAAGTACCATCGGCGGGATATTCATGACCTTTTTAATCATGCCGGTCTACGTTTTTATGATCATCTATTATAAGCCCCTTTTGTTCGAATTTTTTGCAAGGCTGTTCCCAAAAACCGTTCACGGGACCGTAGTAGATGTGTTAAAGGAAACGAAGGCCCTGATCCAGAGTTATCTTTACGGCCTGGTGGTAGAGGCCCTGCTGGTGGCCACACTGAATTCAGTGGCATTATGGATTCTGGGGATTGACTACGCCATACTGATGGGCGTAATCGGCGCGCTGCTGAATGTCATTCCCTATATCGGCGGTGTGATCGCTGTTACCCTGCCGATGCTGCTGGCCCTGGCCACAAAACAGCCAATAGACGCTTTCTATGTACTGATCGCCTATCTCATCGTGCAGTTCATCGACAATAATTTTTTTGTACCCAAGATTGTGGCGTCCAAGGTAAAAATCAACGCGTTGGTTTCTATTATCGTTGTGCTGGTCGGGAATGAACTGTGGGGCGTACCGGGTATGTTTCTGTCGATACCGATAACGGCTATAATAAAAGTGATTTTTGACCGGGTGGGTCCTCTGCAGCCTTTTGGGTTCCTGCTCGGGGACAATCAGCCCGACATCACCCAGGAGATATTTGTCGTAAGAAGAAAACGAAAAGTCGAATCCAAATAAGCCGAAAGAAATAGTTATCATTGTTTATCGATTTCCAAATAAGACTGCCATGCATTCGAAAACCGCTTTTTGTTTATTATTCCTTTTTTTCACCGCCTGCCAGTCGCAGGAGAAAAAAACTACGCTCGTTGTGCCTGAAAACGGAGCCAAAAAACTGTACGGTACGATCGACAGGGATACGGTTTATGTATTCACGATAAAAAACAGCCAGGGCATCAGGGCAGATATTTCCAACTACGGTGCAACGCTGCTGGAATTGTGGACGCCCGATAAAAACGGCAATCAGGGTAATATTATACTTGGATACGACTCCCTTCAGGGATACCTTCAAAAATCAAATCCTTACTTTGGCGCTGTGGTGGGAAGATTTGCCAACCGGGTTGGCGGAGCACGCTTTACGCTGGACGGAAAGGAATATACACTGGCGGACAATGACCGTGGTAATTCCCTTCACGGAGGATTAAAAGGGTTCGATAAAGTGATCTGGAATGTGGATCAGGTAAACGATTCAAGCGTGGCTTTCTCTTATACAAGCCGTGATGGTGAAGAAGGTTATCCGGGCACCCTGAATGTGAGGGTTGTATATACGGTGAATGCCAAAAACGCGCTGACTATTGACTACACCGCCCTTACCGATAAAAAAACGCCGGTCAACCTGACCAACCATGCTTATTTTAATCTTTCCGCAGGAAAAGACTCCACCATTCTCGGGGAAGAACTTTTTCTGAATGCCTCAAAATACACACCTGTCAATGATTCACTAATACCCACGGGTAAAATTGTGACCGTTGCCCATACGCCCATGGATTTCGAAAAATCCAAAAAGATCGGAACGGATATCGACCGGGTGAAAGGAGGCTATGATCACAATTTTGTTATTAACCGGAAGGATTCCGGACTCAGCCTTGCTGCGGAACTCTATGACCCGGGATCGGGACGACAGATGAGTGTGTGGACAACACAGCCGGGCATACAATTCTATACAGGCAATTTTCTCAACGGTACACTCGCCGGCCGTAACGGAGTCCACGTGCAGAAGCACGGCGCGCTGTGCCTGGAGACGCAGCATTTTCCGGATGCACCCAACCAGCCGGGATTTCCGAATGCCATACTTTCGCCCGGACAGGTTTATCATGAAAAGACGGTCTATTCCTTCTCGGTTAAAAAATAAATTCCGGTCCCTGTTGCTCAGCGGACAAACTTATAAAATCAGCATACGTGAAAAAGATCATACTGTTTTTCTATGGTATTTTTTTTCTGGCGGGCGCGTTTGCGCAGGAAGCCAGGGCGCCATGGCCCCAATCGGCCGCCAATGCCTGGTATGCCAGACAGGGATGGCTCAGAGGCTGTGATTTTATTCCGAGCACAGCCATCAACCAGTTGGAAATGTGGCAGGCCGCTACATTTGATACGGCAACCATTAGTCGCGACCTGGGTTATGCGCAGGGGATCGGGCTAAACTGCATGCGCGTATTCCTGCACCACCTGGCCTGGCAACAGGATTCTGCGGGATTTAAAAATCGTATGAACCAGTACCTGACCATTGCAGACCGCAGGGGAATTAAAACCATTTTTGTTTTCTTTGATGATTGCTGGAATGAGAACTATCATGCCGGCGCCCAGCCCGCACCTAAGCCGGGGATCCACAATTCTGGATGGCTGCGCGATCCCGGAAAATTGCTGTACGATGATCCTGCCCTGATAAAAATATTGCAGACCTATGTGGAGGATGTTTTGAAAACCTTCCGTGACGACCGCAGGATCCTCCTGTGGGATCTGTACAATGAGCCCGGTAATTCAGGCTATGGCAACAAGAGCCTGCCTCTCCTTAAAGACGCATTTGAATGGTCATGGAAAATTAATCCGTCCCAACCGCTGACCGCCGGGCTTTGGAATCCGGAACTTAAGGACCTTAATCGTTTTCAGCTGGAATCTTCGGACGTTATAAGTTATCATAACTATGAGAATGAACAGGCGCACAGGAAGGTGATCGACAGCCTGCGAAAATATGGAAGGCCCCTGGTGTGTACTGAATATATGGCCAGGCTGCGCAACAGCACATTCTTCGATATCATGCCCCTGCTGAAAAAAGAAAATATAGTAGCTATCAACTGGGGACTGGTCAGCGGTAAGACGAATACGATATATGCCTGGGACACTCCCATACCCGACGGTTCTGAACCCAAGATCTGGTTTCATGATATCTTCCGGCCCGATGGAAGGCCCTATAGTCGGCAGGAAGTGGAGCTTATCATGAGTCTGACCGGAGTTAAAGCGCCCAGCCAAGTTCAGCCAGCTTCTTTTTAGTCGAAAGATAATCCACATGCTGGAACCCGCGGATACCGAGGGAATTCGCCACCTGCACAAATAGCGGCCTGTCTTCGAGATAAATTACTTTTTCGGGTTCAACCTGGGCAATATCCAGGGCGACCCTGAAAATATCTGCATCGGGTTTCCGGAAATGAACAAAGCTGGAACTAATGAAAAAATCCACAAATTCACCCAGGCGAAACTGGTGTATCCTGTAGTTATTTAATTCTCTGCCTTCATTGCTGACCACAGCGATCTTGATCCTGAATTTTTCCTTGATGCCCCGGATCAGATCGATCATGTCCGGAAAAGCTTCCGACCGGGCATACATGAATTTTCTGAACGCCGCGGGAGTAAAATTTCTCTTTTTGTAAAAGACCAGTCTTTCCAGATATTCATCAAGTGAGATTTTACCGGACTCGTATGTGTCAAAAGTCAGATGATGCCGTTCTTCTGTTTCCTCAGGATCAAGTTTGAATTTTTCAATGGCTTTTTTTCTTCCTTCCCTGTCCCATCCGTTGGTAAGCAATACGCCGCCGATATCGGTAAACAGGGTGGTGGGTTTGGGTGGTTTCGCGGATTTCATGCAACTGTTATTTGTTTTTCAAGATAGACATCCTGAATGCTGTGCAAAAGACTAACCCCGTCGGCAAACGAACGCTGAAAGGCCTTCCTGCCCGAAATCATTCCACTGCCGCCTGCGCGTTTGTTTATCACCGCTGTGCGCAGGGCTTCCTTAAGATCCTTTTCTCCCTGCGAGGCGCCACCGGAATTGATCAGCGGAGCCCTGCCCGCAAATCCGTTTAATACCTGATAGCGGCAGAGATCGACCGGATGATCCGAGCTGAGTTCGGTATAGATCCTTTCATCCAGTTTTCCATAGGAGCTGTTTCCCGTATTCAATGCTTTGTATCCTCCGTTGATTTCAGGCAGTTTTTGTTTAACTATATCCGCCTGGAGCGTTACACCGAGATGATCGGCCTGACCCGTGAGATCGGCGGATTCATGATAATCTTTCCCGCCTGTTACGAAGGCATTATTCCTGAGATAACACCAGAGGATGGTAGCCATGCCCAGGTCATGCGCTTCGTCGAAAGCCCTGGCGATCTCCGTGATCTGCCTGCCGGATTCTGCCGATCCGAAATAGATCGTCGCCCCGACTGCTGCTGCGCCCATATTCCATGCATCGCGCACCGTGCCGAAAAGGATCTGGTCGAATTTGTTGGGGTAGGTAAGAAGCTCGTTATGGTTGATCTTGACGATAAACGGAATGCGATGGGCGTATTTTCGCGCTACCAGAGAAAGAACGCCAAACGTGCTGGCTACCGCGTTGCACCCGCCTTCCACGGCAAGCTTTACGATATTTTCCGGATCGAAATACAGGGGATTTTTTGCGAAAGAAGCGCCGGCACTGTGCTCCACGCCCTGGTCAACCGGCAGGATGGAAAGATATCCCGTCCGGCCCAGCCTTCCTGTCTGAAAAAGCTGCTGGAGCGAACGCAGCGTTTGCGGATTCCTGTTAGATCCTGCAAACACCTGGTCTACAAAATCGGGTGACGGAAGGTGGAGCTGATCCCGGGAAACTTTGGGTGTGAAATTAAACAGGTTCTCATTTTCACTCCCCAGCGTATCTGCAATCTGTGAAAAATTCATACGATGGTTTATACCTAAAATTAAGCAATCGCCTTCAACCCTGATTTTTGCATAGTGGTTGAAGCGCAGCCGGTCCGTGCTTCATTCAGGCAAGCCGGGGTTTTTTGAAATATTTATTCAGGTTGATGAGCAGGACGCTCAAAAGAATCACAAAGAGGCCTGCAATCTGAAGGATGTTAATTTTTTCACCGGCAAGAAAAACGCCCAGCAATACAGCGACGACCGGGTTGACATAGGCATACGTGCTTACCTGGGCCGGCGATCTCATTTCCATAAGCCAGACATAACAACTATAGGCCAGTATGGATCCGAACAGGATAAGGTATCCAATGGAAAACCAGGCATCCGCCGGCACGCGGCTGACGTCGAAAGTTTTCAGCTCTCCGGTAACGAAGGAGCCTGTAAGAAAATAGAGCCCGGCAAAAAACATTTGCCAGGTTGTATTTACCGTAGCGGGTGAAGGAGTCTTTTTATACTTCACATAAAGAGATCCCACCACCCAGCACATGGAGCCAAGGATCACGGCAAAGAGCGCCACGTGTTCGTAGGGATTGTGACCGGTGGCATAGGAAGAAGATATATTGGGAAGAAAGAGAAGAAAAATGCCTGCAAGCCCGAGCAACAGTCCCGTGATAATCGACCGGCTGTTAAAATTTTCTTTCCAGTGTGGCTTGTCATACAAAACAAACCAGAGCGGTGCTGCGGAAATGATGATCGCCACCCAGGCACTCCCGACATATTGCTCAACGAAGATAACCACGCCATTGCCCAGAAACAGAATCAGGAAGCCGCTGAGCACGGCGGAGCGGATGGTTTCCCGGTCAAATAATTTTTCTTTTTTCAACAGTGCCCAGACCATCATGATAAGACCCGACACAAAAAACCGCGTGGCGCCGAGCAGGAAAGGAGGGAAGCCCTTCAGCGCCCTGAGTATAAAAAAATAAGTGGAGCCCCAGACAATATAAACGGTCAAAAAAGCCAGGATCACCGGCAGAGATCCGGGAGATTTTGGTCCTTGCGTGCGCATCTTTTCCTGAATTAAGCGTTTTATTGGTCTTCAAAGTTAGTAGGATATTTCCTAATTTTACTTACGAATCCATTGAATTTAGCTTAATTTACTTTTGATTCTAAAGTAATATTATCAAACACCCACTATGGAACTAGATAAAACAAGTTGGGCTATCCTGGCCTGTCTGCAGGAAAATGCAAGGGCATCTTTTGCCGACATCGGAAGGGAAGTAGGATTGTCGGCACCGGCCGTGGCAGAACGCATGACAAAGCTGGAGGAGGCGGGTATCATTCAGGGATACCGCATAGAAGTGGACTATGAAAAGACGGGATATGGCCTCAAAGCGATCATTGCTTTTACGGCGCATTCAGGAAAATTCATTTCTTTTCTGAATCATGTGGAAAAGCTTGAGGAGGTGGTTGAGTGCCATCGGGTAACGGGCAACTATTGTATTTTTCTGAAAGTGATTGTGGAAAATTCCGCGCATCTCCAGCAGCTGCTCACGCGTCTGATGGAGTTCGGGGAGACCACCACCTCGATCATTTTATCCAGCCCGGTCACTCACCGGATATTCACCAGGCATGAAACACGCATCAAAGGAAAAGGTCAGGTTGCAAAGGCCCGCCTGGTGTAATGGCATAGGATGAAAAATCAGAAATGCCCTCCTGACGCAGGATTTCTTCATCGGTAAAATGCCTGCCGCTTACTGCCGACGGATCTTTTTGAAGGATCACCGAGGCGGCCTCTGCCATGATCTCCGGCTTGCGGCTCATCTGCAGGAGCGTTTCACCGCCCGGAAGGTTTCGGATGGCCGCGGTTGCAATCAGGGTGGAAGGCCATAGCGTATTAGAGGCAATTCCGTATTTTTTAAATTCAAGTGACCATGACTTTGCCATCAGGCTCATGTTGTATTTACTCAGGGTGTAGGCCAGGTGGGGTACAAACCATTTCTGCTGCAGATCCGGCGGCGGAGACAGGGTAAGTATATGGGCGCGGGATGATAATTTGAGCAGGGGGAGTGCATACCGGGTGACCAGGAAAGTTCCGCGCACGTTGATGTCAAACATCAGGTCAAATTTTTTTGCACTGGTATTTTCCGTATCTGTGAGGCTGATGGCGGAAGCGTTGTTGACTACGCCGTCGAGTCCGCCGAAACGCTGAGCCACGGAGTCCATCATAGACCTGATCAGTTCTTCATCACGTATATCACAATAAACGGGCAGGGCTTCACCACCCAGCGATTCTATTTCCCCCGCAACGGAAAAAATAGTACCTCCCAGCCTGTTGTTTTCTTCCGTGGATTTTGCGGCTATGACGATCCGGGCGCCTTCGCCGGCCAGCTTCATGGCAATTGCTTTTCCGATCCCGCGGCTGGCACCGGTGATCAGATAGGTCTTGTTGTTAAAATTTGACATGGGATAAAACGCCCGATCACTGATCTTTCCATCGTGGCATGAATAGTGTAATTGTCTCCTTAAAGATAATACGATGTCTGTCAATAAAACCACCTATTTTATCTTTCAACTGTCACCTGGCGATCCTCCGGCACCAAAACCAACACCTGAGTGGCCGCCTGTAGAACCCAATCCTGCACCGCCTATTCCGGATCCGGGTCCATCCGTACCGCCGGTACGTGGTATACATTTCAACTTCTTGCCCATTATGCTGAATTAGGATCCTTCGTTTATATTTGAAGGACCATGGAATATTTTATCGGGATAGATATCGGCACGACCTCAGTGAAAGCCGTTGCCTTTTCCCGGGAAGGATATCCCCTGTATGAACTGTCGGTGCCCTGCTCAACGGTACATCCCTTTCCGGGTTGGAGCGAGCAGGATCCGGAAGAAATTTACGCGCTGGTCCGGCGCAGTGTAGAAAATATTCTTCAAAAATTCGCGCCCCGCCTGCCGGAGATTTTTGGATTCAGTTGCGCCATGCACAGCCTGATCGTCATGGACGGGACGGACCAGGCGATTACACCGGCCCTGATATGGGCAGACAATCGTGCGGCATCACATGCTGATGCGATTCATCATCAAAAAAAAGCATCCGGATTTTATCAAAAGACCGGCCTTCCCGTTCATGCCATGTCGCCTCTTTGTAAAATTTTGTGGATCCGGGAAAATCAACCGGATGTTTTTCGCCGTGCCAAAAAATTCATTGGTATCAAGGAGTATGTTTTTCACAGGCTTTTCGGAGAATACCTTATGGATCTTTCTATGGCGAGCGCGACAGGTTTGCTGAACGGGCAGGATCTTCAATGGGATGAAGAGATCCTTCAGTATTGTACTGTCCGCAGGGAACAGCTGCCATCACTTGTAGAAACGAGCCAGGTGTTATACGGTCCGAAAGATTTTCCTTCACTGAAAAAAATACCTTTCGTTTTTGGAGGCAGTGACGGCGCCATGGCCAATATTGGTTCAACGGGTGAGGAAGGCTCGCTCGTAGTTACGATCGGTACCAGCAGTGCCGCACGGCTTATCCTCGGAAAGCGCACGCTGGATGAATCGATGCGCACTTTCTGCTACCACATTAAAAAAGATCAATGGCTGGTAGGCGGCGCAAGCAATAACGGAGGCATTGTTATGCAATGGCTTCAGGAGAATATTCTTTGTTCAGGTAAAACCATGGAAGAATTCCTGGACCTTGGATTCAGTGCACGTCCCGGAGCGGACGGGCTGATTTTTCTGCCTTATCTGCTCGGTGAAAGGGCGCCGCTATGGAATGCATCCGCGAAAGGAATTTTTTTCGGCCTCTGCATAGAACACAGGCAGGCATCCGTGATCCGTGCCGCACTGGAAGGCGTCATTTATTGTCTTTATTCGATCAGTCAGCCGCTGCTGGAAAAGGCCGCCGTAAAACAGGTATATGCCACCGGCGGATTTGCACGAAACGCGCAATGGGTGCAGATGGCTGCGGATTATTTCAACCTGCCGGTACATCTTACGGAGACGGTTGAAAATTCAGCATGGGGCGCAGCCAAATGGGCCATGCAGGCAACGGGGTTCCCTGTTCCCTTATCCGGTAAGGTGTCGAGGACCTTTATTCCTGATACTTTAAAGCACGAAATATATCAGCAGAATAATGCCAGGGCAGGCAGACTCTACTCGCTCCTGAAAGAAGAATTTTAGTCAGTGCCTTCCTGCTCATGTACGCAGTATAGCACAGGCCTTCCTGCCCCTGCACGCAGCATAAATAAAAAGGGCGTATGGAAATACACCCCGTAGACTGCCAAACAATTGTAAACTCAACGAGAGGTCATGGGCGGACTTGAACCGCCGTAAAAGGTTTTGCAGACCCGTGCCTAGCCGCTCGGCCACATGACCAGGGAAACACAATATTAGTGGAATATTATAAGTCTACCAAATTAGTAGACTATAAAGTTTATCCGGCTGTTTGAAATGGCCGGTAACGTGCACGACACAGGAGGTAAACAGGTCAGCTTTGTTAAAATGAGGACGGAGGAGAGGAGTTTCGTAAATTTGTAATCCAAAAAAATCCGTCTTGAAAAAAATATATAAACCCGCCGAAACCGTAGTGCCCTTTTATCAGCGGTATATCAACCTGGTTCCTGACGACGGCAATCTGCTTATACATCTGGAAGACATTTTTTCAGAGACAGAAGAGATGATCGGTCCCCTGACCGAAGAAGAGATGATCTACCGGTATGCTGAAGGGAAATGGACGATTAAGGATATTCTTGTACACCTTGCCGATGCGGAACGGATTTTTATTTACCGTGCGCTGCGTTTTGCCCGGGCGGATGAAACACCGCTTGCGGCATTCAAAGAAGAAGACTATGCAAAATTTGCCCGTGCCAATGAGAGGACAAGGAAGATATCCTGCGTGAATTTTCACTTGTTAGGGAATCCAGCATTGCTTTTATTGAAAGTCTGTCGGACGAAGCATTGAACCGTAAGGGATCGGCCAACAACAACCCGGTATCGGTTCGGCTGCTCGTTAACCTCGTGTACGGGCATCACAGGCATCACCTGAATATTTTGCGCGAAAGATATCTTACACATGGATGAAAATAAATCACGGCGTATAAGCATTGCCGTGGATATGGACGGGGTTCTTGCCGATACAGAAACCCATTTTATCAGTTACTATGAAGGCGAGACAGGGGTGAGGGTTGACCGGAATACCCTGCTCGGTCTGCCGGAGAACCTGGCTTTCCCGGATAAAACCGCGGTGCGCCGCTATGTCAATACCGCAGGTTTTTTCAGAACCCTGCCGCTGATTCCCGGCGGACAGCAGGCCATACAAACACTGATGAGGGATTTCGATGTGTATATCGTTTCCGCAGCGATGGAATTTCCCCTTTCACTCTACGAAAAAAAATTGTGGATGGAAGAACATTTTCCTTTTGTCTCCTGGAAGAATATCGTGTTCTGCGGAGACAAAAGTATTATCGGCACGGATTATCTGATCGATGACCATCTTAAGAACCTGGACTACTTCCGCGGAAAACCGCTGCTGTTTACCGCGTCCCATAATATTCATGTCAATCATCATCACCGGCTAAACAACTGGAGCGAAATTCTGCTTTATTTTGAAAACCTCCGCAATTCAGGGGACTGATCCCGGCGCACAAACATCCGGAAGGTTCAGCTTATCAGTACCAGGGTTCCCGCAATGATCAGCACGGCGCCCGTAGCACTTTTCCAGCTTAATGCTTCACCCAGAAACAGGACCGCAAACAGCATGGTAAGGGCAACGCTGAGCTTGTCAACAGGGGCGACCTGCGAGAGTTTGCCTTTCTGCAAAGCTTTGAAATAAAATATCCATGACAGTCCGGTGGCCACTCCTGAAATGATCAGATAAAGAAGGCTTTGTCTGGTGATTGCCTGAATGTCTTTATGCGCGCCGCGGAAAAAGACAATAGTCCAGGCGACAAAGAGAATAACGACCGTGCGGATGGCGGTAGCAAGATCTGAGTTCACATGGGAAACGCCGGCTTTCGCAAACAGCGCCGTGAGGGAAGCGAAGAGTGCTGAGAGCAAGGCATATACCCACCACATAGCTTTCTTTTTAAGGCACTAAAAATTTCAGGCAGACCGGGTTGGGAACATGGATTTCTTCTCCTGTTGGTTTCAATAAACCTTTTGCAGGATCAATTGAAAAGACAACAATATTGTCTGAATCGCGGTTGGCCACGAGCAGGTAGCGGTCAGTAGGATCGATCGCAAAATTGCGGGGATGTTTACCCTGGACGGATACTGTCTGACGTGTTTCAAGTCTGCCGTCTTTCAGGATTTCAAACACCGTAATCGTATTCGAATTGCCCCGGTTGGTGGCGTATAAAAAACGGCCGTCACGGCGAATATGAATATCTGCACTGCCGGGGTCTCCCCTAAAAGCAGATGGTGTCGTACGGATCCGCTGGAAATGCCGCAGCTTTCCGTTGGCCGAATCAAAATGAAAGGCATCCACAGTTCCCGTCAGCTCTCCGAGTATATAAACATCCGGGCGTTTTGGACTAAAAGCAATATGCCGCGGTCCGGTGCCCGGTTCAAGAGAAACTACAGAATCTGTTGCTTCCGTCAGGGGCGGACCCTGCGAAGCATGAAATGCATAAACATATTCTTTGTCCGTGCCCAGGTCAGCCGCGAGCAGGAATTTTTCGTCAGGGGATAGAATCGTTGAATGTACATGGGGCGACTCCTGCCGTGTTTTATTTAGCCCGCTTCCATGGTGATTGATCACCTGTGCGGCAGGCGCCAGGGATCCGTCGGGGTTTACGGGAAAAGCGGCCAGATTGCCCGAACAATAGTTGGCGGTGAAAACCCATTTCCGGGAGCGGTCTTCTTCAACATAGCAGCTGCAGGTACCCTGGCTGGACTGGCTGTTGAGGAAAGCCAGTTGTCCGCCGGAGGGCTCAAATGCATACGCATTCACTGTTCCTCCCGAATCGTTTTCATTGGTTGCATATAAATGTTTGCCATCAGACGCCACACAGAGATAAGAGGGATTGTCTGCTTGTATCGTGCTGACCTCCGATGCCGTACCGTTACGGGCATGAAACCGGTATACATAAATCCCTTTGCTCTTTCCATTGGTATATGTCCCAATGAACAGCCAGGGATCCTGTGATAAGCAGTGAAAAGACACTAAAATCAGGAGGAGGGAAAAATTCCAGCGCATGGAAAATGTATTAAAATTAGAATGACGCAATATACACGAAACTTAGAGCGGCAGACGCAATAAAAGAAGCCGGTTTGGACGTTATCTTTGTTGAAATCCGATACTCATGAAACTGCTTGTCTGTTCGTGCCTGGTATTCCTTTTATCCTGCCAGTCCATCACCGATGATGATTCCGGAAACCTGAACCAGTCCGCTTCACTGGCCCTGGCGGCCACAGGACCTGCCGTGGATAAAGACATGCGGGAAGAGAAGGCTGATATATCTTCTGTAAGCCCTGGCGCCTCAGCAGCTGAAATAAGGGCAAAAAAACAGGTTCCCATCCTTTGTTATCATCAGATCCGCGACTGGAGAACAACCGACTCCAGAACCTCGAGGGATTATATCGTGCCGCCTGCAGCATTTGCCGCCCAGATGCGTATGCTGGCTGACAGCGGCTATCATACAGTTTCACCCGACGAAGTAATGGCCTACCTGAACAGGGGTGCCAGGCTGCCTTCAAAGCCTATTCTGCTCACATTTGATGATACGGATCTCGATCAATATACCACGGCCTATCCTGAGATGAAGAAATACGGCTTTAAAGGCGTATTCTTCATCATGACGGTATCTTTAGGCAGGCCACACTATATGAGCCGGGAAATGGTCCGCAGCCTCTCTGACGAAGGCAATACGATCGGGTCCCATACCTGGGACCATCATAATGTCAAGAAATACCAGGGTGAAGACTGGACAATCCAGCTTGATAAGCCTACGCGACAGCTTGAACAGATCACCGGCAAACAAATCAGGTACTTTGCCTATCCATTTGGTCTTTGGAACACGGCTGCCATTCCGGAGCTGAAGAAAAGAGGCTTTACGGCCGCCTTCCAGCTGAGTGACAAACTGGATCTGAACGATCCCCTCTACAGTATACGGCGCATCATTGTTCCCGGTACCTGGAACGGTGTCGTCCTGAATCAATGGATCCGCAGGGAGTTTTAGACTTGAATTATCTTGCCGGATGATTTCTCCGGATAAGGCGGTGATGTTCCGTAACCGGCTGACCAAGGTTTACCGCCATATCAGCAGGCTGGCCCGTAAACAGGGTATAAGCTGCTACCGGATCTATGATCACGATCTTCCCGAGTTCCCATTTTGTATTGAACAATACGAGGAATGGCTCTATGTGGCTGAATACCGCCGCCGGCATGCCATGGCAGAAGATGTCCACGCCGAATGGATGGAAGACTGCAAGCTGATTATAGCAGAAATCACCCAGGTTCCTCCTGCAAGAATCGTCCTGAGAACAAGGCAGCGCAAACCGGGACGTCAGGATCAGTATCAAAAGCTCGGTGAATCCGCGCAATACCTGGAAGTCCGTGAACAGGGCCTCAGATTCAAAATAAATCTTACGGATTACCTTGATACCGGACTCTTCCTCGACCACAGGGTCACCCGCCACCTCGTCCGTGAAATTTCCTCTCAGAAAAAAGTCCTCAATCTCTTTTGTTATACCGGCTCCTTTTCAGTTTATGCGGCCGCAGGCGCCGCAGCTGAAGTTCATTCCGTTGACCTATCCAGGACCTACCTGCAATGGGCAGCCGAAAACATGCGCCTGAATTCCTTCTCCGGCGACTCCAGGTATCCGTTTATTCAGGCTGATGTGGTTCAATGGCTGTCCACAGCCACCCCCGGTTATTTCGACCTGATCGTCATGGACCCGCCAACCTTCAGCAACAGTAAAAGGATGGAGGATTTCCTGGATATCCAGCGCGATCATCCCACACTGATCAATCAGGCACTCCGTCTGCTAAGGCCGGATGGTATCCTTTTTTTCAGCACCAATTTCAGCCGTTTTGAAATGAAGGGGGATGAGGTTGGCGGCCAGATCAGGGACATTACCAGGGCTACCACACCTTTCGATTTCCAGGGCAAACTCCATCGCTATTGTTTTGAGGTCCGGCTCACACACTGATCAGGGCCGGGACAAAAGTCCGTCACACCCGACTTTCTTTTTTGTTTCCATAACCTGAAATGCGGGCGACTCCTCAGGACGCTAAAACCATTTTTTTTATACCCCCAAAAAGGCGGTTTTTTTCGTGTTTTTCGTGCTAAAATTATTGGAAAAATGGCGGCCGGCCAAAGTCGCCATACTATCTCGTTTGGGACAAATTTATTAGTAATTTTTAAAAATGTATTGCATTGATTTACAACATTATATTTGGTCTTATATCGTGTTATAGTTCCTATATTCCGGGAACATTTAGGTATCCTGTTATAAAAGTTTTGGCTATTTTTGGATTAAGCAACCGTCCACAGTGGTAGTTTTTGAATTACAATATTTTCCACCGGTTAGTTTCGTTTCTGCTTTATTTAAACATACATATGTATGTTTAGATATATATGAATATTACCGGAAAATGAGCTTTCGTAACCGTTGTATGATTGCCGGAGCCGGAGGAATTATTTCTCTTTCCATTCCGTTGGAAGACGGGAGAAACCAGCGTCTGCCGGTAAATGAAGTGCTGATCTCGGCGACGGAAAACTGGCAACTGAAGCATTTGCGCTCGATTGATTCCAGCTACCGCAAGGCACCTTTCTACGATCACTACCGTGACCAGTTAAAAGAGATCTATGCTCAGCCATACCGAAGGCTGGCTGACTGGAATTTATATTGTCTGGACTGGCTGGAAGGTTTGCTTAAATGGCCCGCAGTGATGAGTTTTTCGGAGTCCAGGATAGTACACGGAACGGCCGGCATCGCGGACTTGCGCGATCAGGTACTGCCCAGGAATTTCAGGTCGTGGAACCGGCTTGCCTATCGCCAGGTGTTTGAGGAAAGGACCGGGTTTATTCCCAATCTTTCTATTCTCGACTTGCTGTTCAATGTGGGACCCGCTGCGGCGGGTATGCTGAAATCACTTGCCTGGGAGGATGAAAAATAGCGGGGATCAGGCCGGTGATTCTGACGGGACAATTTCTGTTACGAGTATTTCTGCAAGATCCATCACTTTGACCTGGCCTTCCTTTTCTTCATTTTTTACACCGTCTGTCAGCATGGTATTACAGAAAGGGCAGGCAGATGCAATAATGGAGCTTCCTGTTGCCAGCGCTTCACGGGTTCTTTCGTAGTTTACCCTTGTTACTCCTTTTTCTTCCTCCTTAAACATTTGCGCGCCCCCGGCTCCGCAACAGAGTCCCCGGCTTCTGCATCTTTTCATTTCGACCAGATCCGCGTCTAGGGTCTCCAGCAATTGACGGGGCGCTTCATAAATTCCGTTTCCGCGCCCCAGGTAGCAACTGTCGTGGTATACGATTTTTTTACCCTGGTAAGAGCCGCTTTCGCGTATCCGGAGCCGGCCCTCATCTATCAGCTGTTGAAGGAAGGCGGTATGATGGAGTACTTCATAATTTCCTCCCAGCTCGGGATATTCGTTCTTCAGAATATTGAAACAATGAGGACAGGCGGTGACGATCTTTTTGATCTGATAGCGGTTCAGCGTCTGGATATTCTGGTAGGCCATCATCTGGAAAATAAATTCATTGCCCGCACGACGTGCAGGATCACCCGTACACATTTCCTCTTTACCGAGGATAGCCCAGCGAATGCCTGTCCGGGTTAGGATTTCGCCCAGTGCACGCGTAATCTTTTGGGCCCGCTGATCAAAACTTCCTGAGCAGCCTACCCAGAAAAGCACCTCCGGCGAATCTCCGCGGCCGAACAAATCAGCCATCACGGGTGTTTCCATATTTGCCTGTTTATTGTTGTAAATCTACAGCAATTTCCGACCGGCGTTAAAAACCGAATCGGTAATTTTAGTTCATAATTTGAAATATGCCTGCTGAGGATAACATGCTGCTGATCCGTAACTATGACCTGTGGTGTCACCTGTCGGACGAAGACTATGCCGAACTGAAGATCGAGCACCATGTGATGGAAGTTCCTAAGGGCGAGTATATATATTTTGAAGCCTATAACCATAACAAGATATATTTCGTAAAGGAAGGTTATATCCGTATAGGTCATTTAGATGCTGACGGAAATGAAAAGATTTCGGAAATCATCCAGAAAGGTGAGCTGTTTGGGCAGTTTACTTTGGAAAAAAGTAATCTGAATGGTGAATTTGCACAGGCTTATAAGCAGGACGTCAGCCTTTGTGCCTTTTATATTGAAGATTTTGAAAAGCTGCTCAAGAAGCGGCCCGACCTTGCGATCCGTTACAGCAAACAGGTGGGGGCAAAGCTGCGGCTGATTGAAAACCGCCTCCTAAATCTCCTTAACCGCGATGTTAAGTCAAGGCTGGCTCATTTTTTCTGGCAACTCGTGGAAAATAAACTTGGAGAAAACAAACCGGGAGGATTTTGCATTCCAAATTATCTAAAGCATGAAGATATCGCCCACCTGATCGGATCCAGCCGCCAGACCGTAACCACTCTGATTAACGAACTGGAATCTGAAGGCATACTTTCTTACGACCGGCAGCAGATCTGCTTTCTGAATGTTAAAAACCTACAAAAAAGAATTTCTGTCAATTAACTGACAAATCCGCCAAGGGTGATGGGATAGATTTGGAGAAAATTTCCGGCCGCAGAACGGCGGCGGACAAACCTAAAAAATAACCATATGAACTGGCGGACAGCCGGCGTCTGGGTACTGAGACTGATCCCGGCCATTCTTCTTCTTCAAACACTGTATTTCAAATTTACCGGTCAGCCTGAATCTGTCCGGCTCTTTACGGCGATTCATATGGAACCCTGGGGCAGAATCGGCACAGGGGTCATAGAACTTTTCGCAGCTGTCCTTCTGCTGATTCCAAGGTATACGGGCTATGGAGCCCTGCTCGGAATGGCGATGATGACGGGAGCAATCTATTTTCACCTAACCAAAATCGGGATATATTTTGGTGGTGACCCCCTTTTATTTATCTATGCCGTTTTAACTTTTATCTGTTGCGCTGGTCTCACCTTTATATATAAAGAAAAGCTGCAAAAATCACTGGGCAGAAGTTGAGGAAATATCAAAAACCGAAAAATGAAAATTGCTTTCTTATTATTTCTGATGGCCGTCATGCAGCCCGCTTTTTCCCAAATGCATCCTGTGCCTGCCGAATCCGCGATCAATTTCAGTCTTCATAATTTTGGCTTTAAGACGGGAGGCAGGCTTGATCCGCCGGAAGGTGATATTGTTTTTCAACCGGAAGACCCTGCCAGTTCCTATTTCCGGGTGACGATTAAGGCGGCTTCGATCAACACGGATAATGAATCGCGCGACGAACACCTTCGCGAAGTAGAGTATTTCGACGTGAAAAACTATCCGGATATCAAATTCGTATCTGAAAGCATCCGTTCTGTGAACAACAAGGGGGATTTTGAGGCTTCGGGCAAACTGACCATCAAAAAAACCACGCGCGATATCAGTCTGACCTTTCATGCGGAAAAATCCGGAACCGGATATGTGTTTACAGGGCGCTTTACCATGAACCGCAGGGATTATGGAATCGGAGGGTCAAGCACCATTTCCAATGAACTGTCGGTAGATATAAAAGTCACTGCGCGATAGAGCTAAAAATATTAACTTGTCATAAAGCAGTTTCATGGAGTTACAGAAAGCTGTACAACAGGTTTTTTCCCAATTGACGGATTCCCTAAGCCGGCTGCAACCCGGCCAATACAGCCAGCCCCTGACCCAGCTTTCGGGTCACACCATCGGTCAGCACACACGACACATTATCGAAATGTTTTTCTGTGTGGAAGAGGGTTGCCGGAGCGGGGAAGTGGACTACGAAAAAAGAAAAAGGGACCGGAAGATCGAAACCGATATTCGTCTCGCCCTGGACTGCCTTGGCGAAATCGGCAAAAGAATTTCAAGGGAAAACAAAACTCTCTGGCTGATCAGCTATTACGAGGAAGAAGGGAACAAATCTGAAAAGATCGCTACGAACTACCATCGTGAAATTGCATACAACCTGGAACATACGATACACCACATGGCACTTATCAGGGTGGGGCTTCGCGAACTGGGGGAAATCAACGTGGACGATTCCTATGGAGTCGCTTCCTCTACACTTAAGTACCGGCAGCAATGTGCACAGTAACTTTCATTCCCTCCGGAGATAAAATATTTCTCGCTTCCAGCCGGGATGAAAAGGCAGAACGCCTTCCGGCTGACCCGCCTGCATGGCAGATACAAAATGGCATTACGTTGTTATACCCCAGAGATACCCTGTCGGGGGGAACCTGGATGGCCGTGAACGGGTATGGCACCGCCGGCGTTCTGCTTAATGGTGGCCGCAGGGCCCATATTCCTAAACCGGCCTACAGGAAAAGCCGGGGACTTGTAATGCTTGACCTGATGGCATATGAATCACCTTCCACCATCTTCCGCGGAATGTCCCTGCAGGGCATCGAGCCTTTCACCCTGATCCTTTTTGAAAAAGAAAAACTGATCTCTGTCGTCTGGGACGGTAAGAAAAAATATTTCAGCGACATGAACCGCCATGAGCCACAGATTTTTTCATCTTCCACCCTGTATGATCCTGCAGCGGTGCGTAAAAGGGAGAAATGGTTTGGGGATTGGCTGAACAGGAGTCCGTTTCCCGAATTACCCGATGTGTTTGGATTTCATCTTGGAGCGGGCGACGGAGATCCGCGCGATGCCGTCAGGATGGACAGGGAAGGCAAATTGTTTACGCAGTGCATCGGTGTATTGAGTATGACTCAAACCCGTGCTGATTTTTCTTATCTGGATCTTACCAGCGGAGTGGTCTCCGATTCTGTCCTGACATTTACCAAAACGACTACCATTCCGGCATGACGCGTAAACCGGCATGGGAAAACAAGCCGTTCTGGATCCGGTTCTTCCACTGGGAATACTGGAACTTTCATGTCATTTATCTGCCCATCTATCCTGTCTGGCTTTACTATTCGATTCGTGCCGGATCATTTTTCTTTTTTGCCGCTTCCAATCCGTCCATCCGGTATGGAGGATTCCTGAGTGAGTCCAAAAAAGATATACATGATTTGATTCCGGCATTATGGAGAGCACGATCCCTTTTCTTTTCTGTGCCTGCGGAACCCGGCAATGTGCTCCGGGAAATACTGGAAGCGGGTATGAATTTTCCACTGATAGGGAAGCCCGATTTCGGCGGCAAGGGACGGGGCGTAAAAAAGCTGGAAAACATAGGAGATCTTTTAAGCTATGCCGGGGGATCGCTTATTGATTTTCATATTCAGGAATACATCCAATATCCCCGTGAAACAGGAATTTTTTATTGCCGCATGCCAGGAAGTAAAAAAGGACAAATTACCGGGGTCGTGGAAAAAAAATTCCTGACCGTAGTGGGCGACGGAGAAAAATCCATTCTCCGTTTGCTGAAGGAAAATCCCCGTGCGGTTTTACAGTTGAAAAAACTGGAGCCGGGATTATCTGCACAATGGGCAACGGTTCCTGCAGCGGGAGAGGAGGTAGTGATCTCACCTTACGGAAATCATGCCCGGGGCGCGCTGTTTCTGGATGAAACAAAAACGGTAAGTCCGGCGCTGGAAATGGCCATTGACGGAATATGCAGGGAAATTCCTGATTTTTATTTTGGCAGGCTGGACATAAAATATCAAAGCAGGGAATTGCTCGAAGAAAAAAAATCCTTCTGTATTGTGGAAGTAAACGGTGCCGGAAGCGAACCTACCCATATTTATGATCCGCGGCACTCGCTGTTTTTTGCCTGGAAGGAAATTATCCGGCACCTGGATTATTTATACCGTATAAGCCGCGAGAATCACCGTCGCGGCCATCCTTACCTTTCCATGGGAGAAGGCCTGAATATGTTCAAAAAAGACAGGGCAGATTCCGCCCTGTTAAGTAAAATGGAGAAGAGAATTTAACTGCCGATGCAATGCAGATCATAACCGGAATTTGGCTGGGCTTATTTCTCAGTTTCCTGGGTCAGCTGCCCGTCGGTACCATGAGTCTGACGGCCACCCAGATCGCTGTTCAGGAAAATATCCGAAATGCCTGGAAATATTCACTTGGTGTTGCGCTCGTGGAGATGATCTACCTCCGTTTGATTCTTTCCGGTTTACAATGGATCGGGTTGCACCGGGACTTTTTTATCTGGTTTAACGGACTAACGGTGATTCTTTTTTTGGGAATTGGCATCTGGAGTCTGGTCAGGGCCCGCCGTCAGGATCAGTCGGGAAAAACACTTATCCTGACAACAGGTTTGGACCGGTTTTTCCTGGGAGCGATCATGAGTTTGCTGAATCCTGCACAGATACCATTCTGGATCATCTGGCCGGCTTATTTCCTGAATATGGGATGGCTGACAGAAGGTTTTCAGGAATTTAATTTTTTCACGATCGGCTCAGGGATTGGTACGCTGACGGGGCTTGCGGTGTATATCTATGGTGGCAGGAGACTTATTAGAAAGCTTAAGACAAGCAATAAATTGTTGAATCAGATTGCGGGAGTGATTTTTATCTGCGCTGCGGTACTGCAATGCATCAGGGGATTTAACCTCTAGCCATTTTTCCAGGCATCCCTTTCATCCGGACTTAATTTCCACGGCGCATAATTATTTTCCACATTGCTGAACATGGCATTCCATTCGGTGGGCGCATCGGAATCCTCCATCACAAGAGAGCGGCGGAGTTCAAAAATAATTTCGAGGGGGCTGATACCGACAGGGCATTCTTCCACGCAGGCATTGCAGCTGGTGCAGGCGCGGAGTTCTTCCGGTGTTATATAATCCTTCAGCAGTTTTTTACCGTCGTCCTGGAACTGCCCGTGTGTTCGGATATTTTTTCCGATCTCTTCCGTCCGGTCCCTTGTATCCATCATAATTTTCCGGGGTGAAAGTTTTTTCCCGGTGATGTTCGCCGGGCAGGATGCGGTGCATCTCCCGCATTCCGTGCATGAATAAGCGTCGAGCAGGTTGCGCCAGCTCAGGTCAAATATGTCTTTTGCCCCGAAAGATGAAGGGGCCTGGTCGCCCACAGGCGCCTGTTCGGGCTGCATGGCATATAAAACCTCCTGCTGTACGGATTTCATATTCTTCATTTTCCCTTCCACCTGAAGCCGTGTGTAATAGGCATTGGGAAAAGCCAGCAGGATATGCAGGTGTTTGGAATAAGGCAGATAGTTCAGGAAAGCCAGTATACCGGTAATGTGCAGCCACCAGCATATTCTTTCCAGCACCAGTAGTTGTCCGTCCGATAGTCCATGCAGGAGCGGTTGCAGTAAATATGAAATAATAAAATCTCCGGCCGGGTTAGCAGCTTCCAATCCGTTTTGCCGGTTTTGCAACATGGAGTCGGACGCATTCATTGTAAGAAACAACAGCATAAGTACAATTTCGGTGAGAAGGATATAGTTTGCATCGGATCTCGGCCATCCGTTAAGATCCCCACTCCGGAATCTTTTCAGGCGCAGGATATTGCGTCTGCATAAAAATATCACGCACGCGAGAAGCACTGTTACCGCCAGCACTTCGAAGGCATTGATCAGAACGGCATACAGACCTCCCAGGTGTGCAGAGAAAAGCCGGTGGGTTCCAAGGATGCCGTCTAGCAGGATCTCGAGCACTTCTATATTGATAATGATAAATCCGGCATAGATGAACAAATGCAAAACGGCGACCAGTGGATTGCGGAACATTTTTTTCTGACCCAGCGCGAGTAGCAGGAGATTTTTCCACCGGAGGCCGGGATGGTCTGAATAGTTTTCCGCCTTTCCGAGCAGGATATTTCTACGGATAAAAAGAATATTGCGGCTGAACAAACCTATGGCCACTGCAACCATGATGATAAATACCGTTTGTTGAAAGAAATGCATGTTACCGGATTGTATTATGAAGATATTACCAATTTGCAGGAATTGGCTTTTTCTTTACCTTGGGTCATGCAGAAAAATTATATACTGACTACTGAAGTTGCTGCAAAAAAAATGCGCCGTATGGCCTATGAGATTCTGGAAAATAACCTGGATGAAAAGGGTCTTGTGCTGGCGGGTATCCGTGAGAGTGGAACCGTCATCGCCAGGAATATTCAGGATCTACTCCGGGAAATTGCCGGTATAGAACCTGAACTTATCACCGTGAGCCTGGATAAAAAAAATCCTGGCGAAGTCACCGTGAGCCGGCCATCTGATTACAAGGGTCGCGTCGTCATTCTTATAGACGATGTGTCCAACAGTGGTAAAACACTTTTATACTCCACAAAACCTTTCCTTGAAGGCCATCCGAAAAAGATCCAGACCCTTGTGCTGGTGGAGAGAAGTCATAATAGTTTTCCGGTCAAACCAGACTATGTAGGGCTGTCGGTAGCCACCACACTGCAGGAGCACATTTATGTGGAAGTAGAGGAAGGAAAAGTAAAAGGAGCCTGGATGGAATAGGCTATTTTTTGATCTATTTTCTTGCCTCGAAGACCCCCGATTTCACTACCTTTGATGCCTTGTAAAAAACAATCGTTTTTTACTGGATTTTAAATCATTATGGAAGAAAATCTCATCCCGGAAGAAACGCGGGACAACAACCGCCTGGTACCCATCAACATCGAAGAACAAATGAAAACCGCCTACATAGATTATTCTATGTCGGTGATCGTAAGCAGGGCACTCCCGGATGTCCGAGATGGATTGAAACCCGTTCATCGCCGCATCCTGTTCGGGATGAACGAGCTGGGAAGCAACAGCAATAAACCATTTAAAAAGTCAGCCCGTATTGTGGGGGAAGTGATGGGAAAATACCATCCCCACGGAGACGCCGCCATCTATCATACCATGGTAAGGATGGCGCAGGAATGGAGCATCCGGTATACGCTGATCGACAAACAGGGAAATTTCGGAAGTCAGGACGGAGACGGTCCGGCGGCCATGCGATATACGGAAGCGCGACTCCATCGTCTGGCGGAAGCCATGCTGGAAGACATCGACAAGGAAACGGTGGATTTCCAGCCAAACTTTGATGACTCCCTTACCGAGCCCACCATCCTGCCATCCCGCTTTCCGCAATTGCTCATCAATGGGGCCAGCGGTATTGCGGTGGGCATGGCAACCAACATGCTTCCCCATAACCTGTCCGAATCCATCGACGGTTGTATCGCCTATATCGATAACCGGGACATTACAGTGGAAGAACTCATGAAATGGGTCAAGGCGCCCGACTTTCCCACGGGCGGTGTTATCTATGGCATGGAGGGCGTTAAAGCGGCTATGTATACGGGCCGCGGGCGGGTGGTTCTGCGCGGAAAGTTACAGGTCGACACCAAGCCCAATGGCCGCGAACAGATCGTCGTTACCGAAACACCTTACCAGGTGAATGTGGACGGATTATGTGACCGCATCGGACAACTGGTGAATGAAAAAATCATAGACGGCATTACCGGCGTAAACAACGAGTCGAATGACAAGGAGGGTATCCGCATTGCGATCGATCTGCGGCGCGACGCGGTAGCCAACGTGGTGATCAACCAGCTTTATAAGCATACCGAACTGCAGACCTCCTATGGAATCAATAATGTGGCGCTTGTAAAAGGTCGTCCGCGTACACTGAATCTCAGGGAAATTATTTCAGAATTCGTCGAATTCCGTCACGAGGTTGTCGTGCGCCGCGCTCAGTTCGAGCTGAAAGAAGCGGAAAAAAGAGCGCATATCCTTCAGGGTTATCTTATTGCGCTGGACCACCTGGATGAAGTCATCAGCCTGATCCGTTCTTCCACGACCCCCGATATGGCCCGGGACAATCTCCTGAATGCCGGATGGGGGCTCACCGAGATCCAGGCCAAAGCCATCCTGGAGATGCGCCTGCAGCGTCTTACGGGAATGGAAAGGGACAAAATCCGCAACGAATACGATGAACTTCAGAAACAAATCGAATACCTGCGTGATCTGCTGGCCAACGAAGACAAACGGTTTGCCCTTATCCGTACTGAATTGCTCGATATCCGGGAAAAATTCGGCGACAACAGAAAAACAGAAATTACCTATCTGGATAACGAAGTCCGGATTAAAGACCTGATCAAGGAAGAAGATGTCGTCATCACCATTTCCCATCATGGTTATATCAAAAGAACGTCAGCTACCGAATACCGGCAGCAGCGTCGTGGTGGCCGGGGGCTGAGCGGGGGAAAAGGCCGCGTAGAAGATTATGTAGAACACCTTTTCGTGGCCAGTTCTCACCACACGCTTTTGTTTTTTACCGAAAAAGGAAGGTGTTTCTGGCTTAATGTTTATCAGATTCCGGAAGGTGACCGTATAAGCCGGGGAAGGGCCATTCAGAACCTGATTCAGCTGCCGGTCGACGACAAGATCAAGGCGATTATCGATGTAAAGGATATCAAGGACAATGAATTTCTTAACAGCCATTATATTGTACTTTGTACCAAACAGGGAGTTATTAAAAAAACGCTCCTGGAAGAATTCAGCCGTCCCAGACAAAGCGGCGTAAATGCCATTACCATACTGGAAAATGATCAGCTCCTCAATGCACGTCTCACCGACGGCAATTGCGAGATCATGATGGCAGTTAAATCGGGCAGGGCTATACGCTTTCCCGAGGAGAATGTGAGGCCGACAGGCCGCGGCGCGATTGGCGTCAGTGGCATAGAAGTCGATGACGGTCAGGATGAAGTGATTGGCATGATATGTGTCAATAAGGACGATAAATCCAAAACGGTGCTTGTAGTAAGCGAGAATGGTTTTGGTAAAAGGACGGTGGTGGATGAGTACCGTGTAACGAACCGGGGGGGTAAGGGAATCAAGACCATCCAGGTAACCGAAAAGACGGGAAAGCTGGTGGGCATCCTGGATGTCACAGAGAAAGAAGACCTGATGATTACCTGCAAATCAGGAATTACCATTCGCATGCCGGTAGCCGGGATCAGTGAATTGGGCAGAGCCACCCAGGGCGTGAAACTTATCCGGCTCGACGAAGGGGACGGCATAGCCGGAATTACGCAGCTTGAAGAAGAAGCCACGATCGAAGATGAACAGGCTGGCAGCGCGGGCCCGGTTTTGGATGATACACTTCCGGTAAACGATCCCGAATAATCAACAGAAAACTTCAAACAATAAATCTCATGAAACGGATGCTTTTAAGCCTATTCTCGGCGCTGGTATTTTCCGGATTGCTTGCCCAATCCGTGGACAAAGCAAAAGATTACCTGAAAGAAAATAAAATTGCGGAAGCGAAGGATGAAATTGACAAGGCGCTGGCCGTCGAAAAGAACCAGAAAAATCCGGAAGCCTGGTATATCAAAGCAAAGATTTATGATGCGGTGGGAAGTAACGAACAACTTAAAAATCAGTATCCCGACTGCTGGCTCCAGGCGCTCAGTGCCCTTCAAAAATACGCTGAACTCGATACCAAAAAGAGGGTCTCGTTAACGGAAGACAATTACAAACCGGCTACAGAAATCTACCAGGGATTGTTTCAGTCGGGAGCAGCTAATTACAATGCACAGAAATACAATGACGCCCTGAGAGATTTCCGGGGGGCAATTACTGCCATTAATTTTATGTATGGTCAGAGGTGGATCAAGCAAAGCATGGACACCACGTCCATCCTTTATGCCGGCATTTCTGCAGAGAAATCAAACCAGCGCGATACGGCTGCGGTCTACTACAGGATGATTGCGGATTCAAACATCACTAAAATAGGTGGTAATGAAATGGCAGAGATTTACAAATGGCTGGCGGACTATTATACACGCAAGGCGGATCAGGCCAATGCCGCGAAATATGTGGCGTTGGGAAGATCACACTACCCTCATGATATTTTTTACGATGAGCTGCAGCTGGACGAATGGAGAAAAACGGGCCCCAAGGATTCGCTGTTTGCGAAGTATGAAGAGATCAATAAGGAATATCCTGACAGTGCAATGTACTTTTTCAACTACGGACTGGAGCTGTATCAATATGCAACGGATAGCAGTTCAGGAAAAAAAGTAACGAATGCCGACGAGTATATCAAACGGGCTCAGGAAAAGATGTTGATGAGTGTTAAGCTGAATCCCACTTATCCGCAGGCTTACCTGGTACTCGGTCAAATCGCTTACAACCAGGGGGTGGAATTCCAGGTATTGGGCAAGCCAAAAGGCAATTCCAACCCGGAAGAAGTAAAAGTTCGCCAGGGATATCGCGAGAGCGCGGTCAAAAAATTCAATGAGGCAATTCCATACCTGGAAAAAGTGGATCAGTTACTCGGATCACAGGCAAAATTGAAAAAAGCCGACAAGGTTGCGCTTCGTGATGCGTATGATATGCTTGTCACCATTTACGAGTCTAAGAAAGATAAACCAAAAATCGATGCCTGGACGGTTAAATACAATGACGTAGATAAGGTTCATTAATATTTTTCAAAAAGAAAGTCCATGCCGCCTCCGGGTTGCATGGACTTTTTTAATTAACGGTTGCGGTGCTCAGCGTAGTGCAAAATGCAGGTTGGCGTTTACAAGAAACTGTTGCTGACCGAAAGCATAGGAAGGTTCTAGTCCCACGCCAAATATTCTTGTCACAGGAATTACATACCTGAATCCTGTCTGGAATTCAAAATACGTTAGGTTGGCAAATCCCGGCGAAGCGACAACATAAAAATGATTTGCCAGTTTATACTGGCCCTTCACATAAAAGCTAAGCAGCGTTTGTTTTGCAGAAGTTTCATTCTTGGATTCAGGATTATATCCTGTTTCTGTCCATACCATGCTTGTACCTATAAAATAACTGAATTTCCCGGGATCCTTGTTCCAGGAACCGGCTTCTATGCCAAAACCCATACCATGACCGGTTTGCATTGTCTGGTATACCGTTATCGAGGGGAAGGACGATATGCAGCACGAAGAGCAATTCTGGCTTTTTAAAACAGTAGAGGGAAGAACGGACAGGATGATAAAACACATCCAGACAGGAAAGGAAATTTTGATCCGGCTGACAGGGGAAAACGGATTTCCCTGTACTACTGAAGTTTTCATACATAACTTTTTAGAAGTTCCTTAAAGGGATGAACCGGTTTTTTGAGGGAATGGATGGGTATCCGGGGTGCGGAAGGGTGTAGATCAAAGGATCACAGGCAGGCTAAAGTAATCAGCAGATTTCGTTTTTAAAAGCGTTTCGCCAAATATTTCGATTGGGGGCGGAGAGAAGCCTGTCCCAGGGCCCCGGAGGGCCGTTCAGCTTTCTGGCGGGAAAATGCACCAAAACCATGGCTTTGCCGCCAGGTGGCCGGAAAAAGCCTGTAATCAAATGTAACACAATTATCAGGTTTATGACAGGGTCCCTTTCTCAGGGAATCAAAAAACCGGGCTTCCGGTTCCCCGGTTATCCTGATCCAGCAACAGGGGGAATGCGGGTCTTACGATGCCGGACCATTTGCCATTCCAGTGATCGGAATGACTCTTATCGTGTACTTCGAAACTGAAACAGGAATCCAGGTAAAGGAGCCTTACATTGGAATTGCCCACAAAAACCATGGAAACGGTATAGTGGCCGTCGTTTAAAAAATTGTCCGGAATCCGGCACCGCCCCCTGACCTGACCTTCCTTAAAAGCATAATTCTCTGAGTTAATTTCAAAAATCATTTCGCCCCCGTCCCGGAAAAACTGCAGGACGACGAGCAGCCGGCTGATTCCCTCCGGATGATATAGAAATTCAAACTGAATCTCCATTTCACGGTTTTGATTATTTGACGACGACTCCCTGTCTGGCAGGTTCAGGAGTTCCACTTTCTGAAAACGGATGTTTTCATTGCCCGGAAGTTCCGGCAGCATGGTATAATCCGTTCCATACACTTTTTGCCTGCTGATCCTTTCATAACTGGCCAGCACGGAATCCGTATCGCCCGAAGCGATCAGTTTGCCCTGGTCCAGAACCAGCGCGCGGTTACAGGTATTGCGGAGCGTATGAATATTATGGCTTACAAAGAGAATGGTTTTTCCTTCCTCGCTTGAAATGGATTTTATTTTGGCCAGGCATTTTTGTTGAAATTCTATATCGCCTACGGCAAGGACTTCGTCGATTACCATGATTTCCGGATCCAGGTGCGCGGCTACGGCGAAGGCGAGTCTCACATACATGCCACTGGAATACCTTTTCACGGGTGTATCCACAAAGCGGGAGACACCGGAAAAATCCACGATCTCGTCGAATTTCCTGTCTATCTCTTTTTTCTTCATACCCATGATATGACCGTTGAGATAGACATTTTCACGACCCGTCAGTTCAGCGTGAAATCCTGTTCCGACTTCCAGCAGGCTGGCAATTCTTCCATACCCGGAAATTCTTCCCGTAGTAGGCAGGGTAATTCTTGAAATAATTTTCAGCAGCGTGGATTTTCCCGCGCCATTCTTTCCTACCAGACCCAGCACATCACCCTGGTATACGTCGAAGTGAATATCCCTGAGGGCCCAGATCGACTGGCGGCCTTCGGGTACAGGGGCCACCGGCCGGTTCAGTTTTACCGACCACCATACTTTGATATCTTCTTTAAGGGATCTCGAACCGAGGATACCCAGGCGGTAAAACTTGGAAATATTTTCAGCTTCGATTAGTTTTTTTGCCATTTAGATTACATCCATGATTTGAATCTCCCTTTTATTAAACAGCAGGATCCCGGCCATCAGGATGAGAAAGGTCGTTGCGATGCTCACGAAGAAATAGGCGAGGGGCAGGGGCCGCTCCTGCAAAAAGGCAGACCTGAATATTTCGATAACCGGTGTCAGCGGATTCAGCCAGAAAAGCATTTTATATTTTTCGGGAACCAGGGAAGCAGGATAAACAACCGGAGCGGCAAACATAAACAGCCGTATGATGAATTGCAGAATATTTTCCAGATCCCTGTATTTTGCGGTCAGCACGCTGATGATCAGTCCGCAACCCAGGGCAAAGACAGCCGTTTGTACAACGAGAAAGGGAACCAGAAGAACCTGCATACTGAGATGGAGCGTCGATCCTTTGAGGAAATAAATAAAATACACACCAAGGAAAAGCAGGAGCTGTATGGAAATCCGGAAACTGTGAAAAAGGATACTGCTTAGCGGAACAATGAGTCTCGGAAAATAAACCTTGTTAAAAATATAAGCGTTGAACTGGAAAGTGTTCATGGTGGAACTGACGGATTCGGCAAAGTAATTCCAGATAATCGTTCCCGGGAGGTAGAAAAGCAAAGCGGGAATGCCGTCCGTCGGAATCTTGGCGACGCGTCTGAAAATGACATAGTAGACGCAGACAGTAAAAAATGGTTGTAAAAATACCCAGATGGGTCCGAGGATGGTTTGCTGGTAACTCGCTATAATGTCCCTTCTTACAAACCTGAACAGAAGGTCTTTGTAGTGGAACAACTCACGCAAGTTGAGCCGAAACCAGGAACGGCTGGCTGATATTTCCCATTGCCAAGCGGCGTTTTTTTCCATGCGTATGAAGAAACCTTTCGATGGAAAAATACTCCCTTTTTCGGGTAATACAAAAAGCCCGTTACTATCCGCAGATCGAATTGATCCGGAATTTTTTAGTTTTCAAGCGAGGAGCTTTCCAGAGATTGAATTTTTGCCAGCAGCGTTTCTGATTCGAAGGGTTTGGGTAGAAAAAAATCAGCCCCCGAGTCGTATGCCTTTCGTTCCACGTCAGGCAGCCCTGACATGATATATACGGGCACATCTCTCAGATAACTGCTTTTGATCTCCCGGCAAACATCCAGCCCGTTCCCATGATCCAGTTTGATGTCAAGCAAAATCAGGTCGGGTTGAAGGAGCCCGACTGTTTTCATAATTTCATCTGCGTCGGACAGGGGACAGATCTTACAATGATATGCCTGTAACAAAAAGCGCAAGCCATGTAATAAATCCAGGTCATCCTCTACAATCATAATTTTTAACATGATCACGAATTCAAGTTTATCACTACCTATATGATGCCAAAGTCGCTATAATCCATATCCTTTTACATGTTGCCTGAGTAAATCCTTTACCTCTCCAGGCAACCATTCCATTCCCATATTGGGAAGATCAGTCGCCTATCATTTCGTCGAGCAACTCGTCCGTCAGATCGTCTTTGTCTGTGGAAAAAGGATTTTCCGTCTGTTCAAATGCATTGGAAGATCCGAGATGCAGATCGTCGGAGGTCTTTTTAAGGGTACTATTTTCCCCTTCTTCCGCCGGAAGATTTACTTTCTTTTTTGCCTTAGTCATTTGTTCATCTGAATTACACCCACATCGGTGGGTTGTCCGTCTACCACAACCACATTTTCCTTGAAACTGTCTTTGAATGGTGGCTTGCCTTGAACCAGGAGCGTATAGTTACCAGGTTTTACATTATTGATCATAAAATTATCCTGGACTACCGGTGCGTTAAGTGTATCAGTTGCCGAAATTACCCAGGCCCTGGTAGCAGATTCTCCCGGGCTTACTGAACCTTTTACCGGGCTGTTCCACAGTATCCGGAAGGCGGTTCCCGCAATCATCAGGACGACTACAAAAAAAAAGGCAATTTGGCTGGTATGTTTTCTGATCATATTTTTTCGTGTGCAATTCTTATTCCTCAGGTAATGCAAAACCTGTTCCCCAATGGTACCGGTCATGAAGCCTGATTTGTCCATAGCTGTAATCGGCGCCGGTATGGCCGGGCTTACGGCAGGCCTGGAACTCAGCCGGGCAGGCTATCCGGTTACTATTTTCGAAGCACGTGAAAGGTCGGGTGGAAGAATACACAGCATACATTACGGGGAGCATGTGCTCGAAACCGGCCCTGAATTTATTCACGGTCATCTCAGGGAAACCTTACGTCTGCTAAAAAAATATAATATCACTTATGTGCCGGTTCGTGGAAAAATGTATCATGCCAAAAACGGAAAACTGGATACCCAGGAAGAAATGATTGAGGGATGGGACATTATGTTGAAAAAAATGAACAGTCTAAAAGACGACATGAGTTTCAGGGTATTCCTGGACCTACATTTTCCGGAATCTTCTTTTACCGCGCTCCGTCAGTCTGCCCGCCGGTTTGCGGAGGGATTTGATCTGGCCAATACGGAGGAAGCCAGTACCCGGGCATTGGCCATGGAATGGAATCATGGGGAATCGGAACAATACCTGATTCCCGTTGGATACAGTTCGTTAACCGATGCCATGGAAGATGAATTCAGGTCCCTGGGTGGAAAAGTTTTTTTCAACTGTCCTGTACGTGAAATAAACGGGCAGCCGGATTCCATCAGAATATGGACAGATACTTCAGAATATACAGCCCGTTATGGAATCATTACCGTGTCCCTTTCTTCTTTCCATTCTAAACGGAGGGAACAACCTTCACTAATAGTCACGCCGGAAGATCCGGAGATGAAGATGGCCATGGAAAAGATCGGATTTGGCACGGTGGTAAAAGTATTATTGGTGTGTACACACAGTTTCTGGGAAGAGAAAGCACCGGATGCCCTGTTTTTTTTCTCCGACTTTTTTTTCCCCACCTGGTGGACAGGGAACCATACCGGCCTGTCGCAATTGACCGGCTGGCTGGGAGGGCCGGCAGCCGAAAAATTCTCCCTCCAGCCGGACTCGTTTTTCAGAGACAAGGCCCTGGAAAGCCTCTCAGAAATTTTTTCTCTGCCCACTAGCATGCTCCAACGCTTTATAAAAGACATCCGGGTATTTAACTGGAGCGGCGTTCCCTGGACATATGGTGGATACAGTTATGCCCGTCCGGGTTACCGGGAAGCCAAGTCTTTTTTACGCAAACCTTTGTTGGACAAGATCTTCTTAGCCGGAGAAGCAACCTACGACGGACCCCATCCGGGTACTGTGGAAGCCGCCCTGATCAGCGGTCAGCTCGTTGCGGAGAAGCTCCTGATCAAATTAAAGGAAAATTGAATGTGCTAAACAAATTTAAATTTGTGGATAAGATTTCACGTGATTATCTTTTGCTGTCTAGTAAATTCACGGTCTAAGTAAGTAACGTATGCATTCTGTAGAAGCTTCTCCCGTCTCCGAAAAAGGATTTGTCAGCACCGTTCATGTATTAAAGGGAGGTGAGCTGATCTATTCCCTGCAGGATTTTCTGAAAATAGAAAGCCGTTTCAGCTGGGTAGATAAAAAATACCTTGTTTCAAAAATTCTGGAGCTGCAAAAGAAGACGGATGATCGCAGGCGGTCTTTTCTCGTTATTTATGAAGATGGAAACCAGATCCGTGAATATGTAAACATGGACCATCATTTCAAACCTCTTCCTTACTGTTAGACAGGTATAGTTTTTTAAGCTTTACCCAAAAAACACCCATATGAAGAAAATTATTCAGGTTGTTTGTGCGGTAGCATGTCTGACACTCGGCTCCTGCGGCGATAAAACAGATACCAACTCATCGAAAGGTACAGATACGACAGCGATAGACTCATCAGCGAATAACAGTATCCTTCCGCCGCCGTCCACTAATTCAAGCGCCGGCAATTCATCCCTGGCCGACACGGCCTACAAAGCGGATACTGTAAAAAGTAAAAAAGACTCCTCGGGAAAGAAATAGCACTTCACATAGGCTTTATTCCTGCGAGCTACAGTTCACCGTAAGATTCAACCCAGCCTCCGCATCAGTTCCTGGCAGGCCCTGCTGTTATGGTATGGGCATTTCCAAAAGCCGGCCTTGTCTTCCCTGCGCATCGGACGATTATGTTCGTCAACACCCCAGTACCATTCTCCGTGCTGAGGGTCAACGAGGGATCCGGAAATGAAGTTCCATGTTTTCAGGACTGCTTTCTGGTAGCGCTTCTCTCCGGTAATTTGCCATGCATTCGCAAATCCGATCACTGCTTCTGCCTGCGGCCACCAGTGTTTTTCCCTAATGATCCTTTCAGATTTCAGGTCGAATTCATACCATAGCGCGCCGTCCCGGTCAAGTCCCTCCATGGAAGCCTCAGTAATCAGGACGGCATTTTCCTTTGCGCGTGAGATGGCCCTGCGGTCACCCGTGGACTCGGCGCATCGCTGCAGAAGCCAGGCTGCTTCGATGTCATGACCATAAGAAATCAGGGAATCATTTTTCTTCCAGTCTGCGTCAAAAAAGAGCCCCAGATGGCCGCTGTGACGATCTATAATGAAGCGGTCGAACTGATCGAGCAGATCAACGATATCTTCTTTTAATGCCGGTGCGGGCCAGACCTCATATAAATTGGCAAAAGCTTCCACCAGATGAAGGTGGGTATTCATGGTCTTGACGGCATTCTCATCCTTTGCACTCAGCCGCTGGTCTGGCAGAAATCCCCAGTCATTCGAAAATGCATCCCGGTATCCGCCCTTCGTATAGTCGTGACTGTGAGTTTCCAAAAGCCGGTAAATATCCAGCGCAAGTCTGAGCGCCTCCCCGTCACCGCAGGCCCGGAAATATTCCGACAACCCGTAGATGGCAAAAGCCTGTGCGTACACCTGTTTACGGCTGTCGAGCGGGTTACCGCGGTGATCGACGGACCAGAACAATCCGCCATGAACTTTGTCGGTGAAGTGAATGCGGATCCATTGAAAAGCGCGGCCTGCAAGCCGGAGATAGGCAGGTTCCGCGAAAGTGCTGAAGGCGGCCGAGAATGCCCAGAGAATCCTGGAGTACAGGACGGATCCTTTTGGAGCCTGCCAGTCGGGCTTTTCATGCCCGTCGATGCGGCCGATAAAACCGCCATACTGTGTATCGACACAACGCGTTTCCCAATAACGCAGGATGGACGACCATTCCGCCTCTGCAGCTTTTGGAAGATTTTTCCAGGCAGCGTCTGCCCCTGAACCGTATTCCGGATCTGTCATACCGGCTGTTTCTGTTTTCTCCGGAATCCTGATTTTTTCCTGTTGTGGTCGATGAGGCGGTTGATTCGCGCAACGGACTGCACGGAAGAAAGACCATCAGCCGGTGTGTTTATGGCATAGTCGAGCAGCTTCTCAATGGAGCTAACGGCAACGTGCATACGCGTATCGGACGATGCATAGTAAATAAAAACAGTTCCGTCAGGATCGGCGATCCAGCCGTTGGAAAAGGCAACATTCGACACGTCGCCGGTTCTTTCCTCACCTTCCGGCGCCAGGAAATAGCCCGCGGGTTTATAAATAATGCGGGAAGGATCCTTCAGGTCAGTGACAAAAAGATAGAGTACATACCGCAGACCGGCCGCCGTATTCCGGACCCCATGGGCAAGGTGCAGCCATCCTTTTTTTGTTTTGATCGGCGTGGGTCCCTGACCATTTTTCAGTTCGTAAACGGTGTGATATATTTTAGGATCGATGATGACTTCCCTGTCGATTACCGCGTGAAGAATATCGCCGGCCAGCCCGAATCCGATGCCACCTCCTTTACCGGCATCGATGAACCCATCCTGCGGCCTGGTGTAAAATGCATACTTTCCTCCGATGAATTCCGGATGCAATACCACATTGCGCTGCTGGGGGGACGGTGTTTTCAGGTTTTGCAGCCTCTCCCAACTTACAAGGTCGCGCGTACGCGATATGCCGCACTGCGCGACAGCTGCGGACTGATCTCCCGCAGGTGCCGCAGGATCGCGCATCTCTGTGCAAAACAAACCATAGATCCAGCCGTCCTCATGCTGCGTAAGCCGCATGTCATAAAAATTGGTTTCACCTTCATGAAGCGGGGGCATATCAAGGGGCCGGTCCCAGAATGTAAACTGGTCCACGCCAGTTCTGCTTTCCGCTATTGCAAAAAAGGACTTTCTGTCCACGCCTTCCACGCGTGCGACCAGCAGGTATTTGCCTTTCCATTTAAGGGCTCCTGCATTCATTACGGCATTTACGCCGATGCGTTCGAGAAGGAAGGGGTTGCTTGTTTCATTCAGGTCGAATCTCCAGTTCAGCGGCACGTGTGCCGCAGTAAGCACGGGATATTTATAACGGTCATATACACCCGAACTGCTATATGGGATTCTTTTATTTTTTCTTTTTATCAGCCGGCTGAACCTGCCCTGAAGTTCTTCCATCCTTTCCCTGAATATTTTCTTCATGATGATCTGCATTTTAATTTTCAAGCCTTGCCCACCAGGTCTTTTTCAGAATAAGGATAACGGCCGTAAGGATCAGGAGGGTGACGGTCAGCGGCACCTTCATGCCGAGCACGAGGTACATGGGCAGTATGGTGAGACAGCACTGGGCCAGGATGCCGATCACCACGTTGAACATGTCCAGCCCGAAACCACGGTTTGGGGCAAAAGTGGGATCCTCTTCCCGGACGGCCCGCAGGACGGGTTTCCAGAATCCCCAGGGCTTCACAGTCGAATAAAATTTCTTTAGTGTCGTCATATCCGCCGCCGGCGCGGTAAACGTGCCCGCAAGGCAGCCGGCAATTGAAATCACAAAAAGCAGGGGCCATTTGTAAAGCGGCAGGTCGTTGGGAAAAAGATAGGGGAATACCAGCGCCGCCGTGATGCCCGCTGCCATACCCCAGAAAAAGCCGTTGCTGTTAAAGCGCCACCAGTACCATTTGAACATATTGGAGGCAATATAGCCGCCGTAAAGAGCTCCCACGATCCATTGAAGCACACTATTGACATTCCTTACGAAGAATCCCAAAAGGATACTCAGAACGACAACAACGACACCGGTAATATAATTTCCGGCGATGATCTGCCGGTTGTCTGCCCGCGGATTCAGGTATTTCAGATAAATATCATTCACCACATAAGCCTGCGCCGCATTCAGGGTGCCGGAGAAAGTGCTCATGAACGCACCCAGCAGTCCGGTGAAAATCAGACCGAGCACACCGGCTGGTATGAACTGAATGATCGCCGAAGGAAGAATTTTTTCAAAATCTGTTCCGGAGGCAGACGACAGGTCGAGCAGGTTGTAGTTAAGAAGGGCAAGCACGGTCAGCCCGATGATCAGCGAGTAGCGGACGGGCAGCAGGACAATGGATACGAAGCCCGTCATCTTGGAAGCTTCCTTTGGGGAACGGGTGGACAAAATCTTTTGCATGTCATAGTTAGGGGCAGGACCGGCAAGGCTGGCAAAAATGCCTTTGAAAAGCATCATCATGAAAAAAAATCCGAAGGGGCTAAATCCGTCCTCTGCGATTTTTTTGTTGGCATCTCTCAGGATCCCGGACCAGTCGATCCCCAGTTCGCGATGGAAAAAAGGAGTCTTCCATCCTTCGGGTACAGGGAGGGCATGACCCCGGAGCTGCAATACCGCGATGATGGCCACCGCAATACATCCAAGCGTGAGGATAATGTATTTTATCAGGTCGCCCAGGACAATGCTGTGCATTCCGCCAATGACGGAGTAGAAAGTGGCGAAGAGGGTAAACACAATGCCATATACATGGGGAACGTATTCCGGCGATACGTGAAAGGGAACAAGATGCTGTACGGAACTCCAGGGGATAAAAATCTCCATAAACTTTCCCAGGCCGACAAAACCATAGGCCATAAATCCGAAGCATCCCAGAAGTGCAAACACGACCACACTGATATGCGATGCCTGTGCTTTTCTGCCGGAACCGAACCGGGTGGCCAGCCATTCCGCTCCCGTGGTGGCATTTGAACGGCGCAGCCATTTTGAGAGATACATCATTAGGAAAACCTGGTTGAAAACAGGCCAGAGCCAGGGAACCCAGATACTCTTCATTCCATAGATAAAACAAAGGGTAACCATCCACATCGTACCGCTGATGTCGAACATATCGGATGCATCGCTGAGCCCAAGTAAATACCAGGGAAGTTTTTTTCCGCCCATCAGGTAGCTCTCTTTATTCAGCCGCGCTTTTTTTCGAAGCGTCCATCCGATAACGAGCATAGAACCCAGGTACGAAAGCGTAATACTGATATCTATCCAGGAAAGTTTCATCAACACCGGATTACTTAAAGGTCAGAATAGGGTGTCCTTTTCAACAACCAGCTGTCGATATGGGAAACGGAGACATTATTTTCCCAATGAGGATCGGCGGTCAGCGCTTTCCATTCAGGACTGGATCCGAAGGCTTTCCAGTGTTCTTCCCTTGACGCCACACTGGGGAAGGCAATCATATACACCAGGTTGGGCATCCTGCTCCCGCTCAGCACATCGGCATAAAACAGCGCCTGAAAATCGAGTCTCTTAAACAGTTTGATTTCTCCGCCTGTGTTAAACATGCTGACCTTCAGGCGGTGTAATTTTTCGGTAGGACTTTCATAGCTCCTGAGTTCGTATACGGCGTCCGGATTGGAGCGAAGTGGAGTAGGGATCAGTTTCGGCTGGTCAGGAAAGGCTTCCATTAAAGATGATTCCATCCGCTGGTAAGGACAGTGGCTGGTATCCGCATCTGTAAATGGGAGGCCTGCGCTGATGAAAACGGAATCTTTCTCTATGCTGTTTTTCGTTTTGAGCCAGGCGTCCGGTGATGGATAGGGCGCGATCATCACGATCTTTTTCATGGTCATGGTGTCGTTGCCCAGCGGTTTGAAGACGCCCACCTGGTTAATTCCCTGTCGGTGCAGGGCCGGAACCAGCGCCCGCGACAGAAACTGATCCATATATCCCACTTGTTCCGCGGATCTCAGTTCATAGACCCTGATCTCATAAAATTCCTTTTGTGCAGTCAGCCGGCCGGAAGATAACAGCACCAGGGCCAGGATTGGGAAGATTGATTTTGTCATTGGTAAATGTTTTTGGATGAGATGCCGGCTTCAAGTGAAATTTTTCCACTTTGCATCATCTTGTTGAAGTCGGCGGAGGATGAAGAATTTTTATAGGGAACATAATATTCGGCCTGCCCGCCAGGCTTGCCGCCGGCATTTCGCCAGGCCAGTGCATATACAATGCGGTGGGATTCGACAACCGGTAAAAAAACTGTTGTCCACCAGGAAGGATCGGGAATGGTATTGTAGCCAAATTCCGTCAGGGCAGGTATTTTCCGGCGGCTTACAGCGATGCTGTCCAGCATATTGAGATCTCTGTTGAAAAAATTCATAAACACTGCATTCTCCTTCAGGGCATTTCCCTGGTAGATATCAAACCCCATAATGTCTATGACATCGTCTCCCGGATACCTTTCCATATATTCGGCCGGGTCATTGAACTTGTCGGTGTTATACGCGTACAACAGGTTATGCAGGTTTTTATTTTTTTGCAGATAGCGGGCGGTATATCTCCACAACTGTTTCATTTCATCCGGTGTGCACTGGTCCTTACCCCACCAGAACCAGGCTCCATTGAGCTCGTGAAAAAGGCGCAGAACGACCGGAATATCTTCCCCCCGTTTTCCTTTCAGTGAAGAAAGGAAAGCAGCCACCCGGTCGAGCCAGGTTATGTACAACTCATTTTTTGAGCCGCCGGGGAGTACCGCCGCCGCCGCGCCCGGCTTGTTATCCCATGCAGTTCCGCCGGTGAGCGGATTATTGAGATGCCAGCTCAGGGTGATAACGCCGCCACGGGCGTAAGCTTCCTCAATAAACTGTTTTGTTTTTTCAAAAGGCACTGAGTCGAGATTGTGCGGCCATCCAAGTTCAATACGGCCAAGATCGAAGCCGTACAGTGCGGGATACTGACCGGTGACGTCTTTTACGTCGCTTCTTCCGGGAATATATTTCCAGCCGACACCATAACAGGGGTCATCCTGGTGACCGAAAAAAATCGTTTTGCCGGTGAGGCTGTACAAATTTTTAAAGAGTGCTTTGGTTTCTTTAGTCGCCATGGGATCGGCGCATTCCTGTGCATGGAGGGATAGCCGGACAAAAGACAGCAGGAGTATAAAGGCAAGGAGTCCGGGTTTCATATCGCAGCGTTTACCAAAGCTATTTTTCATAACCCCCTTAATTAAATACTTTATTAGCTTTTAGTGATACTATTTTACATCATTCTTTGCAACAACTGTCCGTCGTATGGAGGGCATATCTGTTTCTGACTATAAGAAAAAGCAGTATATTGGAATGATATTTTAATAATACTTTTTTTACATTTAGTAACGACACAGGCCATTGGGCAAACGGCCTCCTTCGGACAGACATCAATGAAAAAGAACATTCTCAGAGAAATCACACCACTTACACAGAACGATTGCTTTACCCTTTTTTCACGTGTCAAGGCAGGATTTGATTTTCCCCTGCACTATCATGAAGAGTTTGAACTGAATTTCATCAGGGGCGCCAGGGGAGCTAAAAGAGTCGTGGGAGATCATATGGAAGAGATCGATGACCTGGAACTCGTTCTCATTGGCCCCAATCTTCAGCATGCCTGGTTCAACCATCATTGCAGGTCAAAGGAGATCCATGAAATTACGATCCAGTTTCACAAAGATCTTTTTGATGAAAAGTTGTTACGCCGCAGCCAGCTCAGTTTCATAAAAAATATGTTCGACAAATCGGCGCGGGGAATCCTTTTTCCAAAAGAGACGATACAGTCGCTTTCCCCGAGGATTACCGAATTGAACCAGAAACATGGCTTTGATTCCGTTCTCGAACTGATTTCCATCCTGCACGATCTTTCAATATCCAGAAACCTGAGGATCCTTTCGGATTCAGCATTTACAAATGAACAGTTTACCTATAACAGCCGGCGGATTGAAAAGACGCTCGACTACATGAACAAGAACTTCGATAAGACCATATCACTTTCCGAGGTTTCCAAACTGGCGAACATGTCGGATGTTTCCTTCAGTCGTTTTTTCCGCCAGCGCACGGGGAATACTTTTATAGACAGCCTCACTGAAATCCGACTTGGCCATGCCAGCCGCATATTGATCGAATCCACCCATTCGATTGCAGAAGTGGCTTATCATTGCGGGTTTAATAATATTTCCAACTTCAACCGAATCTTCAAAAAGAAAAAAGGATGCACACCGAGGGAGTTTCGCGAGAGTTTTTCAGGCCGTAGAATTTTTATTTGATCGGATCTGCCCATCTTTGTCCTTCAATCAAAAGGTTATGTCATATTTATCTTCAGCGGATCGTTACAACAGTATGCTGTATCGCAGAACGGGCAGGAGCGGGCTGAAACTGCCGGCTGTCTCTCTTGGGCTCTGGCATAATTTCGGAGACATCGACAATCAGCAAAACGCAAGGGATATCCTGCGGCTGGCATTTGACAAAGGGATAACGCATTTTGATCTGGCCAACAATTATGGTCCGCCCCACGGTTCCGCAGAAGAAAATTTCGGCAGAATCTTCAAACAGGATTTCAAACCTTACCGCGACGAACTGATTATTTCCAGCAAAGCCGGCTGGGGCATGTGGCCCGGCCCTTACGGTGACTATGGTTCCAGGAAATACCTGATAGCGAGCCTTGACCAAAGCCTGAAAAGAATGGGGCTTGAATATGTTGACATTTTTTACCACCACCGTCCTGATCCCGAGACACCCATGGAAGAAAGCATGATGGCACTGGATCATGTAGTGAGGCAGGGGAAGGCACTTTATGTTGGTATCTCGAGCTATAGTGCGGAGCAGACAGCAAAGGCCGCAGGCATCCTGAACAAGCTCGGGACGCCCTGCCTGATTCATCAGCCAAAATATTCCATGTTCGACAGGTGGATCGAGGACGGGCTATTGGATACGCTTACAAAAGAAGGTGTTGGATGCATTTGTTTCAGTCCGCTGGCCCAGGGTCTTTTATCTGACAAATACCTGAAAGGAGTCCCCGCTGATTCCCGGGCCGCGAGTCATCGCGGAAACGGCGCCATTGAGGAAGACGCCATCACGCCGGAAAAAATTGCGAAAGCAGTTAAGTTGAATGAAATCGCCCAACGCCGCGGACAGACCCTGGCCCAGCTCGCGCTGGCCTGGGTACTACGCCATGAAATTGTTACTTCGGTGCTTATCGGTGTGAGCAAGACGAGCCAGCTGCTCGACTCTATCCATTGTCTCGATAATCTGGAAATAAGTTCCACTGATCTATCTGCCATCGATCAGATCCTGAGAGGTAAATGATAAGTAAAGATGTTCATAACCTGAATTGGAAAAGGGCAGGTCAGATTCGAACAGAGTAATTTCAGCACATCGATTGTTACCAGGCTTCACCAAGGTTTATGAAAAAGCCATGGGATCCCTGTCTTCCCCAGCCGTAGTCGATGGCGATATTCGTGCGGGAAAATTTATTCAGTTTGATGCGCAGTCCGATTCCGCCGGCGGGAGCAAACTCGGGGAAAACCCAGGTATTTATATTAGAGAAATTTTCAAAATTACAAAATGCCACGGCGCCGAAAAGTCCGTTACGCGTGAGTTGTACGCGGTATTCCATTTCCAGGTCGATCATATTGTTGCTCTTAAACCTTCCCTGGATATAGCCGCGGCCCGTGTTGAAATTTCTGTCCCAGGCAGTACTCGGCAGCATCATATAGGGAGGCGTACCGGAAAGAGTAAGCCAGTTGTAACTCCAGAAAGCCAGTATATTGGGAGAGCTTGCGGGGAAGCGTACATATTTCCTGATGTCGACCAGCAGGGAAGTCCAGCTCGCATCCGATCCGAGGGCTTTAAACCGAGGGGAAAGGAGAACATTGGCATACATTCCCTTATAGGCATTGATGGGATTATCTCTCGTATCATAGATAAAAGAAGCAGCCACGCCGGAAGAAAAGGACCTTCCTGAATCACCGTACAACTGAAAGTCGGTGGGGTGTCCGGGAATTTCATTCACCTGCCGCAGGTCCCAGTAATAGTCCATTAAATATCCTCCGCCTACAAAGATGTGAGGATGGACTTCAAAAGCCACATACTGATGCAACTTCAGGTATTTGTAGTCGAGCAGGGTAGCATCTTCAGGACTGCTTGACATACCCAGTCCGTATGTATAGGATGGATATTTGAGAAAGCGGAAGTCGGAAATGAGGATCGTCTTGTTATTGTTCAGGTAGATATAAGCCTGAAACGGGGCGATGATCTGGTTATTTTGGGAATAAGAGATGCTCCCGTTGATGCTCGTTGGCAAACGGTTGGAGTCCTTTGGGTTCCGCGAATAAAAAAGGGCATTGGCGCTGACCACGACGGCGAACCCCGTCTGCAGGGTGTATCCTATTGCAGGGAAAACACTCACCTGCACCCGGTTCTTTTTTCTTTCCTGTTCCTTCTCCTTTGTATTCTTTTTAAAAATCTTGTTGATGACGTCCGTAAGATCTGTCAGGCTGTCGACGGGGACGTCTTTCCATGGCACACGCTGTGCGGTGGAATGAAAAGGAAGCGCCAGAATGAGGGAGAAAAAAAAGAGTCTAAACCACCGCATGCATTTCATATGATCCGGATGACAGGGTCTGTCGTACCGGCACGTTCGTTGAATTAAAAAATAAGTACAATATCACGAATTCACCGGAAAGATACCGGATTCAGTCAAGAGCACATCAGCAGGTTAAAAAACTTATGCCTTCATGGCCTGCCCGGATAATGTGAATAAAGAAAATCCAGGGCCTCTTTGCCGGGCAGTCTTGCGGGTATGGACGATTCCTCAAAAATCATGCATTGGGGATCCTGGTCGGTAAAGGGTTTCCAAACCGGAAGATCCATCCCGTTAGGATCTCCTGTTTTTACAAACCGGATCCAGTATGCCGAGATTTCTTTTTCAAGCCGTCGGTCTGACGGTTCCCATTTGCGGGCGATGCTGTCCAGGTTGTGCAATGCATAACCGATCTCGGCGGTATGATAAGCGCCAAATCTTTTTTTCTGTCCCTCTGCAGGTGGCTTCCTGTTAAACTGGTAAAGAAATGTTTTCGGGCGGCCGCTTTTGTTTTGTGTAACGGCCCACCGGTACATGGAAAGCCCGATGGTCTTGTCCACTGCCAGGCGGATCTGTGAATTCAATGATTCAGAGTCAGTATTTGCAGGAAAAAGAGATCTGAATTGTAAGGAGTCAGCTCCGAAATCCGAGGCCTGGCGGAGAAAGGCCGCCCGGCTGCTGACACCCAGAAGAAGTCCTTCATCTCCGTTCCATCCGAGCAATACGGGAACGTGGACCTGCTTTCCCTGTTGGTATGCTTCGGCTACTGACAAAGGCATCGTATAGCCATCCACGATGGGAGAGAAGAAGCCTGCCGCACGTTGCTGGATCGAATCCGCCGGAAGGGAGCGCAATTGACGGAGATCCGCTGTTCCACATTTTGCCGCGAATTGCAGGCCGGCTTTTTCCGCCTGTTTAAGGGAAGGCATACTAAGCACCGGATTTTCGAGAACAAGGGAACCGCTCTCACCGATTGCTGCCTGGAAAAGTCCCTTCGCAAGAGGGGAAACCAGGAGACAATTCACGGATGCAGATCCTGCAGACTGTCCGGCGATTGTAATCCGGTCAGGATCTCCGCCAAATGCCGCGATGTTCTTTTTCACCCACTCGATGGCGGCGATCTGATCCATGAGTGCATAGTTGCCGGACGTATGATGCGGAGATTCTTCGGTTAGTGATGGCAGTGAGAGGAATCCGAAAACCCCCAAACGGTAGTTGAAGGAGACAAATACGATACCCCGGGCGGCCATGGCTTCACCGGAGTAGCCCGGTGCCGCTGCTCCACCAGAGAAAAATCCGCCACCATAAATCCACACCAGGACGGGCCTCTTCTCTCCCGGGTTTTTTGCACCGGTCCAGACATTCAGGTATAGACAGTCTTCACTGAGTGGTTTAACCGGAACAACAAACTCGGGACCGATCATGAAAAAAGAAGACGGCTTTGCCTGCATGGGGCTTGGTCCGAATGACGTGCAATCCAGTACACCCTCCCAGGGGATAACAGGCTGCGGCGGTTTCCACCGCAACGGACCGAGGGGAGGGGCCGCAAAGGGAATTTTTTTATAACAGGATACGCCGGTTTTATCCAGGTGGATCCCGCGGATCTTTCCGCCCTGCACCAAGAGTACGGGCGAGGGACCGGACTGAAATGCGGAAGCAGGTTCTGAAACAAGAAAGAGCAGGAAAAAACCCAGGGCCTGATGAACATTATGTTTCATAATAATAGAGATAACGGTAAACAACCTGCGAAGGATGGGAAAAGGAAGCTTTATGCAAATGTCGAAAAATTCACTATCTTTGCTGTTCTGTATGTTATGACTTATCCTGCGATGTCTTCAGCTCTCCGGCTGCAGGGTTTCCCCAGATCAGTATAACGTAAGGCGGGTAAGTACCCTCTCACCAGTGGTAGCCTTACCGATTTATCATTTAATATTTCACAAATTGTCATTTTCACAACTGGGCCTTATTGAGCCCCTGCAAAAAGCTGTGGCCCATGAAGGCTACACCCAACCAACCCCTATTCAGGAACAAGCCATTCCCCATGTCCTCGCTGGGCGTGATATTTTAGGCTGTGCCCAGACAGGCACCGGCAAGACAGCGTCTTTCGTGTTGCCGCTCCTTCAAAGAATGCACGAACAAAAGCGCGCGGATTCCGTCAAAGGACACCCCTTGAAAACGCTGATCCTTACACCAACCAGGGAGCTGGCTACCCAGATCCACGAGTCAATCGAAAACTACGGCAGGTTTCTAAACCTTCGTTCAGTCGTTATCTTCGGCGGGGTTTCACAACACCGGCAGGTTTCCGAACTGAGAAAAGGAGCGGATTTCATCGTGGCTACACCAGGCCGCCTGATGGACCTGATGAATCAACACCTCATCGTATTGAACGCTATCGAATACTTCGTGCTCGATGAAGCGGACCGTATGCTGGACATGGGCTTTGTACAGGAAGTAAAAAGAATCATTGCCCGTTTGCCCCGGCAAAGGCAGACGCTTTTCTTTTCGGCCACCATGCCGCCTGCTATCCAGTCGCTCGTGCAGATTTTGCTTACGAATCCTGTAGAGATAAAAGTTACACCTGAACAGTCCACGGCAGAAAAAGTGGATCAGAAACTTTATTATGTAAACAAATCTGAAAAGAGATCGCTGCTGCATCATCTGATCAAAAATTCCACGAAGGAAAGCGTACTGGTATTTACCCGTACAAAGCACGGAGCAGACCGCGTAGCGAGAGATTTGAACAAAGCCGGTTTTCACGCCACTGCCATTCACGGCGACAAGACCCAGCCGGCCAGGGAAAAATCATTACAGGGATTCAAGAACGGACGTATACAGATCCTGGTAGCCACAGATATAGCAGCGCGCGGAATTGATATCGATGACCTGGCGCTGGTGATCAACTATGAGTTACCGAATATTCCGGAAACCTATGTTCACCGGATCGGAAGGACGGGACGCGCAGGTGCTTCGGGAAAGGCCATTTCATTTTGTGATTTCGAAGAAAAAATCTATCTCAAGGATATCCAGAAATTCATCGGACAGACCGTGCCGGTGGAAAACAATCATCCTTTCCATGTAGCTTTGATGGAACCGCTGGCCGCCGCGACAACGGCGCCTGTAGCATCCATCGGCAGAGCCATGGGCGGAAGGCGTTACGGACGACGGTTTTCCCAGCGATAATTCTTCTTCTCATGGAAGATCAGAAAATCAGGGCGATCATTACCGGAGCCACCGGCATGGTGGGCGAGGGTGTATTGACCGAGTGCCTGTCGTCGGACAGGATAGAAAAAATACTCTTGGTATCAAGGAAGTCCTATGGGCACGGGAGTGCCCGACTTTCGGAAATTCTTCTTCCTGATTTTTTTGATCTGTCACCCCTTGCTGGAAAATTAGGCGACTACCAGGCCTGTTTTTTTTGCCTTGGTGTTTCTTCCGTAGGAATGAAGAAAGAACAGTATGAAAAGCTAACCTATGATCTGACGATCGGGTTTGCCCGGGCACTGGTTGCGCAGAATCCGCAGATGGTTTTCTGTTATGTTTCCGGCGCCCATACGGATTCAACCGAAAAAGGAAATGTCCATTGGGCGCGGGTAAAGGGAAAGACAGAAAACGAACTGCTGCGCCTGGGATTCAGAAATGTATATCTTTTCCGTCCGGGGATAATGAAACCCACCCCGGGCTCTAAAAATACCCTTGGATTTTACAAATGGATGGGATGGCTGATTCCGGTGATTGAAAAATTTTCTCCGGATTCCGTGTGCAGCCTTGCCCAGCTCGGTCAGGCGATGATCCGGGTGGCAGCGCATGGATTTGAGAAAAACATTCTCGAAGTCCGTGATATTAAAAAAGCCGCAGGGCGCTGACCGTTTGACTGATAACAGAAAGATTATTTTTTTGATTTTGAAGAACCGGCAGGCAGATCAGTTTTCAGTCTTCCGGCTGATTTTAGCTGCGTCTGCAAAATCCACTCGATCTGGCCATTCACACTGCGGAATTCATCAGCCGCCCATTTCTCCAGGACTCGGTAAACCTGTTCGTCGATCCTTAATACAAAAGTTTTCTTTTCCGCCATGAGTCCGGTATTATTGGTACAGCGTTCCGGTATTTAATACAGGCGTTGCCGATCTCTCACCGCAAAGTACCACCATGAGGTTACTAACCATGGCCGCTTTCTTTTCTTCATCCAGCTGAACAATTCCTTTTCCTGACAGCTGCTGCAGGGCCAGTTCCACCATGCTTACGGCACCTTCGACGATCTTAAACCTGGCCGCAACGATGGCCGTGGCCTGCTGACGCTGCAACATGGCGCCGGCAATTTCCGCTGCATAAGCAAGGTGACTGATCCTGGCTTCCTTGATAATAATGCCCGCCGGTGCCAGTCTTTCATTCAATTCTTTTTCCAGGAGTTCATTCACCTGTTCACCTCCGTCGCGAAGTGTGATTTCGGCGTGTTCATCTTCCATGTGATCATAGGGGCATGAAGTGGCCAGGTGTCGTACAGCGGCTTCGCTTTGCACTTTGACATACTGATAATAATCGGCGACTTCAAATGCGGCCCTGTAAGTGTCGCTCACCTGCCAGACAATTACCGCAGCAATTTCTATCGGGTTACCCATCTTGTCGTTTACCTTCAGCGGAGTGCCTTCGAGGTTTTGGGATCGCAGGGAAATCCTGTAGGATTTGTAGAGCGGGTTGACCCACAAAAGACCATTCGCTTTTACGGTGCCCACATATTTTCCAAAAAAAGTAAGCACCCGCGCCTGGTTGGGATTGACAATCATCAGTCCTTTCATGAAGAAAACAAAGGCCAGCATGCAGAGGATGCCCAGGATGGTAGATCCGGAGACCTGTTGCGATCCGTTGACAAAAAAATACGCAGCCAATATCAACAGGACAAGATTCAGCAGCAGGATGGCAAATCCGGAAACGGGTTTATTGATCTTTTCCATGGTCTATATTTAAAATGATATTAAAATGATATCAAAGATAAAACAAAGAAGTGAATGGACAAATATTTTCCGGGAGTGGAAAAACAGATAATACAGACGGCAGGTTAACTTTGTCTCCATGAACATTTCTCTAAAGGGAAAAACTGCTTTGGTATGCGGGGCTTCACAGGGCATCGGCCTGGCAGCTGCGCGGGAGCTGGCGCTCAATGGGGCTTCCTGTATCCTGCTGGCGCGTAACGAGGGGAGACTCCGGGAAGCCGTGGAAAGTCTTTCACGGCAGGATGGCAACAGCCATGAAGGGAAGGCTGTGGATTTTTTTGATACGGACCGGCTGCGGTTAACCGTCGCAGAGATGGCGAACGGACGAGCGGTGGATATACTCGTCAACAATTCAGGCGGCCCGAAAGCAGGACCGGTCCTGGATGCGGTTACGGAGGATTTCGAACGGGCATTTCGTCAACACGTAGTAAATAACCAGTTAATTGTGCAGGCGCTGGTGCCGGGGATGAAAAAAGCAGGGTATGGGCGGATCATAAACATTATCTCAACTTCGGTAAAAACACCGCTTCCGAATCTGGGGGTTTCCAATACGATCCGACTGGCCGTAGCGGCCTGGGCAAAATCCCTTGCCAACGAAATTGCCCAATACAATATCACCGTTAACAACGTTCTGCCCGGGCTCACAGAAACGCAAAGACTTTCTGACCTGGTCGCTCATATCGCCGGTGTATCGGGCAAAGGAGAGGAGACTGTCGGTAAAGAACTGAAGGATTCCATTCCGGCAAAACGATTCGGCCGCCCTGAGGAGATCGCAGCGCTGATTGCATTTCTGGCATCACCGGCCGCCGCCTATATTAATGGAACCAGTATTCCCGTAGACGGCGGAAGGACCACCGCGTTCTGAATTTAAAATTATCCTTCCAGCTTCATCTCATAAAGCCAGTAAGCAAGGCCGTAATGTTCATCCAGCAGGCGGATTTTTTTGAATCCGCATTTTTCATAAATATGCCGGGCGGCATACATGATCTCGGCAGAATGCAAACTGATTTTTTTTTCACCCTGCTGTTGGGCCATCCCGATACAATTCCGGGTCAGTTGTTGCGCAATACCGCGGCCCGTGACCGCAGGATCCACACCTACCATACGGATGATGCTGGTTTCAGCAGAGTATATACCGGTGGGTTTGCCACTGGGAACGAGAAATGCCATTCCCAACAGGCGGCTTTCTTCTGCGGCGACAAATCCAAAAGAAGTGCGAAGCATTTCCGGGAATGTTTTTTCAGACAGCAACACGGCTTTCATTTTTTCCCAGTTGAAATCAGAGAGGAAAGGCTTTAACTGCCCGTAGGATATAAGACCCAGTAATTGTAAATCTTTTTCGTCTTCCGGCAGCGCCCTGCGATAAATCATACTGGAGATTTCAGAATGCAGAGATCAGTATTCAAAGCGGGTAACCTCCGGATCATTCAGGGTTTCGGTAATGAATGCCTGATGATTTTTCAGTGAACCTCGCACGAACCATTCTCCCCAAATCTTATGACCATCTTTAATTTCCCGGCCTCTTTGAAACCGCAGATGATGACGTTCAAAATTCTTCTCGAAACGCTGCATGGTGTCCTGTTTAAAATCACAGCTGATCCGGTAATTGCGCAACTGGTTGACCCGGTCTATCCAGATCTCAAACTTGCTGAACAGGAATAAAACGGTCAGGATGATGATACAACCAAGCACAGAAATCCATTCGTAACCTCCGCCGATTCCCATTCCCAGAGCAGCCGTCACCCAGATCATCGCCGCCGTGGTAATTCCATTGACGCCGAAATCTCCTTTAAAAATAACGCCGGCGCCCACGAAACCGATACCCGTGGCAATATTGGAAGCGATGCGATCGGGGTTGTTGCCAGAGCCTATCAGCGTGGAAAAAACAGTGAACAGTGCAGACCCCAGGCAGATCAGGGTAAGCGTTTTAAATCCGGCGGATTTACTATGATACTCCCGTTCTGCACCGATGGCGCCGCCTACCAGGATAGCCAGTAACATTTTTTCGATGATATCAGGTGTAAATGGCATTTTTTTTTCGTCTCAGGATGGGTACTCATTATCCATCTCGGCGAGATCTTCATCGTGAAGATCGAAAAAAAACTTCGAATGGTCCTTGCGGTCCAGGTAAAGGATCAGGTCCTTTTTAATGATATGTTTCTGGAGCAAATCTGAATCAATGGGAAAAACAGGACTGGGGAAATTTTCTATTCTTGATCCGTTGTTGTAGTGGTATATGACCATGGATTTCCGGATTTCTGTTTTCGCCGGAAGGCCCCTAAGGGATTCATCCATTCCTGAACTGAAATCAGGTGGCTTTATTTCTTCAGGCGAATCTTCTGATCCGAATGAGCATTTTTCATATTCCACAACGATTTTTTCTCCCCTGTTGCGGAGCTCACGGACAGCTTTTTTCAGTTTTTCCTTTTTCGTTTTTTCGATATCCTGCCAGCCGTAAAAAATAAACATGATGCCCAGGGGGATCAGCAGAATACTGGTTATCGCAAAAAACCGCGGAAAGGGAATAAGATGCCCATGATAGTGGTTGAAGAACTGCTGGACAAGCAAACTGGTTCCGCAGAGCAAAAGTCCAAAAAGGGTCTTGCGCATTGGTAAAGGGGGTTTGGGCCTTATAAATATAAGCTAAATCAGAGGAACAACAGTCACCATACCACGCTTTTGGTCATCTGCTCCGTGACGGCCGTTGTTTTCCTGTTTAAAAGTTTATGAATCAGCTTATTGAACTAAATATCTTTTCACCTTATCTTCGCGCTCCACGGCCCGGATGGCGGAACTGGTAGACGCGTCAGACTCAAAATCTGGTATTGGCAACAATGTGCAGGTTCGATTCCTGTTCCGGGCACTTATTCAGGCAACGGCCAACAGCGGGAAACAGGCTTCGTTTCGAGTATAAATACGTGAAAATGTTGGTGAGTTATACTTTATAACTAATTGATAAGTAAAGCTTAAAAGTATTTATTAACATTCTTGACCGTATTTTTCCCTTAGTAAATATTTGTGACTATTTTACAGCGCCATTGGTAAACGAATCCGTCATAGTTTACAGGCCAGCTCCGATTGCTTTCTGATATAAATCCAGTCCGGTTTTTTTCCAGTTCCTGAGAAATTTCCAGCGATCTTTTAATTCGAACGCACTGAACCTTATGCCCTAACTATGCCTACTACCCTTAATCCTTCTTTCTCCGCAATAAAGAGAATCTGTTCTTTATTGGTATTCAGTCTCACTGTCTGTTTGTATTCTATTGCCCAAAACGCAATCGTCACGGAAAACCTTTTACCCGGAAACCCGATTTCAGAATGGGGTGTAAACAGTTCCAGTGATTTCAGGAATCCAAACCTTAACGGATATACGACGGACATCAGCGTAAATAAAGGAACTACGGTTCACTTCAAAATAGACGCACAGAATGGCGTATCCTTTACGGTGAAGATCTACAGGCTGGGTTATTATGGCGGAATGGGTGCAAGGCTTAAAGCTGATCTCGGAACTTTTACCGGTGTTAAACAACCTCAGGGAGTTTCTGATCCTTCCACAGGTCTGCTGGACTGCAGCAACTGGTCAGAGACAACGAGCTGGGCTGTTCCCTCCAATGCAGTATCCGGATTTTATATTGTGAAACTGCAGGATGCAGGCGGCAACATTAATAATATTGTTTTTATAGTACGGGATGATGCAAGTCATTCCGATATTCTCGTGCAGGCCCCTGACGCTACCTGGCAGGCCTATAATGGTTATGGAGGCAACTATCTATATGCGGGTACAACCAGCTTCCCACAGGGCCACGCCGTCAAGGTGAGTTACAACCGTCCCTTCTTTGTGTACAATGCAGCCTTTCTTACAGACGGACGCGGATCCGACTGGTATATGAACGATTCTTATCCGATGATCCGCTGGCTGGAAAGAAACGGATATGACGTTACCTATTTTACCAACACCGACCTGGCCCGGTCAGGAAGTCTGGTCCTCAATCACAAAATTTATGTTGCCCATGGTCATGATGAATACTGGTCCAAGGAAATGCGGGACAATATTGAAACTGCCCGAGCTGCCGGTGTGAACCTCGCCTTTTTTACGGGCAATGAAAACTACTGGAAGACAAGATGGGAGAACGATGCGAGTGGCAAGCCGAACCGTATCATGGTTTGTTATAAGGAAGGGACAATGGCGGATGGCAGTCTCGGCGAAGCAAGCTGCGGCAGTAAATGTGATCCGAATCCGACAGTATGGACGGGCCTTTGGAGAATGGGTGCGGCTTATGATGCACCGCTGCCGGAAAATGCATTAACAGGGCAGATCAGCTGGGATGAGCACGCACCTGCGCCGATCACCGTTCCCTTCGCATATAAAAATTTAAGGTTCTGGAGAAATACCAGTGTAGCCACTCTAACCAGCGGACAGACCGCTTCGCTGGCACCCGGATCGCTTGGCTATGAGTACGACTATGAACAATTTCAATCCACCTATCCGCGCGGAAGGATAACAATGTCCAGCACTTCGGTGAACCCGGGTAAGATTCACAAACTTTCGCTCTACCGGAATAATGGTACGGGCGGTGCGCTTGTTTTTGGTGCGGGTACGGTTCAGTGGATGTGGGGACTGGACAATCAGCATTTCGGAGGTACCGGCAACGCCGTAAGCCGGGATATGCAACAGGCCACGCTGAATCTGTTTGCTGATATGGGCGTACAACCCGGATCAAAGCAGTCCGATCTCGTTGCGGCAACAGCATCGACTGACTTCACAGCTCCCACTTCAGTAATCACTGCTCCGGCCAACGGAGCCAGCATTCCGGTTAACTCGGCCATCAATATTACCGGAACAGCATCGGATGCTGCTGGTGCCGTAGGAGGTGTTGAAGTATCGACCGACGGAGGAACCACCTGGCAGGTGGCAACAGGAACAGGCAGCTGGTCCTTTGCATGGACGGCACCGGCTCCCGGAAATTACACCATTAAAAGCCGGGCATATGATGATTCCGGAAATATGGAAGCAACGGGAAGTTCCGGATCCAATGTGGTTACGATCACGGTAGCTGTTGCGGGTTGTCCCTGTAATATTTTCACCACCCAGACGCCGTCTGCAGGAACCAGCAATGATGGACAGGCTCTGGAACTTGGCGTGAAATTCAGATCCAGCAGCAACGGGCAGATAACCGGTGTGCGGTTTTATAAGTCTGCCGGCAACACCGGCACCCATATCGGAGAGCTCTATTCATCCACCGGCACAAGACTCGCACAGGCCACTTTCACCAATGAAACCGCAAGTGGCTGGCAGACCGTTACCTTCAGCAGCCCTGTGAACATAACAGCAAACACAACTTATGTAGCCGCTTATTTCAGTGCTTCCGGAAACTATAACGGCACGGCTAATTTCTTCACGACGGCCCTTGTCAATAGTCCGCTTACTGCATTGGCAGATGGAACCGATGGCAACAATGGCATGTATAAATACACAGCCACGGCGGCTTTCCCTACGAGTTACGCGGGCAACAAACCAAATTATTGGGTAGACGTTGTATTTACCAACGGATCTACGGCTCCGGTCGCGAATGCCGGTTCCAATCAGACCATCACCCTGCCGACCTCATCTGTAACGCTTGACGGCAGCGCTTCAACAGGAACCATTACCAGCTATGCCTGGACAAAAATATCCGGTCCTAATAATCCGACGATTGTCACACCTGCCGCCGTAACAACGAATGTTACGGGACTCATTGCGGGAACATATGTCTTTCAGCTTTCGCTGAACAGCGGAGCCAGTACTTCGCAGGTAACCATCACCGTGAATGCTTCAGGCGGGTCCAGTGCCAATATCTTTACCAATCAGGTTCCGGTAGCGACAACGGATAATGATAACATGCCAACCGTGGGCCATGAAGTGGGCGTAAAATTCAAGAGTACGGTTGCCGGCAATATTACGGGAATCAGGTTCTATAAGACTTCCGGTAATACCGGTACGCATATCGGAGAACTGTATTCTTCTACAGGTACCAGGCTGGCCCAGGCTACGTTCACCAATGAAACGGCTACAGGATGGCAGTCTGTCCTTTTCAGTTCACCCGTCGCCATCACGGCCAATACAACCTATACAGCAGCGTATTTCAGCAGCCTCGGTTACTATACAGAAGAAAATGATTACTTCCTGGGGAAATCAGTTACTAACGGGAACCTGACAGCGCCGGCCGATGGCACCAACGGCGGTACCGGCACCGATCCGGGTACGGGCCAGGGAACTTATAAATACACATCTGCGCCAGCCTATCCGAATCAACTGTATCGTTCGGCAAATTACTGGGTGGATGTAATCTTCAGTACAGCCAGTACTCCCCCGGTCGCGAATGCAGGATCGAACCAGACCATCACGCTACCCACGTCATCCGTTACATTAAATGGCAACGGATCTACCGGTACGATTACGAGTTACAGCTGGACACGTGTGTCAGGGCCGAATACGCCGACCATCACATCACCCAATGCTGTTTCTACTACCGTGACCGGTTTGATTCAGGGTACTTATGTTTTCCAGCTTTCCCTGAATTCCGGTGCGAGCACCTCACAGGTAACCATAACCGTAAATCCGGCGCCACCGCCCGTAGCCAATGCAGGATCTAACCAGACCATTACGCTGCCTGCTTCGTCTGTAACTTTAAATGGCAACGGATCTACGGGTACAATAACCAGTTATGCGTGGACGCTGGTATCCGGACCAAATGTACCATCCATTACTACGCCGAATGCTGTATCCACCACGGTGACCGGTTTGATTCAGGGAACTTATGTTTTCCAGCTTTCCCTGAATGCCGGCGCGAGCACCTCACAGGTAACCATAACCGTAAATCCGGCGCCACCGCCCACTGCGAATGCAGGAACGAATCAGACCATCACCCTGCCCACGTCTTCGGTCACTTTAAACGGGAGTGGGTCGACAGGTTCAATTACTGACTATACCTGGAGCCAGGTTTCAGGTCCGAATACGCCGACGATCACTACACCGAACGCAGTGTCCACCACAGTGACCGGACTGATCCAGGGCATTTATGTTTTCCAGCTTTCCCTGAATTCCGGTGCGAGCACCTCACAGGTAACCATAACCGTAAATCCTGCGCCGCCGCCCACTGCGAATGCAGGCACGAATCAGACCATCACCCTGCCCACGTCTTCGGTCACTTTAAACGGGAGCGGGTCGACAGGTACAATTACTGACTATACCTGGAGCCAGGTTTCAGGTCCGGGTACGCCGACGATCACTACACCGAACGCGGTGTCCACCACAGTGACCGGACTGACCCAGGGCACTTATGTATTCCAGCTTTCCCTGAATTCCGGCGCGAGCACCTCACAGGTAACTATAACCGTAAATCCGGCTCCACCGCCCGTAGCCAATGCAGGATCTAACCAGACCATCACCCTGCCCACGTCTTCGGTCACTTTAAACGGGAGCGGATCGACAGGTACAATTACTGACTATACCTGGAGCCAGGTTTCCGGTCCGGGCACACCGACGATCACGACACCGAATGCTGTGTCCACCACGGTGACCGGACTGACCCAGGGCACTTATGTATTCCAGCTTTCCCTCAACTCGGGTGCGAGCACCTCACAGGTAACTATAACCGTAAACCCTGCGCCGCCACCGGTTGCGAATGCAGGAACGAATCAAACCATCACCCTGCCCACATCCAGCGTTACGCTCGACGGCAGCGGATCTACCGGTACGGTTACTGACTATGCCTGGAGCCAGGTTTCAGGACCGAATACTTCTTCGATCCTTTCACCGGCCTCTGTTTCAACGACGGTTACGGGATTGATTCAGGGTACGTACATATTCCAGCTTTCGGTCAATGGCGGTGTTAGCACTTCACAGGTAACCATAACCGTAAATCCGGCTGTATCCGCATCCACCGTATTCACCACGCAGATACCCACGGCAGTTACGGACAACGATCATATGGCCACGGTCGGACATGAAGTGGGATTGAAATTCAAGAGCAGCCTGGCAGGATACATCACAGGCGTGAGGTTTTATAAGACCACTGGCAATACGGGAACCCATATCGGAGAATTGTATTCTTCCAATGGTACGCGGCTCGCACAGGCAACGTTTACCGGAGAGACCGCCACGGGATGGCAGGTCGTGTCATTTGCCACACCTGTTGCGATCACAGCCAACACAACCTACACCGCTGCGTATTTCAGCAGCCTTGGAAATTATGTGGAAGACAACGACTATTTCCTGAATCATTCTGAAACCAATGGCCCGCTTACAGCGCCGGCAGACGGCACAAATGGCGCCAGCGGTACCGATCCGGGAACCGGTCAGGGTACTTATAAATACACGTCATCGCCCGCATTCCCGAATCAGCTTTATCGTTCGGCGAATTACTGGGTTGACCCGATATTCAGCACGTCTACGGGTTCAACTGGCTCACCTTTGGGACAGCAGAACGGCATCGCCATCGACCCGCCGGATTCAACGCTGGCCTATTCCTATCTCCTCGGACAGAATTATCCGAATCCGGCCAACCGCACGGCGAAAATTGCATACAGTATTCCGGTAGCGGGGCTGGTGCAGATGGTGCTTTATGATGTACAGGGCAGACCCGTGAGAACGCTGGTTAATGAGGTGAAGGCGGCGGGCAAATATGAATGTGAAGTAAACTGCGGTGAACTGGCGAGAGGCATGTACTTCTATACCATGCGCGCGGGTCACTTCATTTATACAAGGAAAATGGTCATACAGTAATACCCGTTACGCCTTGCTCTCTTCACTAAATTCAGGAGCTATTCATTACGAAGGCTCCTGACGGGATTGGCGAGGGCTGCACGAATCGCGCGGTGTGCAACCGTTATCCAGGCGATCAGTACAGAGCTTACGATGGCCAGTACAAAAATAGAAGGACTTAAGGGAATGCGGTAGCTGTAGTTGTTCAGCCACTGATGCATGAGATACCATCCGACTGGAGCAGAGATCACAAAGGCCAACAGTATCAGAAGCGTGAACTCGCGGGATAAAAGATAAATGATATTGGAGACAGAAGCACCCAGTACCTTGCGAATACCAACTTCCTTGGTGCGTTGTACAGCCATAAACGAAACCAATCCGTAAAGGCCGAGACAGCTGATGAAAATGGCGATACCTGCAAAAATTTTATACAGCTGTGCCAGTTGGTTTTCCTGCCGGTAAAAATTTTCAATGGTTTTATCTAAAAACTGAAACTCATAAACATAATCAGGATATACGCTCTTCCATAATTTCTCGATATAAGGAAGTACGTTCTTTTCCGTTCCGGGTTTAATTTTAATATTGATCGTCTGGTAAACCGCTTTCCAGGTGGAAAGAACGACGGCTGCCATCGGCGCGCGGAGGGAATAGGCATTGAAATCACGGATTACTCCCACGATATTCGCCACTTTTCCCCCATCCCAGAAATTGATTTCTTTTCCGATCGCATCCTGCGGATCGCGGATACCCAGTTTGTTGAGCAGGGTTTCATTCACAACAAATTCTCTTACCGTATCACTGTTCCCATAGGGATGACCTGCCACAAACCGGATATCGAACGTTTTGAAATATTCGGGATCTGCCCATTTCAGGTTGGCGCTGAATTCTGTGGTCTTTGCAGAATGATTGTATTTGAAATCGCTGTTCCAGTTGTTGTCTGCTGAAGGACTTCCAAAACTGAAACTAACCCGCGTGATGTCGGGATTGGCGAGCAGTCTGTCACGCACAAAATCGAGCTTGGTCAGGCTGATGCTGTCATTAATGACCGGTACGTTGATGATTTGTGCCTTATTGAAACCGAGCGAAGCATTGCGGAAGAAATTCATTTGTGTGACAACAAGGATCATACCGATGATCAGGATCTGTGCAATGGCGAACTGTAAAATGACCAGTGCCCTGCGGAGGGAAATACCGCCGATCATTTCGGAGCTGATCTTGCTTTTCAGCGCGGTCACAGGATTAAACCCGGAAATTACGGCTGCAGGATACATGCCCGAAAGAAAGGTAACCAGTATGCCCACAATGAACGCAAACAGGAGCAGGGAAGGGTCAGCAATAATATTCAGTGAAATATGTATATCCAGCAGATTGTTCAGATAAGGCAATACGATTTCTCCCAGGCAAACGGCAAGGACCAAGGCAGAGAAAACAATCAGTCCGGTTTCTCCCAAAAACTGAAAAGCCAGCTGCTTACGGCTGCTTCCGAGCACTTTCCTTACGCCTACTTCCCTTGACCTGTTAACGGCCTGTGCTGTTGCGAGGTTGATAAAATTTACACACGCAATGATCAGCAGAAAAATGCCGATAACGGTAAGTGCACTTACCAGCGCATGACTGAACTGATGTCCGGTAAAGTTTCCAAACCGCTCATCGAAATGGATTTCCTTTAATGGCTGTGCGATATAAGTATCTGAGGCATATTCGGCCGGCTTGTGCTTTTTTGAAAATACCCTGAGCTGCGAGTTAAATTTTTCCATTGCCAGCCCGGGAGGAAGAACAACGAAGGTATATGCACCGCCATAAGTGCTTACCCAGTCGTTCAGGTTGCGGCTGATATTCGTGTTTTGTAAAGCCGAGTAAGGAACGACAATACGCAGAGGGAAATCCGTATTGGCCGGTGGATTGGCCAGGATGCCGGCGACTTTATAGGATGCCTTGTTACCGTAGAGAATGGTTTTACCCATTGCATTCTTCCAGTTTCCAAAAAATTTTTCGGCGGTAGCCTGGGTGAGCACGGCATCATTCGGATTTTTCAGAGAAGTCGCAGGACTTCCTGTGAGCCATTCAAACCGGAACATGGAGAAAAATTCAGGATCGGCATAATAGAAATTATCTTCTATGAATTTGTCCGAACCGGATTTTATGTTTTCTACCGTTATCTGCCCACCGTTCCTGAATATAGAAACCACTTCTTTTATCTCGGGAAAATCGGCGCGGATGCCCTTGGCAACAGGAAATGCAATCCCGTCGGAATAACTGACTCCGTCCTGTCCATGAAATTCTGTACCTACACGATATATCGAATTCCCTTTAGGATGAAAATTGTCGAAACTTGTTTCATACCTGATAACAAGGAATAATAAAAGGCCGGCAGCAAGACCCACGGTGAGTCCGAGGGTATTGATGACGGCATAACTTTTATTTCTTTTCAGGTTCCTGAAAGCGGTCTTCAAATAGTTCCTGAGCATATTACTGCATTGAGTGGTGTATTCATGCAGGGACAATGAGCATGCCAGCGCGGAACTGCTTAACTATGACCGTTTTCAACATAGCATTTCCCGAAAGACTGTACGTTTCCGAACACCTTCTGTAGCATAATGTAATTTATATCGCCTGCCGGAAAAGGCCCTATAGATTACTTTCACCTTATTTTTTTATCAGGTATCCGAAAATTCCATCCTTTTCATCATTCGGTCCTGCCGTAAAATAAAGTCGGTTCGGATCAATGGACATTGCTGTAGCCGGCGCGAAGGAAAGAGCCCAGAGTCCTTCAATCACAATGGGACTATGACGTGACTGAAGCTGTCCCAGCCATTCTCCTTCTGTAGAGTATACGTTGATTTTTCCGTCGCCAAAATTGCCTATCAGAATAACAGGCTGATCCGGCTTTTGCATACTGCTGCCATACATTCCACCCGGCTTATTGCCGTCACCGTTACCTCCTGACATATCCGAGGATTGCAAAAATCCGGCAGGCGCCATGGTAACTCCCCAGGGAGCATTAAGCCAGCCCCCGGAAGCGAATCTTTTGACCAGGGTACCGTCGGGCTGGTAGATATCCACAAAGCCAAGGCCGGGTCCTGGTTCGTCCTCACCATCGGATCCTACTTTTGCATAAAGAACATAAAGCCAGTCGCCCACAGCCTGAATGTTGAACGGGGAAAATCCCTGAGGGAGATTCGGATCTGTAAAAGGAAGGTTCACGGGGTTAAAAAGGGTATCCCATACGTCGATTTTTCCGGTCCTGAAATTCGCGCCATACAATAAATGGGCACCATGCCAGACACTCAGTGCGAGTCCTGTGTATGCCGAAGTGGAGGAAAGATCTGCGATGCGTATAGCGTTATTTCCCGCAGGCTGGTTCCATCCGGAGACAACCCCGTCCACACCATCAAACAGAAATGCAGCACCCTGCCCGTTGGACAGCTTAAATCCACTGCCTCCCGCAAACACAATTCCTGTTGGTAGTCCTCCGATCGTATCGCCGGGTGATGGAATATTTACCGGGGGCCTCACTATAGCACCTTCTGCGGTATACAATTCGCTCACGTGACCAGCCTGTGAATTTACCCAGGCTATTCCATTGGGAGACCAGGCCAGTCCCCAGGCATTCATCAGTGTTGGGTCTGTAAGGACCGGATGATAAGTGCCATTGTTAGCGACAAGGTTAACCTGCTCGAAATTTCGCAAATCGTTTTTGCTGACATTCGATTTCCGACAGGATGAAATGATGATCAACATCATAAGCACTACACAAACGGCCGTGCTGAAGACGGTCCTTTTTCCGGGTTTAATCAACTTTTTCATAATGGAATGTTTGACAAGCGTGATAAAATGGGTGATTTGCACTAACGGTCTGAAGACGGTCAGCAAGTATTGTAAATCGACCGGGGAAACAGATTTTTCCGGTGTCGGGCGGGGCTATGTTGGGGGATTCCTCAAATAAAACGAAAGCCTCCGGGGTAGGGTTGCGCTGAAGTCAGATTGAAAACTGGAACAGGAAAAAAATCCGGGAAGGTTGAGATGGAGAACGAGTGAAAAATTCAATATAAACCCTCATGCCGGGTCAGCCATTGGCGGCCGTCCCTGCATTCTTTTACGTTGGCTGCCGACCATACCAGATCGTAAAATCCTTTCTGCAAATAAAATACCTGTGTATATCCTTCTTTTCGCAGCCTGAGGCAGGTCAGTACGCCAAGGTCAGAGTTTGATCCATATACGAGTACATGCTCTGTTTTTTTCCGGCTCCTTAAAAATATATTCAGGCTGTCGGGTGATGACAAATGAACAGCGCCCCGGATGATGCCGAGGTTCCTGTAAGACAGGCTATCCCGGTTGTCAAATTCCGACAGGGGACGCGTATCAAGTATTAGCAGATCCGGTTCCGAGTTCAGCAATTGAATGCAGGATGCTGCATCGACAGGAATGTAAGTGGGAGCATCTGCCATAAAATCCCGGATCAGCTCAGGGTTTACTTTATGATCGGCTATCAATGCATTGAGTCCGCCGAACAGGTTATAAATTTTTGTGTATCCTTTCATTCGGAGAATGGGAATGACATCCATACTATTGTAACCAAACTGATCATATACCAGAAAAACCGTGTTCTGCGGATACCCGATCCTGGCTGTTCTTTCAGCAAAGGCCGATTGCGGAATGTTAAGGGCATTTTTCAAACGGCCGATATTGTTTCTCTGTACAGAGTCTTTGGAATTGAATTCCCTCCCGGTACGGATATCGATGATCACCAGGTTCCTACCCGCTTTGATCAGGTCAAGCGCCTGCACGGAGGCGATATGGGTATAGTCCAGGGAAGTCAGCAGCATACTGTCTTTGAATGGAAATTCCCGGGCATCCGCTTCATTTAGGAGGGTAAGGCCTCCATTGATATTGTAAATCTTTTGAAAGCCATTTTCCACCAGCAGCTTGCTCATTCTGCGACTTCGCTGGCTGTGTGAGCAATAAATAAATATGGGTTCGTTTTTATATTTCCTGAGTTCCGTCAGACGGGCAGGCACGGAATCTACGGTAATATTTACCGCGCCTTTCAGCCGGCCGATATTCAGGGCGGTAGCTCTTGATGTATCCCTGAACTCTCCCGGGGTTCGGACATCTATCAACAGAAAATTTTGCAGGGAATCCATCATCGAAACAGCATCCTGGAGATATACCGTACGATAGATTCCGCTATCGTACTTAAAGGGATGTTGCGCGTGGAGGACATTGACCACGAACAGGGGAACCAGGAGGCTGTGCAGGCTGAAAAAGGCCTTCATGCGGTTGTTTTGACAATTGAATATAGGCAACGATACAAGGGTCTGTCCGGGAATAGTTGTGAATGGAGTTTCTTTCGCGCTGAGCGGTGATTCTCATGGATATAAGAAGCTTATCAGACTTTTTTATCACATTTTCGACTTATGGCAAAATATTTGATGGAGGCAGGTATATCCATGAAAACCAGATCAGATAGAAAAGCAGTACTTGCGGAGAGGGTCCGAAACCTGATATTGGACATGATCCACCATTCCGCCGAACAACCTTCGCTCAAATACTCCGAATACATCAGTAAGATCCTTGGTATCAACTACACGCATCTCTCTAAATCTTTTTCCAAGATCTGGGGAATGACGATAGAACAATTCATAATTGGTGAAAGGATTGAGGAAGTGAAAAAGCTTCTTTCCAGCCAGGAAGATCTTACTCTTACACAAATTGCATGGCGACTGCGATACAGCAGTACTGCCCATCTTTCAGCCCAGTTTAAAAAAATAACCGGTATTACGCCATCTCATTTCAGAAAAAAGGTTCTCGGTGGCGCAGGATAATTTTCGAGGTCAGAACTATATAAGTGCCATCCTGAATTATATAAGTCCGATCTGCACAGGAGGCCCGGTATTTGTGAATTATTTATTGCGTATCGTTGGTGAATCCCCAAAGAGGATGCCCAGTCCTTTTTGTCACTGCTGAGACCAGAAGCTTGTGGAGATGACCGCTTAATAGGCAATACCGTCGCCAGTCTTTCTGACAACAGATCGTTGTTTTCACCTAACATTCTCAAACTTCAGGGCCGGAGGTTTCAGTTATCAGTACCAATCACTGTTTAAAACCTGCGATCATGCAACGATTTTCTACGCTCCGCCTTCTTATTGTTTCCTTCCAGGTCTGTTTTACGCTGATCTCTGTAGCACAAACACCAATCGCCTCCAAGGGAGATCTTTTTTTAGTGCAGCCCCGGATAACGCCGTTGAGAGACAAAAATATAATTCCTGTTTTCCTCCACCGGCCATTCCGCGCCTACGATGGAACCGGCAATAATGTTTCCAGCCGGCAGGCATTTGAATATGGTGCATCTGATATTGCCCTGTTTCCTGAGCTTCCGGCTCAATATGACAAATCCGATCCGAATAATGCAATGGCAGGCGCCGGCCGGCCCAGCGCCAGACAGATTTCCAATCTATTGTGTGATGAACCCGTAACTCATTTCAACGAACGCCAACTCAGCACGTTTGTATATGTGTGGGGTCAGTTCATCGATCATGATATGAGCCTGACCCCGACGGGCTCAAAGGAATATCTGCCGATTGCCCTGCCTTTGGATGCCGCTTCTGCGTCAACACGAAACGAAACCCTGACCAGAATTTATCTTAACCCGGCTTCCGGCATTCTGAACGTGAATCTGGGTGAGATGCAGGGACCCGTGCAGGTCAGCACTTACAACACAACGGCCAGCCGGTTGATGAAAGCTCAACTCAGCATGGCAGGCCAGGCATCCATGCAGATCAGCGTGGCCGATCTGCCGGACGGTGTATTCATGGTTAGCATCAGCAACGGCAATGAAATAAAAACACTCAAACTGGTGAAGAATTCACACTAGACATTTCACAGGGCGGTACGCAGCCTGTCTCTTTCATAGAAAGGGGCGGGCTTTTTTTTGACCTTTTATCCCTGCTGAATCCGGAAATTCACTTTAATAATATAGATGGATTTCACTTTGGCGCCCATTTTTTCTGCCGGTACAAATTCAGGTCCGTAGGCTTTGACAACGCTCAGTGCTACGGCATCCAGTTTGGGGTTAAGACTTTCCTGGATGGCATAGGCTATCGGGTTGCCGTTTTCATCCACGGTTACTTTTACAGAAACTTTTCCCTGTACTCTCTGTTTAACGGCGGATTCCGGATACCTGAGATTGAGCTCCTGAAAATTCTGCCATTGTGCTTCGGAATTTAACCAGATGGTTTTTTTATCGGGCTCCGATTTGACCCATTGGCCGCCGGGTCCCTGATAGGCATAGTAGCCTCCGGCGGTATTCGCCTTGAGATAGTTAGCCTGACCATTATTGAAATCATAGGTCCATGAGAGGCTTCCGTCGCCATCATAAAATTCCCAGATATTGATTTTTACTCCATCTTTATAAAAATGCCTTGCCAGCAATATTTTGCCTGCGCTAAAATAATCCCATACACCATCTTTCTTTCCGTTCACATAGTTTCCACTAACAAGAGCCCGCGAAGAATCCAGGGATTCCTGTGGCGTATTTTGTGCGATGCCGGCATAATGCACCAGGAACAGAAAGCAGGCGGATACTATCCATGTTTTTAGATTCATGACAAATGGCTTGAAGTGATAGAATTGAACCTTCCCCAAAGTAGCGAAATCTCTGATTCAGGCTTTAAGACGGCCGTGTTTAACGGTTAAAGGCTCCCGTAAAATTCGGGAGCCTTTGTTCTTAGTGGGCCGTTCGGTTTTTCTGTCAATGTTTCCCCCGGGCCGTGGGTGAGTTGATTTCAGTGATCCACCGCTGCGCAAAAATTCTTGATGCTGCCACTACATTCCTGCCACTGCGGAAAGCCATTTTCCAGTATTTACTCTTCGATTCATAGACAGGATTCACGAACACCTGTTTGCCATTTTTCTCCCTGAGTGTTGCGTCGAAATCTATGTCACGGGTATATTCGAGGAACTGTTCAAGGCGGCGTTTTATGTAGTCTTCGGCATTGACGGGATAGAGATTTTCCCATTCTCTGATGGTCTGTTCAAAAGCAGTCCGGTTCATTTCCACCAGTTGCGGATAGCTTTTTGCATAGTTTATAATGGTCTGGTCCTGGGAGCTCTCCGCCTCACGAAGTTGTTTCCGCGTTTCCTGCAGCACATTTTCAAATATCGATTTCATTTCGGGCTGTGCATTTTGAACTGCTTTTTCCATTTCTGCAATGGATTTCCTGTAGCTGGAAATCATCTGACTTCTCATATCTTCCGGTGATTGAATATTAAGGGTCTGCGGTTTATTTTGTTCACGAAACGCCTGATATTCATTCCGGAATTTATCTGATCCTGTATAATTTTTTGTGTATTCCAGAAGATCATTCGCGATCGCTGTGCGATCGACGGATGCGATGTAACGGAGGTTTTTTATTCCATAACTATTAAAATAACCTCCCAGCAGGCTTCCGGTGATTTTTGAATCGGCTTCATTGCGGGTGATGCCGAGGGTTCCGAAAAGATCATCGAGGGGGCGTACAGCCCGGAACGAGACCAGCGTGATTGCCGAAAAAAGGAGGATCAGCAAAAAGATGGAAATTTTTCCCGCCAGATAAAAATGATACTTTTTCATGTTAATAAAGTTTAATGGTTTGAGTGATGTAAAAAGAGTTTCGTGACCAAATGATTGGGAAATAGTATAGGGCCGGCCGGCTAGGATTTTGTGGTTCTGACCGGCTTCAGGGTTTTCAGATAGCGATAAATTGCCTTGAGTTCAGTATCGTTCATGCGTTTAAAGGAATTCCAGGGCATTTCGCTTTTAGGATTCAGTTTTCCGGAATGGAAGCGGTCGATAAATATTTTTTCAGACCATCCGAAAATCCTGCTGCTGCTGTCCGGTGTGAGATTTGGCGGAACGAGACCATATGCCATCGGAGTTCCCCCGGCCATGGTTTCTCCGATTTGCTCTCCACTGATACTGCGTTTGGTGTGACATCCACTGCAGTTTCCGACATTCAGAACGAGGTATTTTCCATACGCTGCAGTGGAATCCGGCATCATACGCGGTTCAATCTTTTCTGAAGGCCCTACGGGTTTCACCAGGAACGCCTTCACCAGGTTGCCTACGGCGTTCAATTCATTGTCAGGTTTCTTCACGGCAACCGGTTTTTGAGTTCTCAGATAGGAAATCACAGCCGTCAGATCTTCATCACTCATATTGTGAAAGGGCATGAAATCATATACCGCCGTTCCGTCAGGATGGACTCCAAAACGAAGCACACGTGCGATTTCCCTATCTGAAAATTTTCCGATCCCGAACTGAGGATCCGATGTTATGTTGGCTGAATAAATAGTTCCGACGGGAAGGCGAAAAGCGACGCCACCGCTAAAAGGCGGATCCTGACCAAGCGCCAGCAGGGAGTCTGCATTGAGCGGACTATGACAGTCGCTGCAATGGGCAATAGCCGTTACAAGGTGTTTTCCTCTCGAGACTACAGCGGTATCCGTGGTAGACTGGATTTCCGGATAGGGTGCTTTGTAAGTAAGGTGTTGCCGGCTGGCCGTAAGTGCCGTGACAGTGATGAGGAGCAGCCCGATAATGATGGCAGTCCAGCGGAGAATTCTTTTTACGATTTTCATCTGATCATGATTTAAGGTTGATCAATGGTTGCACCGTAAAAATGATAAAGCTTGCGTGCAAAGAAAATAGTCCGCTTGATGAACTGTAATAATCGCCGGATGAATTGGCGTGTGTGCTATGAATGTATAGCGGTGAGTGTTGCTCTTCCGGTCGTCAGCCTGCGGATAATGGAGAGGTGGGAAAAAAACACCAGGGGGACGATGCAGCAGGGGAGGAGACTATAGGGAAAATGCAGGATGGCCCAGTTCGGCTGGTCAAAAGCCAATCGCTGAAAGGGAGTGGGTACCGACATGGCCGCGCGCACAACTATCCAGAGCAACAGTCCAAGGCAGATGAAATTCCAGCTTAGCAAGAGGCGATGACCGGCTTTGCCCGAACTAAAAACAAGATAATAGACAACCGGCGCACTGAGGCCCGACAGGATATCCAGGTTTCCACCTGCAAAGCTCATCAGTTGGGGAACCTGTTTGTCAAGGAATAACAAATACAATACGATTTCAACAGGCACACGTATGATATGCAGAAGGGTGAGTTTTCGCACATTCAGACTATCCATAAAGTTTCTTCCTGACACCGTCAGAAACATGACGAGGATTAAAAAAAGAGGAGGAACGAAGAGAAGGACAATCCTTGGGGGAACGGAATTTGTTTTCAGATAAAAGCCCGACAGAGTAAGTGTGGTTTGCAGAACAATCCAGCACAGGACAATGATGCCGAATCTTCGCGATGCGATTCCGGCCGGAACGGCGGAATAGAAAAAATAGATGGTGACTCCGGTGACAAGCACGAACAGCAAGCCGGTGAATAGATTCAGATTTTCCATGACTTCAATTTTTACGTAAAGGAACGGCGCACGGGAACCGTTTTTCTTCGCAAATGACAAGAAATCATTTTCTGGAAAAATCTTTCCGGATTCTGCTGAGTGAGGTGTCGGTAATGCCGAGAAAGCTCGCGATGGTCTTCAATGGTGCATGGGAAAAAATTTCCGGATTTGAATGCATGAGCGCCGCATAGCGTTCTTCAGCAGTTTCGGTAATCAGGGAGAGCATCCGGACTTTCAGTCCGCTGAATCCGCGGACGAGAATTTGTCTGCCGAAGTCCCTGAACTCAGGTACTTCATGAAATAAACGGTTCAATTCGGTATAGGGAATATACCAGCCACGGACAACACTCAATGCCTGAATAAATTCTTTGGAAGGTACCCGGTTAAAAAAGGAATTTACTTCAAATACGACCTGACCGGGCGAAAAAAATCCCGTGGTGATTTCGTTGCCCTCCGTGTCGTAGGCAAAGGACCTCATGAACCCATCTTCCAGGAAAAGATATTCATCGTTTATCTTTCCTTTGATTAGAAGAAAATCATGTTTCGCCAATATAAGGGGTGTAAACCGGGATGCAAAATCTTCGGCATTAGGAAGACTTACCAGCCGGCTGTTATGGAAAAAAGCCACCAGCTTTTTACGCCCTACTTCATCATATGGAACTTGTTCCTGCATTGCCGGATATGTCCGTAGATTTCAAATCCAGCCGGCATTTCAACCTCCGGCTAATATCCTTTCAGTGTTTTTAAATCCCCCGGATTGGCCGGGCGAATACTCACGGCGGCACCACCGCCTTTAGCGAGATCAATCTTCAGCCTGGTCCTGCTGTTCACCAGGAAGATTTCAATCTTATATGATTCCGGATTGTCCTTCCAGTCGGCATCGGCGCCATCCCTGTAGATCGTGGCCGCGTATTCCCGGGAAGGATTAAGAAAAGAGAGGGACAGGTCAGCCTTCCTGCTGTTTTCGTCGGTAATGGCCCCTATAAACCAGCGGTCGCTGTTTTTTTCTTTCCGGGCAATATAGATGAAATCTCCGGGTTCAGCGGCCAGCACTTTTGTGTCGTCCCAGTCTGTGGTCACGTCCCGTATGAACTGAAATGCATCGCTGTGAAGAGCGTAGTTTTCCGGGAGATCAGCCACCATCTGCACTGGGCTATAGAGTGTCACATAAAGCGCGAGCTGTTTGCAGAGTGTACTGTGCATTTGCCGCGTTGGGGCATCCGCATTGTATCCCTTCATTTTAAAAATACCGGGCGTATAGTCCATGGGTCCGCCCATGAGCCTTGTAAAAGGCAGAATCGTTTCGTGTTCAGGAGGGCTTCCATTACTAAAGGCGTTGTATTCATTTCCGCGGGCAGCCTCGGAGGCCATCCAGTTTGGCCAGGTCCTTTGAAGTCCTGTCGGTCTGACCGGTTCGTGAGAGTCAACCGTGATCCGGTGATCCGCGGCTTTCTGAATTACGCGCAGATAGTGGTCGATCATCCACTGGCCATCGTGATGCTCACCGCGGGGAATGATCCTCCCTACATAACCCGTTTTTACTGATGTGTAACCGAATAGATTCATAAACCGGAAAGCTGTGTCCATCTGCCGTTCATAGTCTGTCGCCGATCCGGATGTCTCGTTATGCATGATCAGACTTACATTCTTCGATGCGGCATACCGCGTGAGTTCCCGGATATCGAAATCAGGATAAGGTTTAGTGAAATCAAACACATGTTCGTTCCAGGTTCCGAACCAGTCTTCCCATCCCGTATTCCATCCTTCCACGAGCACGCCCTGGATATTGTTGGCCGCTGCGAAATCTATATAGCGTTTGACGTTGGCGGTATTCGCGCCATGTTTTCCGTTGGGGATCATTTTTCCGTCCGCGCCGAGACTGTCTGGAAACTCCGTATAGCGCCAGGTACTTTTGTTCGTTTGCATTTCCCACCATACGCCGCAGAATTTCATGGGTTTTATCCAGGATGTATTATTCAATGCGCAGGGCTCGTTGAGGTTGAGGATAAGCCTGGACGACAACACTTGTTCGGCGCGGTCACTGACAATGACGGTTCTCCACGGCGTTTTGAAAGGGGCATGGAGGTAAGCCTTGTTTCCATAAGCATCCGGCACCAGGCTGGCACTGAGTCCGAATGTTTTCGGGTTCACATGTAACTGCATGGCAGCATAATGGGTCAGCGCGGCTTCATGAATATTAATATATAATCCGTCCCTGCTTTTCATCATCAGGGGTGTCTGGACCGAAAGGGAATCGGGAGCGACACGCACGGCAATATCGGTTGAGCCGGACACCAGGCTGCGGTTGTCCACCTGGCTGAGCAGGGAGGTTGTGTAGAGATATTCATTGGTGTCAAAGTCGCCGGGTATCCAGAAGGTCTTGTGATCTCCTGCCATATTAAATTCAGTGACCTCATTTTTTACGATAAAATATTTGAGATCCTTTTGCAGCGGGAATTCATAGCGAAAGCCCACACCGTCTTCGAAAACACGGAAGACGATATTGATCAGGCGGCCGGGTTTCGTGTCGGAACGCAGCCTTACCGTCATTTCTTCGTAATGATTGCTGACATTCCGGGTCTCCCCCCATACCGTCTGCCAGCTTTCATTGACCGATCTTTTTTCTGTGCCGAGCAATTGAAATCCGTGATAGAAGCCGCTGTCCACATCCAGTATGAAACCCATAGCGGAAGAAAGTACCACCGGCTTGTTTCCAAAGCTTACCGAGTAACGGGGTGTCCCGTCTTTGTCCAGTTCGAACCGGAGGGACACCCTTCCCATGCTCAGCGCCTGCTGCGTGAGGGCGGGGACCGTGATAAATAAAAGGAGGATGAGACAAAGAGGCTGTTTCCATTTCATATTTCGGCAGATAGTTTTTAGAAAATCAAGATACACCATTTAAAGAAGATGGGGGATACGACTCACCCTGCTCTTTGCAGGTACAGGGTTACCGCTGATCCCGAATCGCCATGGTTGCAAAAAATTATCATTTACGAAATCTTTCTTATTGAACGGCATTTTTCAGGTTTCAGCGTCACAAAATAGATAGTTTACCGGTGGCTGTTATAGAAAAATTAAAATTTAAAATTCATGCAACAACCACTGATACAGAACTGCTTGATTTAGTCTATACAATCGGTATATATTTAGATTGTATCAAATTATCTACCTCAAAAACGATTATTGTATGAAAACAAAACTATCCGGCCTGATCGGTATCCTTCTCCTGGCGGCCCAGGCGCCGGTCTTTGCCAACGCAGGAATGACAGCTGTAAGCGAACAATTACTCAACCAGTTTCGCGATGCCTATCCCCAGGCAGAAAAAGTTCAATGGAATGAAAGCGGGGATCACTATTTTGTCCACTTCAAGGATCACCAGGTCTTGTCCGAAATCGAATATGACCACGACGGAAATTTTGTAGGGTCCATTCGCTTCTACAGCGATGAAAGTCTGGTGCCCACGCATTTGTCCTGGGAACTCCATAAAAGATTTCGCAACAAAACGGTGTATGGGATTACTGAAACCAATACAGAAACTGAAACCCTTTACTACGTAAAATTACAGGACAGCAAAGAATGGGTAACCGTAAAAGGCACGGCTGACGGGATTGTGCAGATCGTTGAACGATTCAACAAGCAATAATTATTACCGTACCTGTAGCGGCGCATGAAAACGCACTTGTTTTTGAGGCGCAAATTAAAGTAAACAGTTACCTGTTTACTTTTTTTGTTCCTTCTACCGGTCGCGGTCACCGGTCAAAATTGAATATCTTTCCGGATAAATCAGATGAATGACAAGAATCGGATTGATCCGTGAAACCAAAACGCCCGCGGATAACCGGGTGGCATTGATCCCGTCCCAGTGCAAGTGGCTCCAAAAGTCTTTTCCATCGCTTAAGATCTACGCCCAGCCGTCAACGGTACGATGTTATACCGACCGGGAATATGAGATGGCAGGTGTGGAATTGAAAGAGGATCTCAGTGGTTGCGATTTTCTGTTCGGCATTAAAGAAACCGCAATTGAAAGTCTTGTCCCGGGAAAGAAATATCTTTTCTTTTCCCACACCCGCAAAATGCAGCCCTACAACCGGAAGCTTTTCCGTGCGATCCTCGATAAAAAAATCACGCTGATCGACTATGAGTGTATGGAACACGAGGATGGTCAGCGGATCCTGGGATTCGGTTTTTTTGCGGGTGTTGTCGGCGCACACAACGGAATGCTGGCCTATGGCAAACGTACTGGTGAATTCACCCTGCCCCGCGTATATCAGCAGCCAAGTTTTAAGCACCTTATTCATCAATACTTCGGGGTTCGCCTTCCCAGACTAAAAATCGTCATTACAGGTTCAGGCCGGGTGGCACATGGTCTGCTCGAAGTAATGAATCTGCTGGGCATAATTGAAGTCGAGCCGGATGAATACCTCGGCCGCAACTTCGCCTATCCTGTATTTACCCAACTCAAAGGCGGACTTCTTTATGGATCAAAAGACGGGACAGCCTACAACCGGGAACATTTTCATAAGGAGCCGGAATCCTATAACTGTCTATTCAGACCCTATACAGAAGCCTCAGATATCCTGATGAACGGAATTTACTGGGATCCCCGCATGCCGCGCTTGTTCGGGTGGGATGATATGACGAAGCCGGAATTCCGTATCCGCACAATTGCAGACATCACCGATGACAAAGACGGTTCCGTACCCTGTAACCTGGGTGACTGTCCGATGGAGGACCCTGTATATGGCGTGGACCGTCAAACGCGGCAACGCACAGCGCCTTATCTGGAAGGTTCTGTCGACATCATGGCTGTCGGAAATCTGCCTAATGAATTACCCCGTGACGCTTCGCGCTATTTCGGGGAACAACTTATCAAGTTTGTTCTGGAAGATCTGTTCAAAGAAGGGTCCCCGGTGATTCAGCGCGCCACCATGGTGAAGGAAGGACGGATAACGGAAGGATATGGGTATCTTGAAAATTATGCCTGAGCGTTCGGATATTTTTAGAACTACAGATAATATGGTTTCATCAGCTCCAGCAGGGCAGCTGAATTTTTTCCCGCAGCATCCGCCAGGGTCAGATCGTCACGGATAACATCCGCCTTTTTTTCTTTTCCAAATGTCCCGATGACGCGAAAAGGCTGATGCGAAGCAGTCTGTTGAAGCGTGAGAACCTCCTGTAAAAAAAATCCCTGGTCCTCCGAAAGTTTTTCAAAGTACCGGAAACGCTGATAGGGCAGCAACACCGAAAAGCGTCCCCTTCCGGCCAGGGTGTTTCCTACAATACCGATCAGATCTTCGAGGGTAAGAGAATTCCCGTGCCGGGCATTGTTGATCCTTTTATCCGGTGACTTCAAATCGGTTTCGTAAAAGGGCGGGTTCGAAATAACATGATCATACTGGGAAGGAAAATGGAAATGACGCGCATCTGCGTTGTATAACCGTATGCGTCCGGACCAGGGACTCAGGCTGATATTCCGTCCGGCTTCTTCAAAAGATACGGGATCAGATTCTATGGCATCGATGAAGGCAGCGGATTGCTGGGCCAGCATGAGGGAAAGCAGCCCGGTGCCCGCTCCGATATCAAGTATTCTGTCGGCGCCGCCAAGCCGCTTCGCCGTCCATGCGCCCAATACGCAGGAATCCGTGCAGACTTTCATGGCTGACTTTTCCTGGTGAACGGTGAACTGTTTAAAACGGAAAAAAGAATTTGCCATAGTAAATTACCAGCCGGCCCTGGCGCTTACCGGTATGGACAGGGGTGAAAATTCTCCGCCGAGAAATTTATAATAGCCGGTGAGTGCAATCATGGCGGCATTGTCTGTGCAGTACTCCATCCGGGGGATAAAAGTCTTCCATCCTATATCCCTGCCCAGGTCTTCAAATGCTTTTCTCAGCCCCCTGTTTGCGGCTACACCGCCGGCAAGGCAGAGATCCCGTATTCCTGTTTCCGCAGAAGCCTTCTTTAATTTGTTCAGGAGAATCGAAATGATACGGCTCTGTATCGACGCGCATATATCAGCCAGATTTTTCTCCGTAAAATCCGGGTCTTTCGCTCTTTCACGCTGAATGAAATACAGAATGGCTGTTTTCAGTCCGCTGAAACTGAAATTCAATCCGGGGATCTGTGGTTCAGGGAAACTGAACCTGTTAGGATTTCCGTGTGCCGCATACCGGTCAATGAGAGGGCCTCCGGGATAGGGAAGTCCCAGTAGTTTGGCGGATTTATCGAATGCCTCACCGGCGGCATCGTCGGTGGTTTCTCCAATCACCTCAAGATCGAGGGGACCCCGGCAAATGACTATCTGTGTATGACCGCCGCTAACGGTCAGGCAAAGAAAAGGAAAACCCGGTATGGATGCCGGATTCTCCCTGCCACCGATCAGGTTGGCCAGTACATGAGCCTGCATATGGTGTACCGCAATGAGGGGGACCTTCAGTGCAGAGGCGACCGACTTGGCAAACTGAGCTCCTACAAGGAGGGAACCAATCAACCCTGGTGCCTGCGTGAAAGCGACTGCATGAATATTTTTTAGTTCCAGGCCCGCGCGTACCAGTGCCTGATCTACCACGGGAACAATATGTTGGATATGAGCCCGGCTGGCCAGTTCGGGTACGACGCCTCCATACAGGCTATGGATCTCCTGACCGGCAACAACATTTGACAGGATACTTCCCTCACGGCAAACAGCAGCCGAAGTTTCATCGCAGGAAGATTCAATACCTAAAACAGTAATGGACAAAACAGATGATTTGAATCCGCAAAGATACCGCAGCACGGTGGTTTTGCCTTAAGGAGATCATGAATCAGTTGGTGGAACGGATAGCCACCACGGGATCCAGACGGGAGGCAATAACGGCGGGAATGATCCCGGCTATAATACCTACCAGCAGGCAGATACCCACGGCAAGCCCGATAATATCCATGGGTATGAAAACCTGGAAGCTGAAAGTAGACGATAAGATGGTGGACAGGATAAACACGGCGATCAGGCCAAACAATCCGCCGATTATACAGAGAAAGGAAGATTCCAGAAGGAATTCAGAGATGATGGTTCCTCTTTTCGCGCCAAGGGCCTTTTTCAGCCCGATCTGCGCCGTTCTTTCACGTACGGTCACAAACATGATATTGGCGACTCCAAACATCCCTACGATCAGCGAAAGGGCGGCAATGGCCCATCCGCCCACATTGATATTGGCGAAAATACCATCCATGAATTTGCTGAATGACTCTATATCGTTGAGCGAATAATTGTCTTCCTGGTTGGGAGAAAGTTTATGAATGGAGCGCATGGCGCCGGTAAGTTCTTCCTTCAGTGCAGGAATACTCACATGATCTTTGCCCTGCACGATAATTTTGGGTTGCGCGTCATTGTCCCTGACAATCTGCTTTAAATACTTATAGGGCAGGATCACGCAGTCATCGTATGCCCACATGTTCATGATGCTTTGTCCCTGCTTTTCAATGACACCTACAACAATCCCCGCTTTACCACCCTGCAGGCGTACGACTTTGCCGAGTGCGTGGTCCGGGTTGCCGAAAATTTTCTCTGCCACATTGAAACCGATCACCAGTGAATTGGTGCCATGATCGAATTCAGACTGCTGCAGGTAACGGCCATAACCAATGTTGAAATGTTCTATGTTAGCGAAATCTTCGGTTACACCGTAATAATTTATTCCGTTCAGCCTGTCATTTTGGTAGTCAAACGAAGTCTGATCGATTTCAGTCATGAAAGTGGCATACTTGATGACAGCTACACGATCCTTGAGCTCCTTAAGTTCCTCGAATTTGGGAGCGGGTCTTTTGTAGTATCTCCACCAGGGATAGTTGTTGTCATTCCTGTATTCCCATTTGTCAATGAAAACAGTATTGGTGCCCAGCGATTTGATGTCGTTCTGAATGGCCGTCTTCATGCTGCTGATGGTGGCCAGCACGCTGATGATGCAGAATATCCCGAACGTGATACCCAAAAGCGAAAGAAAGGTCCGGAGTTTATTAGACCGGAATTCCTGCAGCGCCATTTTCAGGCTGGTAAGGATGATATTGATATAACGGGACAGAGGATAAAATTTGAGTTAAATATCGGAAAAATCCTCCGCAATCTGCTGCCGTCCATCCTGTTTCCGCATCCGGTGATTAAAATAGTTTTACCCTCCACTGACGGTTAAAGGTCTTTCCGGGCATTAATTTTTCAATGCCTTCCTTGTGATCAAGGATCTGGCTGCTGTTTACACTGTCGGCGATTCCACACCAGGGCTCAATACAGATAAAATCCGCATCCTTTGCGGCCCATATTCCCAGGAAAGGGAATTCGCCACATTGAAACAGAAGCCCATGGCTGGTTTTGGAAGAACGCAGAAAAATTTCGGACGAAGCGGGATATTTAAAGACGAGGGCATCCCCGTAAAACAGTGATTTTTTCAAGGGAAGCATGTTTTGATCCCGGAGATAGGGGACCGGATTGTCTGTAATGAGTCCGTCCCCGGATATGGGCCATCGCTGAAGAGTTTCCATTTCCTCAAACTGCAGGTAATAGTCGTCGTACCGGGTGCCGGAGGTCAATGGCAGACGAAAGGCAGGGTGGCCGCCGACAGAAAACAAGAGAATATCGGTGCCTGTATTGGTAATGGCGTATACAGTGCTGAGTTCATCGGCCGTTAACTGATAGTGGATCCTGAATTCGAAATCAAATGGATAAACGGCTTTTGTTGATGCATCGGACCGGAGCAGAAAAACGGCTTCCCTATCGCTCAGTTCTTCCGGCAGAAATTCTTTTTCCCGCGCGAAGCCATGACGTGGCAGCGAATATGTCTTCCCCTGATAGGAATATGTATTGTTCTTTAGCGTGCCTACTATGGGAAAAAGTACAGGCGAGTGCTTACCCCAAAAAACAGGATCCCCATTCCAGAGATAGTTCAGTCCGGTTGCTTTATTGTACAGGCTTTGAAGTTCCGCTCCCAGGGAATTGATTTCGACTTTGAGTATCTCGTTTTCGATGGTGATCATTCGGAGGGTATAATTGCTCAGACAAAGTTAATGTCCGGCGGCCGCCGCAGAAAACATTTATATTGCAGCGATGAAAATAAGCCTCGTGTCATTCATAATTCTACTGGTTGTCTTGCTCGGTTCATGTAAAAAACCACAGGCACCGGAATACCTCGGTTTTCAGGATTTTTCACTGCAGTCATTCAGTACGGAAGAGTCGCTCCTTAAGGCTGATCTTTCCTTTTACAATCCCAATTCCTTTAATATGGAACTGCAGAGGGGAGACGTGGATGTATTTCTGGACGACAAACTGGCCAATCACTATGTGATGGATTCAACCATTTTTATTCCACAGAAGGATACCTTTTACGTACCCGTTTTGTTCAGGCTTAATCCACGGTTTCTCATGAACAGTGCGATCAATGCATTTCTGAATAATAATCAGATCAAGGTCAGGCTGGCAGGAAGTGTCCGTGTAAAAAAGAGCGGAATCGTATTTAATGTTCCGATAAACTACGAAGTAATGCAGTCGCTGAGCGGCCTGAAATAGATTTACCCGTGTAAAGTGGCTTCGATGGCTGCAATCTTCTCCTCCGTATCCGATTTTTTCTTTTTTTCCAGGTCGACGACTTCGGGTTTGGCGTTACGGACAAATTTTTCGTTCGACAATTTGCGGTTCAGCGATTCCAGGAATCCGCGATAATAGTCGAGTTCTTTTTCCAGGTCTTCTTTTCTTTTGGTATCATCCACGCGCCGGGTTGTTTTCACGCCGAGCTGGAAGGACTGGAAGGGAAGAATTTGTATATCAGCGGCCGTCTGGATTGCAGATATCAGCTCAAGTTCTTCCACATTGAGCTGCTTTTTGATAATGGAATAAATGCCTGGCTCTTCACCGAACAGCTCTTCCGGAATCTGGAGGGCCGGAATACTTTCACTGTTTTTAAGTTGTTGCTGCTGACGGAATTCGCGTATCGAGGTCAGCAATAACCGGAGGCGGTCGCCTGTTTCCAAAATGGATTCTTCAGCCACTTTAAAGCTTCCCAGCAGCCGGATGCAAAGATCGTCTCCTGATTTTCTTTCCCTGAGCAGGTGATAAATTTCTTCCGTTACAAAGGGCATGAAGGGATGCAAAAGCTGAATGAGGTCTTCGAAAAAGGCCACGGTTTTTTCATAATGGACCGCATGGATTGGCGTGCCGTATGCCGGCTTTACCCATTCCAGATACCAGCTGCAGAAGTCGTCCCAGATCAGGGAATAAATATTTTTAAGTGCCTCACTGATTCTGAATTCTTCGAAGCAACGGTTGATTTCAACGCGGGCAGCGGAAAGCCTGTTTTCAAACCAGCGCACGGCAAAAGTTCCCGGCTCGGAAGAACCAGTCAGTCCCGCTTGTTGATTCTGTCCCCAGATGCGAACAAGTTTAAGAGCATTCCAGAGTTTATTGTTGAAGTTGCGTCCCTGTTCGAGTCCTGCTTCATCAAATAAAAGATCATTTCCTGCCGGTGCAGAAATCATGATCCCAAAGCGAACAGCATCGGCTCCATATTTGTCGATCAGTTCCAGCAGGTCAGGCGAGTTGCCCAGGCTCTTACTCATTTTACGACCCTGTTTGTCTCTCACCATTCCGGTGAAATAAACATCAGGGAAAGGAATTTTTTTCTCGAATTCAAGTCCGGCCATGATCATGCGCGCCACCCAGAAAAAAATAATGTCCTGGCCCGTTACGAGTACGGATGCCGGATAGTAATAGTTAAACGCGGCATTGCCGGGACTTGTAATTCCATGGAATACTTCAATGGGCCAGAGCCAGGAGGAAAACCAGGTATCCAGCACGTCAGGATCCTGCATGAGTTCTTCGCCTACAGCCAGGATGCCATACTTATCCTGGTAAGCTTGCAGCGCCAGGGACTCATTTTCTGCTACCACGAAATTTCCCGCTGAATCATACCAGGCAGGGATGCGTTGTCCCCACCAGAGTTGACGGGAGATGCACCAGTCCTTGACATTTTCAAGCCAGTATTTATAAGTAGCCAGAAATTTATCTCCGGGGTGAATCCGGATATGACCGGAGACCACTGCATTCAGTGCAGGTACGGCCATCGGTTTCATCTTTACAAACCACTGTGTGGATATGCGCGGCTCGACAACGGCATGGGAACGCTGGGAAAAACCAAGTCGCGTGGAGTAATTTTCTTCCTTCACCAGCAAACCTTCGCTGCGCAGTTTGTCAATGACCATTTTCCTTGCTTCGAACCGGTCCATACCCACAAAAACTTCAGCGGCAGGTGAAAGGGTACCGTCTTCATTGAGTGTATTGATTACCGGTAGCGAGTGTTTAAGGCCGAGGTTATAGTCATTGATGTCGTGGGCAGGTGTGACTTTCAGTGCGCCTGTACCGAAATCCATGTCAATATAGTCGTCGGTGATCAGGGGAACGCGACGGTTTACCAGCGGCACGATAACCTTTTTGCCATGCAGGCCTTTATATTTCGGGTCATCGGGATGAACGCAGACGGCTGTATCGCCCATAATGGTTTCGGGTCGCTGTGTGGCAATCGTAACGAAACGGTCTGTTCCCTCAATGGCATAGTTGACATAATAGAGAGTGCCCTGCACTTCGCGGTATTCAACCTCCTCATCGCTCAATGCCGTCCGCGCTGCGGGATCCCAATGTATCATCCTGGCCCCGCGATAGATCATATTTTTCTGATAAAGCTGTACGAATACACGCATGACGGCTTTATAATAATGATCGTCCATCGTAAACGTGGTCCGGTTCCAGTCTACACTGCACCCCAGGCGGGCTATCTGTTCGTAAATGATGCTGCCATATTTTTCCTTCCATTCAAACGCGTATTCGAGGAATTTCTCCCGGGTCAAATCGTTTTTATTTATGCCTTTCTCTTTCAGCATGGCCACCACGCGGGCTTCTGTTGCGATGGAAGCGTGATCGCTGCCCGGTACCCAGCAGGCATTGAAGCCCTGCATCCGGGCTCTTCTTACCAGTATATCCTGCACGGTTTCATTGAGGGTATGTCCCAAATGAAGCACTCCCGTTACATTGGGAGGCGGAATGACTACGGTAAAAGGTACCCGGCTGTCGGGTGAACTGTTGAAATAACGGTTTTCCGTCCAGTGTGCATACCATTTTGCTTCGGTACCCGCGGGCTCATAATGCTTGCTCAATTCCATCGGAAATCCCCTTTTTTTGGCTGGCAAAGTTAATCAATAGGATAAATGAGGGACTGAAGGTGAGGGATATAAATAAAAAAGTTTCCATTTTAAATGGAAACTTACGAGAGAGAAAATGAATCCACCCTCTCAATATATTGACAGAGGTATTGAAATCAGATTCAAGGGTAGGCGTCGGATCAGACTATGCGAACCAATACAGGTACGACAGCAGCATCACAAGGCTCAGAAAACCAAAAGCAAACAAAGCTGTTTTTGCGTTTTCGCCCAAATGAAAAGAATGCATCGTCTTCTTCATAAATGAAAATTTAGAGTGAAACCATGTTGAAAAACATTTGTTTCAAAGGGATACGATAATAATCAACCAGGGGTGGTTTTTTCTACGATTTGGTAGTTTTCAGGGGGTAGGATGTGCGATATGTATCGCTTCGGGACAAATATATACTGTTTTTTTTTGAGATAAAAGTGTTTTTGCGCTTATTTTTTCATAAAAACAGCTAAAAAACCGGAGTCCTTACGGAATGCATTTCAAACGACAAAACTCCGGGTTTTCCGGAGTCGGGCACAGTCGACAGATTCTTTCAGCCTAGGTCAGGGTAAAAACGTAGGCAAATAACATAATGGAACAGAAGTAAAGGATGGCGATGATCGCCGCCAGTGTGGTCTGTTCTCCGGCCTGGTGAAGGTGAATTTGTTTCATGGATTGAATTTAAAGGGTTATCATTTCATAGGACGGGTCCGTTGCCAGGGCACCGGACCAACGAATTTAACGGGCGATTGTCGGCTGAAGCGTGATTATTCCTAACTTTATTAGCAAACTGAATCTCCCGGATACTGCATGTATGCGATCGTAGACATAGAGACTACAGGCAGTTATGCCGCTAATAACGGCATCACTGAATTGGCTATTGTGCTGCACGATGGAAATAAGATCGTAACCCGGTATGAAAGCCTGATCAATCCGCGCGCTCCGATCCCCCAGTATATCCAGGTGCTGACGGGTATTACACCTTCCATGCTGGAGGGGGCACCCGTATTTCAGGAGGTCGCCGGCGAGGTATTTGAGTTGCTGAAGGATGCGGTTTTCGTTGCGCACCATGTGAATTTTGATTATTCTTTTCTTAAATACCAGTTGTCGGAATGCGGATTTGACCTGGACGCACCCAGGCTATGCACCGTGAGACTGAGTCGTAAAGTGTTTCCCGGTCTTCCGGGATATAGCCTGGGAAAGATCTGCCGGGAACTGGAAATTCCGATCCTTAACCGTCACAGGGCGGGAGGCGACGCCGACGCGACAGCCATTCTTTTTGAAAAAATCCTGCAAAACGACCACAAGGGCGCGGTCCGGCAGATGCTTCATGGAAGGAGCCAGGAACGATACCTTCCTCCCAATCTTCCTGCTGAGCAGATCCAGGCCATCCCATATACCCCGGGCATATATTATTTCCATGATCATAAGGGAAAGGTGATTTATGTCGGCAAGGCGAAAAACCTGAAGAACCGGGTATGCAGTCACTTTTCAAACAACAGCCCGGGACTCAGAAAGCAGGAATTCCTTAGAAATATTTATTCTGTCAGCTGGCAGGACTGCGGTACGGAGCTCATGGCATTTCTCCTGGAATGTGTAGAGATCCGGCGCCTCTGGCCTCGATATAATTCCAGTCTTAAGCGATTTGAACAGGTTTATGGCCTCTATGCGTTTGAAGACCGTTCCGGGTACCTGCGCCTTACCATTGAAAAGAAAAAAAATCATCTGCCGGCCTACTATAGTTTCAATACCCTTCAGGAAGGATGGCAGGTGGTAAGGAAACTGGTTAAACAATTCGGATTGTGTCCGAAACTTTGTTTTATAGAAAAGGGAGAGGAGGCCTGCAGCGGGATGCAGGAAGGGTCCTGCAGGGGAGCCTGTGTCCGGCAGGAGGCAGCAGGTGAATACAATGAAAGGCTGTCGGCGGCACTGGCCTCACTTTCACATGCGCTGCCCACATTTGTCATCCGCGACAGGGGCCGTGATCTCTCGGAGGAAAGCTGTGTTCTGATAGAAAAGGGCAGATTTTACGGGATGGGATACCTCGATAAGGAAATCGGGATCAGCGACCTTTCCGCATTGAAAGAAAGACTCACCGTTTATCCGGAAAACGATTATATGCGCGGGCTCATTTATTCCTATGCGGAAAAATGGCCTTCAAAAAAACTTTTACTGGGCTATTCCGGAATCCCGGGTTAGATCCCGGACCATATCGCAGAACCTTGTTCTCGGAATCATCCGCGCACCGAGGGATTCCAGATGTTGGGTATACACCTGGCAATCGATCAGCTCGATGCCTTCCCGCTGAAGCTGCTGTACAAAGGAAATAAACGCAAATTTGCTCGCGTTGCTTTCCAGGCTGAACATACTTTCGCCAAAAAAAATCTTCCCCATTCTTACACCATACAGTCCTCCTGTCAGCCGGCCGTCCCTCCACACTTCCGCACTGTGGGCAAGACCGGCTTTGTGAAGACTGATATAAGCTTCTTCCATTTCATCTGTTATCCAGGTGCCCTGCTGACCCTTCCGCGTAACAAGCTTACAGTGACGTATAACCGAAACGAAATCCCGGTTTACAGTGAACTCAAAATTTTTCTTTTTAAACACTTGTTTCATGCTGTTGCTGATGTTCAGCTCCGGCGGAAACAAAACAAACCTTGGATCAGGACACCACCAGAGAATATATTGATTCTCATACCAGGGGAAGATGCCGTTTCTGTAAGCTTGAAGAATACGTTCTTTTGAAAGATCGCCCCCGATGGCTAGTAATCCGTCCTCGTCTGCCATGTCAACAGGTGGAAATTTTATTTCCTGATCAAGAACGTAGAGGCCCATCAATCAAAATTTTGGAGAATGTTCAGGAATGGGAGAGGGCCTCAATCGTAGCGCCAATGCCGCGCTCGGTGATGGCATCACACATAGGCTTCAGCTCCTCGTAGCTGCCTTGCTTAACGGCGTACTTTCCCTGGGTATGGATGATCATGGCGCACTGTTCTGCCTGTTCTGTGGAATGATGACAAACCTCCACCAGCGTCTGAATTACCCAGTCAAAACTATTGACTTCATCATTCCACACTACGAGGCTGTAGGGCGATTCTTCTGAAGTGAAAACTTCTGCCACATATTCTTCTTTTTCCCTGCCGCCTGGTTTGTTAAGCTGCTTTGCCATGGCATAAAATTATAACAATGATTTATTCTGTGCAAAGGACCGGCCTATAGGGCAAAATCCTTTGTTTAAGGGATTACACAGCTTGTAGCCGGGATTACCCAAATCATAACGGGTCGGGGACCACCGGATAAAAGCGGGGGCTGGCGCGGACTTTGAACCATTATGATTATCTGATCAACAAAACATTTATTATGAAAACACTAGGAAGTTGCCTATTGATCGCCGGAACGGTGTGTTTTTTTGCGTGCTCTAATGGCACCGAAAATAAACATGAGGATACGGTTGACAGTGCAAAAGCAGCGAATAAGGAAATCAAGGCGGTTCAACCCGATGCATCCAATTTTGCCCTTAAGGCTGCTGACGGCGGAATGATGGAAGTGGAACTTGGTAAAATTGCGGAGAGCAATGCGGCCAACCACCGGGTGAGGGCCTTCGGTGAAATGATGGTCAGGGATCATTCGCAGGCCAATGACAACCTAAAAAGCATCGCCGGCTCACTTAATATTGTGCTCCCGGATTCAGTCAGCAATGACTCCAAAAAGGAAATTGATGATCTCAAAAAGAAGAAAGGGAAAGACTTTGACAAAGCCTATGTTAAAATGATGGTTGAAGACCATAAAAAGGATATCGACGAATTCCGTAAATGTGCTGACAACTGTTCTGACTCGTCCATTAAAGCGTTTGCGGCAGCTACTTTACCGGTGCTTCAAAAACATCTCGATTCCATACAGGCTATTCAGTCTGTTGCGGTGAAATAACCGGGGATTCCCGGAGGAAACGGGCGTTTCTGCCTGGTGTCGGAAGACGGAAGCGTTGACGGCACCAGGTTTTTTTCTATCCGGGGATGCCTAAATTTGCTCTCTAAATTCCCGTGATGGCAATTTTACGCAGGCCTGCTCAGTTAAAGGAAAATACGGATACCGGTTTTGGAACGAATCCCGAAAACTACGGAGGACGCTTTGTCAATCGTGACGGAAGCTTCAATGTAAGAAAAGAAGGAGTTCCATTCTTTAAAAGGTTCAGCCTCTATTATGCGATGCTGAACATGCCCGCCTGGAAATTTTACGGTTCTCTTTTTCTTTTTTACATCACTATTAATTTTGTTTTTGCCCTTATTTATTTTGCCATAGGAAGAGGCGAATTTACCGGCATCCTCGGTACGACGACGGTAGGCTTTTTTAAAGAGATGTACTTTTTCAGTACGGAGACCTATACGACCGTCGGATACGGACGCGTCAATCCTATAGGAGATATTGCCAATTCAATCGCTGCGCTGGAGTCGATGATGGGTTTCCTTTCCTTTGCCATTGCCACCGGTTTACTTTACGGAAGATTTTCGAAGCCGAAGGCTTTTCTCCTCTTTAGCAAGGAAGCGCTGGTAAGTCCTTACCGCGGAGAACAGGCGCTGATGTTCCGGTTTGCATCTTACAAGGACAGCCACACGATGTCCAATGTCGAAATTAAAGTCAACGCCGCCATGCTGGTGGACGACCACGGCAAATCAGTTTTTAAATTTTTTGAACTTGCTCTCGAGAGGACCCATGTGGAAACCCTTCCCATGAACTGGACGGTGGTACATCCGCTTACGCCGGATAGTCCCATTTATAGCTACAGTGCGGAGGATATGAAGAAAGCGGACCTGGAGATCTATGTTTCCGTCCGCGGATTCGATGACACGTATTCCAATATCGTTCAGCAGAGGACGTCCTATACCTACGATGAAATTGTTTTTGAAAGGAAGTTTGTCCAGATGTATCGCGAAAGCAAAGACGGCAAGACTACCATCGTTGAACTCTTCAAGCTGGACGAACACAGGCCGGCAAAATAATTTTCAGTTTTACCCCGCTATGGCTTCCGCATAACTGCTGACTGGTTCACAGGTACAAATCAGGTTACGGTCTCCGTAGGTGTTGTTCACCCTTCCAACCGCAGGCCAGAATTTACTTTCCCTTGTGTAGGGTAATGGAAAAACGGCCCTTTCCCTGTTATAGCCATGATTCCATTCAGTAACGATTACGGCATGCTGGGTATGAGGAGCGTTCTTCAGCGGGTTGTCGGTTCGGTCTAATTTGCCCTCCGCTATTTCACGAATCTCCTGATGTATTGAAATCATCGCTTCGCAAAAGCGGTCCAGTTCGGACTTGTCTTCACTTTCTGTGGGTTCTATCATGATCGTTCCGGGTACGGGAAAACTCAGTGTGGGAGCATGGAAGCCGTAATCCATCAGTCTCTTGGCCACGTCTTCCGCTTCAATACCCGCTTCGGCCTTGAATGGACGCAGGTCGACAATAAATTCATGCGCGCAGGTGTTGTGAGGGCCGGTATACAGGATGGGGTAGAAGGCCTCCAGTTTTGCCTTCATATAGTTGGCATTCAGAATGGCCTGTGCCGTAGCCATACGGATTCCTTCCGATCCCAGCATTTTGATATACGCATAACTGATCAGCAGAATACTTGCAGAACCGTAACGGGCAGCGCTGACCGCACCGGTGTGTTTGCCATTTGTCCAGTGACCAGGAAGGTGGTCCCTTAATTTTTCGTTCACACAAATGGGTCCCATGCCCGGTCCGCCGCCACCATGCGGAATGGCAAATGTTTTGTGCAGGTTGAGATGGCAAACGTCTGCGCCTATAAAACCGGGACTGGTAAGCCCTACCTGTGCGTTCATGTTGGCGCCGTCCATATACACCAGGCCACCGTTTTCATGAATGATCCGGCAGATGTCCCTGATGCCTTCTTCAAATACTCCGTGGGTGGAAGGATAGGTAACCATCAGGCCGGCCAGCTGGTTTTTATATTGCTCCGCTTTGGCTTTCAGGTCGACCACATCTATATGACCGTCGTCATCACTTTTGACGACGACTACTTTCATGCCCGCCATGACCGCACTGGCAGGGTTGGTGCCGTGGGCGGAAATCGGGATCAGCATTACGTCGCGATGCGTTTCATTGCGGGAGGCATGGTATGAACGGATGGCCAGAAGGCCTGCATATTCACCCTGAGCGCCGCTGTTGGGTTGAAGTGAGGTGGCTGCAAAACCGGTGATCGTGCTCAGCCAGTTTTCCAGTTCAAGGATCATCCGCTGATAGCCCTTCCACTGTGTGACGGGGGCAAAAGGATGGATATTGCTGAACTCAGGCCAGCTTAATGGAATAAGTTCGCTGGCGGCGTTGAGTTTCATGGTACAGGATCCAAGCGGGATCATGGAGGTATTCAGTGAGAGGTCTTTATTTTCGAGCATCTTTACATACCGCATCATCTCCGTTTCACTGTGATGGGTATTGAACACCGGATGGGTAAGGAAAAGAGAATTTCGGCTAAGGGTTACCGGGAGAACCTCCAGGTGGTGATCGTAGTCGAAGGATGCAGCGGCTTCATCCTGGCCACTGAAGGTGGCAAACACAGAAAGAATTTCCAGTACATCCAGCTGTGTCGCCGTTTCTCCGATCGAGATCTGCACATGACCCTGCTCACCGTAAAAGAAGTTCATTTCCCTGGATTCCGCCAGGGATCGCAGCATGGCGGGGTCTTCAATCCGAAGCCGCACGGTGTCAAAAAAATATTCGTGACTCAGGTCAAAACCCAGGTCCGCGAGTCCCGTAGACAGCGCGTGTGTAAGTATCGTGATCCGGCAGGCGATGTCCTTTAACCCCTGTGGTCCGTGGTACACGGCATACATTGCCGCCATATTGGCAAGCAAGGCCTGTGCCGTACAGATATTGGACGTAGCTTTCTCTCTTTTGATATGTTGTTCGCGGGTTTGAAGGGCCATTCTCAGTGCCCGGTTGCCCTGTGCGTCCAAGCTGATGCCGATGATCCTTCCCGGCATGGCTCTTTTAAAATCCTCGCGTGCGGCAAAAAATGCCGCATGAGGACCGCCGAATCCAACCGGCACGCCAAAACGCTGTGCAGAGCCTATAGCTGCATCGGCACCCAGTTCACCGGGAGAAGTCAGCAGCGTGAGGGCAAGCAGGTCGGTGGCCATTACAACGAAGGCACCCGCTTCCTGCACCGATCTGATAAAGGCTCTGTAATCCGGAATATTTCCCTCCGCATTGGGGTATTGAACAATTGCACCAAAATAAGTATTGTCAATTTTCGCTTTGGTATAGTCGCCGGTCACCAGTTGAATGCCCAGCGGCTCAGCTCTCGTGGCAAGCACGTCCATAGTTTGCCTGAAAATAGCCTGGTCCACAAAGAAGCGCGGAACAGAGACATGCTGATGATCTTTATTTTTCTGGTTGAAAAACATGATCATGGCTTCTGCGGCGGCCGTCCCTTCATCCAACAGGGAAGCATTGGCAAGCGGAAGGCCGGTGAGGTCGCTGATCATGGTTTGGAAATTCAACAGGCTTTCGAGTCGGCCCTGCGAAATTTCCGCCTGATAAGGTGTGTACTGGGTATACCATCCCGGGTTTTCGAAAATATTCCTCCTGATCACGGAGGGCGTGATGGTCTCATAATAACCCTGTCCGATATAGTTTTTGAAGACCAGGTTCTGCCTGGCAATCTCATGGATCAGGCTCAGGTACTCCTGTTCACTTACTGCCTCTGTGACGTTTAAATTTTCGGGATTCCGGATTGCGGCCGGTAACACTTTTTCGAGCAGCTCTTCCATGCTCTGGACACCCACTGCGGAAAGCATTTTCCGCGTTTCCGTTTCATTATTGCCTATATGTCTGCGGGAAAATTCGCCTGCCTGCTTTTCAAATAAATTCATATCGGGAAATCTGTATCAAAAGATGCGCAAAGTTAAGGTTTTTGGCTGTAAAGGATAAGCGTTAAGACTTACCTTGCACCTATGGCGCGAGACAGTTCCATCAACCTGGAAAATTTCAGAAAAACAGCTGAGGATCACCGCAAAATGTACAAAAACTTCCTTTCCAGAGTGGATAAAAAGGAAGTCCTTCGTGCGCTGCCGGAGCTGCACGAAAAAGCCTTCGCGGAAATCAACTGCCTGCAATGTGCCCATTGCTGTAAAACCTATTCGCCGCGGTTTAAAACGCCGGATATCAAAAGAATTTCAAAAAAATTGAAACTCCGGGAAAGTGAGCTTATAGAAAAACACCTTCGCCTTGACGAAGACGGGGACTACGTCACCAGAACCAGCCCCTGTCCCTTCCTGGGCGCTGACAATCATTGCAGCATTTACGAAGACCGCCCTTCAGACTGCAGAAGGTTTCCTTACAGCGATGAAGACGTTTTTTTCAAAAGGCCGGCGCTTACACTGAAAAACAGCGAATTCTGCCCGATCGTCGTTTCAGTACTTGAGGGATTATTGAAGAAAACTACATAACTGTTTCAATTACTTCTTCATATGTAGCCTGGAGTCCACGCTCGATGCCATCGCCCTGCCATTCGGTGACGCCCGGTATGGATTTGGAAGCAAGGATCTCCTCTTTGGTCTTGCCCGCCTTGATTTGTTTTGTAACATAATCGAGCAGATTTTGCAGGTAGTCCTGCATGGCTTTTAGATCAGCCTTGTTGCCGGTAACTTTTTCGGGATCATATGCATGACCGAACACAAATAATGTGTTACTGTCAAACTGATCCTGTATTTTCCCCAGCACCACGATCCAGTTCTTCACGGAAGCACCCGCGCTCCGGTCGATGAATGCCCAGCGGCGGTTAAAGACGAGGTCGCCGACATGGGCTATATTGGCATGCGGGAAAAAAATGACGCTGTCGCCGTTCGTATGTGCGGGACCGTAATAATAAGCCCGGACGGGCTCCTTCAGTTTTTTATATTCCCATTGGTCTGTATAGGTGATATCAGGATAAAGTTGGACGGATTCCTTGTTTTGTTCCTTGGCAACCCTTTGCTGGTTCAAAAGGGAGTTGTTGTGTGCAGCAACGTGGGCAACGATGCCTTTGTATGCGAAATTGCCGGCGGTATGATCCCCGTGATGATGGGTATTGATAAGTATTTCGAAGGGGTTGCCTGGGTCTTTCGATAATACATCGATCAGGTGTTGCGACTGCTCCGGAAATTCAGCGTCCACAACGGCAATATTTTTTTTAGAGAGGTAGTAGGCAATCGTGCCGCCCTTCTCCGTAAATATGCCCACGTCATTGCGGAGCATTTTCATCTTGTAAGGAGTGTCCTGCAGAAAAAGGCGGAGCCAGTCACTGCGCAGGAGAGGGATGGCACCAAAACCCAATCCTGAATTTTTTACGAACGACCTGCGGTTCATATGACGGTTTTAATTTAAAGTTACGACTTCTAATATTCCATTTTCCGGAGGGAAGGAGCTTTGAACCAGGTAACCGCCACGACCAGCAGGGTCATACAGCCGCCGAAAACTACTGAGGGTACTACGCCAAGCAACCTCGCCATAACGCCGCTTTCAAACTGACCCAGTTCATTGCTGGAGTTGATAAACATGGAGTTCACGCTCAACACACGACCCCTCATATGATCAGGCGTTTTCAATTGCATGATCGTTCCTCTTGTAACGACACTTATACCGTCCATGATCCCGCTGATCAGTAAAACGGCAAAAGAGATCCAGAATATTTTTGAAATACCGAAAATGATAATGCAGGTTCCGAATCCGGCTACGGCAAGGAGCAGTTTTTTCCCCTGCTTACGTTTCGGAGGGAAAAGGGTTAGCAGGATGACGATGATAACGGATCCAATATCGGAAGCTGCGTTCAGGAACCCAAAGCCCCTGGCGCCCACTTTCAGGATGTCCCGTGCATATACAGGGATGAGCGCCACGGCACCGCCGAACAGGACCGCAAACAGATCCAGCGATACAGCACCCAATAGTTCCCTGGTCCGGAAAACAAATGAAAGGCCTTCCTTTACACTGTCCCAGGTTTTTTTCTCGCCTCTTTCATTGAGCGGAGGAAATTTCCGCATGGTGGTAAGGATCAAAAAGGACGAAAGCACCAACAGGACCACGATGATCATTGTCCCGCTGTTTCCCAGGCCGGCGATCAGAAAACCACCCAACGCATGTCCGGTGATAGATGCGGAAAGAAATACGCCTGTATTCCACGTTATCGCATTCTGCAATTTATTTTTCGGCACCACCTGGGCTAGCATAACATTAAAAATCGGACCGGTAAATGATCTCACGATACCCGTGCCAAATATGATCACATAAATGCAGGCCGCAATATAGTGGTGCTGAAGCCGGGCGATGCTGAACGGACTCGACAGAAGAAGAAGAAGAAGGGCGGCCAGCCCGTACAGCCCGACACCGGTGAGCATCAGCTTTTTCTTTTCACTGATATCGATCACATGACCTGCATAAAGGGCGAGCGAAACGGCCGGGATGAATTCCGACAATCCAACAATTCCGATGGCTATCGGTGCATTTGTGAGGTTATAGATCCACCATCCCACCAGGGTACTCATCATCCGCAATCCCATAATAAAAAGGAATCTGCCCGTGATGAGGAATCTGAATTCAGGAATCAGCAGCGCGTCCAGTGGCGAGGCCTCCGGGACGGACTTGTTATTTGTTATTGCTTCACTGGCCATCAGGGTAATGAGAAATAATGGTGACCGGGTTCATAGTCTTTGTCCAATGCGTCGAGGATTACCCGGAAATGTTTTTCATTACCCAGAAAATCAGCATTCGCCGCATCTACAAAAATGGTCTTAATGCCATGCTGGCGAATGTAACTGGTATATGTCTCCTGGAGGCTGAATAAATAGTCATCCGGTATGGACTGCTCATAAGGCCGGTTCCTTTTACGGATATTTTTTTGCAATTGTTGAACGGGCGCATGCAGGTAAATCAAAATGTCCGGTTGTACGAGCTGCTGGAATATAATGTCGAAAAGCTTCTGGTAGAGATGAAATTCTTCATCGGGCAGGTTGACTTTGGCAAACAAAAGACATTTGGAGAAAATATAGTCTGAGATCGTTATTCGCTGAAAAAGGTCTTTGGTATGAACAAGTTCTTTAAGTTGTTTGTACCGCTCCGCCATGAAAAAAAGCTCCAGGGGGAAAGCATATTGTTTTGGGTTCTCGTAGAACTTGGGCAGAAAGGGGTTTTCGGCAAAAGCTTCAAGGATGAGACGGGAGTTAAAATGACGGGCGAGCAGGTGGGCCAGGGTGGTTTTGCCGGCGCCGATGTTTCCTTCCACCGCAATAAAGTGATAGTTCATTCAATTGTAAATATCCGGATTCCGGCGCGGTAAATTAGCAGTCAGCTGATTTTTTTTACGGGCAGCGGGTCAGGGCAGATTTTCAACAACTCCCGTATGGTTTTTTTGAAAATCGGGTGAAGGAAGCCCGGGGCAATTTCATTCATCGGTTCGAGTACAAACCGCCGCTCGGCGATCCGTGGATGCGGTATGTTTAGTCCCGGTTCCGCTATGATAAACTCTTCGTAAAAAAGTATGTCGATGTCAATAAGTCTTGGCGCGTTTTTTCCGGTTCGTGTTCTTCCACCTTTCGCTTCGATGTTCAGCAGCTCCCTCAAGAGCTCCCGAGGATGCCATTTTGTTTCCACAAGCAATGCCTGGTTCAGAAAGTCGGGCTGGTCAGGCTTCCCCCAGGGTGCGGTTTCGTAAAGTGAAGAAACCGCCAGGAGACGACCACAAATAAGTTCTATATTTGTCTTTGCCTGCTGTAAGTTCCAATGCCTGTCGCCCTCGTTGCCCCCTGTCAGCAGATAAGCTTTGTTCATGGATGACATGTTTAATCCGCTTCAAATATCTTTAATTTAAAATCATCAAAACGTAAAGCGCATGCGCAGCTTTCTTAAAATATTTCTGGCCAGCCTGCTGGCACTGGTGGTATTCGCAGTCCTCGGTTTTTTTATCCTTGTCGGTATGATATCCGGTCTCGCCGGCAGCCTTGCCAGCGGTGCAGAAACCCATATTGACGGGAAAGCCGTGCTGCTCGTGGATCTGAGTGAATCCTATGCTGAAAAGCCCGTTCCGGACGCCCTGGCCGGTTTTAGCGAAAGCCGGTACAATACACCGGGGGTCTATGACGTGATCCGCATGATCCGTTACGCGAAATCCGACAGCGCGGTCAAAGGAATATATATCAAGGCCAATTCCAATAACAACGGCTTCGGGACATCGGAGGAGATTCGAAATGCCCTGCTGGATTTTAAGAAATCGGGAAAGTTCATCATAGCCTACGGTGAAACGATTTCATTCAGGGCCTACTATGCGGCCAATGTCGCGGACAAAGTGTACTGCAATCCGAAGGGAGGTGTGGACTGGAGAGGACTTACCAGTACGCTGGCCTTCATCAAAGGGAGCCTCGATAAACTCGAGATTGAACCTGAAATTTTCTACGCCGGGAAATTTAAAAGCGCGACCGAGCCGCTACGCGCTACTAAAATGACGGATGCCAACCGTCTGCAACTTTCTGAACTGCTGAACGGACTGTTTAACCGTATTCTCCTTCAGACCGGAACTGCCAGGAGTCAGGATACGGCGGTGCTGAGGAAATGCGTGGACGAGCAGCTCGTGCAAACTGCGTCGGATGCGGTACAGTATAAACTGGTTGACGGATTGAAATATAATGACCAGGTGCTGAATGAAATTGCCGGCAAAATAGGCGTCAGTCCCATCACCAGTATAAATTTCGTTCCGCTGGGAAAATACTACGAGGCAGTAGGAACAAAAATGAAGTCTTCCGGTACGGACAGGATCGCCCTTATTTATGCGGAAGGAAATATTGTCGGCGGGAAGAACAGCCAGCGCGAGATCGGTCAGGATGTCTACCGCCAGATGATCCGTAAGGCCAGGCTGGATAAGGGGACAAAGGCGATCGTCCTAAGGATAAATTCCGGCGGAGGTTCTGCGCAGGTAAGTGAGAATCTCTGGCGCGAACTTACACTCGCCAAGGCTGATAAGCCTGTTGTGGTAAGCTTTGGCGATGTTTCCGCCAGCGGAGGATACTATCTTTCCTGCAATGCCGACAGCATCTACGCCGATCCCATGACCATCACGGGTTCTATCGGCGTGTTCAGTATGCTCTTTAACGCGCAGACTTTTTTTAAGAATAAGCTGGGCGTGACATTCGACGGCGTCCAGACGTCCAGACAGCCTGATCAGGTTTCGATTGTACAGCCCCTCACTGAAATGCAGAAGAAATTTATACAGAACGATGTCGACAGCATCTACCATGATTTCACTCAGCGTGTGGCAGAAGGCCGCGGGAAAAATATAAGTTATATTGACAGTATCGGACAAGGGAGGATCTGGAGTGGCGAAAAAGCACTGCAGCTTGGACTGATCGACTGTATCGGAGGTATCCAGGACGCAATCGATTGTGCGGCGAGGATGGCAAAACTCACTACTTACCGGATTAAGGAATATCCGGAGCCGGAAAATATTTTTGACCTCCTTCTTAACAACTACAGACAATCCCTGAAGGCAAAGGCGATGACGGAAAATCTCGGTGAAGAAGGAATGAAGTGGTATCGTGTGCTGTCGGAGTACAAGGCCCTGGAGGGCATTCCGCAGGCAAGGATTCCTTTTGAACTAAGTTTGAATCCCTAGGCCCAAAAAGAACTTATGAGTGTTCCCTATAGTCAGTTCCGTGCCATGCTCGCCATTTCACGGGCAAGCCTGCGGGCCATATTGAGAAGTCCCTCTGCCGTCATCTTCAGCCTCGGTTTTCCGCTGGTCTTTATCCTGGTTTTTGGATTTATAGGAGGAGGAGGCACGAGCGTAACGATAGCCTTAAAAAATCCTGCTGACAGTTCAAACTTTATCATCCGCGTTCTACAGTCGGGGATTGTAAGGATTATGGACCGCGACGAAAAGAAGAAACTGCTTACCGAAAAAGACAGCGTCGTTATCAGGGGTCAGCTGGAGAAGGGAAATATAGCTGCTATCCTCAGTCTTGATTCCACCCGTTCACCGCTTGGATATACCCAATATAAAATTTCCACGCAGACCTCATCGGCCGCGGCGGACAAATATCCCATCCTTAAAATGGCACTGGCCCAGGCCACCATGGCGATCGAAGGCGGAAGAATTCCGGAACAGTTTAAGGTGATCAGCGTGCAGGAACTGCCCCCGCTGCCGGGACGGGAGTATACGATGATCGATTTTATTCTCCCGGGCATGCTTGGATTTTCCCTGCTAAGTGCAGCGGTGTTCGGTGTTGCTTTTGTTTTTTTCAATCTGCGCCAAACCCTTGTGCTGAAACGTTTTTATGCAACTCCGATCAACCGGAGGAATATTGTGTTCGGAGAAGCACTGAGCCGGGTTTGTTTTCAGCTGCTCACATCCGTTGTCATCATCCTGGCGGGACACTACCTTTTTCATTTTACCCTGGTAAAGGGATGGATTACCTTTTTAAATATGCTGGTGCTGAGTTTTCTGGCACTCGTGGTATTTATGGGTTTTGGCTTTATTATCAGCAGCGTGGCCAGGAATGAAAGCTCGATCCCGCCCTTTGCGAATATTTTTACACTGCCCCAGTTTTTACTTGGTGGGACTTTTTTCAGCACCCAGGCATTTCCGGCCTGGCTGCAGCATTTTTGTGAAATTCTGCCCCTGAAACAGTTAAACGATGCCATGAGAAATGTAGCTTTCGAAGGAGCTTCACTTTTGGACTGCAGCAAACAGATCGGCATCCTGCTTCTATGGGGAGTACTGATTTATACGGTTGCCATTAAAACTTTCAAATGGGAGTGATCCCTGACAAATCTCAAAGGTGAAACTCATCGTCGCCAGCATTCTGATCCTGTCACTTGTCATACTGTTCGTATTTGCCCTTTTCCCGGCTGATATTTCAGTCAGCAGGGTCATCCGGATCGGGGCACCAAGAGACAGCGTTTATTCCAGGATTGCCGATATGCGTCAGTGGCCGCGGTGGAACGGACTGCTGAATACGATATCTCCGGAAGGCGATGGTCAAATGGCTGAATCGGAAACGGATTCGCTTACTGCAAGGAGAGGGGATGTTCTTGTGAGCCTGCTTCCTTCCTTAAAGGATACTGTATTCACCCGTTTTCAGCAGGGAAATAAAAGCTTTAACGGTGAATATGTCCTGACGGACGACGGCCCCCGGGCGACCGTGGTATACTGGACGCTGCAATTTCATCTGCATTGGTATCCCTGGGAAAAGCTGGCCGGAATGTATTACAACAGACAATTGGGACCCGTTATGGAAAGTTCCCTTCTCAACCTGCAAAAAACGCTGGAGAATCAGGCGGGCGACAGCCATTAACGGGGGGAACATTAACTTTGCTCCCGGAACAAAAAAAACAAAATGAAACGGTTGATCTTATTTTCTGCCCTTGCTGTTATTCTCCTGAATTCCTGTGGTGATAAGAAGCCTGCAAGTCCCCATGAAACCAGTACGGGTCAGGATATTTCAGTGCGCTACGGAAGACCGTATAAGAAAGGCCGGGTGATATTCGGAGGACTGGAACCATATGGAAAAGTTTATCGTTGCGGTGCAGATTCTGCAACGACCGTTACATTTGAAAAAGATGCTGAATTTGGCGGAAAGCCCGTCAGCAAAGGAACTTACACCCTGTTTGTAATCCCCAGTCAGGACCACTGGACCATCATACTCAACAGCCAGCTTGGTCAATGGGGTGCTTTCGAATATGATAAATATAAAGACAAAGATGTGGTGCACGTGGATGTACCGGTAAAGAAAGCGGATCCGGTAGTGGAACAGCTTACGATCAGCCTTCCTCCGGGTAACATGAATATTGCCTGGGATAATGTTCAGGTGGACGTTCCCGTTAGTTTTCACTGAGCGAATGCCGGATCCAGGATAAAATCATATACTTTACGAAGTTCATCGTTCGTGATGCAGTAGGGAGGCATCAGGTATACGGTATTACCCAGCGGCCTTAGATAAATACCCTGCTCCATGGCCCGCTTCATGATCATACTCCCTATTTGTTGCAGATAATCGGGGTGTTCACCGGCCGTTTCAAATGCGAGGACGGTACCGAGCATGCGGAGATTTCTGAAGAGGTTTTTTCTTTCAGAGGCTCTTACTTCTTCTAAAAATTGTTCATGCTGTTGCTGTATTGCCCGTATCTGTTCCTGGCAGGAGGGATTTTTTAGCAGTTCGAGGCTTGCCAGGGCGGCCGCACAGGCCAGTGGATTGGCGGTAAAGGAATGGCCATGGAAAAAGGTCATGCGCCGGTCATCGCTTAAAAAAGCTTCAAAGATTTCCCGGCTGCAGGAAGTGCAGCCGAGCGCCATTGCACCGCCGGTGAGTCCTTTACTCATACAGACTATATCGGGACCGGGACGGAGCTTTTCGCTGGCGAACAGACTACCGGTACGTCCGAAGCCCGTGAGCACTTCGTCTGCAATGCAGAGAATGTTTTCGGACCGGACAAAGCTGAGCAGCTCATTCATGGAGTCCGCTTCATACATGCGCATACCGCCTGCCGCCTGCAAAAGCGGTTCGTAAATAAAGGCCGCGAATCGGTCGCGGTGCTCGAGGATCCGTGATTTAATCTCATCGATATTATCTGCACACGGAGTTTCAATAAATACTGTCTCGAACAGAAAATCACCGAATGCCTGCGTAAAAAGGCCGCGGCCACTTACGCTCATGGCACCGAAGGTGTCGCCGTGATAAGCGTGTTCGAAGGCCAGGATTTTCGTCTTTTGCTTTTCACCCCTGTTTTTCCAGTATTGGATGGCCATTTTCAAAGCGACCTCTACCGCCGTCGACCCGTTGTCTGAGTAAAAAATTTTCGACTGGTTTGCAGGAAGGACAGCAAGCAGGTTTTCGGCAAGGGTTACGGCCGGTTCATGAGTAAAACTGGTGAAGATTACCTGCTCCAGCTGCAGCGCCTGCCGATAGATACTCTCTGCAATGAATGGATGACCATGACCGTGCAGGGTTACCCACCAGCTGCTGATGACGTCTATATAAGAATTGCCCGACTCATCGTATAACAGAGAACCTTTCCCCCTGACGATCGGAATGGGGGGCACCATATTTTTATGCTGGGTGTAAGGATGCCAGATGAAGTTTGTATCCCGCTCACGCAGAGAAAGTTTCATGATGCGAATGTAAGACGGTCCGCTGCCCGCGCAAAACGACTTTTTATTTTTTGCGAATGAATTCCAGATTTCTTTTGATGCCGGCAAATTTTGCCCTTTTCAATGGAGAGTCCGAAAATATTCTTTTGAAGTTTTCTTCTGAGAGTTCCTCCCAGTCCTGGCTGCTGAAATGCAGTATTTCTTCCAATGCCTGAAAGGCAGGTTCAGCTGACGGTTGGGCGAAACGGTTCCAAGGACAAACATCCTGGCATATGTCGCATCCAAACATCCAGTCGGCAAAACTGTTTTTCATTTTGTCCGGAATCACCAGGTCTTTAAGCTCAATGGTAAAGTAGGAAATACAGCGGCTGCCATCCACATTTTTATCGGAACCGATCGCGCTGGTAGGGCATGCATCGATACAACGTGTGCAGGTTCCGCAATAGTCGGCTTTTTCGGGCAGATCATAGTCCAGGATCAGATCGGTTATCAGGGTGGCGATGAAATAGTAAGACCCTTTTTTCTTGTGTATAAGGTTGCCGTTCTTGCCTACCCACCCCAGTCCGCTGAGTACGGCCCAGGATCTTTCGAGTACCGGTGCGCTGTCGACAAATCCGCGGCCATGGAAGTCTCCCAACTTTTCCTTCATGCGGGAAAGCATCCCGAGCAGTTTTGGACGGATCACCTCATGGTAGTCTTTGCCATATGCATATTTGGAAACACGCGGAGTATGGTTGTCCTGCCGGCGTTCAGGGAAATAGTTCATCAGGAAACAGATGACGGACTTTGCGCCGGGCACAAGCTTATAAGGGTTTACTCTTAGATCGAAATTTTTCTCCATGTATTGCATATCGCCGTGAAAGCCCTGCTGTAGCCAGTTTGAGAGCTTTCTGGCGTCATCGTCGAGATAGCGGGCAGCAGCAATACCGCAAAAGTCGAAACCGGATTCGATCGCAAGCGACTTAATAAATTTTGATTTTTCGGCTGAATTCATCGCGTCAAAAAAAAATCTTTCAATAATTTTTATATTTTTAAACCGTTATCACCCTTAAACGCTAACCCGCATCCCGCTTATGATTGCTTCCAGGAATCTGTCCCTTTATGACAAATTTATCTCAAAAAAAGGGGAACGTTTTTTACGTTTTTCCCTGACGCTGATACTGACAATAGCCGGCTTCGTAACGACGTCTGCCCAGGACAAAGCACCGGTGAAATTCGGAAAAATAACTCCCGCAGATTTTAATCTTCCCAGGACGGCAATAGATTCCAACGCGAACGCTGTGGTGATTGCCGATATCGGAAACACGTCTTTTATAGGTAATAACACTGGCTTTTTTACACTTGTATTCACCCGATATATGCGGGTTAAGATTTTGAATAAAAACGGATTCGACATCGGCAACCGGGAGATCAGCCTTTACTATAGTGACGATGCAAATCTGGAAAAAATTTATTCGTTAAAGTGTTCTACCTACAATCTTGAAAATGGAGCTGTCGTAGAGTCCAAACTGGACGACAAATCGGTATTTCAGGAAAAATATAATAGCAATCACCGGTTGACAAAATTCGCTGTACCGGCATTGCGTGAGGGCTCTATTTTTGAAATTCAGTATACCATAAGGTCGCCGTTTGATTTTAATTTGAGGGACTGGTCTTTCCAGGGAGAATATCCTGTATTATGGAGCGAATATGAGGTTACCATTCCTTCGCCTTATAACTACGTTATGGCATGGCAGGGAGACCAGCATTTCGATGTAAAAACGGCCAGGGTAGTCCCGACGACCTATAGCATACGCGAAAGTGCCGCAGAAGGAACGTATGCGTCTGTTGAAACCAGGGCAGTGAGTATTGCCAGCAATGATATCAATATGAGGTGGGTGAAAAAGAATGTTCCCGCACTTCATGAAGAGCCTTTTACCACTGCGATATCCAATTATTATTCCCATGTTTCCTTTCAACTGCAATCATTTCAATGGGGACCTGAGTATCAAAAACATGATTATAGCAGCGACTGGCCTGCCATATCAGGCCTGCTCCTCAAGCGGGAGGATTTCGGAGAAGTGTTAAATGCCGAAAACTTCTGGATGAATGATTTGGTTAGCGGAATTACGGATAATAAGGGGACCGAAACCGAGAAAGCGAATAAACTGTATGCCTATGTCCGCAACGAAATCAAACTAAACGGGTATACGGGTATTTATTCAAAGCGTAGCCTGAAGGATATCTTTAAATCAAAATCGGGTTCCAATGCAGAGATCAATCTCCTGCTCACTTCCCTGATGAGAAAGGCCGGGATAAAATCGGATCCCCTCGTACTAAGTACCCGTGCAAATGGTATGGTGCATTCAGGCTACCCTCTCATACAGGAGTATAACTACCTGCTATGCGTAGTGTACCTGCTGGACGGCCCTGTAGCCCTGGATGCCAGCGATCCATATACAGGTTTTGGGCAGATACCTCCGGAATGCTATAATGGATGGGGACATACGATCAGCGTGGGCAACCCGAAAGAAATATTGTTTTCCGCCGATTCGGTGACGGAGTCCCGTTTGACCAAGGTAATCCTGTTTAATGATGAAAAAGGGAATCCCAACGGTTATTTTGAGAGCCTCAATGGCACCAACGGTTCATATGACATACGCGAGTCCGTCGCCAGGACGGGGATTAAAAAGTATGGAGAAAAAATTCAGGACCAGCTCGGAGCGGACCTTGAAGTACAGAATTTCGCCATTGATTCCCTCAGTCAACTCAACTTTCCAGTTACTGTCCACTACGATTTTGCACTAAAAAATCTGAATTCAGCTGATATTTTGTATCTCAATCCTGTGATTGGCGATGGTTATAAAACCAACCCCTTCAAATCGGCGGAACGCAACTATCCGATTGAAATTCCCTACAAAATAAACGAAACGTATACGCTGACCATGGAAATACCTCCTGGATATCAGGTGGATGAAGTCCCTAAATCCGCCAGGGTGGCCTATAATGACGGGGAGGGTTTTTTTGAATACTTAATACAAAGCGGGAAAGAAAATCTGCAGCTTCGCGTTCAGCTAAAACTCAATAAAACATTTTTTCCGAGTGAGGACTACACTTCACTCAGGGATTTTTTTGCCATGATCGCTAAAAAGGAAAGCGAGCAAATTGTATTAAAGAAGGTAAAATGAAATTAATACTAGGCTTCTTTTTACTGATGGGCGTTTGCAAACTGGAGGCGCAGGATATCAAAGAACTGATCACAGCGCCGATCCCTGATTCCCTGACTGCGGATGCAGACGCTGTATGCCGTCTTGATGAAAAGGAAGTCGAAATATTTTCGCCCGGCAAAATGATTGTCCGGGAAAGGCATATTTATACTATTCTTAATGACAAGGCCAATGATCAGGCATTATACAGAACCGGGTACAGCAACCTGAGTTCTATCGAATCAGTTTCCGGAAGTCTTTATAATGCATCTGGTAAAGAGATCAGGCATTTCAAGAAGAAGGACATGTCGGATTATTCCGCCGACGGACAAGCGCTGGTGAGCGACAGCAGACAGAAAATCTACCGGTTTACCTATAATATCTACCCCTTTACGGTTTCATTTGAAGAAGAGGATGAAGATCACAATATGATGGGCATTCCCGGATGGTCTCCGGATAATGACAGTAAAATGTCCCTGATGCTTAGCCGGTACAGGCTTATCGTTCCTAAGGATTACAAGATCCGGTATAAACTGGTGAACGCTGATATTAACCCTTCCATAAAGGAAGAAAAAGGGAAGATTATTTATACCTGGGAAATCCGTAACAGGCCGGTTAGTATTAAAGAACCATTTTCAATTCCCAGTGAAGCCTTCCATCCCTTCATGCTGGTAGGACCTTCCGATTTTGAAGTAGAAGGTTATTCGGGAAACATGTCGGGCTGGAATGACTTTGGAAAGTTTTATGCGGAGCTGCAGAAGGGGAGGGATATTCTCCCGGACGATCTCAAACGAAAGGTGCACCAGCTTACTGACGGGATACAGGACCCGCGTCAGAAAATTTCTGTTTTATATGACTATCTGCAGAAAAATACCCATTATGTACTGATAAGTTTCGGGATTGGAGGGTGGCAGCCCTATGATGCGGCTTATGTGGCAAAAAATAAATATGGAGATTGTAAAGCACTTTCCAATTTTATGGTTTCCCTGTTAAAGGAAGCTGGTATTACGGCGCATGCGGTTATTATCTACGGGGGCAGGCAATCACGGGTTTTTTTTGCCGATTTTCCGAGTCAGCAGTTTAATCATGTCATCTGTTGCGTACCCCTGTCGAAAGATACCGTCTGGCTGGAGTGTACAGACCAGTATCTGCCGGCAGGATATCTCGGTTCATTTACGGCTAACCGGTACGGGCTGCTTGTAAATGATGCCGGGGGAATACTGGTTCATACGCCGGTCTATGCAATTAAAGATAATACCCAGTCTGCTAATTTGACGGGCGTACTGGATGCTGAGGGTAATCTGAAGCTTACCCAGGTCACCCGGTACCAGGCACTGAGACACGACGAAAAGGAGGAACTCTTTCATCACTACAGCCCGGAGCAACAAAGAGACTATTTGAAATCTTCTTTCGAACTGCCTACCTATTCTGTAAATGATTTCAGCTATAAACCGGATTATTCCGGAAAACTGCCGGTGATTGTTGAAAACCTGGATCTAACCGTAACGAATTATGCTCCGGTTACGGGGAAAAGAATGTTCATTAGCCC
>Ga0157375_10000056_pt1 | contig 123661 bp, 118 predicted proteins | sample M35metaG_FD_115311 | JGI IMG/M metagenome (GOLD analysis project Ga0157375, IMG submission 115311) | Miscanthus rhizosphere microbial communities from Kellogg Biological Station, Michigan, USA - M3-5 metaG | ecosystem: Host-associated > Plants > Roots > Rhizosphere > Soil | place: USA... | reverse complement strand
CGCCGTCTTTCGCGATGCCGCCGCGCTCGTACTGCTTGCCGACCATGAAGCCGGTGATGTTCTGCAGGAACACGAGCGGAATCCGCCGCTGATTGCAAAGCTCGATGAAGTGCGTCGCCTTCAACGCCGACTCGGAAAACAGCACGCCGTTGTTCGCCAGGATGCCGACCTTGTAGCCGAAGATCCGCGCGAAGCCGGTGACGAGGGTCGTGGCGTAGCGCTCCTTGAATTCCTGGAACTTCGAGCCGTCGACGATGCGGGCGATGATCTCGCGCACGTCGTACGGCTTGCGCAGATCGCGCGGAATGACGCCGTAGATTTCCTTCGGATCGTAATGCGGCTCCTCGGCCGCGATGCGCGTCGCCGGCTCGCTCTTGTCGAGCGGCAGATTCTCCACGATGTTGCGCACGATGGCGATGGCGTCGAAATCGTCCTCGGCGAAGTGATCGGCGACGCCGCTGATGCGCGTGTGCACATCCGCCCCGCCCAGATCCTCGGCTGTCACTTCTTCGCCCGTCGCGGCCTTCACCAGCGGCGGCCCGCCGAGGAAGATCGTGCCGGTGCCTTTGACGATGACGGCTTCGTCCGACATCGCCGGCACGTATGCGCCGCCGGCCGTGCACGAGCCCATGACCGCGGAGATCTGCGGGATCTCCATCGCCGACATCACCGCCTGGTTGTAGAAGATGCGGCCGAAGTGCTCGCGGTCGGGAAAGACCTCGTCCTGCAGCGGGAGGAACGCGCCGCCGGAATCGACGAGATAGATGCACGGCAGATGGTTCTGCTGCGCGATCTCCTGCGCCCGCAGATGCTTCTTCACGGTGAGCGGGAAGTACGTGCCGCCCTTGACCGTCGCGTCGTTGGCGATGATCAGGCATTCGCGCCCCTGCACGCGCCCGACGCCGGTGATCATCCCCGCCGCCGGCGCCTCGTCGTCGTACATCCCGTTCGCCGCGAGCGGCGAGAGCTCGAGGAATGGCGTGTCAGGATCGAGCAGCGCCCCGAGCCGCTCCCGCGGCGGAACCTTCCCCTGCTCCTTGTGCCGCGCCAGATACTTCGGCCCACCCCCCAGCCGCGCCGCCGCGAGGCGCCGCTCGAGCTCGTCGACGAGCCCCTGGATGCGCTCCCGGTTCTGCTTGAAATCGGAGGAGTTGGTGTCGAGGTGAGAGTCGAGCGGTTCCATCGTTCCGGGGGCGAAGAGTATCAAAGGTGATACGCAGGATTAGAATGCGGTCATGGACAGAGGAGCCGATATCGTCGTATTCGATGAGAGCGGCCAGACGATCGTTCTCGTTCAGGTCAAGGCGGTCGCTCAAAGCTCGGCGGAGTGGGCCGCACAAGTGCGTAGAGAGACATTTCCGCGGAATCCGCCGGCGGTGCCGTTCTTTTTGGTCGTGGCGCGGGACAAAACGTACATCTGGACTCGGGCGGACGCGAAAGAAGCCGCGGTGGAAGTGTCGACGAGCGAGCTGTTGCGGGCTTATCTGGAAGACACAAACATGTCTACGGAGAAGGTTGCTCCGAGTGTTCTCGAGCTCATCACAGGCAGCTGGCTGATTGACCTCACCGTGGGGCGCGCGAAAGCGGCTACACACCCCGCGGTACGCGAATCGGGACTGTCGGCTGCTGTGCAGGATGGCCGTATTCAGTTCGCCGCCGCGGCATGATCCTCGCCGCCGAAACGAATTTCATTCTGGAGTTGGTGCTTGGCCAGCGCGAGAGTGATGCCTGCGAAAAGCTGGTCGAGCTGTCGCGTAATTCAATCGTCCTGATGCTTCCGGCGTTCTCGCTCGTCGAGGCGGCGATGTTCATCGAACGCCGCCGAGGAGAACGGCGCAACTTCATTCAACGCGAGTTGCAGAATCAGATTCAGGACGCAACCGGCTCGGGAACGCTTGCACGATTCGCATCAACTCTCGATCAGATGAATAAGGAGCTCCGACAGGCGGAGGATGATGAAAGTATTCGCATGCTCTTCTTCAGAAGCGTGCAATGCGAGTCGCTGGAGCTAATTCCGGTGAGGGCCCCTGTCCTCAAGCGAACGGATGAATACCAGCTGACTGACAAAATCGATCGATTCCCCGACGCGCTCGTATTCGCATCCGTGATCACCGCGATGGAAGGCATCCCTGAGTCATCTCCGGCCACACCGAAGTACTTCGTCAGCGGTGACAAGCGCTTCACCCGCCAGTGGTGTCTCGACGAGCTGCGCCGCGTCGATTGCCAGCTGCTGTCGTCGTTTAGCGCGGCTCTTGCAGTCGCGCGAAAGCACCTGTAGCCACTCCCGATCGAACGTAACCAGCTGCACCACGATCATCGCCACGCTCAGATCGGCGAAGTCGATGAGCACGAGCAGGCCCGCGTGCATCAGCAGCATGAGCGTCCAGATGACGGGGCGGGCGCGGCGGGAGAGGGCGAGCGGCGCGTAGAGGAGCTCGAGGGCGAGCGTGCTCCAGGTCAGCACATGCAGCAGCGGCTCGGGGAGCCCGAGGATGGCGGTGCGGAGGATGGTCGGACGGGCGAGCGGATTGGTGAGGATGTGCGCGACGGCCGTGCCGTCGATCCACGACGGACTGGCGAGCTTCGTCCAGCCGCTGTAGCTGTACGCGATCGCGGTGACGATCCACGCCGGCTCGAAGCGGCCGCGCGGCGGCACGACGGCGTGCACGAGCAGCATCCAGCCGACGAACGGCAGCGACGGATTGCCGATCAGCGGATTGCGGCAGAAGAGGCACGCCAGGATGTACCAGATGATCACCGCGGCGACGCGGTCGTGAAATCCTATGATCATCGCGATCGACGCGACGGCGGCGAGGGCGAGCAACGCGATCACGAATGACGGCGCGTCGCTGATCGCCAACACGTTCGGAAAGACGCGCATCAGCGTAGAGCATCGCGAAGTGGACGAAGAGGTACGCGCCGAAGATCCGTTTCATTTGCAGTGCGGCTCGAAGTGCATCGTCTTTCCGTACAGCGGCACGATCACGACCTGCGGCGTTCCACGACTCTCGATGCCGAGCTCGCGCAGCAGCGGCGCGTCGTTGCAGAGCGATGCGCGCAGCAGCGGATCGAGCAGCTGCGGCGGGACGAGCGGCGCGCCGGCGAACGCCGCGCCGTAAACATTGCGGCGGTTGTACGGGCCGCGCAGCCTCGCATAGACCTCGGGCGTGATCTCCGTTCCGTTGATGAAGAACCGCGCGGAGTACGGCTCGAAGTCGCCGAACGCCGTGAAGACCTTCGGCGCGGGCGACGCACCGGTCGCTGCGGCGATCCACTTCAACGGCATCGCGTGCAGGACGTCGCCGGTCATCTGCGCCAGACCGAGGAGGACGACGAGCGCCACGCGTGTTCGTTCATCCTGAGCGATAGAGAAGGATCTCCGCTCTGCTGTGGCCTGCGGGCGCGAATCGATCCGGTGCCACCGGAGATCCGGAGATCCTTCGCTCCGTTCAGGATGAGCTCACACCCGCACGAGCCAGTGCGGCGTGCGGACGCTCGACAGGACCCCGTTCACCAGTTGCTTGATTTCGATCCGCACCGGGCTGTGATGCACCTGATGCAGCCAGCGCCAGAGGAAATCGCTCTCGTGCCGCGCGCGATGCCACCAGTAGTAAATGAAGGTGATGACGACGTAGCCGACGAGCGCGCCGCCGATCACGCCGAACCGCGCGGCCGACCACGCGCGATGCGACGCGAGCCACGAGTCCCACGTCGATCCGGCGAGGAAGACGATGCCGACCTGCACGAGATTCAGCGCGACCGCGCGGAGCCACCACGTCCGCACGCTCGGCCACGCGCGGCCCGGACGCATCCGCTCCACCGCCATCATCGCGAGGGCGATCACCAGCACGACCGCTGTGACGATCATGACTCGAGCTGTCCCAGGCGCTCGGCGATCAGCAGCAATTCGCGCGGGGAAAGCCGCGGCGCGCGATTGGTCAACTCCTTGACCATCCGCGTCGTGGCCGGATCGAGGGCCTTCAGTCGATCGAGATCAGGCTCACCGATCTCGTCGATGAGGCCGAACGACTTCGCCTCCTCCGCCGAGAACACGCGACTGGCGAGAAACAACTGATGCGCCTCGGGGCGCGCCAGCACCTTGCGCCAGCGCGACGTGCCGCCGAAGCCGGTCACGATGCCGAGCTTCGCGCCCGGATGCGAGAAGCGCGAGCGCGGCGTGGCGTAACGGAGATCGAAGGAGAGGATCAGATCGAGCGCGCCGCCGAAGCAGTCGCCGTCGATCATCGCCACGGTGATGAACGGAAGTTTCTCGATCATGGCGAACACCGTCTGACCGAGCTGTGCGAAGTCGTAAGCGTCGAACGGAGTGAAACGCGACATCTCCGCCATGTCCGCTCCGGCGGCGAAGATGTGCGGCCGTCCGGATCGAAAGACGGCAACGGGGCCTCGTAATTGCGAAACCGCATCGGCGAGCTCACGCAGCGCCTCCGACGACAGCAGATTCATCCCGCCGTCGTCGAACACGATCTCGTCGTCCCGCACGGTGAAGCGCGCCATCGGTGAGGAGCATCATCTTACGTTCGCCCACCGCCGCGCAGAAGCCGACCGCCGCGCCGAGGAGGTGAACGACCGGCAGGATCGTGATGTCGCCGACGAAGAGCGCGGCGCCGGCCGACTCGATCACCACTTTGCCGATGAAAAGCGACAGCAGCGTCAGCGCCAGTCCGACGCGCCGCTCGCCGATGATGAAGACCGCCCACATCCAGAGCGCGCTGTCGATCGACGACAGTCCGCGATACATCGCCACCTCGGGGCAGAAAACGACGAGGAACGTCGACACGATCAATGCCGTCGCGACGACGACACTCGCGAAGAGCCAGCGGCGGCGAAGGCAGATCGCGCCGAGGATGAGGAACGCGACCAGGTCCCATGCGAGATGGGAAGGCGTCCAGTGCACGAAATGGCCGGTGAGGAGCCGCCAGACCTCGCCATGCAGGATCGCCGCGCGGTCGTATTGCAGAAGCTCGCCGAGGTTCATCGCGTCCTCCGCATCGGCACGAACGCCGCCGCCACGACGATGAGGATCATCAGCACGGTCACGCCGTCGAACGCGCCGCCCGCGCGGATCGACTTCCCGTCGCGCATGAGGATGTCGACGTCGTTCCGCTCCCCGCTCGCCACGCTCGTCTTGAACGACGTGACCTCGGCGTCGAGATTCTTCGTCAGGTCGAGCATCGCCAGGCGCAGGCCCTCATCCGATTTGCCGCGCAGCTTCCGCTCCGCCTCCACCGGCGTGGCCATGCCGCCGATGCGGCTCGTGCCCGGCGCCCGGAGGAGGAACGAGCGGCTGTTGACGTCGACGACCGCGACGTCGATCAGCGTGCGCGTGTCGTTGCGATCGCCCGGCAGCAGGTACTCGCCGATGATCGAGATGTAGAGGATCGAGAGCATCGTCGGATCGCTGTACTGGATCTGATCGACGGATACGAGAGCGACGACGTCGACGTCCATCAGCCGCGCAACCTGTTGGAGGTTGTCGTAGCCGCCGCGCGGCTCGAGGTACGACGACGGGATGACCTGAATCGGCCCCACCCAGTCGCGCCCCGTGAAGGCCTTGCGGACGATGCCGAGGAGGCGCTGCTCGGTTTGCGGATCGAGCGGCTGCGGCTCGCAGGGGACGAACGCGATGCCGACTCGCAGCGGAAGCTGCAGCCGCGTCGCCGTCGGATGCGACGGCATGCCCTCGGGGAAGAGGTAGTCGACGAGATTGCTGCGGTAGTGGCGCCGCTGCGCGCCGTAGAAACTGCAGCCGGTAAGCAGGACGAGAAGGACGAGACCGATCAGCTTGCGCATGGATGTCCTCTATCGCAGGCGGGATGCCACGAGCAGCGCGCTTTGGAATCAATGACTTGCGGATAAAAGTGACATACACTCCGTACAAATGATGTACACATCTGAGCAGGAAATGATCGGTGCGCTCGTTTACGAGAACCCGTTCCTTCCCTCCCGCATCGCACTGGAGAAAGCGATCCTCGGCGATGCATTCGTCGCCGACACGAACGTCTGGAGTCGCGACATCCGCCACGAATCGCGGCCGAACCTTGCGGCGATCGGAGCGCGCGCCGAGACGCTGCTGAAGCGGATGCCGAAAGGCGGACCGCATTACGAGGATCTCGTCACGTACGTCCTCTACGATCGCTACTCCGAAAAACTGGTCGAGCTCGACGGCCGCGAGCGGGTCGCGTTCTACGACGACTTCGTCGCCGACGCGCGCTCCCTGCTCGATGACCCGCCCGACCTCCCGCACCTCTTCGCCTGCTTCTACCAGGTGCGGCGCGCGTTCCTGCACACGTTCACGTACCTCGTCGGCACGTCGATGCGCGCGGCGCGACTGCGCGCCGACGTCTGGTGCTCGATCTTCTCGCGCGATCTCCGCCGCTACCGCCGCTCGCTGTTCGAGCGGATGAACGACGTGACGACGCTGATCATCGGCCCGACCGGCACGGGCAAGGAGCTGGTCGCCCGCGCGATCGCCCTGTCGCGCTACATCCCGTTCGACGCACGGACGCGCCGCTTCGCCGCCGCGCCGGACGCGCTCTTCTCCGGACTGAATCTCTCCGCACTATCGCCCGCGCTGATCGAGTCGGAGCTGTTCGGACATCGCAAAGGCGCGTTCACCGGCGCCCTCGCGGACCGCGAGGGATGGCTGGAGGAGTGCTCGCCGTTCGGCAGCGTGTTCCTCGACGAGGTGGGCGAGCTCGATCCGTCGATCCAGGTGAAGCTGCTGCGCGTGCTGCAGACGCGGACGTTCCAACGCATCGGTGACACGACGACGCGCCACTTCGCCGGCAAGATCATCGCGGCGACGAATCGCGATCTCGCCGCCGCGAGCGCCGCGGGGGAGTTCCGCCGCGATTTCTACTACCGCCTGAACGCCGACGTGATCACGACGCCGTCACTGCGCGAGCAGCTCGACGAGAATCCGAAGGAGCTGCGGCACCTGGTGACGCACATCGCCACGAACGTCGCCGGCGACGAGGAAGCAGACGCGATCACGGAGGATGTGATGAAGGTGATCGGACGCAAGCTCGGGCCGGAGTATCCATGGAGCGGCAACTTCCGCGAGCTGGAGCAGTGCGTCCGAAGAATCATGATCCGCGGCGACTACGAGCCGTCGATGATCGCGCCAACACAACCAGCAGTGCTCGACGGACGAATGACGGAGGAAGAGATGCTCCGCTGGTACACAAACCTCGTCTACCAACAAAGCGGCAGCTACCAGGAAGCCGCCCGCCGCCTCGGCATCGACCGCCGCACGGCGCGGGCGCGGCTAGGGAGACCGACCGGGGCGCCTCCGGCGGGCCGGCACGGCCGGCAGCGTTAGTCTTTAGGGCTTGGCCAACAAGCGCTGCCGGCCGGGCCGGCCCGCCGGAGGCGCTCTCGTCGTCCCCTACACCGCGATCGCGTTGCGAATCGCGGCTACGGCGGCGGAGGTTGGGGTGCCGGGGAGGAAGATTTCTTTGATGCCCATCGACTTCAGTTTGGGGATGTCCTGTTCCGGGATGATGCCGCCGGCGAAGACGACGATGCCCTCGGCGTCTTCTTCTTTGAGCAGCCGCATGATCTCTGGGAAGAGGACGTTATGTGCGCCGGAGAGGATCGAGAGTCCGATCGCGTCGACGTCCTCCTGCACGGCGGCGGCGACGATCTGCTCCGGCGTCTGGCGGAGGCCGGTGTAGATCACCTCGATGCCGGCGTCGCGCAACGCGCGGGCGATCACCTTCGCGCCGCGGTCGTGACCATCGAGTCCCGGTTTGGCGATGAGGACGCGGATTTTGCGTTCAGTCATGTAGTGGCCTCACGGAAGATCGACAGGATGACGATGTCGTGCCACGTCCCCTCTCGATAGAAATCCCGCGCCAGCTTTCCCTCCTGCACGAAGCCGCGCCCTTCCAGGACGTGCTTCGCACGATCGTTATAGTCGAAGACGTTGATGCGCAGCTTCATCAGATTCATGTCGTCGAAGGCGAAGCGCACCATCGTCGCGATCGCGTCGCTGCCGAAGCCGCGGTTCCAGGCCGTCGGCTCGCCGATGAAAAGACCGAACCACGCGTTGCGCGACACCCAGTCGATGTCGTGGATCGACGCGTTGCCGATGTGCGCGCGATCGTCCTTCCGCTCGATGGCGAAGTGCCGCTCGTTATGGTTCGCGTGCATCGCCCGCTCCAGCCACTCCTGCTCGTTCTGGAACGCGATCGGGTAGCGCGTCTTCAGCGTGCGGACGATGTTCGGATCGTTCATCCAGCGATAGCAGCGCTCCACGTCCTCCGCCTCGAACGCGCGCAGAATCACGTGCTCGCCTGCGATCATGAATCGCCGGCGCCCCGGTTCGCGCGGTTCGGGGACGAGATCGCGTTCGGTGCGCATGCGGCGGATTATAAGGTTGCACCGGCCCAACGCTTGCTACCCACCACCTCCGTGAACCTGCAAGCACTCCTCTTCGACATCGACGGCACGCTCGTCGACACCAACGAGCTTCACGTCCGCTGCTGGCTCGAGGCGTTCGAGCATTTCGGCAAGAAGCTCGAGGTCGACGTCGTGCGGCATCAGATCGGGAAAGGAGGCGACCTGCTCGTCCCCGATCTCCTCAACGCGAAGGAGATGCGGCGCTTCGGGAAGGAGCTGCAGAAATATCGCGGCGAGCTTTACACGAAGCAGTACATGCCGCTGGCGAAGCCATTCGACGGCGCGCGCGAGACGCTCGAGACGCTGCACGCGCGCGGCGTGCGCATCGCGCTCGCGTCGTCGTCCAACGAAGGCGAGGTCGAGTACTATACGCAGCTTCTCGGCGTCGAAAAATTGATCGAGGGATCGACGTCGAAGAAAGACGCGGAGCACTCGAAACCGTCGCCGGAGATCTTTCGCGCGGCGCTCGAGCGCACCGGAGCGGACGAGGGACGAACGTTTGCCGTTGGAGACACGCCGTACGACATCCTGGCCGCCCATCGCATCCCGCTGCCGATCGTGGCCGTCCTCAGCGGCGGCTTCGAGCGCGAGCTCCTGGCGAAATCGGAATTCCTCTTCGACGACGTCACACGCATCGTCGATGAGCTGAAGCGACTCGATGACTATTTTGATGACTGACGTACACCGCCGCTCCATCATCGTCGACGGCCACTGCGACTCCCCCTACCGGATGCTCCGGCACAACGTGCATCTCGACGAGCACGACACCGAAGCACAGCTCGACCTCAAATCGCTGCGCGCCGGCGGCATCACCGCCTCTTTCTTCGCCGCGTACGTCCCGCCGTTCTACGCCGGACGCGGCGCCGCGGCGTTCGCGCATCGCCTCATCACGCTCATCCAGGAAGAGGCGCAGCGCAACCCCGAGGTGCTGATGTATTGCACCGACGCGGAAGGCATCCGCGCGGCGAAGCGCGACGACAAGCACGCGCTGCTGATCGGCGTCGAAGGCGGCCACGCCATCGAGGATTCGCTCGACATCCTCCGCGAGCTCTACGCGCGCGGCGCGCGCTACATGACGCTGACGCACGTGAACACGAACAACTGGTGCGACTCGTCGGGCGATGCGCCGCGCCATAACGGCCTCACCGACTTCGGCCGCGACGTCGTGCGCGCGATGAACGACCTCGGCATGATCGTCGACATCTCGCACGTCTCCGACGCTGCCTACTACGCCACCCTCGAGACGACGCGCGTGCCGGTCGTCGCCACACACTCGTCGTGTCGCGCGATCTGCAACCATCCGCGCAACATGACCGACGACATGCTGCGCGACCTCGCGCGCAACGGCGGCGTCTGCATGATCAACTTCTTCTCCGCCTTCATCAGCAACGACGTCGCGCAGGCGATGAAAAACGCGGCGAAACCGACGAAGGGGAGCGGCCTCGGGGGCACCGAGGAGATGCCCGATGACCGGACCGACTGGGACAGCTACCTCGCCTGGTTCAACTCCCTCGGCATGCCGCGGGCGACGCTCGACCAGGTCGCCGATCACGTGATTCATGCCGCGGAAGTCGCCGGCATCGAGCACGTCGGCATCGGCTCCGATTTCGACGGCGTCCCCGCGCTGCCGGACGGACTGACCGACGCGTCGATGCTCCCCGCGCTCACCGCGCGGCTGTCGGAGCGCGGCATGCGCGATGACGACATCGAGAAGGTGTTGGGCAGCAATTTCATGCGAGTGTTCGAAGAAGTGGAGCGCGGACGTCTCGTCCGCAGCGATCGGGCGTCCCGCCCGGTCGCCGAGTAGTCGCCGGGCGAGACGCCCGGTGACTGCGGGCGGGACGCCCGCGCTCCGGTACAATCCCGCCCATGCCATCCGAAGTCGAAGTCCTCCGCGATCTTGCGAAACTCTTCTGGTCCGGCAAGCCGGTTCCCTGCCCGCAGCACACGGGCGGGACGCTGACCGGCAGCTTCGTGCACACCACCTTCGCCGACCACATCTCGCTGGTCTGCAATCGCGGGAAAGAGTCGCTGATCATCCCCCAGCGTCCGAAGCAGAAGGAGTTCCTCGCCCAGCAGGTCGAGGGATTCGTGGAGAACATGCAGCGCGGCGACTCCATCCTCTGCTACCGCTGCCAGTCGCCGCTCGAAGTGGCGCAGGTCGAGAACCCGAATACCGGGATCACCGACTTCACCTTCACCTGCATCCGCTGCCTCTCGTACGGGTCGTGGACCGGCAAGCCCGAGCTTGCAAAGATCGGCGAGTAGCAGGGCCGGAAAATATTTCTGGCTCATGGGTAGGGAATTCCTCCTCTACGTCACTCCTTAGTTGAATGGTCCTTGAGGGGAGGATCGCTGTTCATGACTCACGCGGTAAGTGCATTGACGTATGAGGGACCCGAAGTCGAGGCTTATGAGCTGGTTGAGACGTGGCGCCTTTCCGAGCTCGTGGCCAATTTCGCTCGCATCCACATCCTGGTGACACTCTTCGATGGCAAGCCGGACCTCTGGCTCGACTTCATCGAACGGGACGGAACACCGGAGGAGCGCGAGTACGACCGGCCGTTCGTGTACGGCCTGAAGCAGCGGATGTCGAACGACCCGACGCTGCTGGAGACGATGCGCCGGCTGGTGCGGGACGTCTCTTCGCTGTTCGCGCCTCAGCGGATTGAGTAAGCTCGGTCCTGAGTGCTGAGGATTGGACCCTTCAGCACTCGGGACTGACCTCTTGAGCCCTGACCATCCTCACGTAGTCATCATCGGCGGCGGCTTCGGCGGCCTCTACGCCGCCCGCACCCTCGCCGATGCGCCGGTCCGCGTGACGCTCGTCGATCGCCGCAACTATCACCTCTTCCAGCCGCTCCTCTACCAGGTCGCGAGCGCCGCGCTGAATCCGAGCGACATCGCCTCCCCCATCCGCTCGATTCTCAATCGCCAGCGCAACACCGAAGTGATCCTCGGCGAGGCGACGTCGATCGACGTCACGAACAAACGCGTGATCCTCGCGGATGGGGAGCTCGCGTACGACTACCTCGTCATCGCCACCGGCGCGACGCATTCGTACTTCAACCATCCGGAGTGGGAGCGCGATGCGCCGGGACTGAAGACGATCGAAGACGCGCTCGAGATCCGCCGCCGCGTGCTGCTCGCGTTCGAGCATGCCGAGCGGGAGAGCGATGCGGCGCGGCAACGCGCATGGCTGACGTTCGTCGTCGTCGGCGCCGGACCGACCGGCGTCGAGCTGGCGGGTGCGCTGAGCGAGATCGCGCGGCAGACGATGCTCCGCGATTTCCGCCACATCGATCCGAAGAGCGCACGCGTGATCCTCGTCGAAGGGCGCGACCGCGTCCTCCCGCCCTACCCTCCCTCGCTCTCCGCGAAAGCGCAGCGCCAGCTCGAGCGCCTCGGCGTGGAGGTGATCACGCGCGGCACGGTGACGTCGCTCAATGACTCCGAGGTCTGCATCGGCGAGACATCGATCGCGACAAAGACCGTGCTCTGGGCCGCGGGCGTGCAGGCATCGCCGCTGGCGGCGAGCCTCGACGTTCCGCTCGATCGCGCGGGACGCGTGCTCGTCGAGCCCGACCTGTCGATTCCCGGGCATCCCGAGGTCTTCGTCATCGGCGACCTCGCGGCGGTGAAGCAGGCGAATGGAGAGCTGGTGCCGGGCGTCGCGCCGGCCGCGATTCAGGAAGGCGTCTACATCGGGAAGCGCATCGCGGGAAAGAAACGCGAGCCGTTCAAGTATCGCGACAAAGGCTCGCTCGCCACGATCGGCCGCGCCGCCGCCGTCGCCGATTTCGGCCTCTTCAAACTGAGCGGCTTCCTGGCCTGGATCGCGTGGCTGACGATCCACATCTTCTTCCTTATCGGCTTCCGCAATCGCTTCCTCGTGATCACGCAGTGGGCGTGGGCGTACCTGACGTACCAGCGCGGAGCGCGGCTGATCACCGGGAAGTCCCAGAATTAGAAATTGAAATGCTGAAACTGAAACCAGCCGCCGTTTCCAATTCGATGGGGCCTTATTTTTCAGTGATTTACGACTTGGGTCCTCTGGCAGCCACGTTGCTCTAAAGGGCGGCGTGAACAAACACCTGCACATCTGCGAAAACGAAGAAACGCTCCCCGCTACGCTTCAGGATTACTTCCAGCGCACCACGGCCCGGGTCCTCTTCGTGGGTGAGCCCCACACCTTTGCCGGTGCGCGCTGCGAAGTGACGGCGGCCCTCAATGGCGAAGAGGGCGTGCTGAAGGCTCACCAGTGCAAGCCTGATCTGATCGTCATGGACGCGACGCTGCTGGAGGAGGCCGGCTTCAACGTGTGCGGCGCCATCCACGCGAATCACGCCACGAGATCGATCCCGATCCTCGTCATCGGGCACTGATCACAAGGCGGAGTTCCACGCCGCCGCGGTGATCCACCAGCGCGTGCCGTCGTGAATGAGCTGGATGCTGTTCTTTCCGCCGCCGATCACCGGGCCGTCTTCGGTATGTCGCGATTCGTACGTGCTGAGCACGTGCGCCACCGCGCCGTACTGCTGCACCTCGCGCCCGGTCTCGTACTCGAAGAAGCCGTGCTCGGTCAGCCACGGATCGACGCGCGCGATGTACTCCGGCTTCGACTCGACGCGGAGGCTCTTGTCGGGACGCACCTGGAAGAAGCGCGTCTCGGGTCGATAGAGCGCGGCGTCGCGCTTCCACTGGCGCGGCACACCTTTGCCGCCGGAGATGGTTTCGTAGAACGCCTTGATGATTCCGTCGATGCTCTCGACATCTTCCGAACGAGGTTCGTCAGTCATGGATCTTGATCTCCACTGCCGGAAACGCGGTGCCCGCGCCGGAGGTCTTGAGGCGCTCGAGATGATTGTCCGCGTTGCGGATCCAGACGTCGTGCGTCTCGTTCGTGTTGAGGTTCGTGAAGCGGATGTGCGTCGCGTCGCCTTCCACGCCGACGACCTGCAGCGGCGACTTCTCCGGATCGGGAAAGAGCGTCATCCATTGATAGATGCGATCGGCGTATGCCGGCTCGTTCGCATCAGGCTTGCCGTTGCGCTTCCAGCTCACACCCTTGAGATGACGCTCCGCCGACCACTCCTCGCCCTTCGCCTTGAAGCGAAGCCGTTCCTCCCCCACCCGCGCCCGCTCGAGATCGCCGGAGGCGACGACGTCGCCGAGCGTCATGTCGAAATGAAAGGAGGCCGCGCTCCGCACCCAATCAACAGCCTTCGCATAGTCGGCGACGCGCCCCTCGCCCGCCGCAGCGGGAGAGGGTGTCCCTGAGCGAGCGGAGCGAGTCGAAGGGACGGGTGAGGGTCTCGTCTCTTCCTTCCGGCAAGCCACGACGAGAACGAGCAGCAAAACAACCTTTTTCATCAGCGCGCGAATGATAATCCTCCGCGCATGACCGCCCGCAAACTCCCTCCCGGCGACCGTCCGCTCAAAACCCTCGAGCGCGTCCTCTCGAAGGCCGGCATCGGATCGCGCAGCGAAGCGCGGAGCTGGATCGCGGCGGGACGCGTCACGGTCAACGACCGCGTCATTCGCGATCCCGATCACTGGGTCGACCTGGAGCGCGATCGCATCGCCTTCGACGGCAAGCCGCTCGGCGCCGCGACGCGCATCTACCTCCTGCTGCACAAACCGGCCGGCTACCTCACGACTTACCGCGATCCGGAGGGACGTCCCACGGTCTACGACCTCCTTCCCGGTCGCGATCAGTACGTCTTTCCGGTGGGACGCCTCGACCTCGACACGAGCGGCCTGCTGATCATGACGAACGACGCGCAGTTCGCGGAGCGGATGACGAACCCCGACTACCACGTGCCGAAGACGTACCTGGTGAAGGCGTCGATGCCGCTGAGCGACGAGCAGCTCGAGCAGCTCCGCCGCGGCATCGAGCTGCGCGACGGCCCGACGCGTCCCGCCGAGGTGACGCGCGTGAATCCGCGGACGTTCGAGATCACGATCACCGAGGGACGCAACCGTCAGGTCCGCCGCATGGTCGAGGCCCTCGGCGCGAAGGTCGAGAAGCTGACGCGCATCGCCATCGGCGCGCTGCAGATCGGCGCGATGGAGTCGGGATCGGTGCGGGAACTGACGGCCGCGGAATTAAGTCAACTCATTGACTAATTCGTCGACCACCGGCCACGTCGCGTCGCGCCATTCGCCGGCCATCAGCAGGCCAGCCGAGGCGAGGTAGACGGCGACGTTGCGCTTCGGAAACTGCGGGAGCGCGGCGACGGCCTCGCGCACCTGCTCGGCATTCGGCACCGCGTAGTCGTCGCTCTCGATCGCGCCGTTCTCGTGCGGGACTTTCCAATGGTCGAGGAAGGCGGCGAGCATCTCGTTCTTCTCGTGCGTGTGGTACTGCATCAGCGCCATCTCCAGGATCTGCTCGAACTCCGGCGCGGTGAGGCGCGAGGCGAGGAGCTCGGCCTTCTTCGGCGGCGGCATTTTGCGGATCGTCTCCTCGCGGAAATGGAGCGCTTTCGCCAGCTGGACGATGGCCATGGCCTTCGACTGCGCGTCGCCGTGACGCCAGAAAGTGGAGAGGACGTCGCGGCGGAGGTCGGAGTCGGCGATCTGGCGCAGGATGTGCCGCGCGTCCCAGTGGATGGTGTCGGTCATGGCGGCGGAGGGTACCGCAATAAGCAGCGCGACGTCATGGTTGACACGAAAACGCCGCGCCCGTATGGTGTCGCGTCGCCGGGCCCGTAGCTCAGTGGTAGAGCAGTTGGCTTTTAACCAATTGGTCGTAGGTTCGATCCCTACCGGGCTCACCAGCCGCAACCAGTCAGTCCCCGTCGTCTAGAGGCCTAGGACAGCGCCCTTTCACGGCGCCAACACGGGTTCGAATCCCGTCGGGGACGCCAATCTCGCGTACTCTCTCCTCATGCTTGCACCGACACCGCGCGACCGCATGGTCGACCAGCAAGGGCGTCCGTACTTCCTGTGGGACGTGGAGATGAGCCTCGATGAGTTCGTGCGGTCGTTGCACGACGCGGATCCGGAAACTCGCTCGTATCTCGTTGGAAAGCTGATGCGGCAGGCCAAACCCGATGACGTGCTGCAATTCGTTTCCCCGCAGCAACTCGCCGATCTCTGGCCTTCCGTGGACCGTTATCTCGGAAGGTCGCGCGAGTTCTGGGCCTGGCTGCTGGAGAAGTGGGAATCGCGTGGATACATCCGGCGGTAAGCTCGATGATCTTCAGAAGCGCGTGCTGGACTCGCTTGCGGCGATTCGGCCGCCCTTCATTCTCGGCGGGGGCGGTGCTCTGGCAGGTGTTTACCTCGCGCATCGGCAAACACGCGACCTCGATCTTTTCTGGCGCGACCAGACGCAGCTTGGCGACATTCCGGGACTGATCGAAGCGCGGTTGACGACTGACGGGTTCACCGTGACTCCGTTGCAGCGTTCTCCGTTGTTCGTTCAGTTGCGCGTGGCTGATGCATCGTCCGTGGTCGTCGTCGATCTCATCGCCGAGCCAACGCCGAGTCTCGAGCCGCCATGCCTCTGTCGCATCGGTCAATCAGACATCCTCGTCGACGCGCCGCACGCCATCCTGACGGAGAAGCTTTGCGCGTTGCTCGGACGCTCGGAGCTGCGAGATCTCATTGACGTCGAAGCACTCGTTCGCAGCGGTGAGGATCTGAGCTCAGCGGTCGCCGACGCGCCGCGCCGGGACAGCGGATTTTCGCCGCTCACGCTGGCCTGGGTTCTTCGCGACTGGAACGTGAGGAAGGTCGCTCGTGCAGCGGGATTGTCCGACGCGGATACCGAATCGCTCGAACGCTTTCGACAGTCCCTGGTCGACCACCTGATCACGCTCGACCCGATCGCGTAACGGGTTCGAATCCCGGCGAAGCTGCCCTTCCCTACGGCGTCGGCAACGGCCACACGAATGCCCCCCGTCCGCGCGTCCATACCGACAGCGTGGTCGCGCCGCGGTCGATCTGCATGTCCCAGATCATCACCGCGGGCAGGCCGGCGCTGAAGCGTTGCCAGACGGGGGATGCCGCGGTGATGTCATCCGTGTAGTAGAGGCCGAAGTCGGTGCCGGCGAAGACCTGGGCGGGGATGTTCGGATTCACGATCACGGAGTCGACCGGGATGTCGGGGAGATTGCCCGACTTGTTCGTCCAGGTGAACGACGCGCAGGTCGTGGTGCAGTCGACGCGGAACAGGTGTCCGGGCGTCGACGGACTGTTCGCGTCGAATCCACCGACGGCCGCGTAGCCGGTCGGCGCGGTGGTGGTCGTCGGATCGAGCGCGATGCCGAGGATCGGGCGGTTCGGGAGGACGGCATTGCTTCCCGTGACGTTCACCCAGTTCGCCTGCGACGCCACGCCGGTGCCGAGGTTGAAGCCGATCTGCACGTTGCCGTCGTTCGTGCCGGCGATCGCCACGCTCTGGTCTTTCGGCGCGTACTTCACCTGATTGATGAACGAGCGATTGCCGAGGGTCTGCTTCGTCAGGTTCTGCGTCGACGGATTGTTCGTCACGTACCACGTCACCGTGCCGTTCGCATTCGCCGCGTTGCCGGTGATCGTCTCCCACACGCGCGTCGTGCCGGCGACGAGATGACCGCATCCGCCGCTCGCTCCCGCCGCAGTGCAGTCGGTGCCGCCGGCGATGCCGCCGCGGAACAGATCGAACGGCAGGATGAACGACTGCGTGTCGCCCGACCACCCGCCCTTCTTGCTCGTCCACGTCGCGCCGCTCGCCGTGCAGTTGCTGATGCAGCGGGAGAGGCCGCCGCTGTTGTTCCCCTGCCAGAAGCGGAGACTGCTCCCCGTGCCGACCGGATCGATGCGCGAATAGAAGCCGTCGCCGCCGAGCCCCATCTGCCACTGCGCCGGGCCGGTGGGACTCCCGCTGAACGTCACCGAGCTCGGACCGTTGTCCTGCGCGCCGCCGCTCGCCTGCGGACTCGCCGCCGTGTCGAAGTTGCCGCTGATGTCGCCGGAGTAGAACTCGATGGTGTTCAACCCCGTGTCCATGTTGAACCACGTCGGATCGACGCTCGACGTCGCCGCGTTCGCGTTCGTCGTGCCGTGCATGCCGCCGTCATTGCCCAGCATCAGGATGCTCGACGATCCCGCCACGAACGCCAGCGCATGCTGGTCGGTATGCACCGGACCGGAGCTCCCGCCGTAGCTGTAGCCGCAGGTCAGATCGTTGAACGACGTCCCGGTGCGCGTGGCGAACCAGACGTCGTACGTACTGATGAACACGCGGTCGGCGTTGTTCGGATCGACCGCCACCGCCTGGTCGTACCAGTTCTGCGCGTAATCGCCGCTCCCCGCCGACGCGCCGGCGCCACATTTCTTGAGCGAGAAGCCGGCCGAGCCGCCCATGAAGCTCCAGCTCGTCCCGCCGTTCGTCGTGACCCAGACGCCGAGCTGGCAGCCGGCCGCGTTTCCGCAGCCGCTGTCGTTGTTCGGCGTGATCGACTGAACCTGCGCGTAGATCACGTTCACGTTGCTCGGCGCGACCGCCATGTCGATGCGGCCGAGCTGATTGCCCGTCGAGGAGTTGACGTACGCCACACCGCTCCCCGCGTTCATGTTCGCGTTCGCCGGATACGCGCTCGTCGCCGTCGACTGGTATTTGAAGCCGTTCCCGTTGCCGGCGATCGAGCTGAACGTCGGACATCCGCTCGCCGGCATCGTCGCGCTGTAGATCCCGTTCGCGCCGTTCTGGTTCAGGTTGTACTGGACCGTGGTGGCGAAGCCGCGCACGCCGACCACGGCGAGGATGCGCGTCACGCCGCTCCCCATGTTCGACAGCTCCAGCGCCGTGATGTCCTGGCGCATGGTGTTGAAGCTGTTGGTCAGGCAGGGACCGGTCCAGTTCACGCCGCCGTCGTACGACAGCCAGAGTCCCGTCTTCGTGCCCGCCACGACGCGGTTGCTGTTGTTCGGATCGACGCGGACCTTGCCCACCGCGTCGTACTGCGGGAACTGGCCCGCCGGCTCGGCCAGCGCCGGACCGAAGACGGTGGAGCCGAGAACGGTCCAGGTCGCGCCGGCATCGGCCGACTTGAGGATGCCCTGGCTGCCCATGGAGAAGGAGCCGAAATTGAGGTCGCCGGTGCCGGCGTAGATGGTGTTGTGATCGCTCGGATCGATGGTGACGGAGTCGATGCTCGTCGTCGCGATCAGCGGATCGTCGGTGACGACGCTCCACGTCGTGGAGCTGCTGCAGCAGTTGGTGGTCTTCCACACGCCGCCGCCGACGGTCGCCGCATACGCGACGATGCTGCCGTTGGTCGTGGTGGTCGGATCGATGGCGATGTTGTTCACGCGTCCCTGCGTGGTCGTGTAGTTGTAGCAACCGGAGCATCCGGTCATGCGCTCCGGTTTCGGTCCGAGGGAAGTGAAGGCGGTGTCGTTGAGAACGAGCGAGCCGCCCTGACGTTTGCCGTCCACCGCCCCACTGAGTCCGCTGTGTCCTTTCTTCTTTCCGTTCGGCACGCCGTGCGCGACTTTCTTGTCGTCGCTCGCCGCTTTGCGCACCCATCCCGGATTGAACTTGCCGGTCGGAAACGTCAGCCGCTCATGCCAGTAGCGCTCGAGCTCGAGGAGATGGTCCCCGTCGGTCTCCGCGACGCCTTCGCTGAACTGTGCTTGCGTGGTGACGCGGCTGATGCGCCCCGTCGCCGTGACGTGGAAGCCTTTCCCTTCGTTGGGCATGGTGACGGTGACGTCGACCTCTCCCTCGCCATCCGCCGTCGTCCGCAGCGTGGTCGCCTCCCCTCCCCCCTCGGACGTAATGACGAGGATCACCGGCTCGCCCGGCGACCACCCCTCGCCGCGGAAGTTGACTTCTTCGCCCGCCGCGTAGACCGGCTTGTCGGTGACGAGCGTGGGAGGCAGGGCCGAGGCCGGCGAGGCGAGGAGGAGAACGAACAGACCGGTGACGAGGAGTGAAGAAGATTTCATGCTGCACCGCCTTTTGTAATGATTGCGGTCAGGATATATGCATTTCTTGATTTCTTGAAATATGTCGGCCACGCCTTCAGGACGGCTTTTCCAGCGACTCTCGGGAGACCGGCGCCGAGGACATGCCGTCACGAAGCTGCCGCGGGACTTCGTGACTCAGCTCACGGAATTGCCGAATGAATGCATGTACGTTGGTTCAGCTCAAACATACATTCAGGAGATCGAATGAAGCGTGCGGCCTGTCTCTGTGTCCTCGTGCTATTGCTTGCATTTCCCCTCGTCGCCCAAACCTCGGCGTCGGGCAGTTTCAATTTCAAAGGAAGCGAAGGCCTGCAGACGATCGAGTTCGACGCCCTCGGCGACGATCGTTCGGCGAAAGGAACCTTCACGCTGTCCGGTCCGACACTGGTGTCGGATGTCGACCTCGATGAGGAAGACCCCAAGCAGACAGTTCTCGTCCCTGACTTCACCATGAAGGTCACGGTCGACTGCATGAGCAGCACTCTCGGTACTCGCGTGACGATGGGTGGCACCGTCAGCGACTCGAACGTCCGCTCGATGATCGGGCGCTTCGCGTTGCTCACCGTCGAGGACAACGACCTCAACAAGGAGGATCCGACGGATCGCTTCACCTTCGGCTCCTACTGGCAGAAGGACATCACCTGGTTTCCGACCGACGAAGAAGTGAAGGACGACGCCGGCTGGACCATGTCGTGGTGGGCCACCGACGCGGAGCTCAAGGACGACGTCGGCTACATGATCACGCGCACGCGCCAGGTCAATTGCCACAGCTTCCCCGTCGCAGCGTACGACCTCGACCCGATCGATCAGGGTCGCATCACGGTCAAATAGGAAACGGCTTCTCCAGCGACTCCGACTGCGGCGTGAACAGCCGCGCGCCGTCCGAGGTGATCACCATGTCGTCCTCGAGCCGCACGCCGAACTCGCCGCGGATGTAGATGCCGGGCTCGTTGCTGAACGTCATGCCGGGTTGCGCGCGCAGCGATCGGGCGAAGCCGAACATGTTGTTCCGGACGAGGTACGGCCATTCGTGGCCGTCCATGCCGATGCCGTGTCCGAGGCGGTGGGAGAAATAGCGGAAGCCGGGGCCGTAGCCGGCCTTCGTGATGACGTCGCGCGCGGCCGCGTCGATCGATTCGAGTGGCACACCGGGACGCGCGGCTTTGAGCGCCGCGTCCTGCGCACGGCGGACGATGCCGAAGACCTGGTTCATCTTCGCGCTCGCCTTGCCGAGGACGAACGTGCGCGTGATGTCGGACTGATAGCCCTCGACCGTGCAGCCGTCGTCGATCATGACGATCGTTCCTTCGCGGATCGTCTGCGGCGCGATCGAGCCGTGCGGCAGCGCGGTGTATTCGGCGGTCTGCACGGACGCTTCGCCGGGAAAGCCGACGCGCTGGTACGCGAGCGCGATCAGCTCCGAAACCTCGTTCTGCGTCATGCCGGGCTGCATCGCCTGGTAGACGGCGCGGTACACCGTCCAGGTCGCGGTGTTGGCGAGCTGCATCAGCTCGAGCTCGTGCGCGTCCTTGACCATCCGGCAGCCGGCGGTGACCGGCGTGCCGAGGATGATCTTCGCGTGCGAGGCGGCGCGCGCGATGCCGTTCGTCCAGACGAACTTCGCCTCTTCCTCGATGCCGACCGACGCCGTGGCCAGTCCGCGATCGGCGAGGCCGCGGGCGACCAGCGCGTACGGGCTCTCGTCCTCCTGCCACGTCCGGACGTCGGCGCGCCCGCCGCCGAACGGACCGCGCGCGATCTGTTCCCTGGCCCTGTCTTCTTCGAATGCCGGACAGACGAAGAACGGCTCCCCCTTCACCGGGACGACGCATGCGAACAGCCGCTCGCCGCCCGACCAGCGAATGTTGGTGAAGTAGAGCAAGGAGCTCCCCGGCGTCAGGACGAGCGCGCCGATCTTCTGTGCGGACATCAGGCGCCGCGCCTTCTCGATCCTCGCGCGGCGCTCGTCGTTCGTGATCGGCCTGGCCTGATCGCGCATCGACGCCAGCGCGGCGATGGACGATTCGTCCCGCGCGAAGAGCGCCGGCGCCCTCCATCCGGCGGCGAGAATGGCGGAGGCGCGCAGGAACGTGCGACGATTCATGGCAATTGATTCTAGGCGGCACGGCCGCCAGCGTTAATCGCTCCGCCTTGCGGCACGCACGCCGCGGTCTGCTCCAGTGAGGACTTCGAGCGGCGCAACGCGCCTGAGGGGCGTGCGAGGCGGGGCTGCTTCGCTGAGGTAGGGATAATCCCCCCGCCGACCCTCCTCTAATAATGAGAACCGAAGACACGACGCTCGAAGACCTGACGAATCCCGGCGCGGCCACCGACTTTTTCACGCGGCGGACGATGCATCCCTTCCAGCCGGATCAAGCGGGCTTCAATCTCGCGAACGCCGTCTGGCTGATGGAGCTCTCGCGCCTCGTCTATCGGCGCGATCCGTCGGAGTCCGATCCTCATCCCACCGCGCGCCGGACGTTCCTCGAGCCGCAGGGGCTCGCGGAGATCGCCTTCTTCAGCAGGAGAGATTCGACGGCCGACACGCAGGCCATCCTGGTGCAACCGGCGAACGCGCCGGAATGGGCGGCGCTGGTCTTCCGCGGCACGGAACGGAACGCGACCGACGTGGTCACCGATCTCGCGCTCTCGCTTCCGCTCATCGGCAGCGGCGTCATCGTGCACCGCGGATTCAGACACGCACTCGACATCGTCTGGGAGGAGATCGAGCGCGCACTGGCGAACGTCCACGTTCCGCTCTTCATGACCGGCCACAGCCTCGGCGCCGCGCTCGCGACGCTGGCCGCGGCGCGCCACACGCCGCGGGCCGTCTACACCTTCGGCTCTCCGCTGGTCGGCAACGGCGCGTTCGTCCAGACATTGCGGAACGTGCCGGTCCATCGCGTCGTCGACGACATCGACGGCGTCACCTTCGTTCCGCCTCCGGCGCTCGGCTACGAGCACGCGGGCGTGGAACACCAGCTGCGCGAGAATCCGGAGCCGCCGCCGGCGTGGCGTCCCGCGAAGATCGCGTTCGATCATGCGCCTGTGAATTACGTCGACCGGCTGACGTAGCGCTCCCCAACGAAATCCCTCCGCCGCACGTTGTCCCATGTGTGGAAGATGTGCTGATGAGCGCCCCCGTCTCGACGGCCGATGATGATCGCGACCGGCTGGGACGGTTCTTCGATGCGCGCCACGCGATCCTGATCCGGTTCGCGCTGCGCGTCTCGCACGATCGCGACGAGGCGTTCGACCTGGTGCAGGAAGCGTTCGTCCGCGCGCTGAACGACATCCGCCGCGTGCCCGCGAATGACGAGCCGGCGACAGCGTGGATGTATCGCGTCATCACCAACCTCGCGCGCGATCACTATCGCCGGCGGCGCGTGCGCGAGTTTGCATCCGCGCTGCTCGGCCGGCGGCGGCAGACGGCCGATCCGGCGGACGCGATCGTCGGCACGCAATCGGTGCGCACCGCGCTCGCCACACTCCCTCCGCGGCAACGCGCGGTCATCGCGCTCTGCGAGCTCGAGGGACTGACCACGAAAGAAACCGCGGCGGCGCTCGCGATCCGCGAGACGACGGTGCGATGGCACCTCAAACAGGCGAAGGAACGACTCGTAGTTTTGCTCGGAGACCAGCGATGAACCTGAACGAAATCCTCAAACAACACGACCCGGCGCGAGAAGCGGACGACGCCGACGTCGCCGGCCTGCGCGAATCGATCATGACCTCGCCGCGACGGCCGCCGAGACGCGCGCTGCTCGCATGCGCGCTGCTCGTCGTGATCCTCCTCGCCGCGATCTCCCGGCGTGTAGCACAGACACTCCTGTCTGTGCCTCGGCCAACAGCACAGACAAGAGTGTCTGTGCCACATCAACAGCGCCAGCTGCAGCTCACCACGCCCGGCGGCACGCAGTTGATCTGGGTCTTCAACGACTCGATGTAAGGAAACGGACATGCGACACACGACACTGCTCGCAATCACGATTGCCCTGACGCTCGCGACATCCGCGGACGCCGAGCCGCCGCTCCGTTACACCGGCTGGGCGAGCGGCCCGGTGAAGTGGCTCATGACATCGAATGACGTGAAGGCGTGGCGCGCGATCAACAACGACGCCGCGGCGCAACAGTTCATCGCGCTCTTCTGGGCGCGGCGCGACCCCACGCCGGGGACGCCGGAGAACGAGTACCGCGACGAGTTCGACCACCGCGTCGCCGTGGCGGATATCGTCTTCACCCGCAACCGCACGCGCGGAGCACTCACCGATCCCGGCCGGGTCTACATCGTTCTCGGCCCACCGGCCGGCCTCAGCGTTCCGCGGTTCAGCGGAGCCCCCGCTTCGACCGGGAAAACCGCCGGTGGCCTGCCGCAGTCGCTGGCGGAATTTCACTATTCCAATCCGCGGGCCCTGCATCTGGCCGAGGGTCTGATCCGCTTCGTCTCGATCGTCGACGGGCCGTATGTCCTCTCGCCGCAGGGCAACACGTTCGGCGCGCTGGAGGACGCGGTCACCCGGTCGATCGTCAACCCGGCGCTGCGCGCGATTCCGGAGTGGAGTGCCGTCGCTCCCGCCTGGCAACGCTTTCAGGTCACGCTCATCCACGCGTCCTCGGCACGCGCCCGCGAGAGGGACGAGATCCTTCCGCCGGGCGTGACCAAAGCGGTCGATGACGTGCGCTCGCTGCTGCCGTGGAAGACGTATCAGTTCGTCGATGCCGTCACGTTCAGCGCGCAGAGCACGCAGCCGGCGACGACGACGATGCTCGCGCAGGCCGGCAAGCCGTATCGCGTCACGCTGCGATTCACCGACGCGGGCGTGAACCTCAACGTGTCGCCGTTCCAGGTCTCGCGCGAAGGGAACGAGATCCTCTCGACCACGTTCGCCATCAAGCCGGGCGAGACCGTGTCGGTCGGCGCCTCGCGCGGCGGAGAAGCGAAGGAGGCACTACTCTTCTTCGTGACATGGCTCGCGGACTGACGATCGTCATCCCCACCTTCAACACCGCGTCGATGACGCTCGACTGCTGCCGCGCGGTGCTCGCGTCGATGCCTGCGTCGACCGAGGTGATCGTCGTCGATGACGGCTCGACGGATGGAACGGCGTCGATGATGCCGCCGGAGGTGCGGGTGGCGCGGCTCGAGACGAATCGCGGATTCGCGACGGCGGCGAATCGCGGCGTTGCCGAGGCGAGCGGCGAGATCATCCTGCTGCTGAACAGTGATGCGGTCGTGCAAGCGGGAGCGTTGCAGGGGTTCGTCGATGCGTTCGCTCGTGATGCGCGGCTCGGAGTCGCCGGCGCGCAGCTGCTGAACGAGGACGGAACGCCGCAGTGGAGCGGCGGACCGACGCCGACGCTCGCCTGGATGGCCGCGGCGGTGAGTGGCCTCGGCCGCCACGCGAAGCGATTCCGTCGCAACAACGGTCCTCGGAAGATCGATTGGGTCAGCGGCGCGGCGATGGCGTTTCGCCGCGAAGTCTGGAACCCGCTGAACGAGACCTACCTCTTCTACTGTCAGGACATCGAATTCTGTCTGCACGCTTCGAAGGCCGGCTGGAGCGTGCGTGTCATCGACGAGGCGCGCGTCGTTCACGGCCTCGGCAAAACGATCGGCGGACAGGATCGAGAAACGATGCGCCGCGATCTCCTCACCTGGGGAAAGTCGCACTACGGCCGCGCGTGGTGGCTCTTCGCGCGCGTCGTGCTCAGAGTGTTTCGTAGAACGTGAGCAGCCCGCGCGCGAGCGTGTCGCTGTCGTAGCGCCGCGCGACATTCGCACGCGCTGCGGCGCCGAGGCGCGCGGCCTCGGCGGGATCGCGCAGAAGACGCACGACCGCGGAGGCGAAGGAGTCTGCGTCGTCCGCGATCAGCACGTCGCCATCGTGCTCGACGCCGCCCGCGCCGAGGGTCGTGGCGACGATCGGTTTGCCGAGCGCCATCGCCTCGAGGGCTTTGATCCGCATCCCGCCGCCGGAGAAAAGCGGCGCGATGATCACCGACATCTCGCGCATGAACGCCGGCGCGTCCGGAACGTTGCCGCGGAGATCGATCGATCTGCGCCGCAGCCATTCCGGCGGCGCGCTCCCGGCGATCGACAGCCGCGCCTCGGGCGCACGCTCGAACACGCGCGGCCAGAGCTCGTCGATGATCCACTTCACCGCTTCCTGATTCGGGAGGAAGTCGAGTGAGCCGATGAAGCCGACCGCACAGACAGGAGTGTCTGTGCCACACCCATGTGGCACAGACACTCCTGTCTGTGCAACGCCGCACGGCACCACATGCATCGGCCGCGTGCATCCAAGCTCCCGAAAATCACGCGCGTCGTCCTCCGAGATCGGCACGATCGCGTCGACGCCGCTCATCGCGCGCAACTCGTATTCGCGCAGCGACGACGCCACGCGCCGCAACGCAACACGCCGCAGCGGATTGCGCTCGTTCCGCGCGAGCCCTTCCCAGATTCGGAACTCGACGTTTTGCGACCGCAGCACGACCTTCGCGTCGCGCACCTCCTCCGCGTACGGCAGCATGAACGGACTCTCGATCTGCACGACGTCGGGCTTGAAGCGCTGCAGAGTCGCGGCGAGTGCCTCGCGATAACGCCGCGAGATGAACCGCGCCACGACATACGGCACGCGCATCGACGGCATCACAAAACGCGACGTGTCGATGTCGATCGCTTCGATCGGCAGCGGACCGGCCGCGACGCCGCGATGCTTGCGCGGATTGAGCGAGAGGACCTCCACCTCCGCGCCGCACGCCGCAAGCGAGCCCGCCAGCCGCGACATCGCGACGCGTCCGCCGTCGGTCGGCGGCCACGGAAGTCGCGGCGTGAGAATGAGGATGCGCATCCGAAAACGACACGTTACCTGATACCCTTTCGTCGTTCGCGACCCTGGTCCAAATCGCGTGAACGTCCTCCTTCTCTCCTCCCGTTTTCCCTGGCCGTGCTTTACCGGCGACAGGCTGCGCGCCGCCATCTGGCTGGCCGCGCTGGAAAAACATGCGAACGTCGCACTCGTCTCCCCCGCCGGCCAGCTTCCCGCCGATGCGCCGCGCGTCCATTTCCATCCGGCCGCGTTCTCGCCGACCCGCGGCGTCGCCGGCGCGCTCCGCGTCCTCGGCGGCGCCCCCGCGCACGCGCTCCTCGCCGCTCCGTACAACTGGGCCGCTGCGATCGAGCGCGCACAAAACGACCTCGGTGATTTCGACGCGACCGTCGTGCTCCTCTCGCGACTCGATCCGTGGGTGCGCGGCGCATTGCCCGATGGCCTGCACGTGCTCGACGCCATCGATTCACTGCGCGGCAGCATGCTCGAGCGCGCGCGTGAAGCATCGCCGCTGACGCGCTGGCTCTGGCGCGCGGAGTCGCGGCGCGTGGCGCGCGCGGAGCGGGACGCGATTTCCGCGTACGACCGCGTCGTCGTCGTCAGCGCGAACGATTCCGTGGAGCTCGACGCGCTCGCGATCTCCAACGGCGTCTCCATCGCGCCGCTGCACGCCGCGCCGCGCGCGTTCGACTTCGGCTTCTGGGGACGCCTCGCCTACTTCGCGAACGCCGACGCCGCGTCGTGGCTGCTCGACGACATCTGGCCCGCGATCCGCGCGCAACGGCCCGACGCGACGCTGGTGCTCGCCGGCGCCGACGCCCCCGCGCGCCTCCGCGCCGCGCACGGCCGCGACGGCATCACCGTGCAATCGCCGGTCGACGACATCGCGCTCCTCGCGCGCAGCATCCGCGTCGCACTCTTTCCGGTCCGCTACGGCACCGGGCAATCGAACAAGGTGCTCGAAGCGGCGGAAGCGGGCTGCGCGATCGTCGCCACGACGACCGCCATGCGCGCGCTGCCGGAGCTCGAGCAGCACGCGCTGATCGCGAACGACAGCGCGGCCTTCATCGCATCTTCACTCGCGGCAACCACGTCCAGCGGCGCCGCACTGCGCGCCGTCGTCGAATCGACCTACGCACGCCAGACCACGCTCGACCTCCTCGCCACGATCATCGACGGCGAGGCGGCCGCTTGATCCGCCCGAGCTCGAAGGAGCGCGCGCTCCGCGTCGTCGTCCTCATCGCCGGCGATTTCCTGATCGGGTGGCTGGCGCTCTTCATCACCGCGAAACTGCTGCCGCCGCCGTGGAGGTTCGACCTCGACGCGCCGATGGTGATCCTCTTCGCGCTCTCGCTCGTCATCGCGCTCGCGCTCAGCGGTTTCAACAACGACCGCGTCACGCCGCGCACGCGTCCGTCGATCGTCACGGCGCTGGTGATCCAGGCTGCGCTCATCGCCTTCGGAGGCGTGGCGCTCGCGCGCCCGCTGCGCCGCACGGTGTTCCTCGGCGTGCCGCTGCTCGAGCTGCTCGCGGTGCCGGCATGGCGCCGGCTTCTCCGCGCGATCGCGCCCATCCGTCCGCGCGACACGATCCTGGTCGGCGATGCGAACGACGTCGACGAAGCGCTCGCCGGCCTGCGATTGATCGGCGACCGCCGCATCCGCGTGATCGGCCGGATGAGCGGCACGCTCGATGCGGCGCGGCTGCGCGACGCCGAGGAAGTGATCTGCGTCTCGCCGCACATCGACGCGCGCTCGCGACTCGAGCTGCTGCGTATCCGCGGGCCGCGCGGCTTCCTCATGCTCGCCTCGCACGCCGACGCGCTGCTCGCCTCGCGCATGCTCGGCTGGATCGGCGATCAGCCGCTGGTCGAAGTCGGCATCGGCTGCGGCTACGGGATCAGCGGCGCGGTGAAGCGATTCATCGACGTCGCCGGCAGCATGCTGTTGATGATCGTCAGCGCGCCGCTGTCGCTGCTCGCCGCGATCGCCATCAAGCTCGACGATGGCGGTCCCGTGCTCATCCGCCAGCAGCGTGTCGGCCTCGGCGGCGAGCCGTACGGCATGTGGAAGTTCCGCTCGATGGCCGACGAGCGCATCACGCGCATCGGCGCGCTGCTTCGTCCGTATCACCTCGATGAGCTGCCGCAATTGCTCAATGTTTTCAGCGGCGACATGAGCCTCGTCGGCCCGCGGCCGGAGCGCCCGGAGCTCGTCGCCGAGATTCTGCGCGACGTCCCCGACTTCGATCTCCGCTGCCTCGTGCGCCCCGGCATCGCCGGCCTGGCGCAGGTGTCGGCGGAGTACGAGACGCGCCCCGAGGTCAAGCTGCGCTACGACCTGATGTACATGTGCGACTGGTCGGTGTGGCTCGATTTCCGGTTGATGCTGCGTGCGGTGTCGACGTCACTCGCCGGCACGGGCCGTTGAGTACAGCGCGAGGTATTGCCGCGCCGCATCCTCCGCCGTCGCGATCGCGCGCGGAATCGTCACCGGCTCATTGCGCATGAGCACCTCGGCCAGTCCCGCCGCTCCCGCTTCGAGCGGCACGAGCCACCCGCCGCCATGTTGCCGGATCCGTTCGCCGAGGGCGGCGTAGTCGAAGGCCGCGACCGCGGCGCCCGCGTGCCACGACTCCGACAGCGCGAGCGAGAACGACTCGTCGAAGATCGACGGCAGGACGACGCGTCCGACGCGATGCCGCGCGAGCAGCGAGGGCAACGTCCCGGCGCGGTAGTAGCCGTGGATGACGATGTTCGGCACGCGGCGCAGCGCGCGGAAGATCTCTTCGTCGCCGCCGCCGAAGACATGCAGCTCGCGATCGAGCAGTCGCGCGATGTCGGGCAGGAGATGCGCGCCCTTTTTCCGTTTCACCGCGCCGGCGAACGCGATCGCATCGCCGCCGCCGCTGACCTGTGTCGCCTCGATGCCGGGCTCGATGATCGGGCCGTCGACGCCGCACGCATCGCGCCGGAAGCGCGACGGATAGATGACCATCGCCGCAGACTCCAGCAGCTCGCGCGTGGCGGAGTCGTCGTGCACGCTCACGAAATACGGGACGCCGAGCTGCAGGATCTCGGCGACGTTCACGCCGTACGTCCCCTCGATGTGCAGCAGCTTCGCGCCGGTGAGGTCGAGCGCCTGGCGGAGCGTCATCGCGCGGTCGCCGTCGAGCAGCGCGACGCGACGGTAGCGCCGCTCGATGCGCAGCCGCGCCTGCAGCTGCACGGCAACGCCGCCGATCCGCGGCGCGGCGCTCATCGCGCAGTAATTGAGGATCGGCGCCTTGCGCATCGGGTCGAAACGGATTGCCTCTTCGAGGCGCTCCGCTGCACGTCGCATCGCCGAGGCAATCCCCTCGCCACGAACGACCGACGCAATCGTCCCGATCATCGCAGCACCGATCGATACACGCGCTCGATCTCCGCGGCGTGTTCATCGACGTGCTTCGGAACAGGCAATCGCGCCGACCAGCGATCGATGATCGACGGATCGTCGATAAGCCGCCGAATGCTCGCGCGCAACGCCGCGGCATCGCCCGGCGGCACGAGCTCCGCCTCGGGCAATTCATCGAGCGCGCCGCCCGAGGTCGCGATCACCGGCACGCCGCACGCCATCGCCTCGCGCGCCGCGAGGCCGAACGATTCGAGTCCGATCGACGGCATCAGCAGCACGTCCATCGACGCGAAGACGTCCGCCTTCTCGCCTTCGTCAAAACCACGGAACACCTGCAGCGTCGCCTCGGCGGGATCGATCCCGCGCATCGCCTCGCGCGCGACGTGCAGTCCCTTGTGAGGCAATTCCGAGCCGACGAATCCAAAACGGATCGGCCTCCGTGTAGCACAGACACTCCTGTCTGTGCCCCTCATCGCCACCCCATACGGAATGACACGCAGATTCGCGAGCGGCCCGTAATCGTCCGCGATGGCCTTCGAGCCCGCGATGTACGCATCCGCCATGCGCAGCGCCGATCGTGCCGCGAGTCTCCGGATCGCGTGCAGCAAGCGATTGCCCGGCAATCGCGTCAACGTCGCGCAGCTCGCGCACTTCGCCGGCGCCGGTCCGCTGCATCGCTTCCCATCACGATCGAAGCGATTCACGCGCGCGCACTGGAACCACCAGTCCTGAATCTGCAGCACGATCGGGATGCGCAGCCGCTTCGCCACGCCCATCAGCGAGAAGGCGTGACCGGCGAGGTGATGCACGTGGAGCAGATCGGGCGACTCCTCGCGCAGGAAGCGCTCGAAGTCGCGCTCCAGCTTGCGATCGACGATCGCGTTCCGCCGCAGCGGATTGCGCGCCGTGAAGTCGTTCCGGATGCGTCGCACGCGCACGCCATCATTCGACTCGTGCGTCTCGCCCGCGGTGCGCGTGTAGACCGCGACGTGATGCGAGTCGCGCTGACGCTCGACGAGCCAGTACGCGTAGAGCTCCGTCCCCGCGTGCTGGAGCGGCGGATAGCCATGCACGAGATGCACGATGCGCAGGCTGCCGATCCGCTTGCGCACCTCGGCGAGCGGGTCGCGCTTCATGAACGCCGCGATCGTCGCCATGTAGCGCGGATGCAAGCGCGTCAGCGTTCGCTCGCCCTTGCGCAGCTGCCGCTCGCGCGACTCGCCGAAGCTGCGATGACCCGCGTGGTAGATGAACGTCGCGTCGTCGCACGCGTGCAGCCAGCCGCGGGCGAGCGCGCGCATGCAGAAGTCGTTTTCCTCGCCGTACCCGAGGCCGAAGTGCGCGGCGTCGAAGAAGCCGATGTCGTCGAGCAGCGCACGGCGGATGTAGAAGCAGAAGCCGACGCCGGTCGGGAGGAGCGGATAGGCGCGTTGCGACACGCGCTCGACGTGTTGCGCGAAGGCGTCGACGTCGTTGTCCGACGGCATCGCGACGGAGCAGATCGTCGCGTCGTTCGAGAGCGGCGTGACGGTGCCGATGTCGGGCGATGAATACGCGGCGGCGAGCAGCTTTTCCAGCCAGCCCGCGGTGACGATCGTGTCGCTGTTGAGGAGGACGACGTCGGTCGTTGACTCGCGCATGCCGCGGTTGGCGGAGTGCACGAAGCCGAGGCGTTCGGAGTTGCGCAGCACGATTCCCGTGACGTACTCCTCCACAAATTCATCCTGCGGCCCATCCACCACCAGCACCACGCGATGCCTCGCCAGATCCGTGTGCTTCGCCACGCTCTCCAAACACCTCCGCAGATCCTCCGCGGCGCCGTAGATCGGGATGATCACATCAACCGATTGCGGCGGCTCGGCGACGGAACGTCCCGCGCCGCGCGTCCAGTCGAGTGGTTGTCGAAACACGAGGGGCGATTGTAGAGTGCCGCGTGTCCATGTCGGTGATCGAGCGCCGCTACGTCGCCGGCCGTCCGCTGCAGTTACGCGAGGAGCTGCGCGACCTCGCCCGCAACGCGGCGCTGCTCTACGAGCTGGTGCATCGCGACCTCACCGTCCGCTACAAGCGCTCCGTCCTCGGTTTTCTCTGGACGATGCTCCATCCGCTGCTGCTGATGCTGATCTTCGTCGTCGTCTTCTCCGCCATCTTCCGCGGCGGCCTGCCGCATTACGAGACGTACTTTCTCTCCGCCTACATCGCCTGGAACTTCTTCGCCCAGACGACGATGAACGCGATGGCCAGCGTGTCGTGGAACGGCTTGCTGATGAAACGCGTGCGCGTCCCGCAATCGATCTTCACGCTCTCCACCATCGTGTCGGGACTGGTCAACGTCGGCCTATCCCTCCTCGTCCTCTTCTCCATCATGCTCGTCGTCGGCGCGCCGCTCCGCGCCACGCTCTGGTTCCTGCCGGTCAGCCTCCTGCTCGTCGGCATCTTCAGTTTCGGCGCGTCGCTCGCGCTCACCGCCGTGTCGATCTTCTTCGGCGACGTGCGCGAGATGGTGCAGGCGGGAATGCCGGCGCTGATGTACCTCACACCGATCATCTATCCGATCGAGATCGTCCCCGAGCGCTACCGCTGGCTGATCAAGCTCAACCCCCTCGTCTACATCGTCGAGATCGTCCGCGACCCGATCTACTACGGCATCATCCCGTCGCGCGGCACGCTCCTAGTGGCCACCGTCGTCTCCCTCGGGACGCTCGCCTTCGGCTGGATGATCTTCCGCCACAGCGCGCCGCGGTTCCACGCACACCTCTAGCTACGACCGTACTGGGCGCCGCCGAGGTAACAAGAAAGGCGCGAGAACACGTCGAATTGTTTCTTGACAGACAGCGCAAAACGGAGAGCCCAGGGCACGCATGCGGCAGTTGTACTGCGGGCGAAACACACCACAGCGATAATAGCCGGCCCCCTCGAACGCGCCGACCGTCGTAGGGGCCACCGGATTGGGTTGCGTGTCACAGTCGTTGCAGTTTTTGTTCGTCGTGGTTGGTACGACAACGCCCGCGGTGGCAATTCCGGCCCACTTCAGCGGATCTAATACCGTCGTGATATTTGGCTCGTATGGTTCGGCAGCGGCGTACCGTTCATGATCGGCCTCGCGGCAGTGGAAGAGATAGGGATACTCGTCGGCCAGACCAAAGTGTGAATGCCCCATCTCATGAAGAGCGATCTCGAAGGCACCAGGAGCAAGAGAGAACACCGGAACTGCGCCGCCGGATCCGCCGTATGTAGCGCTATTGACCATTACCAACGCCGCGTTCATTTGCGGTACGGCATCGTACGCTACGGTGAGTGCGGTTGTTGTGTCGCAACCCAAGAGACGTGGAATGCCGTTCAGGCCAAAAGCCGAGCCGAAGAACGTCGCGCGGGACGTTCCCGCTAAGAGATCGCCCGCACCGCTTTCTGTTGATGCAACGTCGACGCGATGTACGTTTATGGCCGACTGTAAGACATCGAACGGTGGCGTCCTGAGAATAGCCTCGACAACCTTCGCAACGTCCTGCTCGTATTTCGCGAGCTCGGCAGCGATATACCCATCGCCCATGACAACGAGATCCCAGCGAGTTTCACCAGAACCGTTGTCGACGATCTTATGTGTGCCTAGTACAGTTCCGTCCAGCGTATTCATTGGAACGTATCGCCACCCGAGAGCGGTACGCGTAACAATTCTTCCTCGCTTGACGTCGCTTCCGCGCGAAAGCGCGCCGAAGAAGCCGGGGCGCCTTCGCCGCCGTGGCGGACAACCGCGAGCGAATGAGCCTCAGGCGAATCCGGGATGACCAGAACAATGACACGCTTTCGGTCGCCTGCATCGACCCGCTGTACTGCGCCATCAGCGTCAAATGCCTCTATCGTAGGAGCAAGCTGGGCCGATATGCTTGTTCGATAAATGGTCCGGTCGGTATCGTCGCGGATCTCCGCGTAAACTCCCGGACCCTTCTGATCGACGTCAACGGGCATTGCCGGCGCGATCATGTCAACGCGCGTCTTGCGTATGACCCTGATCTCACCTCCTGCGGATTCGAGAATGACTCGATACGACATGTGTGCATCTTACCTCCAGCGATCCTGGCCCGCCTATCGTGCTATCGTTTCCTGCATGGCCGTCAGCGACACCTCTCCGCGTTTCGAGAGCGTACAGATCGATCTGTATCAAAGGGCGAGCGCGACTCGTCGAGCACAGATTGCAGCGGACCTCAGTGATGCAGTTCGGGAGACGACTCTCGCGGGCATCCGAAGGCGGCACCCCGAGTATTCGGAATCCGAAGTCCGCCGTTCATTTCTGGCACTCCTGTACGGTCAGGGAAATCAGCGTTGAGTGTAAAAGACGTTCTCGAAACACTTCGCGCCGCATTAGAGCGCGCCGGTGTTCCTTATTTTGTGACCGGCTCCTTCGCGAGCTCGGCGCACGGAATACCACGAGCCACGAACGATATCGATATTGTCATTGCGCCATCGGGCGAACAGTTGAGGCACCTCCTCGAAGAATTCCCGGATGTACATTTCGCGAAAGACGACGGAGATGCGTTTGATGCACTGGAACACCGATCACAGTTCCAGGTAATCGATTACGCCACGATGTGGAAAGTGGATTTCATACTTCACAAGCAGACGCCGTTCGACAATTCCAGGTTTGCGCGGCGTGGCGCGTTGGAACGGGCGGGCTAACCTCTAGACCGAAATGAACGTCGTCGAACTGCAGGGTGTGAGCGTCCGCTATCGCGAGCAGAAGATCCGCAGCCTGAAAGAGATGGTTGTCCGCGGCCTGACCGGACATCGCCGCTCCGGTTTTTTCTACGCGCTGAACGACGTCTCGCTGACCATTCACCACGGCGAAGCGGTCGGCATCATCGGACCGAACGGCGCGGGCAAGTCGACGCTGCTGCGCGTCGCCGCCGGCATCATTCCCCCCTCCGCCGGCGTGGCCATCAGCCGCGGGACGGTGGCGCCGGTGATGGAGCTCGGCACCGGTTTCGAGTCGGAGCTCTCCGGCCGCGAGAATATTTTCTTCAACGGCGCGCTCCTCGGATGCACGCGCGCTTACATGCAGTCGGCCGCCGACGAGATCATCGCGTTCTCCGGCATCGAGCCGTTCATCGACGCGCCGCTGCGGACCTACTCGACCGGCATGGTGGCACGCCTCGCCTTCGCCATCGCCACGGCGATTCACGCGGAGACGATCCTGCTCGACGAGATCCTCGCGGTCGGCGACGCGGCGTTCCGCGCGCAATGCCACGAGCGGATCGCGCGCTACGTTCGCAACGGGTCGACGGTCGTCGTGGTGTCGCACGAGCTCGAGCCGCTGGAGAGCCTCTGCACACGCGCTGTGTGGGTGCAGGGCGGGCGGGTCATTGCGGACGGCGCTGCGGCGGATGTGATCGCGCGCTATCGCGGCGCTTCCCAGAGCTCCGCCGCCTCGTCCGCGTAGATGCGCGTGAAGCCGGGCGGCGGCGGACACTTGCGTCGCGAGATCAACATGTAGCGCGTGTTCGCCGGCATCGACGTGTACGGCCCGACGACGTCGCCGCGCAGCTCCTCGCCGCCGTAATACTTCAACTGCTCCGCCCCGCAGACGTAGATCGGGCCGCGGCCGCGATGCTCGAGCGCGCGGAATTCGGGGATGTGTTGCTCGAGGTACACGCGACGCTCCGACGCGTTGCGCGGCGGCAGGCCCTGCTTCATCACGCGATAGCCGGCGTAGGCGAAACCGGGAAGGGCGACGATCAGCGAGACGAGCGTGAGGTGCTTCACCCGCGGCGCGACCGCGCTCGCCGCGACGACGCTCACCAATGGCAACAACGGCAGCAGGTACCGCGAGTCCTGCGGCAGAAACGCGAAGATCCCGACATAAACGATGCACGTCGCGGCGATGAACGCCGCTTTCCTGTCGAATCTCGCGGCGATGAAGGTGATCAGCAGCGAGAGCGCGAACAGCGGCGAGTATGGCGGCTGCCAGTTCACGCGCGCGCGGTCGAACGTCATGTCCCAGAAGACGCGCCAGACGTTCCCGTTCGCGTGCGGCAGGTGATGGGCCCAGACGGTTGACCCGAAGAACGGAAAGACCGGGTTGCCGGTCCGCCAGATGATGAAGCCGAACATCGGAATGACACCGGCGGCGAGCCCGAGGAGGTAGCGCGGCGCGTTGCGCCAGGCGTACACGAGTCCGGCGAGCGCGAAGTAGCCGCCGAGGTATTTCACGCTGCACGCGGTGCCGAGGAGGAAGCCGGCGAGTGCGAATCGCTCGCGATCGAGGCAGTAGAAGCCGGCGGTCACGAAGAGCATGAGCGCGGCGTCGGCATACGTCACCGAACCGACCTGCATCACGATCGGATGGCCGATGATCAGCGCCGCCGCGAGCAAGCCGCCGCTGCGCCATTTGAGGACCAGTCCCGCGATGAGCAGCACCTCGAGCACCGCGACGAGGTGCGTCGCGACGTCGCCGAACGCGAGGAAGACCGGCACGCAGAGCGCCTCGTGCAGCAGCGGAAAGACGGGAAAGCGAAGCTCGCCGAAGAAGCGGATCGCGCCCGAGCGCGCGATCGCCTCCACCGTCGGGAGGTGGTAGAGCGTCTCGTCGAATGCGATCGGCGGGTAGAGCGCGAGCGCGATGAGCGGCAGCGCGGCGAGGAGCAACTCCCAGCGCAAACGCGTCGGCCGCAGCACCACGACCGCGATCAACGCGACCGCGAGGAAGACGATCGGATGCAGCGCGCCGGCGATCCCGAGGACGATGAAGAGCTGCCCCGCGATTGCGAGCGCGAACGTCGCGCGCAACGCGAACGACTCTGAGGGAAGGACCAAGCGGAGAGGATTATGGCCGCAGCCGCGTTTTGGCCGTAGGGTCAGGCCTTCACTCTTTCCTTTCGCTACCGGGCGTGGAGCGCCGGTGCCGGGCCGTCACGCAACCGGGCAACGCATCGCTCTGCACTCTCCTGCAGAACGCGATCGCGCGCGAGCTCGCGCTCGCACCGCGTAATCAGCCTGGATACGCCGCCGACGCTCCGCAAACGGAGCGCGGCGGCGATCGCTCGCAGGTCCAGCGCCCCTTCGTAGTAGCCAAGCCAGGCCGACAGCATCCGCGCCATCCCGCCGCGGCCGTGGCGGATCGCGTCCTCCGTCGTGGCAAACACGCCGGCAGCGATGCCCACAATCGACGCCATCGACGGCCGGCTCAGGATCCTCTGCGCCGCCGGATGCTCGTCGCTTCGCGCTCGCGAGTCGATCTGCTTCCGTACCTGTTCGATCCAGGCCTCCGTGCCGAGGTAGACCTGCCCCACGACGTTGTCCCACGGTCTCGTCGTGTCGCCGATCCCCGCGTTCACGAACCTCCTGTACTCCGCGCACGCGAGGCCCGGGTCCCGGCCAAAGCAGGCCAGCACGCGATCGACGGCAAGCCAGGGCGGGGCGGGTGCATGACCGGCCGTTGCTCGATAACTGCTCCATGCATGCTCTTCGGGAGAGGTCACCATGTCGGCGCGCACGGGATTCAGAGCAACGTAGCGAAGGACGGTCAGCAGGTACGCCTCCTTGTCCACGAGTTGCGAGCCGAATCGGCCCTGAAACAAATGCCCGACCCGCCTGTGGCGCCGATTGAACGCCTGCGCGTACGTGCCATCGAGCCAGTGCATGCCGCGCGAAAGCGATCGTTCACGCGTGAGCTCCAGAACGTAGTGATAGTGATTGGTCATCAGGGTGTACGCGTAGAGGATCCAGCCAAAACGCTCGACCGCCCTGGCCAGCAGGGTCAGCATGAGCGAGCGATCGTCGTCGTCGAGGAAGATGTCGCGCCGCTCGTTGCCCCGCTGGGTAATGTGCCAGAGCGAGCCGGGATACTCGAGGCGAAGTGGCCTGGACATGCACCGAGGCTACCTCGGCACGAATGAGGGGTTCGAATTCGCTACTGTGCGTAGAGAAACTGAAAAGTGAAGGCTTGACCCTACAGAAACGACTCCACGATCGCCACCTGCGGCGCACGCCATTCGACCATCTCCATGTGATCCGCGCCCGGGATGATCGCGAGTTGCGCGTGCGGGAGGAGGCGGTACATGGCGATGGCGTGCTCGGGCCGGATGATGTCGTGGTCGCCGATCATGATCAGCGTCGGCGCTTGAATCGCCTTCAGCGCGTCATCCGGGATGTCCTTGAACTCAAGCATCCGCTTGACCGACTTGTCGTGGAACGACTGCAGCTGTTCCGGATGCGGCGCGAGGCGCAGGTAGGTCTTCTTCAACTCGGCCGGCATGTCTTTCAGCGACGCGTGCTGCATCGAGTCCCAGAAGCCGGGCTGCATCCCGTCACGCCGGTAGTTCGCCGACATGACGACCAGCTTGCGCACGAGCTTCGGATGGCGGATGGCGATCTGCATCGCGATCGTGCCGCCGTTGCTGTAGCCGAGGAAGTCGGCCTGCTTGATGCCGAGGTGCGCGAGGAGCGCCGCGGTGTCGTCGGCCGATTGTTCGAAGCTGAACGGACGATCGAGGATGTCCGCGGTACGTCCATGTCCCTGCTGATCGAAGGCGATCACCTGACGATGCTTCGCGAACTGTGCGATCACCGGCGCGAACGACGTCTCGATCGTCGAGCCGCCGCCATGCAGCAGGACGAGCGGCGGATTCGCCGTCGGCTTTCCGTACACCTCGTAATAGAGATGAAGGCCGTTCACGTCGGCGTACTGGCCTGCGAATGCGGCGGGGGCCAGCAACAGGAAGAGCAACACGTTTCTCATCGCATCGAGATCTTAGCTGTTGAGCTATTAAGCTGTTGAGCTCAACCGCTGAACAGCTCAATCGCTTGACACGCTCGATTCAATTCATCATCCGCTTCTGGCTCCCCCTCGCGGCGACGTGGTTCATGATGGCCCTCGAGGGGCCGTACATCGCGGCCATCGTCGCGCGCATGCCGCAGGCGGAGTACAGCCTCGCCGCGTTCGGCGTCGCGGTCTCGCTCGCCTGGCTGATCGAGTCGCCGATCATGATGCTGCTCTCGGCCTCGGCGGCGCTGGTGCGCGACCGCGCGTCGTACCTCGCGCTGCGCCGCTTCGCCAACATCCTCAACGCCATCGTCACCGCCGGCATGCTGCTGCTCGCCATCCCGCCGGTATTCGACTTCTTCGCGGAGCGCCTCATCGGATTGCCGCACGGCATCGCGCGCATCACGCACATGGCGACCACGGCGATGATCTGCTGGCCCGCGGCGATCGGTTACCGCCGCTTCTACCAGGGGATCCTCGTCCGCCATCACCTCACCCGCCGCGTGGCGTACGGGACGATCGTCCGCCTGACGACGATGTCGATCACCGCCGCACTGCTCGCGTTCGGATTCCATCTGCCCGGCGCGCTGGTCGGCGCGCTGGCGCTCGTCAGCGGCGTCGTGTTCGAAGCGCTCGCCAGCCGCTTCATGGCGCGGCACATCGTTCGCTCGATCCTGGCGAGCGACGAGGTCGCGGAAGGAACGCTCCTCCGGCAGCGCGACATCGCGCGCTTCTACTTCCCGCTCGCGCTCACGTCGATGCTGGCGATGGCGCTCGGTCCGCTCGTGACGTTCGGCCTCGGGCGTGGCCGCGCGCCGATCGAATCGCTCGCCGTCTGGCCGGTGGTCAACTCGATGATCTTTCTGTTCCGCAGCGGCGGCGTGGCGTTCCAGGAAGTCGGCGTCGCACTCGACAGCGATCGCGAGGTCCGCCGCGCCGCGCTCCTCCTCGGCACGCTCGCCTCGGTCTCGCTCGCGCTCGTCGCCTTCACACCGCTGGAGATGGTCTGGCTGCAGCGCCTCTCCGGCCTCACACGCGAGCTCGCGTCGTTCGCCGCCTGGCCGGTACGCCTCCTGCTCCTCTATCCGTTCCTCGAATACGTCGTCTCGATCCAGCGCGCGCGATGGATCCTCGACCATCGCACCGGCGCGATCACGATGTCGACGGTCGTCGAGGCGGCGTTCCTCGCGCTCACGCTCTTCGTCACGCTCGGGATGTTCGGTTTGACTGGTGCCGCCGGCGGCGCGCTCGCGCTGCTCGCCGGACGCATCGGCGCGAACGCGTACCTCTATACACTTTCGCAATGGCGAAGACGCAGCAGCTAGCGCTGGAGGTGGCCGGCCGCGAGGTGATCATCACCAATCCGGAGAAGGTCTACTTCCCGCAGGCCGGCTACACGAAGCTCGACCTCGCGCGCTACTTCATCGCGGTCGCCGACGGCGCACTGCGCGGCATCCGCAACCGGCCGATCGTCCTCAAGCGCTACGTGAACGGCATCGACCACGAGCCGTTCTTCCAGAAGCGCGCGCCGGACAAGCATCCCGACTGGATCGAGACGGTGGAGCTGCGCTTTCCGTCCGGCCGCACCGCGCGCGAGATCGTCGTCAACGACGCGGCGCAGCTCCTCTGGATCGTGAACCTCGGGTGCATCGATCTCAACCCGCATCCGGTGCGCGCCGACGATCTCGATCATCCCGACGAGCTGCGCGTCGATCTCGATCCCGGTCCCGGCGTCGGCTTCGACGACGTGCGCCGCGTGGCGATGGTGGTGCGCGACGTGCTCGAGGATCACGACCTGCGCGGCTGGCCGAAGACCTCGGGCTCGCGCGGCATTCACGTCAACGTGCGCATCGAGCGGCGCTGGAGCTTCGATGAGGTGCGGCGCGCCGCGCTGGCGATCGCGCGCGAGGTCGAGCGCCGCGTCCCCGACATCGCGACCAGCAAGTGGTGGAAGGAAGAGCGTCACGGCGTCTTCCTCGATTACAACCAGAACGCGAAAGACCGCACGGTCGCCTCGGCGTGGTCGGTGCGCCCGCTGCCCGACGCGCGCGTCTCGATGCCGCTGACGTGGGACGAAGTGCCGGCGTGCGATCCCGCCGCGTTCACGATCGTGACCGCGCCGTCGCGCGACGATGCGTCAAAGGGCATCGACGAAGCCGCCGGCTCGCTCGACAAACTGCTCGCCCTCTCCGCGGAACAGGAAGCCGCCGGACTCGGCGACGCGCCCTGGCCGCCGAACTACAAGAAGCAGGACGGCGAGCCGCCGCGCGTTGCGCCGTCGCGGGCGAAGGAGCGCGGGCGTCCCCGCCCGCAGTCGCCGGGCGTCCCGCCCGGCGACGAACCGGTGATCGGGCGAGACGCCCGATCACTGCGGGCCCGAGGCCCGCGCTCCACCCCATCGCGGGCGAAGAAACATCCGCTCATCACGGTGGCGAAGGCGGAGCACAAGCAGGACGCGCTCGAAGGACTGGAGCGTTGGAAGGCGCGCCATCCCGAAGCGGCGTCGAAGCTCGCGGTCGACGACGTGCTCGTCGACGCGATGCGCGGACGCTCGAGCACCTGGACGCGCATCCGTGTGAATCTGCGCCACGTGCCGGAGAGCGAGCGTCCCGCCGAGGAGACGCCCGATCCTGATTACGATCCGTGGCGTGGGGTCGGATCTGGAAACTCAACTTAACGCTCCCCCGCACGAACCGGTGATCGGGCGAGACGCCCGATCACTGCGGGCCGGAGGCCCGCGCTCCACAACGTCGCGGGCGAAGAAGCATCCGCTGATCACGGTGGCGAAAGCGGAGCACAAGCAGGACGCGCTCGATGGACTGGAGCGCTGGAAGGCGCGCCATCCCGAGGCGGCGGCGAAGCTCGCGGTCGACGACGTGCTCGTCGACGCGATGCGCGGCCGCTCGAGCACTTGGACGCGCATCCGCGTGAACCTGCGCCACGTGCCGGAGAGCGAGCGGCCCGCGGAGGAGACGCCGGACCCTGATTACGATCCGTGGAACACGCGCTCCAACTCGTAGGCGGGTGTGACCTCGAGCTGATCGTAGCGGCACTCGCGCGGCGCCTTGTCGAAGCGCCAGCGGACGAAGCGGGCGGCGTGGCGGAAGCGGGTCCCCTGCATGTGGTCGTACGCGACTTCGCACACGCGCTCCGGACGGAGCGGCTCCCAGCTCAGGTCTTTGCCGCGATTCCAGCGGCTCGAGCCGCCCGGCATCCGCTGCTCGCCCGCCCAGTCCGCCCACCCCTGCCACGGATGGTTCTCGCGCGCGTTTTCGCGCAGCGGCGCGAGCTCGTCGACGAGCTCCTTGCGCACTTTGTTCGTGAACGCCGAGGTCACGCCGACGTGGTGCAGGCGGCCGTCGTCGTCGTAGAGGCCGAGGAGGAGCGAGCCGATCATCGTGCCCGGCCCCTGCTTGTGCCAGCGGAAGCCGGCGACGACGCAATCGGCCGTGCGCGAATGCTTGACCTTGATCATCGTCCGCTCGCCCGGGCTGTACGGCGAGTCGAGACGCTTCGCCATCACGCCATCGAGTCCCGCCCCTTCGAATCGCCGGAACCAATCCTCGGCCAGCGCTCGATCGCGCGTCGCAGGCGAGAGATGCACCGGCGGCTTGACCACCTGCTCGAGTTTCGCGCGACGCGTCTCGAGCGGCACGTTGCGCAAATCGTCATCACCCAGTGCGATGAGGTCCCACACGACATACGAGGCGGGCGTCTGTTCCGCGAGCAGCTTCACACGCGACGCCGCCGGATGAATCCGCAGCAGCAACGCTTCGAAGTCCAACCCGTTCGCGCCGGCGATCACGATCTCGCCGTCGACGATACACCGCTCCGGCAGCGCGGCCTTCAACGGCTCGATCAGCTCCGGAAAGTAGCGATTCATCGGCTTCTCATCGCGACTCTGCAGCAGCAACTCGTCGCCATCGCGAAAGACGAGCGTACGAAATCCATCCCACTTGGGCTCGAAGAGCCAGCCCTCGCCGGATGGCAGGGCATCAGCTGCGGTAGAGAGCATCGGGCGCATGCCCGCGATCTTAGAACTTCCCCCGTATCGCAAACGAGTAAATGGGTCCGATCTGCCGCGAGCGGTGTTCGAAGAAGGCCACCGGGTCGGTCCTTCGCCCCGTGTGCACCTCGCGGTCCCACATGCTGTCGGCGAGCACGAGGTTGTACATGCCGGCGCGCACGGTCAGGCCGCGCACGTTCTTGTGCTCGATGTACACGTCGCCCCAGATCGGGCCTTCCCACTGCCGGCCCATCTCCGTCAGGCGATAGTTCTGCGCGTTCCACTGGTACGAGTAATCGGTTCCCCACGCCCAGTTCGACTTCGGGATGTCGTGGCGCAGGCCGAAGCTCGCCAGCTCCTGCAGGCTGTTGCTGATCGGGCGGCTCTTGCCCGTCAGTGGATCCTTCACCTCGCTCCCCTGCCACTGCAGCTCCGCGTCGACGCGCACGCCGCGCCAGCCGAAGCGGTCGAGGTTCAGCGTGCTGCGCGAGCTGATGCCGTACACCGTCGCGCGATCGAGATTGCCGGGCGACTCGCCGGTCGTGCCGATCGGGATGTAATCAATGATGTCGTCGATCACCCGTCCGTAGAGACGCAGCGTCGTCGAGCCGAGGGTCCCGAGGTTGCGCACGCCCTCGATGTCGAGATCCCAGCTCTGCTCCGGGACCAGATCGGGATTGGCGGCGTTCTCCACGTCCGTCGCCACGTCGACCGAGGCGAGGAAGTCGAAGAAGTTCAGCTGGCCGACGCGGCGCGCGAGCTTGATGTTGATGTCCGTGCGCGGCGAGACCTTCCACGCCGCCGACAGCTCTCCCTTCGGTCGATGGAACGTGCGCGTCGTCCCGCCCGCGCCGGCCTGCGCCAGTCGCGAGAACTCGCCGCCCGCGGAGAGCTTCATCGTCAGGTTCTTCGTCACCGGGCGGCCATAGCTGCCGATCACCTCGTAGCGATCCTCTTCAACTTTCGCGATGCCGCCCGGCAGCGGGATCTCGTCGAACTGTCCGCTCGGCCGCATCTCGAAGAGGCGCGACGTGTTGTCGAGACTGTTGAACGCGCCTTCAGCGGAGAGCTGCCACTCCGCGCCGCGACTCTTCCAGCGATACTCGCCGCGGCCGATCAGCTCACGCTCGTCGCCGACCTGCGTGAAGCGATTGCCGATCGACGGCGAGCCGTCGAGGAACCGGTTCACCACCGTGACCTCATCGGGAAAACGGTTGCCCCGTCCGACGCCGATCAGCTTCAGACGTCCCGTGCCCAGTCCGAACTCGTAATCGCCGCCGACCTCATAGTCACTCCCATGTTGGTCCTCGGTGACGCGCCGCAAGCGCACGCCGTCGGAGGTCGTGCGCGTGCCGGTCTCGAGGTAGTCGTACATCAGGCGGCTGTAGGAGAGATTGAGATTGCCCTTCGCGTCGCCCGGCGCGTCGAAGACGAAGCGGCCGCTCAGTCGCGGTCGATCCGAGTTGCTGCGCCATTGCTCCTCGCGTGTTTCGCGCAGTGCGTGATCCGGGTCGTAGATCCACGTCGGACCGCCGGCGCCGCTGCGATTGCCGCGGTTGTCGAGGCCGAGCGTGTACTGCACCGGGCCGCTCGTTCCGCTGACCGAGACCTCGAAGCGGCTGAGGAGCGGATCGGTGTAGTACGAGCGGAACTCGGGGCGATAGGCCCACTGTCCGCTGATGCCGGTCGAGCGGACGATCACGTTCGCCACCTGGCCGGAGAGTCCCGGGATGTTGAGCGTCGCGCCGTCGACGATCTCGATCCGCTCCACGTCCGCCGCCGGAATCCTGCTCAGCTGCGTCACGACGTCGTTCGATTTTCCGGAGAGCCGCTGCCCGTTGATGACGACGTTGCCGGTCGCTTCGCCGAGGCCGCGCTCGGTGGCTTCTTCCTTGATGCTGAAGCCGGGGAGGCGATTGAGCATGTCGAGCGCCGTGCGCGGCGCGAACTGCGCGAAATCGGCCGGCGTGTAGGTGCGGGCGGGCGGCGGGGCGGTCTGCGCGAGGATGGGCAGGGCGAGAACCGCGAGCGTGATGGTCAGCAGTCGAACGTTCATAGGTTCTTTCTTTCCGGTATCAGACGACGCGGGTGGGAGAACGTTAGTCGAGGTCTACGGCGATCGCATGTGAGAATGCCTCCCCATGCGCCGACTCCTTTCTCTCCTCGCCCTCGCCCTCCTCCTCTCCTCTCCCGCCCTTGCGCAACGTCGCCGCGCATCCAGCGCGAACGACACGATCGTCGTCGGCGGGCTCTTCTCACTCACCGGCGACGGCGAGACGTTGGGGAAGGCGAGCCAGGCGGCGCTCGAGCTCGCGGTGCGCGACATCAACGCGGAGCTGAGCGCGCTGCGCGTGACGTGGCACGTGGAGATGGTCGTCGCCGATACGAAGCTGACGCCGAGTGGCGCGGTCGATGGGATCAAAGTGCTGAAGGATGCCGGCGCGACGATCGTCATCGGGCCGCAATCGAGCGCGGAGGCGGCGGCGATTCGCGACTACGTCAACGCCAACGCCATCATTCTGATCAGCCAGGCGAGCACCGCGTCGTCGCTGGCCATCGCGGACGATTATCTCTTCCGCCTCGCGCCGAACGACAAGCTGGAAGGGGCGGCGATCGCGGCGCTGATGCATGCCGACGGCATCGACGTGATCGTCCCGGTCTGGCGCGACGACGCCGGCAACGGCGGACTGAAGACCAGCACGTCGCAATTCTTCACCGGCATCACGGCCCCCGGCGTTTCGTACGCGCCGGCCACCACCGATTTCACCGCCACCGTCACCGCCCTCGGCAACGCCGTCCGCGCGGCGAAGAGCGCGAATCCGTCGAAGAAGGTCGCGGTCTTCATCGCCTCGTTCGAAGAAGGAGCGGACATCCTCGATAAATCGCGGCTCGATCCCGACCTCGCGGTCAACTGGTACAGCGGCGACGGACTGACGCAGAGCCGCGCGTTGCTTTCACCGGCATCGATTGCCGCATTCGCCGCCGCGACAAAGTTCACCGCTCCCTCGGTTGCGCTCAGCGAATCAACGCGGAGCAGATGGGAGCCGCTCAGCGCCGAGATCCAGGCGCGTGTCGGCTTCCTGCCCGATGCCTTTTCGCTGTCGGTCTACGACGCCGCGTGGGCCGCCGTGCTTTCCGCGATCGAGGTGCGCAACGCCGCCGACCTCCGCCGCGCTTCGTTCGTACGGAATGTCGAGCGCTACTGGGGCGTCACCGGCCCCCTCGCGCTCGACGCCGCCGGCGACCGCCGCCTCGCGGAATTCGACTTCTGGATGGTGTCCGACGGCGAGTGGAAGAAGCGGTAAAACGTTTTGACGTAAATTTTACGGACAGCCATCTCGAATTCAATTGACTCCCCGCCATCCGCGACACCAGAATGTCGCCGGTCCGAATCAACAAGGTCCGTTGATTCCCGGAAAAAGTTAATAGCGGTCCGTGCGCGCGAGCTCCTGCCTTGCCCGTCCGTGATCTGTCTGCGTGTGTGAAGGCTTGAAGAGACTATGAAAACTGTTACGTGCCGGCTGTTCCTCGTCCTCGCTCTCCTCCTCGCCGCCGCCCTCCCCACCCAGGCCGCCCTCACCGTCACGCCGATCGCCTGGAACATCATCGGCCTCGACAGCAACAGTCCGACCGCCGGGCCGAAGTACTTCCCGGTCGGCGCGCGCGTCTGCAGCGACGTGGCCACGACGAACGTCGCCGTCAACTACGTCTGGGATACGGCGAACGCGAACGTCAACCTGCGCAGCGGCTCGCCGAGCAGTCTCAACATCGCCGCGATCGGCGCGGGGAACTGCTCCGACGCCTACTTCGAGGTCGAGGTCAACCAGGTCGCCGGCGCCTACGACACCGCGCGCCGCTACCACATCACGGCCACCGATTTCAGCGGCACCGCCTCGACCGTCACGCCGCGCGACCTCTACGTCGAGCACCTCATCTCCCAGAGCCGCAACTCGATCACCGACGTGAAGTTCGGCACGACCATCCTCAACGCCGCGTCGGTCGCCGCCGGCGGCTCGATGAACATGATCGTCGGCAACACCTACGTCGTGCAGCTCTACGGCGGCACGGCGACGCAGGGCTACAACCAGTTCGAAGCGTTCATCAACTTTCCGAACACCATCTTCCAGATCCTCTCCGTCTCCACGACCTACTCGGCCGACAACTCGCCGTACGTCCCGAACCCGAACGACAAGCTCTACGCCGATGCCTGCGGCTGGGAGAACGATCCGAACAGCCCGAACTACCGGAGCTGCGTCGGCGGCGACTTCAAGGCGGGCGGCAGCAACGTCGTCACCACCTACACCATCAAGGTGATCAGCGGCGGCGGCACGAGCCAGCCGCTCAACACGCTCCTCTACGACTTCTCCGGCAGCAGCTACCACTACAACGCCGACTTCTCGACCGGCGCGCGCATCGCGAACGTCATCGATCCGACCACCGCGAACATCTCCAAGAGCTTCAGCCCCAATCCGGCGTCGATCAACGGCGTCTCCGCGCTGACCATCACGCTGACCAACCCGAATCCCGCCACGCTCGGCGGCTACAACTTCGTCGACAACCTGCCGGCGAATCTCGTCGTCGCCACTCCGCCCGCCGCCACCACCAGCGGCTGCGGCACGCCGACGCTGACCGCCGTCGCCGGCGCGAGCTCCATCACGTTCTCCAACGGCACGCTCGCCGCGAACAGCAACTGCGTGATCAAGGTGAACGTCACGCCGACCGCCACCGGCGCGCTGACCAACACCACGAACAATCTCTTCATCGACAGCATCGACACGGGCCACTCCGGCTCCGCCATCCTCAACGTCAACAACGCGCCCCCTCCCGGCACGGGACTCTGCGGCGTGACGATGGCCAACTGGTCGGTGCCGAACGGCACGACCGCCAATCCTCCCGATCTCACCGGCGGCGTGCCGACGGTCAAGGCGGCGAATGTCGCCACCGCGACGGTGTCCGCAAACGTTCCGGGCAGCGCGGCGATCGTCGCCACCGGCGGCCACATCGACACGACGTCCTGGCGCACGAACGGTTACAAGAATGCCGGTCAATTCGTCGACTTCACCATCGACACCACCAATTACACCGCGGTCCAATTCAGTTTCTGGGTCTCCAATCCGAGCCCGGCGAACGGTCCGACCGCGTACAACCTGACCATCAACAACGGTGGCGGATTCGGAGCGCCGATCGTCCTGGCCGTTCCGCCGATTGCGTTCACGCAGTACACGATCAATGCAACCGGCCTGACCAACACGTCGGGAAACACGATCTTCCGGCTCACGGCAACCGGCGCCAACAACGATGCCACCGGCGCCTCGCTCAACTATGACGACATGGTCTTCACCGGCTGCACGACGCCGGTCAAGCCGACCATCACGAAGTCTTTCGTCCCCGACCCGATCGCGGTGAACGGCGTCTCGACGCTGACCTTCACCCTGACCAACACCAACGCCGCGGCGCTCACCGGCGCCGCCTTCACCGATTCGCTCCCGACCGGCCTGCAGGTCGCGGCAACGCCCGCCGCCGCCACGACATGCGGCGGCGCCTGGGCACCGACCGCCGGCTCGACCGCGCTGGTCTTCGCCGCCGGCACGATCCCGGCGAACGGCAGCTGCACGGTCAGCGTGAACGTCACCGCGACCACCTCCGGTCCGCACCAGAACGTCAGCGGCACGCTCTCGACCACCGAGTCGGGCACGACCACCACGAGCGTCGCCTCCGCCTCGCTCACCGCGGTCCTCCCTCCGTCGATGGCCAAGCAGTTCGCGCCGACGCCGATCCTCGCGGGCGGCACCTCGACGCTCACCTTCACCATCACCAATCCGAATCAGAACAACGCGCTGAGCGGCGTCGCCTTCAGCGATACGTTCCCGGTCGCGCCGGGCGCGATGGTCGTGGCCGCCGTTCCGTCGGCGAGCACCAGCGGCTGCGGCGCGCCGGCGTTCGCGCCGTCCGCCGGCGCCGGCTCGATCTCCTTCACCGGCGGCTCGCTCGCCGCGGGCGGCACCTGCACCGTGACGGTCAAGGTCACGGCGCCGGTCACCGGCACCTACAACAACACGAGCGGCGCCGTCTCGCACGTCATCAACGCGGCGACGGTGAACGGCAACACCGCGAGCGCCTCGCTGGTGGTCAATCCGCCGAGCCCCTCGATCAACCTCCTCAAGCAGGTCGGCCTCAGCCCGACCGGCCCCTGGAGCGCGTACCTCCCGGTGACCACCGGCCCGGTCTACTACCAGTTCACCGTGGAGAACACGGGCGACGTTCCACTCAGCCCGGTCAGCATCACCGACAACACGCTGAACGTCTCGACCTGCAACGCCGGCTGGTCCGCGATCACGCTGCCGGTCGCCGTCCAGGCGAACGACAACCACATCGTCACCTGCGTCGTCGGACCGGTGACCATCACCCCCGGCTCGCACACCAACACGGCGCACGCCACCGGCACGTTCAGCGGCACGCCGTACAACTCCGACGATTCGCTCGCCACCTACGCCACGACCGGCCTGACACTGGTCAAGAGCTCGGTGCAGGCCACGTTCACCAACGCCGGCGACACGCTGAACTACAACTACCTCGTCACCAACAGCGGCTTCGCCACGCTCGACGGACCGGTGACGGTCACCGACGACAAGACGACCGTGACCTGCCCGTCGCTCACGACGGTCGGCGACTTCGACAACTTCTTCGATCCGGGCGAATCGATCACCTGCACCGCCTCCTACATCGTCACCGCCACAGACGTGCTCAACGCGCAGGTGACGAACAACGCCACGGCGCACGCCGACGGCGTCAACTCGAACACCTCGAGCAAGACCGTGCCGCTCTCCACCTCGGCCGACGTCTCGGTGGTCAAGACGTTGATCACCGCCGGACCGTTCCACGCCGGCGATTCGATCCAGTACACGCTCTTCGTGGCCAACGGCGGCCCGTCGACCGCGACGAACGTGCAGGTCACCGACACGCCGTCCAACCTGACCATCACCAACGTCAGCGGCGGCGGTTGCGCGGCACTCCCCTGCACCATCCCCTCGCTGGCCAGCGGCGCGAACGCATCGATCACCGTCACGGCGACGATCAACGCCGCCGGCGCCTTCGACAACACGGCGAGCGTGACGGCGACGCAGCCCGATCCGAACCTGACGAACAACACCGATAACACCGGAAACAACGGCACGGCAGTCGCCTCGGCCGACATCTCGGTGGTCAAGACGTTGATCACCGCCGCGCCGTACCACCTCGGCGACTCGATCCAGTACACCCTCTTCATCGCCAACGCCGGCCCCTCGACGGCGAACAACATTCAGGTCACCGACACGCCGACGAACCTCTCCATCACGAACGTCAGCGGCGGCGGCTGCGTGGCGCTCCCCTGCACCATCGCCTCGCTGGCCAGCGGCGCGAACACGACGATCACCGTCACCGCGACGATCACCGCCACCGGCACGTTCGACAACAGCGCGTCGGTGCTGGCGAATGAGTTCGATCCGAACCTCGGCAACAACACCGACAACACGCTCAACAGCGGCACCGCCGTCGCCTCGGCCGACATCTCGATCGTCAAGACGTTGATCACCGCCGGCCCGTATCACGTCGGCGACTCGATCCAGTACTCCCTCTTCATCGCCAACGCCGGGCCGTCGACCGCGACGAACGTGCAGGTCAGCGACACGCCGACGAACCTCAACATCACCGGCGTGATCGGCAGCGGCTGCGGCGCGCTCCCCTGCACCATCGCCTCGATCGCTTCCGGCGCGAACGCGACGATCACCGTGACAGCGACGATCACCGCCACCGGCGCCTTCGACAACTCCGCCTCGGTCGTGGCGAACGAGTTCGATCCGAACCTCGGCAACAACACCGACAACACCGGCAACAACGGCACCGCGCTCGCCTCGGCCGACATCTCGGTGGTCAAGACCCTGATCTCCGTCGTTCCGTTCCACCTCGGCGACTCGATCCAGTACACGCTCTTCATCGCCAACGCGGGGCCGTCGACCGCGAACAACATTCAGGTCACCGACACGCCGACCAACCTCTCGATCACCAATGTCTCCGGCAGTGGCTGCGCGGCGCTCCCCTGCACCATCCCCTCGCTGGCCTCGGGCGCGAATACCTCGATCACCGTCACCGCGACGATCACCGCCACCGGCACGTTCGACAACAGCGCGACGGTCGACGGAGACGAAGACGATCCGAACCTCGGGAACAACACCGACAACACCGGCAACAGCGGCACCGCCGCGGCGCTGGCCGACATCTCGGTCGTGAAGACGCTGCTCACCGCCGCGCCGTACCACGTCGGCGACTCGATCCAGTACACGCTCCTCATCGCCAACGCCGGTCCGTCGACCGCGAACAACATCCAGGTCACCGACACGCCTACGAATCTGTCGATCACCAACGTGAGCGGCAGCGGCTGCGCGGCACTCCCCTGCACCATCCCCTCGCTCGCCTCCGGCGCGAACACCTCGATCACAGTCACCGCCACGATCAGCGCCACCGGCGCCTTCGACAACAGCGCGACGGTCGACGGAGACGAAGACGATCCGAACCTCGGCAACAACACCGACAACACCGGCAACGGCGGCACCGCCGCGGCGCTGGCCGACATCTCGGTCGTCAAGACGCTTCTCACCGCCGGACCGTTCCACCTCGGCGACTCGATCCAGTACTCCCTCGTCATCCACAACGCCGGGCCGTCGAACGCGACGAACGTCCAGGTCACCGACACACCGACCAACCTCTCCATCACCAGCGTGATCGGCAGCGGCTGCGCGGCGCTCCCCTGCACCATCCCCCTGGTGACCAACGGCGCGAACGCGCCGATCACCGTCACCGCGACGATCACCGCCACCGGCACGTTCGACAACAGCGCCACGGTCGCCGCGACGGAAGACGATCCGAATCTCGGCAACAACACCGACAACACCGGCAACAGCGGCAACGCGCTCGCCTCGGCCGACATCTCTGTCGTCAAGACCCTGATCTCCGTCGTGCCGTTCCACGTCGCCGACTCGATCCAGTACTCGCTCCTCATCGCCAACGCCGGTCCGTCGACGGCGAACAACATCCTCGTCACCGACACGCCGACGAACCTGACCATCACCAACGTCTCCGGCAGCGGCTGCGCGGCACTGCCGTGCACCATCGCCTCGCTCGCCAGCGGCGCGAACACGTCGATCACCGTCACCGCCACGATCAACGCGGTCGGCGCGTTCGACAACAGCGCGACCGTCGACGGGGATGAAGACGATCCGAACCTCGGGAACAACACCGACTCGACCGGCAACAACGGCACGGCCACCGCGTCGGCCGACGTCTCGATCGTCAAGACGTTGACCACCGCCGGCCCGTACTTCGCCGGCGGCTCGGTTCAGTACACGCTGACCGTGGCGAACGGCGGTCCGTCGACGGCGACGAACATCAATGTCACCGACACGCCGTCGAACCTCACCATCACCAACGTCACCGGCGGCGGCTGTGCGGCGCTCCCCTGCAGCATCCCCTCGCTGGCCAGCGGCGCGAACGTCGTCATCACCGTCACCGCGACGATCGACGGCGAGGGACAGTTCAACAACGCGGCGAGCGCGAACGGAACGGAGTTCGATCCCGACAGCGGCAACAACGACGACCTCGTCAACGGCGGCAGCGCCGATCCGGCAGCCGACGTCTCGGTAGTGAAGACCTTCGTCACCGCCGGCCCCTACACCCTCGGCCAGTCGATCCAGTACTCGCTCGTCGTGGCCAACGCCGGCCCGTCCACCGCCAACAACGTGCAGGTCACCGACACGCCGACCAGCCTCACCATCACCAACGTCAGCGGCGGCGGTTGCGCGGCGCTCCCCTGCACCATCCCCTCCCTCGCCAGCGGCGCGAACGTCGTCATCACCGTCACGGCGACGATCGACGCCAGTCCGTTCAACAACGCCTCGACTGTCTCGGCCGACGAATTCGATCCGAACGAGACGAACAACACCGACAACACCGGCAACGCCGGACTGGTCGGCGTCTCGGCCGATGTCTCGGTCGTGAAGACGCTCGACACCGCCGGTCCGTTCATTCACGGCCAGACGATCCAGTACTCGCTCCTCGTCGGCAACGCCGGTCCGTCGACCGCGACGACCGTGCAGGTCACCGACACGCCGACCAACCTCACGATCATCAACGTCAGCGGCGGCGGCTGTGTGGCGCTCCCCTGCACCATCGCCTCCATCGCGTCGGGCGCGAACGTGACGATCACCGTCATCGCCACCATCAACGCGCCGGGCGCGTTCGACAACAGCGCCAGCGTCGCGGCGACGGAGGCCGATCCCGATCTGTCGAACAACACCGACAGCGCCGGCAACAACGGCAACGCCACGCCGTCGGCCGACCTCTCGGTAGTCAAGACGTTGATCACCTCCGGACCGTTCACCATCGGCCAGTCGATCCAGTACACGCTCTTCGTCGCCAACGGCGGGCCGTCGACCGCGAACGCCATTCAGGTCACCGACACGCCGACGAACCTGACCATCACCAACGTCAGCGGCGGCGGCTGCGCAGCGCTGCCGTGCACCATCCCCTCGCTGGCCAATGGCGCGAACACCACCATCACCGTCACGGCGACGATCATCGCGGCGGGCGCCTTCGACAACTCGGCTACGGTGACGGGCGAGGAGCCCGATCCGAACCCGGGCAACAACACCGACAGCACCGGCAACAACGGCACCGCCGGCGCGCTGGCCGACGTCTCGCTGGTCAAGACGCTCCTCACCGCCGGACCGTTCACCGCCGGCCAGTCGATCCAGTACTCGCTCGTCGTCGCCAACGGCGGACCGTCGACCGCGACGAACGTGCAGGTCACCGACACGCCGACGAACCTCACCATCACCAACGTCACCGGCGGCGGCTGCGTGGCGCTCCCGTGCACCATCCCGTCGATCGCCAACGGCGCGAACACCTCGATCACCGTCACGGCGACCATCAACGCCGCCGGCGCGTTCGACAACAGCGCCACCGCCACCGGCACGGAAGGCGATCCGAATCCGGGCAACAACACCGACAGCATCGGCAATGGCGGCAGCGCGGGCGGCTCGGCCGACGTCTCGATGGTCAAGACATTGATTGCCCCCGCAGGTTTTCACGCCGGCCAGTCGATCCAGTACTCGCTGCTGGTCTCGAACGGCGGTCCCTCGACCGCGACGAACATCCAGGTCACCGACACGCCGACCAACCTGATCATCACCAACGTCAGCGGCGGCGGTTGCGTGGCGCTGCCGTGCACCATCCCCTCGCTCGCCAACGGCGCGAGCACGACCATCACCGTCACGGCCACGATCGTCGCCGCCGGCGCGTTCGACAACAGCGCCACCGCCACCGGCACGGAGTCCGACCCGAACCCCGGCAACAACACCGACAACGTCGGCAACAACGGCTCGGCCGTCCCCGCGGCCGATGTGTCGCTGGTCAAGACGCTGCTCACCGCCGGTCCGTTCAGTGTCGGCCAGTCGATCCAGTACTCGCTGGTCGTCGCCAACGCCGGTCCGTCGACCGCCACGTCAGTGCAGGTCAACGACCTCCCGACCAACATCACCATCACCAACGTCAGCGGCGGCGGTTGTGCGGCATTCCAGTGCGGCATCGCCTCGATCGCCAGCGGCGCGAACGTCGTCATCACCGTGACCGCGACGATCACCGCCCCCGGCGCGTTCGACAACGAGGCCTCGGCCCTGGCCACGGAAATGGATCCGAACCTGGCGAACAACCTCGACAATACCGGCAACAACGGCACCACCGGCGTCTCGGCCGACGTCTCGGTATTCAAGACGTTGACGACCTCCGGTCCGTTCACGTCCGGTCAGTCGATCGCCTACACCCTCTTAGTCGCCAACACCGGTCCGGAGACCGCCACCAACATTCAGGTCACCGACACGCCGACGAACCTCACCATCACCAACGTCAATGGCGGCGGCTGCGCGGCGCTCCCCTGCACCATCCCCTCGCTCACCAGCGGCACGTACGTAACGATCAACGTCACGGCCACGATCATCGCCGCCGGCGCGTTCGACAACAGCACGGCCGTCTCCGCCACCGAGCCCGATCCGAATCTCGCGAACAACACCGACAACACCGGCAACGGCGGCACTGCCGCTCCGGTCGGCGTCGACGTCGGCATCGTGAAGTCCGCGAACGTGACGACCGTGACGGTCGGCCAGGTGTTCAGCTACACGCTGCTCATCACCAACCATGGCCCCGGCACCGCGACCGGCGTCACCGTCACCGATCCGCTGCCGCCGACCTTCGCGCTGATCAACGCCTCATCGACGCAGGGAAGCTGCAGCGGCACGACGACCGTCATCTGCACGCTCGGCACGCTCGCCAACGGCGCCAGCGCGACGATCACCCTGCAGGGCCAGGTCACCGCGTCGGGCATGCTCAACAACACCGCCACCGTCACGATCAACGAGGCCGACGGCGTGGTCGCCAACAACACCTCGGTCGTCGGCATCTCCGCCAGCGTGGCGAACATCCCGACGGCGAGCGAGTACGGACTGATGATGCTGGCGCTGCTGCTTGGATTTGCGGGGATCGTCGTGATGCGGAGAAGCTGAGTTTTCAGTTGCCGGTTGCCAGTTGCCTGAATTCAGCCCGGCAACTGGCAACTCGGCAACTCGGCAACCATCCCTCGTAGAATGCTCGAGTCCTCTTCTCACCATGAATCTCGAGCCAGGCGAAAAGGTCGGCCGTTACGAGATCGTCTCGTTCATCGGGGCGGGCGGGATGGGCCAGGTCTATCGCGCCCGTGACGTGCAACTCGGGCGCGACGTCGCCATCAAAGTGCTCCCCACCGCCTCCGCCGGCCGGCCCGATATCGTGGCGCGCTTCCACCAGGAGGCCCGCGCGCTCGGCCTCCTCAATCATCCGAACCTCGTCACCGTCTTCGACTTCGGCACTCACGGCGACTCGTTCTACATCGTCCTCGAGCTGCTCGAGGGCGAGACGCTGCGCGAGCGGCTGCGGAATTCGGGAGCGTTCGCGCAGCGGCGCGCCGTGCAGTTCGCGATTCAGATCGCGCGCGGCATGAAGGCGGCGCATGACCGCGGCATCATTCACCGCGATCTCAAGCCGGAGAACATCTTCCTCACCCGCGGCGGCGGACTGAAGATCCTCGACTTCGGTCTGGCCAAGATGGCGCCGGTCGCGGAGATGCTGGAGGAAGGGGACGACTCGCCGACGCTCGTCGGCGGCTCGCTCCCCGGCACGGTCATCGGCACCGTCGGCTACATCGCACCCGAGCAGCTGCGCGGCGAAGAGGTCGACCGCCGCGCCGACATCTTCGCCTTCGGCGGCATCCTCTACGAGATGCTCACCGCGCAGCGCGCATTCAAGGGCTCGTCACCGGTCGCGACGCTGAGCGCGGTGCTGAACGACGATCCGCCCGATCTGCACGAGCTGGGCATCCCGATCACGCCCGGCCTCGACATCGTGATCAACCGCTGCCTGGAGAAACGCCCCGAGGATCGATTCCAGACTTCGAATGACCTCGGCATCGCGCTCGAGGCCCTCGGCAGCTCGACCGACAGCATCACCCTGCCCTTCGTCTCGCTCTGGCGCACCGGCGCGCGGCGGATGCGGCGGGCCGCGATGTTCACGCTCGGCGCGATCGCCATCGCCGCGATCGGCGCCTTCGCCTGGAACCGCTTCGAGCCGAACGAGCCGCCCGCTTACCGGCAGCTCACCTTCCGCCGCGGCGACATCTCCGGCGCGCGCTTCACGCCCGACGGCAACATCGCCTACTCCGCGGCGTGGGAGGGCGGACAGCACGAGCTCTACTCCGCGCGCGTCGATTCGATCGAGGCGCGCGACCTCGGCATCGCCAGCCGCGAGCTCCTCGCGGTCAGCAAGACCGGCAACCTCGCGCTCGTGGTCAAGGCCAACGAGATCGCCGGCACGCTCGCCGTCGTCTCCATCTCCGGCGGCGCGCCGCGCGAGATCGCCACCGACGTCGTCGCCGCTGACTGGTCCCCCGACGGCTCGAAGCTCGCGGTCGTGCGCCGCATGAACAACGGGCAGTATCAGATCGAATATCCGCTCGGGTCGGTCCGCTACAAGAGTCCGACGCGCATCCGCGATCTCCGCGTCTCCCCCGACGGCTCGATGCTCGCCTTCCGCCTGCGCGAGGCGCGCCTCGGCAAAGCATTTGGACTCGTCGTGCTCGATGCGCAGAACAAGACGACGAAGCTCGGCGCGTGGACGAACGCCAAGGGACTGGCCTGGACGCCGAACGGCCGCCGCATCGTCTTCGCGTCGAATGAAAACGGCTCGACGGAGCTCCGCAGCGCGACCACGTCGGGAAAAATCGAGCTCCTCGGGCGCTTCGACGGCTTCGTCAAGCTGCACGACATCTCGCCCGACGGCGCGCTGCTCATCACGCGCGACGACTACCGCGAAGGGATCATGGCCCGCGCTCCCGGCGCGGAGCGCGAGCGCGACCTCTCCTGGTTCGATGGCTCCGGCGGCTCCGACATCTCGCCCGACGGCCAGCTCCTCCTGCTCAGCGAATTCGGCGAAGCGGGCGGGCCGCATTACTCCGCGTACATCCGGCCGATGAACGGCGACGCGGCGGTCCGCATCAGCGACGGCTACGGCGTCTCGCTCTCCCCCGACCGCACCTCGGCGCTCGTGATCCTCCCCGGCTCACCGGTGCGTCTGGCCATCGTGCCGCTCGGCGCGGGCGAGACGCGGCTCGTCGATCGCGGCGACATCGAGGACTACGAGTTCGCGTCGTGGCTGCCCGACGGCAAGACGATCGTCTTCACCGGACGGACGGCGAAGACGACGATGCGCATCTATCGCCAGAGTGCAGCCGGCGGTCCGCCGCTGCCGATCGGTCCCCCCGAGGTGCGGCTCGCGCAGGCATCGCGGCCGGTGTCGCCCGATGGAACGCGGCTCGTCGTGCGCAGCGACGACGGCTCGGTCGTCATCATGCCGTCGGATGGCAAAGGTCCGGCGAGGAAGCTCCCGCTCGAAGGCCAGTTCCGTCCGATCTCGTGGACTTCGGACGGCCGCGAGATCTTCGTCTACCACGAGGCCGATCTGCCGGCGAAGCTCTACCGCGTCAACGCCGAGACGGGCGAGATGCGGTTCGTACGCGAGCTCATGCCGGCCGACGCCGCGGGAGTCGATCGCGTCACCGACGTCGTGATCACGCCCGACGATCGCGCGTACGCGTACGGCGTGGTGCGGAACCTCTCGACCCTCTTCGTCTCGACCGGCTGGAAAAGCAGGCTCGACTGAGCGTTAGAATTAAGGGCATGAAGAACATCATGCCGGTACTCCTTCTTGCCGCGCTTCCGCTTTTCGCCGCCGAACCGCCCAAGCCCCCGGCCGACTTCCAGGGCGAGGCCACAATGTGCCATGGCCGCTACGCGCTCTGCATCAAAGCGCGGTGTGAACCAAACAACGCCGATAACAACTATGTCCAGTGCGCGTGCGTCATCGAGGACGGCTGGTCGATGGGGCCGAACACGTGCGAGGAGCGTGCGAAGAGCCTCACCTCCACCTACTCCAACGCGTTCAACGGCGGCAGCCGCACGATCTCCTGCCCCAACGCCATCGACTGGGCCTGGTGCTACGGCGCGTCCTGCACGAAAGACGCAAAAGACAAGAAGGGAAAGCTCGCCACCTGTACCTGTCCGGTCAAAAACAGCCTGGCCGTGATTCTCGTCGGCGAGAAAAAATGCCCCTACAGCACCGACGTCTGCTCCCACATGTGGTCGGCGGCCTATCCGGCGGAGAGCACGTTCGCCAACGATTACTTCTTCTGGTGGATGCACGAGCACGGGCTGGCGGCGACGCCGCCGGCGAAGGCGTGCAGCACGAACTAGGTCGCCGCGACCAGCGCGCCCATCTCCAGCCAATGCGACAGCAGGCGGCGGATTCGATACGAGTCCGTCGCCACCTGCTTCTCGCACTCCGCGACCGTCGTCCCGTTTGACGCCGCCATCCAGACTTCGCGCACGAGCGTCGGATCCTTCTCGTCCTCGTGCGGCGTCGGCTTCACGCTCGTCTTCGCCAGCTTCATCCCGTCGGGCACGAGGGCGAGCATCGTCTGCAGCTCGTCGTGCCGGCGCACGCCCTCGAGCAGCAGCCCCATGATCTCGATCGGCGCGTTGTCGCTCTTCATCTTCTCCGGCGGATACGGCACGAACGCGAACGTGCCGGCGATCGGGCGCTCCAGCGTCTGGTAGAGCGCGTCCGTTCCGCGGATGTGATTCGACTGGGCGTTGATGAATTTTCCGTCGACGAAGACCAGCTTCGCCGAGGCCACGCCCTGCTTCGTCCGCAGCGTCAGCATCCCGCTCGCGCGCATCTCGCCGAGCGACTGCATCACCGACGGCAGGCCGAAGAACTCGAGCTCGCCCGTGAGTGTCGCCACCGGCTCCGCCGAGCGTGCGGCCGGCTTCGGCGGCGCCCATTTCTCCAGCACCTGCGCCGCCGCGCGGCCGACATCCGATTCGGGGAAGCGTTGCGCGATGTCCGCGAACAGCTCCTCCGCCTCGTCGCTGCGCGTCCCCGACAGCGCCTCGATCAGCCGCACCGTCGACGTCTGCATCTTCGGCAGCAGGCGTCCGAACAGCTTCCCCGGAATCTCGTCGCGCAGCGCCTTGAGCAGCACGTTCACCGTCTCTTCGTCGAACGAGAGGTCGTGCTGCGCCAGCGCGGCGAGGCGCGCGCGCGTGTCGCCGAAGAGCGCGTTCGCCTTCATGCCGTGCCGGGCGATGGTCAGCAGCGCCGCGCCGGTGCCGATGCGCGCGAGCGACGCCGTGATCCGGTCGAGCAGTTTCTGCACTTCGCCCGCGGGATATTGCGACGTGTCGCCGCGCAGCAGCACGGCCTCGAATTCCGCCAGGCGCATGGTCAGCAGCTTCGCCGCCGCCTCGGTGCGGATCTGGCCGATCGCCGTCACCGCCTCCTTGATCACGTAGATGTTCTGCCCGCGCGCCGTCGCATGCGTCAGCGCCTGCAGCTCGCGCTCGAGCGTCTCATCCGACTCGCGCAGGATGCGATGCAGCAGGTAGATGAGATTGCGCAGGTAGTACGTGTCGACGTCGGCGCGCGCCAGTTCCACGTCGAGCTGATCGAGCGCGTACTCGCGTCCCGCCAGGACGTGCGCCTCGATCAGGCCGAGGATCGTGCGCCGCCGCTCCGCGCGCGGCTCGCCGCGCAGCTGCTGGAAGAGGCGATCGAGGTGCAGCGTCGGGAAGAACTCCAGCGCGATCTTCAGCGCCGCGTGGCGTCCCTTGCTCTCCACGTACTTCCGCAGCTGCACGGAGTTGATGCCGTCCGCCGCCTCGCCGCGCACGCGCTCCACGGCGGCGATGTCGAGCTTCTTCTCCGTGATGCTCTCGTTCGCCACGTCGAGCATCCAGATCGCGGCGGCGAGCGAGCCGTCGTTGAACTTCTGGATCGCGGCGACGACGAGCTCGCGGAAGCGCCGCATCGCCACGACCGGATCCTCGGCCAGGTCGATGATCTTCTCCATCGCCTCGGCCTGCGCCGGACGCGCGCCGGTGCCCGGCATCACGCCCGGGATGTCCCACGACGGCATCGCGCCACCGAGGATGATGAAGACGTTCCCTTCCTTGCCGCCGGTCAGGGGGCGGATCTGCTCGAGGTAATCGTTGAGCTGCTGCCCGTTCTGCGAGCGCGCCGCCGCCATCGTCAGCAGCTGCGCCACCGCCTGCGAATCGGGCTGCGCTTCCCCCTCGCCGCTCTGCATCTCCTTCGTCAGGCGATCGACGATCAGCGAGAAACGCTTCGCCGTCATCGAATCGGCGTCGGGGACAACCGTCCGTCCGCTGTAGCTCGGCAGCCGCACCACCTCGGCGCCGGAGTGATTCGTGTCGCGTGACATCCGCATCGACGTCACGCTGGCGCGCAGAAAATCGCGGTCCGCCTCGGGGCACATGCGGATGGCCAGCGTCATCGCGCGGTCGAGGTAATTGGCAACGGCCTCCGGATCGAGCAGCCGCAGCTGGCCCGCGACGTAGACCTTCTTCAGCGCGACGAGCAGCAGCATCGACACCGGCGTCGACTGGATCTCGCTCTGCTGCACCGCCCAGTTGCCGACGTGCTGCATCATCACCGCCGGCGGCTGCGCAATCAGCGCAGCGAGGGCATTCGCGGCAGTCGCGGGGGGGATGGCGTCGTCGAGATAACGCTGCAAATCATTCAACGCCGCTTCGAGCATTTCCCTCCGTCCCGCATCTGAAACACGCGTAGCGGATTCTACGCGGGGCGGACACGAAGCGTGTAGCACAGACACTCCTGTCTGTGCCCGTCCCCACTCCCGGTAGAAAAAGATGCCTCCATCTCTCCCGAGGGAAACTCGCCAAATACACTTCGGCTCCCAAATCGCCTACCGCCGCAACCTCCCGCACATCGTTCCCGCCGAACGCCCCCTGTTCGTGACGGCAGCAACGCATGATCGCCAACGGTTACCTCCCGGCGCGCGAACGCTGATCCTCAGACACATCCTTCACGAACACCTCGTCCGACTCTTCGTCTACGCCGCCGTCGTCATGCCCGATCACATGCACGTGATCTTCGAATTGCTCGGCAACGCGTCGCTGGCGAGCGTGATGAAGAGCATCAAAGGTGTGTCGTCGAGGCGCATCAATCAGCTTCTCAATCGGCGAGGCCACATCTGGCAGGACGAATCGTTCGATCACGTGATGCGGATGAAAGAGCGCACGCGGGAAAAGTACGAGTACGTCTGCCTCAACCCGGTACGTGCGGGTTTGGTCAAAACACCCGATGAGTATCCGTGGCTTTGGCGGTCGTGGGTGGAGGGGGGGACATCCGTGGGATGGAACGGGGGTACGACCCTGAGAGCACAGACAGGAGTGTCTGTGCCACACGTGTAGCACAGACACTCCTGTCTGTGCCGTCCCCTTCCCCCATTTGCATTTCTTCTTCCGCAGCTCCATATTGATGACCGCCCTCCCACCCGCAAAAAAAGACTGAAGGAGCTCGTGCATGGCTACCGTCAACATCCGACGTGAAGGGTCGTCTTTTGTCTGGGATCCGCCAACCATCACCCTCGGGGCGAACGATTTCATCGTCTTCGCCAATCTCGATCCCGAGGCCCCGCATCAGCCGACGCTCGTCGGACAACCTGCCGATTACTGGTTCGATGACGAGCTCCCGGCCTTCGAGGATGGCCAGCCGGCGGCCTGCTCGCCTGCCATCAACCTCGCCGGCGCGACCGGCACCTCCATCCAGTACGAGGACGGCCTGAACCCCGGCGGCCTCACCGCAACAATCAGCTTCTGAGGGAGCGAAAAAACATGACGAAAAATCTGGAGCTCACACGCCGCCACTTCGTCACACTCGCCGCCGGCGCCGCGATCATCACCGCCCTCCCGCGCGCCGTCTCCGCCGCGAACAGCAGCTGCGCCACGGAGACGCTCAAGAAAATCGGCGAGATCGTCAGCACCAAGGGGAAATTGAAAGGCGTCCTCAAGATCAAGAACGGACCGAAGGCGCTCCCCGGCTACAAAGGCAGCCAGCTGCCGATGATGCGCTACTTCGAAGGCTACGATCAGCAGGCCGCAACGCAGGTCGTCTGGCCGCCCGACAAACAGGGATGCAATCCGGGACCGACGCTGCGCGTCGGCGTCGGCGAGCGCGTCGAGCTGACGTTCCTCAACCAGGTCGACGTCGGCGCCTTCCCCGGCGGCACGCTCGACAACGCGGAGACCGGCAACACCGCCGGCTGCGATCAGGCCACCAACGCGACACTCCCCAACCCGCCCGGCCCCGACAAGAACTGGTATCCCGGCACGCGCGGCGACACCTTCCCGAACTGCTTCCACGGCTCGAGCACCGCGAACCTGCACTTCCACGGCACGCACGTCACGCCCGACGGCTTCGGCGACAACGTGCTCGTGCAGATCCGTCCCGACCCGAACATCACCGAGCAGATGGTCGAGCCGCTCTTCAACGAGATCTTCGCCGACTGCGAGAAAAACGCGTCGACGCCGCCGTGGAGCGCGATCCCGAAGTCGTATCGCGACATGCAGCAGCAGGCGGTGCGCAACTACGACCTCCACGCGATCTGGAAGGGAACGCGCGGCCCGGTGAAGGACTCATCGGGCAAGGACGTCCCGGCGCTGCCGCTGGCGAATCAGCTCACGCCGGCGAACGACGAGAACATCGCGGCGGGACTCTGGCCGCAGTACTTCGTCGGCGCCTTCCCGAACTGCTTCCGGATCACCGAGGCGAATGGGCATCTGATGGGCCAGGCGCCGGGGACGCATTGGTATCACTCGCACAAGCACGGCTCGACGTCGATCAATCTCTACAACGGACTCGCCGGCGCGCTGATCATCGAGGGCGATTACGACAAGGAGCTGGCGAACGCCATCCCCGACCTCAAGGCGAACGAGAAGGTCATCGTCGTTCAAGACTTCACCGACCTGCCGAACCTCGAGCGGCCGAAAGGCGGCGGCGCGACGAAGTCGATCATGACCAACGGCACACAGGTCCTGGCCCCGACGGCGACGGTCGGCCAGCAGGCGCCGGCGATCGTGATGCGTCCGGGACAGATCCAGCTCTGGCGCATCATCAACGCGCAGGTCGAGAACGTGCTCAATGGCGCATTCGCCTCGCCGCCGGGAGTCGCGCCGGGCGCATTGCCATTGTTCCGCCAGACCGCGCAGGACGGCGTGCAGTTCAATTACGACAATTACAATGACCAGCCGCTGACCACGCCCGACGCGAATCACAATGGGACGAAATTCACGCTCGTCGCCGGCGGTCGCATCGACATCCTGGTGCAGGCGCCGTTGACCCCGGGCAATTACGAGTTGTCGGGAATCGTGAACGTCATCGTCTGCGGCGACGCGTTCAATCCGCCGCAGCCGTTCCCCGACTCCACGAATTTCGGCGCGTCATTCCCGAAATTCCTCGGCGATCTGCCGAAGCCGCGCATCAACCGGACGCTGGCGTTCGACTGGGAGCCGTTCCGCATCAACATCGGCGCGGCGAACGCCACGGCCGGCAATACGCACTCCAAAGCGGTCCCGTTCGACGAGCCGGACGGGACGAAGATCAAGGTCAGCATGGCGCCGATCTTCGCCATCGACGGCGAGCAGTTCGCGGAGCACCGGTACTACCAGACGATGATCCTCAATGACGAGGAAGAGTGGCTGATCCTCAACAACACGATCGTCCCTCATCCGTTCCACATCCACGTCAATCCGTTCCAGGTGATCGAGACCTACGATCCGAATCCGGGCGGCATCCAGAAGAAGTACGACAAGAACGGCGTCTGGCAGGACGTCATCGCCATCCCGAGCGCATTGAAGGACGCGAACGGAAAACTGGTGATCGACGCGACTACAGGCAGAGCGACGACCCCCGGCTATATCCGCGTCCGCTCGCGTTTCGTCGACTTCACCGGCAGCTACGTCCTCCATTGCCACATCCTCGGGCATGAAGACCGGGGAATGATGCAGCTCGTCCGCGTCATCGACGGCAGAACCAAGGTCAGGCATCACTAAGCGCGCTCGTTACGGAATCGGCACATCGTGCAGCGCAGGACGTTGCACGATGTGCCGATGGGAAAACTCCTCCTCGGCGGACTCGTCGTCGGCACGCTCGACATCACGTACGCCATCGCCTTCTGGGTCCCGCGCGGCGCCAAAGTCATCCGCATTTTCCAGAGCGTCGCCGCCGGACTCCTCGGGCCCGACTCGTTTCAAGGCGGGCTGCCAACCGCATTATTGGGCGCCGCGCTGCATTACTTCATCGCGCTGGCAATCGTGACTGTCTATTGGGCCGCCGCGCGTTCCATCCCGATACTAGTGCGCCATCCGATCGTATGCGGCGCGCTTTATGGCGCCGGCGTCTATGGCGTCATGAATTACGTCGTCATTCCGCTGTCGAACGCGAAGCGGGGAAAGTTTCTCCTGTCGTGGGTGGTCTGCAGCGTGATCGTGCATGCGTTTCTGATCGGCGTGCCGGCCGCGCTGTTCGCGACTAATGGTGCACGAAGCCGCACGTCACCGGATGGAACCCGCTGAACTCGATGTTCGAGCCGACCACGATCGGCTGATCGGACGTCACCCGGATGGTCGCCGGCACATTGCCGCCGCTCGCCGGATTGCCCTGCGCCGTGACCCAGCTGATGACCATCGTGTTGGCCGACGGCAGCGGCACGGTCGTCGCGCCGGTCTGACCGGGATAGGTCGGAATCGGATCGCCGACCATCGGCGGCGTCGCCCCCGGCACGTTCACGCCCGCGAGATTCACACCGTCCTTATTGAGGAAGTTGACCGCGACGTTCGCCGTCGAGGCGCTGCCATTGAAGATGAACAGCGACGCATTCGTATTGCCGCCCGAAAAATAATTCGCCGGCGTGCAGGCCCACAGATACGGAGGACCGCTCGAGCTGTCCGTCCCCGCCGGTCCCGGAGGTCCAGCCGGCCCGGCCGGCCCTTGCGGTCCCGCGGGACCGGTCACGCTCCACATCACGCGCGTCTCGTTCGCATGACAGGCGGTCGCCGCGTCGACAAGACGCAGCATGCCATTGCCGTTATTGACACACGCCTCGAGAGTCGCGGGCACGTCTGCACAGAGCGGCATTGCGAGAGCCGCGACACACAACACAAACAGGGCACGATGAGAGAGAGAAATCATCTGGCCTCCTCCTTAAGGGAGGAACCTAGGTCGCGAAGGTGACGGTGTCAAGCCGCTTCAGTCATCGCGTCACGATGAAACGCCTCAGAAACGTCGAGCCGATGTTGATTTCGATGAATTCATTGGCGAACGTTACAGTCCCCAGTGGAATCACCGTACGGCCGATGGTGAGTGAGTCCGCCACCCGCATCTCCCGAATATCGAACTCGCCGCTGACCGAGCGACCCTTTCCGATCAGTCGCGGATAGGACGTATGGCGAAGACCGGCGACGGCCGCAGACGGCATGTCGATCGCGCGAATGTTTCCGGTGTCGATCAGAGCGCTCGTCGCTACACCACCGAGCTTGATCGGCACATACGAATTGCCTTCCCAGAGTTCGAGAGGCAATACCGAAACGCCATCCACAGGACGCATCGCGCTGCCCTTCCGGTTCGAGCCGAAGGCGCTTGACGAGCGAACTATCGAGCCGCGCGGCCCCCGCCGCTCCCGTGTCGAGCAGGAACAGGAAAGGTCCTTGACCGTTCACACGCACGTGAACGGCCGGTCTCGTCCCGGAGAAAAGCATCGGTACGTCGACGTTGGGCGCGGCGAGGAGGGCGGGGGTGATGAAAAGCGACAGCAGTACGCAGAGACGGATCATTTGCCTTCCCGATAGACGTTGCGAATGGGGTGTTCGTTAGAACGGCGAATTCGCACGGCTCGCGCCCGCAGTCGCGACAATGCGATAGACTGTTAATGCGTGAAAGAAGTCCTGGGCCTGATTCCTCACGTCTTCTACGACCTGATCGGGCGGGTAGCACCGGGCGCTGCCACCTTGTTCATGGGAGTTGTCTTCTTCACGAAAGACTCCGGGCTGAGCATCCAGGCGGTAGTTTTCGGACCTAAGCCTGCGGCGAGTGTCGGCGCGGTTCTTCTCTGCGCTCTCCTGGCCTCATACATCGTCGGGTTCATCCTCGGCGCGATCGGATCGGTGTTTGAGGATGGACTGGTGCAGCCCTCATTCGAAACAGGTGTGAAGAAGAAGGCTCCGAGCGACCCCGTCCAGATCGACGACATTCCGTATATCTATGACTTCATTCTCACCCATAGTCCCGACGCTGGAAACCGCTTGGCGAAGCTCCGCGCCGAAAGTCACATGTGCGGCGGCCTTCTGGTCGGATCCACCGTCCTTGGCGTGCTCTACGCAGTCAGATCATGGGGTCTGCTCGACCGCGATGCCACTCTCGTTCTCCTCGCTCTCGGCGTCACGGCATTTGCGGCGTTCATATTTCGTGGCCATCTCAGAATTCGAGCGTGGCGACTGCAGGTCAACTACTGGCTGCTTCTGAATACGCCGCCGGAAGTAATACCGCGAGAGGCTGATAAGGCCGCGAACGAGGTGTCAGAAGAGACGGCCAAGCCCGTGATTCCGCCGCCGCAAGACACGCGGCTTCCTGTCAAGCGGCCTCCCGTGTAAGCGCACATCCTCGAGGTGGCCGTTGCCGCGGGCAGTGATGCGAGGCGAGGTTGCCGAGCGCGATGGTGTTTCAATCAATCAGTGGATCAGTTCCGCGGTGGCCGAAAGGATGTCGGCGCAACTGGTGCAGGAATACATCGCCGAGAGGGCGAAGCGAGCGAGCCGGAAGAAATTCGACGCCATCCTGGCCAGGGTTCCGGATGTGGAGCCGGAAGAGCACGACCGCATTCCTGACTCTCTGCGGAAGGTGCGGCGCAAAAAGGGCCGCACCGCATGCGAATGGTCGCCCGCACACTGCCGCCGCTGACATCAGCCCGCGACCAATGTCGCGGCGCGATGCCACGCAGCGATTCTTGCGTTCTGACGAAGTTCCGGGTGGCTACCGACATGACGCGTAAACCATCCCAGAAGACCGTCCCATACGCTCACATCGCCTGGCGGCTTCAGTTCCCACCCTAACTCCTCGAGCGTCCAGTTCGCTTTCGCGCTGTTTCGAAGCATCGAGGTTGTAACCCAGTTGTCTTCCGCGTTCTCACCACCGCGAGCAATCGGCTTTTTGTGATCGATGGTCGCCGAGAGCTCCCAGAAGGCGAGATGCGTTTCCGTCATCTTCCAGTTCGGATGATATGGAAACTCCGCAGGCAGACGCAGCGCGAGAACGCGAAGCGCACCAGGAAACACCTGTCTCGCTCCGGAATAGCGATCGACAAAACCGTCCCGCAGGAACACTTTCAGCGCCTGCAGGTCACCGTACTTGCGCTCGACCGTTTCCGCAGGCGTGAACGGGTAATCCCGCCGCAACAGCTCGCCCGCTCCCGAGAGATTGTCGTCGTCGAGGATGGAACAAACGCTCGCGATAATCTGAGCCTTGGAGAACATAGCTATACATTAACGCACAAGTATTCACGATCTCCGCAGACGGTGAACGAAGTATGTTGGACGGCGGCGCTTGTGGGCAAACGCCACGACTTCCGTGTGATCCGAAAGCCTTACAAAGACGACTTGATATGGAAAGCCGTGTATCGGGAAACAACTCACGTCCGGATCATCGACGCCGAATACGCGACCGCCAATCTGCGGAAACGTCTCGATCAGCTGGAGCGTCTTTCGAACCTCGGCCGTGAATCGCAACGCGACCCGAGGATCGCGATCGCGATACCACGCTGTTTCCCTGGCTAGCTCGATCTCGGCGAGTTGGATGATCTCTACCGGCTTCAACGGCCCAGTACATCCTTCTCAACCCGGTTGAGGACCGTCCGCCAGTCGGTGCTCTCCAACTCCCCACTGCGCGCAGCGGTAACTCGTTGGCGGATCTCTTCAGCCCACGCCGCGTCTACATCCGCTTCACGATCGTGGAGGCTATCGAGCAGATCCGCGGCGATCTTGGCCCGATCTTCCAAAGGTAGCTCTAACGCCTCGTGGAGCAAATCACTGCTGGAACGTGCCATCCGATGATCCTAGCACGCTGCTGCTGAACGCTCGGTCAGCGGTCATGTATGCTCGAACGCCATGGCACTGACCGCAACGATCCACACCTTCGCAATCGAACTGGCCGATGTGGACCGCGCCGTGTACGAGAAACTGGATTTACGCGTCGCGCGACAACCCTCCGAGACGGCCGAGTACATGCTCAGCAGAGTGCTGGCGTACTGCCTCGAGTACACGGAGGGGATTTCGTTCACGGAGGGGGTGGCGGCGGGCGACGAACCGGCTGTGCTCGTTCGCGATCTGACGGGGCGGATCACGAGTTGGATCGAGGTCGGGGCGCCGGATGCGGCGCGCATTCATCGTGCCGCCAAACTGGCCGACAGAGTGGCCGTGTACACGCATCGTGCAATCAGGCTGGTCATGGATCAGCTGTCGGGGAAGGCGATCCATCGCGCCGGCGAGATTCCGGTCTATACGTTTGATTCCGGCTTCATCGAGCAGGTGGCGGCGATGATCGCGCGCAGAAACGTGCTCGCGATGACTGTGACGGAGGGCCAGCTCTATCTGGACATCGACGGCCAATCGCTCTCGACGTCGATCGAGCAGCACCGGCTGGCTCCGTAATCGCGGCGCAATTCTTCGTTGCCACCACCCGCGCGCCGCGCTCCAGGGGCCTATCGAGATGCCCGGGATCACGCGATCCGGGGAACACCCGCCAGGTTGCGTCGCCGCGAGTCAGGGGGCGTTAAAATCGGCGAGCATGCCCGAAATCAGCCGGTTCTTCGGAATCATCATCACCATGTACCATGATGAGCATCCACCGCCGCATTTTCACGCGCGGTATGGGAAGCAAGGTGTCGTCGTTAGGATCTCGGACGGAGCTGTGATCGGTAAATTGCCTCCGCGGGCACTTGGCCTTGTCCTGGAATGGTGGAGCCTCCATCAGGAGGATCTTGCCGAAAACTGGGAACTGCTATCCGAAGGTAAGAAGCCGAATAACATTCAACCCTTGGAGTAGAGCTGATGGAACTCATAGATGTGGTCGAAGTTCGATACGTACGCGACTACACGGTATGGCTCAAGTTTGAAGATGGGACTGCTGGGGAGGTCGACCTTACCGCATCGCTGCGCGGGCCGGTCTTCGAGCCTCTTCGCGATCCAGAGTACTTCCGGCAGGTACGCGTCAATGATGAAATCGGTACGATCGTCTGGCCCAATGGGGCAGATATTGCGCCAGAAACTCTATACGCGCGAGTTCAAGTTGCTGATCCGTCAGCTCTGAACGTGCTTTGAAATCGACAGCACGTTGCCGTCGGGGTCCTTGAACCACGCGACCTGATCGCCGCCTGGGGCGGTCCAGACTCCATCGGGGTCCTGTTTCAGGAACGGCAGGTTGAACTGTTCGAATACCACGCCGCCCTTCTTCAATTCGGCGACAGCGGCCGGCATGTCGTCGACCTGCCAGCCGAGCACTGTTCCCTGGGCGGGGGTAAAGGCCTGCGCCTTGGCGATGCGCAGCATCGTTCCGTTCGCATCGAATACGAGGGCGAAACCGTCGTCGACGACGAAGCGAAAGCCGAGCGTTCCGGAGTAGAAGGCTCGGGCGCGCTCCGGATTCGTCGTGGTAACGAATGCGACCATGCGAGATAGAACCGGCATCACTGTTCTCCTTTGGCGGAGAACAGCATAGCGTCAAGCCGCGGTCGGCTACTGACCAGCGTCACAAGATAGACCACCGACAACAACGCGATCAGCAGCAGTCCGGCGAGCATGACGCCGCCGAAGCGGCCGATCCAGTCGCGGCGGCCGCGGGCGACGGCGAGGGCGTCGTCGATCTCCCGTCCCGAGTATTGCGTCCCGAAGAGGTAGCGGACCGGCTTCAGATTGCGATCGAGCGCGATCACTTCATTCGGATGGACGAACAGGCCGTTGGCGTCGGCGTAGCGGTAGCCGAGGGCGTCGAGGAAGGGGCGTGGGTTCTTCGTGGTGACGAGCGTCCACGACAAGGGCAATTGATGGCGCTCGCGGAAACGGCGGAGATCTTCCGGAGTGTCGCGCGGATCCATGGAGAAAAGGACGACTCGATAATCGGCCGGCGACGTTTTCGACTCGGCGATGCCGCGCTTCAATCCCTTTGCGATCAATGGGCAGGCCAGCGGGCAGCGGCAATACATCGGCGCGACGATCATCGGCGTGCCGCGCCACTCGTCGGTCGAGCGGACGCGGCCTGCGTCATCGATGACGAACAGCGCGACCAGCAGCGTAAAGATCATTTCGATTCCGCCACCGGATTCGCCGGGTTGTACGGCGGCGCGCCGTTGTAATTGCCCTTCGACAATTCGATGAACGGCATTGTGTAGGCAACGATCAGCAGAATCGCCGCTGCAACGAGCCACGGCCGGAAGCTCTGCACCGACGGGACGTCCTCATCGTGCAGCGGCTCGCTCACCGGCAGCTCGAGCGCGCTCTCGTTCGTCTTCTTACGCAACAAAGTGGCGAAGAAAACGAGGAAGAACAGCAGCATCGCGATGAACATGACGATGCCGCCGAGCGTGCCGACCAGTTTCGCGATCTTCCAGGCCGGCTGATAGAGCGGCGAATCGGGATTCGTGTACGAAAGGCCCATGTTCGTCCGCCGCGGCTCGCCGGCCACGCCGCCGATGAACAGGCCGGTGGAGAAGACCATGATGCCGAGCGTCCAGATGTACGGGACCCAGACATTGAGTCCCTTGAACGCGATCTCCCGTCCGGAAAGCAGTGACATCAACAGCAGCGAGCCGCCGATGTAGGCGAGAAAGACCGGTCCGGCCACGGTCTGATGAAAATGCGCCGGCATCCACGCCGTATTGTGGACGACCGTGTCGAGGTTATACGACGCATTGATGATTCCGGTAATGCCGCCGAAGATGAAGATGAACAGTCCGGCGAAGAGATAGCTGAACATCCATTTCTCGCGATCGAGGAACGGCAGCTTCTTCCACCAGCCGAACAGTCCTTCCCCTCCTCTTTGCCGCGCGCCATGCTCCATGGAGGCGGCGAGTGTAAAGGCGGTCACGAGACTCGGGATGGCGACGAGCAGTGTGAAGAACGCGTGCACTGATTTCCAGGTCGTGCTGATCGCCGGCTCGGTGTACTGGTGATGAATTCCGATCGGCGCGGAGAACGCCACGAGCCACATGAAGGTGAAGCGGCCGGCGAAATCGGAGTAGAGCTTTCCGCCCGACAGCTTCGGCAGCATGGTGTAGTACATGACATACGCCGGCAGCAGCCAGAAATAGACGAGCGGGTGTCCGAAGAACCAGAAGAGCATCCGCGCGAGCGGGACGTTGACGGTTTTCGTAATGCCGAGCGACCACGGGATCAGGAGGAAAATGATCTCTATGGCCACGGGGATGGTGGCGATGAACCACACAATGAACGTGGCAAAAATGCCGGTCACCGCGAGCGGCGTTTTCTTTCCCGGGTTTTCGCGCAGCCAGCTTCTGTAGGTCGGAATCCAGCCGAAGAACGCGATCCATGATCCGACGACCAGCAGCACGAGGCCGACATAGAACGCCGGATGCGCTTTCAATGGCGGATAGAACGTGTAGAGAACGCTCGCCTTGCCGGTGAGCATCGGCACGGCGGCGGACAGTGTCCCGACAGTCATTAGAACCACAGACGTCCAGGCCCAGCCGAGGAGCAGCGGCTTGCGCGTATAGAAGCGGATCACGGCGTGGCCAAAGGCTACGGCGAAGAATGTCGTAAAGACGATTGCATTGATTGCGCCGTGCAGTGTCAGGCCCTGGTAATACTCGATCCCGAGGAAACTCTGGGAGCGGATGATGCCGGCGCGATAGAGCACTTGCAGGAGGCCGGTGGTGATCCCGAGGACCAGCAGGAGCATCGGAAAGGCGATCTCGAAGAGGATGATTTTGCGGAGGCCGGGCTCGATTTCAGTGCGCGTCACTTGATGGTCTCCAGATATTCGATGATCGCGTGCAGCTCATTGTCCGGAATGGTCATGACCGGCATTACGGGATCGAATCCTTTGACGAGTTTCGCGTCCGGTTTCTCGATCGATTCGCGGAGGTAATCGTCGGTGACGGTGATCATCTTGCCGTCGGCGAGCGTCCGCTGGCTGCCGTAGAGGCCCTTGAACGTCGGGCCGGGCGCGGGCGTGCCGTCGAGCGTGTGACAGGCGGTGCAGCCGTATTTCTCCAGCAGGTCATTCGCAACGAGGGGTGCGGACGTCTCGTCCGCACTGTGCGGACGGGACGTCCGCTCCCCTCCGACGTGAATCCGTCCCGCCATGTTGTGATGCTGGACGCCGCAATATTCATTACAGACGACGAGGTAATCGCCCGCCTTGTCGAATTTCACCCGCGCGTAATTCACGGCGCCGGGGACCGCCATCAGGTTCACGTTCGTCCCGACGATCTGCATCCCGTGCGTGACGTCGGCGGTGCTGAGGTAAATGTCGACTGTCGATCCGGTCTCCACGTTCAGGTCGGCCGGCTCGAATTTCCACATCTTCGCGACGTAATGCACCTCGTAGCGATTCGGCCCCTGCTCGATGATCCGGGCGTCCTTGAACGGGCGGATGTCGGTCAGGCAGGTCGGCAGGTCGATGCCGAACATTCGCACCGAGAGCGCGATGACGCCGGCGATGGAGAGCGCGAAGAGCGCGGCGGCGAAGAGGATCCGTTTCTCCAGCATCGCTATCCCCTCCCGACCATGATCGCCATCATCAGGAACCCGAAGGCCGCGTAGAACACGATCATCGCGGCGAAGAACGCGATCGCGCCTCGTGGAACGAAGGTGCTGTCGTCTTGCATGGGGTCGATTACGACATGGGGGTCGTACGCCGGGAGGTGGCGATGATCACAGGGGCGTGTGACGCGAGGGCGCGATGGCGCTCTCCTTGAATCATCGTGACGTTCGTCGTTTTCTCCGCCGCCGTCATCGCCTGGTCGCTCGCCGTGCTGCGATGGGCCTTCTCCATCCGCCGCGGGCGAGGCCGGCGGCTGCTGCAGACGCTGTCGTGCGTGGTCATCGTGGTCGCGGCGATCTCCATCGCCTCCGATCTGCGCGCCCGGCGGATCGTATGGAACGCACGTTCCTCCGATCTGGAGGTGCGCATCGTCCGGCGCGATGCGTGGTGGCAGCTCGATTACTCGAATCGCGGCGTCTCCTTCACGACTGCGAACGAGCTTCACGTTCCCGCCGGCGCGGCGCTCCGGCTGGCGTGGTTGGGCGTGAATGCCCCGTGGACCGGTGACGCGCTCTGTCTCCCGCGCGACGACGGCCGGTGCGTGTTCGTCGCCGCGACGCCGGCCGTTCGTACGATGCGATTCATCAGTCTCCGGCCGCCGGCGTGGCGCACGTTGCGGATCGTCGTCGAATCGCCCGATCGCTTCGCTCGCTGGTTTGCGAATGAGGCGCGGCCGGCGAGCAACGCGTTCGCGACGCAGGGCGCGACGTTCAGAAACGCGGGCTGTGCGTACTGTCACGTGATCCGCGGCGTTGCGAACGAGCCGTGGCGCGCCGCGCCCGATCTCACGCACTTCGCCTCGCGCTCTACGATCGGCGGCTCGAATCTGCCGAATCGCCGCGCCGAGCTCACGGGATGGATCGTCCACTCGACGACGCTCGTGCCCGGCAGCGGGATGCCCGACAACGCGCTCGCGCCCGACGTCCTGCGCGCAATCGTCGCTCTGCTCGAATCACTGCGTTAGCCGGGACAAACGATGGAACTGCAACATCACGAACGTCTCGCGGCACGTCATTCCTCGCCTGGCGGATGACGTCGATCCACGAGCCTCCCGCCGGCTACAACGGATCGCCGCAACGCGGCCGGGCGCTCCTCCCTCGCTACGGTTGCCCCGCCTGCCATCTGATTCCGGGAGCGGCGCCGCGCGGCATGGTCGGTCCGCCGCTCACCAACATGGCAAGCCGCGGCTACATCGCCGGCCGCTTTCCGAACGAGGCGATCGAACTGGAGGAATGGCTCGAGCATCCGCAGCAGATGAAGCCCGGCACGTCGATGCCGGACCTTGGCGTCAGCGAGCGCGACGCCCGCGACATCGCCGCGTATCTCGCGACCTTGAAATGAGATGAAGAAACTCAACGGACGCATCGCGGTCGTCGCCGGCGCAACTCGCGGCGCCGGTCGAGGAATCGCCCTCGCCCTCGGCGAATCTGGCGCCACCGGCCGCACCAGCAAAGCGCGCGCGATCGTCTCCGACTATCACCGCGGCGAGACGATCGAGGAGACCGCCGATCTCGTCACGAGCCTCGGCGGCACCGGCGTCGCGATTCCGCTCGATCACCTCGTGTTTGCCGAGGTGAAGGCCCTCGCCGATCGCCTGCGCGCCGACTACGGACGGATCGACATCCTGGTCAACTGACATCTGGGGCGGCGAGATGCTCAAGGGCGGTCCAGCCGAGTGGAACACGCCGGTCTGGGAGCACGATCTCGAGAAAGGGATGCGCATCCTGCGGCTCGCCGCTGATGATCGGAGCGCCCGGCGGTCTCGTCGTCGAAGTCACCGACGGGACCGCCGCGTACAACGCCGACCATTACAGGATCTCGGTGTTCTACGACCTGGCGAAAGTGGCGGTCACGCGGCTCGCGTACTCGCAGGGACATGAGCTCGCGCCGCACGGCGCAACGGCGGTGGCGATCACGCCGGGGTGGCTCCGCTCCGAGATGATGCTCGAAGGGTTCGAGGTCACCGAGGAGAACTGGCGTGATGCGTTGGACCCGGCGAGGGGCGAGCGAGGGCAGCCGGTCGCGCCGCCCGACTTCGCGCATTCGGAGTCGCCTCGCTACGTCGGCAGGGCGGTCGCGGCGATCGCCGCCGATCCGCAACGGAGCCGGTGGAACCAGGCCTCGGTCAGTTCCGGTCAGCTCGCGCGGGAGTACGGATTCACGGATCTCGATGGCACGAGTCCCGACATCTGGAGCCGCATGTAAGATCGCCGTACATCATGAAATTACGACTGTTTGGTTCCCTCCTCGCCGAGGTGTTCTTCTCATCCGTCTTGTTCGCAGCGCCGCGGACCATCTGGGTCTCGCCGGCGGGCGACGACGCCAACGCCGGCACGCAGGCGGCGCCCTTTCGGACGCTCGAGCACGCGGTCGAGACGATCCAGGCGGCGGACGCCGAGGTCGTCGTGTATGTCGGCGACGGCACTCATCGACTGACACGGCCGCTCGTCTTCGGAGCGGGCGGTCCGGAGATCGAGTTTCTCGCCGCGCCGGGAGCGAGTCCGATCATTTCCGGCGCCGTGCAGGTCAAGGGCTGGACGCTGCATGACCAGAGCCGGAACATCTGGCGCGCGTCCGTCGGCGCGAACGATTCGCGCCAGCTCTACGTCAACGGCCGGCGCGCCACGCGCGCGCGGACCGAATCGCCCGGCGGCAACAATCCGGCGGGCTTTCTTCCGAGTCCGGTGCTGCCGCCGAAGACATCGGACGTGACGCAGTACGTCATCGGCGGCGGCATCCGCTACATCCCGACGCCGTTGAACGCGGCGGGCTGGCGCGACCCCGCGAAGTGGACCAATCCGCGCGACATCGAGGCGGTCATCGAGACGCAGTGGAAGATGATGCGCGTCCCGCTCGAGAAGATCACCGCGGGACTGATCACACTGCGGCAGCCGGCGTGGACGAACGCCAATCTCTTCTTCTCCACGATTCCGAAGACCTGCACGCCCGACAAGCCGGGCATCTGGAGCTTCTGGCAGGTGACGCGTTTCGAGAACGCATACGAGTTTCTCGATCAGCCGGGCGAGTGGTATCTCGATCGCGCGAAGAAAACGCTCTACTACATTCCGCGGCCCGGCGAAGACCTCGCCACCGCCGACGTCGAGCTGCCGGTGCTGGAGACGCTGGTGAAGGGCATCGGCACGCCGGAGAAACCAGTGGCGAACATCCGCTTCGAAGGCCTCACGTTCGCCTACGCCACGTGGCTGGAGCCGAGCGGCGATCAGGGCTACGTCGCCGATCAGAGCGGATTCCACGTCACCGGCTCGAAGCATCGGCCGAATGTCATCGGGCACGTGAAGGAGGTCACGCGCACGCCGGGCAACCTGATGTTCGCGTACGCGCGCAACATCGTCTTCCACAAGAACCGCTTCCTCCACCTCGGCGCGGCCGCGCTCGACTTCGGCACCGGCAGCCAGGACGGCGAGATCACCGGCAACACGTTCACCGACATCTCCGCCGCGGCGATCCAGCTCGGCGGCGTCAGCGAGCTCGACGCGCGCCCGCAGCTCGCCGGCCAGGCGACGAAGCGCAACACGATCTCCGACAACCTGATCTTCGAGAGCGGACGCGAATACGTCGACTCCGCGGCGATCTTCGTCGGCTTCAGCTCGCGCACCGACGTCAGTCACAACACCATCGATGATGTCCCGTGGTCAGGCATCGCCATCGGCTGGGGCTGGGGCCTGCTCGACAAGGGGATGTTCCCCGGTCTCCCGTGCGGCCAGAGCGGGATGTGGGGCAACTTCACGACGCCGACGATCAACAGCCGCAACACGATCTCTTTCAATCGCATCTCCCGCTTCCTGGAGAACCGCTGGGACGGCGGCGCGATCTACTCGACCGGTCAGCAGGGAGAGTCGATGGAGGACGCGCTGGTGCTCGAAGGGAACGTCGCCAACGACAAGGCGGACCACGCCGGCGGCAACACGTTCTACACCGACGGCGGCAGCCGCTACATCGTGCTGAAGGGAAACGTCTCCTACGACAACCGCATCGGCCGCATGAACCTCGGGCCGCTCCCGCGGCCAGGCGATCCGCTCCCCTATCCGCCGCTCGCGCTGGTCAACGTCCTCCCCTACGGCAGCGACAGCGGCGGCTGCGTGACGTACGGCGACATCCACTACGAAAACAATTACTGGATGGAGGGGACGATCCCCCTGGAGGAATTCGCCCTCGGCACACTGTCGACCATCGCGAGCGAGATCCTGCGAATCAACCCGCCGTTCGACCCGTGGTCGAAGGAAGGCTTCTACGACGTCTGCCCGTACTCCGCGGCGGGAGTGTCGTACCCAACGAACCTGACATACGCGAACAACCACGACATCCTCGGCGAATGGGAAGTGCCGCAGTCGATCGTGAGCGCCGCCGGCGTGAGATAGCGAGTGCTATCTGCTTTCCGCTATCTGTCATGGGCGTGCGGCGGAACTACGAAATCTTTCGTTGACACTACGAAACCCTTCGTATAGCCTCTCCGTATACCTGACGAAAGGAGCAACGCCATGGCCGATCGAACACACCTCCCCCGGCCCACCGACAGCGAGCTGGCGATCCTGCGCGTGTTGTGGGAGCGGGGGCCGAGCACGGTCCGCGAGGTGCACGAGGCGCTGACCGACAGCGGCTACACGACGGTGCTGAAGATGCTGCAGATCATGACCGACAAGGGGCTCGTCGTCCGCGATGAGTCGGAGCGCGCGCATGTCTACGCCTCCTCGATCAGCGAGCAGCGGACGCAGCGCCAGCTGCTCGCCGACCTGATGGATCGCGCCTTCGGCGGCTCCCCCACCAAGCTCGTCATGCAGGCGCTGTCGGGTCGGAAGGCGAATGCCGCCGACCTGAGCGCCATTCGTGAGCTCCTCGATACGCTGGAAGGAGAAGGACAATGAGTCTCAACGGACCCGTAGCAGAAGCAATCGGCTGGGCGCTCCTCCACCTGATCTGGCAGGGCGCGGTCGTCGCGGCGATCCTGGCCGCGGTGCTCGCACTGCTCGACCGCCGCAGCGCGAACGCGCGCTACGTCGCCTCCTGTGCCGCGCTCGCCCTCCTTCTCGTCCTCGGCGTTGCCACCGGCATCCGCGCCTACGAGCCTCGGAGTGCGGCGGCCACGCCGCCGCCCTTTGTGCAAACGCTCGTCATGAACACCGAGGGCGGCGGCATGGCCGCCGCACTCCAAGGCTCAATCCCAATTACGGATCGACTCCTCGCAACCGCACGCCATTCGCTGCCGAGCGTCGTGATGGTCTGGCTGATCGGCGTCGCACTCCTCTCGTCGCGACTGCTGATGACCTGGCTGAAGACGCAGCGCCTGGCGCGCGGCGCCGCACGCGCCGCCAACGACGAATGGCATCGCATGGTCACGCGACTGGCGAACGCGCTGCAGCTGCGCCGCGCCGTGCGTCTCGTCGAATCGGCCGCCGTCGAAGTGCCGGCGGTGATCGGCTGGCTGCGGCCGGTCATCCTCCTCCCCGCTTCGACGCTCACCGGACTCGCGCCGCGGCAGATCGAGATGGTCCTGGCGCACGAGCTGGCGCACATCCGCCGCCACGACTTTTTCGTCAACCTGCTGCAGGCGGTGGTCGAGACGCTGATGTTCTACCACCCGGCGGTCTGGTGGATGTCGCACCGCGTGCGCATCGAGCGCGAGAACTGCTGCGACGACCTCGCGGTCGCGGTCTGCGGCGACGCGATCCAGTACGCCCGCGCGCTGGCCCGCCTCGAGGAGCTGCGCGCGCCGGAGATCGCCATGGCGGCGAACGGCGGCTCGCTCCTCGATCGCATCCGCCGCATCGCCGGCTCCCGCGCCGAGTCGATCGGACTCGGCTCGCGCTGGACCGCGGCCGTGGCGATGCTGTCGATCGTCGCGCTCATCGTCGCCGTGCCGTCGCTCCCCGCGCTCGCGCAGCGCGAAGAGGCTCCGAAGAAAGCGGCGGAGGCGAAGGCGGCGAAACCGGCCACGACGGTCGTCGAAGTGAGCGAGACGCCGGTCGCCGATGACGCGGACGACGTCGATGTCGACGTCGAGGTCGACCCGCCTGCGGTCGCCCCCATCCCGCCCGCTCCACCGGTGCCCCACGTCCACCCCGTACCGGTCACGCCGATGGCGGTCATGCCGGTACCGCCACTCGCGCCGCCGGCGCCGGGACAACCGGCCCCGCTCGCGATGGCCATGGCGATGGCCGGCGATGCCGCGTTCGAGTACGAATTCGAGACCGGCGACCGGCATGCGCCCGACGAGCCGATCGACGGCTCGCGCAAGCTGACGGTCGATGAGCTCATTCACCTGCGCGCCACCGGCGTCACTCCCGAATACATCAAGACGATGCGCGAGCTCTTCCCCGGCCTCACGGTGCGCAGCGTCAGCGGCATGAAGGCCGTCGGCGTCACGACCGAGTTCGTGAAGCAGATGCGCGCCGCCGGAATGGCCGTCGAGTCACCGCGCGAGGCGACGACCCTCGCGGCGCTGCACGTCACGCCGGAGTGGCTGCGCGAGATGAAGGACGCGGGCGTCGCGGTGAAGAGCGTGAAGGACGCCACCCGCCTCCGCGCCGTCGGCGTGACGGCCGACTTCGTCCGCCGCATGGCCAAAGCCGGCTACGCAAACCTGTCGGTCAATGACCTGACGCGTCTCGCCGCTGCGGGTGTGAATGAGGACTTCATTCGCGAGATGGAGCAGTACAGGAAGAAGTAGGAACTGCGGTTGCTGGGTTGCTGAGTTGCTGGGTAGCCACACTGGCCACCAAGCAACCCAGCAACCCAGCAACCCAGCAACCCAAAAACTCAACAACCCAACAACCCGGGAGGCAACCAATGAAGCGTCTCGCCACGCTCACGCTACTCGTGTCCCTACTCACCCCCGCGGCATCCGCTCTCGATGGCGCCTGGACCGCATCGATGCGCGACGATCGCGATCACATCAACTTCAACCTCACCACCGGCCAGGGCAGCAATCAGGGGATGACGCTGACGCTGGCGGCGTTCACCAGCCTCACGCCGTCGCAGATCTACGCGACGACCATGACGCCGGTGAACTTCGAGATGCGCCGCGAGGCGGGGACGATCTCGTACGAGGGGACGTTCCGCAACGGCAAAGGCGCCGGCCAGTTCACCTTCGCCCCCGACCGCACCTACATCGACAAGATCCGCGCCCTCGGATTGACCTTCGAGCTCAACGAGCGGCGCCGCCATCGCGAAAACCACACCGAGGAGGACGACCTCTTCACCTGCGCCTTCCGCGATGTCTCGACCGCGTACATCCGCTCGATGCAGGCCATCGGCTACAAGACGTCGTTCGCGAAGTACCTCACGATGCGCATCTTCAACATCACGCCGGAGTACGTGCGGGAGATGGAGTCGCTCGGCTTCAAGCTCGATGAGGACGACATCGTCACGTCGAAGATCCATGGCGTCACGCCGACGTACATCCGCGAGATGCGCGCCGCCGGCTTCACGAAGCAGGACTTCGACGACTTCGTCGCCTTTCGCATCCACGGAGTGACGATGACCTTCATCCGCGAATTGCACGAGCTCGGCTACGACAACATCTCCGCGGATGACCTCGTCGCGATGCGGATTCACGGCGTCACGCCGGCGTTCATCCGCGAGCTGCGGGGCGCGGGCTACGAGCATGTGCCGATTCAGAAGATGGTGGATATGCGGATTCATGGAGTGGATGCGCGCTACCTCAAGGCAATGAACTAGGCCTGCCCCGATTTTTGCTAGGGCTGGAGTCGAGGCGAACGATGAAAAAGCTCATTCTCCTTCTCTCCACTCTGCTCCTTTCCATCCCGGCCACGCCGGCCGACGAATGCCCCTGCGTCCCGCGCGAGAACCTCTGGGTCGTGAAGACGTGTGACGACTTCAACTGTGCGATGACCGCGCTGAATGCGGCGAACGGCGATCCGCTCACCTTCTCCATGCCGGTCAGCATGAGCGACCACCGCTGGGTCGTCCTGCAGCGCGTCGTCGCCGGCGCGTACATCGATGACGGCTCCGATCCGTATCAGGTCGAGAGATTCGACCATCTCGCGGTGGCGACGGCGCGGATGGCGGCGATCGAGAACGATCACCGTCCGATGATCATGACCGCGCCCGACGGCGCGCTGCTGGTGATCTCACTGAAGCACGCGCCCGGTCCGCGGACGCGCCGCGTGGATCATTAATTGTTGTCCCAGAAGATCACCCGCGGCTCGCGGCCGACCGGCTCCTCGCGCTCGTCGGCGTGCGTCATCGACGGGTAGCCGAGCTCGCCCGCGACCGTCCGCCACTCGCGCTGAAAATCGGGGCGCCCGTGATGCGGCAGGCTGATGCCGCGGGCGTAGAAATCGATGTGCAGCATCTCGCCCGCCCACGCCACCGCCATCAGATCGGCGTTCGTGGTCGGATGTCCCGGCAGCGCGACGACGCCGCGATCGAGGCCGAAGGTCGGGTTGAGGATCATCGTGTAGACCTTCAGCTTCTTGTGATCGCCCGCCGCGACGAGCGTCGCGATCCCCGGCTGCGGCGCGCGTCCCGCGCCTGACTCCCGCGGGTCCTCGCTGATCAGCACGCGGTACTCCTTCGGGTCGAGGTGGCGGATGATCTTCCGCCCTTCGTCCGTCGCCGCCCAGCGCGTCAGGCCGGCGCGCGTCGCGTCGAAGCTGTTGCGCAGCTGCGTGCTGGTGAACGCGGGGCGGAGCCGCTCGTCGAACTGCAGCGGCTCCCCCGCGAGGACGAAGGTGGTCGTGGTATTCGGCGCCGTCCGGAATCCGGTGAAGAGGATTGCGAGCACGATGACGGCGCGACGCATGGAATGAGTTTAGATCGTTACTGATCGTTACTTAGTAAGGATCGCGTCCGGCACCTGATTCTTCACCGGTTTGATCGAGCGCAGGTACGCGTAGACCGAGCGCAGGTCCTCGTCGTTCATCTTCGCGTAGTTGAACCACGGCATCGGCGGCAGGATCGGGCGCGACACGCCCCAGTGCTTGCCGCTGCGGATCGTGTTGATGAACATCTCCTCGCTCCAGATGCCGATGCCGGTGTGCTCGTCGGGCGTCAGGTTGCGCGCGAACGACACGCCCCACGGTCCGGCGAACGCGGTGTTCGTCGCGGCGCCGCTCCAGAGCCACGCTCCGTTCGCCGGCTTCGGCGGCGCAGGCATCGGCACGTGCTGCGGATGTCCGCTCAGCATGCGCGACATGTCGGGCTCCGGTCCTTTCGCTCCCATCTTCCAGGGAGTATGGCAGTCGTTGCAGCCGCCGATCGTCACGAGGTACCGGCCGCGCGCGATCTGTTGCTGTTTCGTCGGGGCGTTGGTGCTCTTCGCGGTGACCGAGAGAGTGGCTGCGACCGCTCCGAGAGCAACGAGAGCAGCGATGGTGAGTGTGCGTTTCATTTGTTTTTGTCCTCCGCCGAGCAATCTACGGTCGCGCTCGAAACCCGGTTGCTTACGATTCCCTACGGCGATCCGAAATGTTTGCTATCGGCCCGCTCCCTTCTTAACTGAACCCTAAACGCCTTTGTATAATCAGCGCTTATGCGACGAACCCCGACTGACGAAGGGATGGCTGTCTTCGTCGGCACCGTGAGTCCGGACGGCGTTCCGGCCGGCTGCCGCGCCATTGCCGTCACCTCTCCCGATCAATTGAAGAGCGTCACCGTCTATCTGCCGATGGCCACCAGCCGCGATGTGGTGGCCAACGTCGCCGCGACGAAACGCCTGGCGATCGTCGGCACCTATCCCCCCGATCACAGCACGATGCAATTGAAGGGAACGACCACCGGCGTCCGTCTCGCCACCGACGACGAGGCCGATTTCGTCCACTACCGGCTCGAGAAATTCGTCGACGTGCTGCACGCCATCGGCATCCCCCGCCGCATCACGCGCGGGATCAATCACTGGCCGGCGTTCGCCATCGACATGAAGGTCGAGGAGATCTTCGAGCAGACGCCGGGACCGAACGCGGGGAATCCGATCCGATGACACGCCTCGCCGACATCTCGCGCTGCTTCCAGGGCGTGATCCCGAGCGTCGTCGTCACCAGCGACGGCCGCGGGATTCCGAACGTGACCTACGTCAGCCAGGTCTATCTGATCGACGAGAAGCATGTCGCCCTCTCCTGCCAGTTCTTCAACAAGACGCGCCGCAATCTCGACGAGAACCCGCGGGCCTGGGTCGAGCTGCACGATCCGCTGACCCTGCAGACGTGGCGCATGCGCATCCGCTTCCTCCGCTCGGAGAAGAGCGGACCGCTCTTCGACGCCATGTCGATGCGCATCCAGGCCATCGCCTCGCACACCGGCATGTCGGGCATCTTTCAATTGATCGCCGCCGACATCTTCGAAGTCGAGAGCCTGGAGAAGAACGAAGGGTTTCTCTCCGAGGCCGCGGTCGATACGTCGGAGCAGACGTCGCTCGAAGGGGTGCGCAGCGAGGTGCGCGGACTGCAGTACATCTCCGAGCAGATCAATCGCGCCGATTGTCTGGAGCGACTGCTCGAGGCGGTGCTCGAATCGCTCGACCAGTACTTCGGCTTCGAGCACACGATGATCCTGCTGGTCGACGACTGCACGAAGCGCCTGGTGACGATGGCCAGCCGCGGCTACGGCGAGAGCGGCGTCGGCGCGGAGGTCGCGCCGGGCGAGGGCCTGATCGGCACGGTGGCGCGCGAGTGCAAGATGCTGCGCATCAGCGGACTCTCGCACGAGCTGCGCTACGGCCGCACGGTCGCGCGTGAGCACGGGACGCCGGCCGCCGAGGTGCCGCTGCCCGGGCTGGCGGACGCGCAGAGCGCGCTGGTGATGCCGCTCACGATCGGCGATCGTCTGGTCGGCGTCATCGCCGCGGATGATCGCGATCCGCTCCATTTCGGCGAATGGGACGAGGCCTACCTGCACGTCATCGCCAACCAGATCGCGCTGAGCGTCGACCGGATCACCGCCAGCGACGACGACGCCGACGACGCTCCGACGCTCACCATCGCCGCCGCGCCGAAATCGGGCACGCGCCGCACGTTCACGTTCTACGCGAACGACGACTGCGTCTTCATCGACGACGAGTACCTGATCCGCAACGTTCCCGGCCGCATCCTCTGGAAGCTCCTCGGCGAGTTCCAGCGCGACGGCCGCACCGAGTTCTCCAACCGCGAGCTCCGCCTCGACCCATCGCTCGGACTCCCGGCGATCAAGGACAACCTCGAGTCGCGATTGATCCTCCTGCGCAAGCGGCTCGATGAGAAGTGTCCCGACGTGCGCATCGTGCCGACGGCGCGGGGCAAGTTCGCGCTGCAGGTTGGAGCGGCGGTGGAGCTGGTGGAGCGGTAACGATCAGCGAGCATCCTCGAACAGCCACACCTGAATCGTCTCGTCGCCGTCCTCTTCATCGAGCGTCAGCACGATCAGCCGATCGCGATATCCCGCTCTGCGGATGAGCATCAGCTGCGGCTCGCGATCGATGGCGATGCTTCGCGCTTTCCCGAGATTCCGGAACGGCTTGTCGACACCACGCATCAACACCGTCGCGTCGGGCGGCTCGATGTCGAGACTCACGCGACTGCGGACACGCCGTTCGTCGTACGGTCCGATGTCGCCGAAGTCGGTGTCGGGGGCTGACGACGGCGCGGCAGGCGGCGTCACCTCAACCGTCGTCGATGATGGCGGTGGTACGGGCGGCGGCGGTGCTGGCGGCGGCAACGGCTCGCTCCGATACTTCCCATCGCGATAGGCCGCGACGATCTTCCTGTTCGGCGTCTTGCAGCTCGACGGGGCATCGAAGAAATACATGCACTCCGGCAGCCCGTCGGCAAACGAAATCCGCAGCGACCCGTCGCTCTGCGGATTGAATCCGTTGTAGCGATAGCGGGCCGAGACACTCAACGGATGGCCCGCTGCGTCCTGCTCGGTGACCTCCACGTCATGGACGCTTCCACTGATGTAGCGATTCATCGCCCAGGTGGTGGCGAAGTCCGAGACGAGGTCCTCGATCAGCGCCTGATAGTTCGAGTTGACCGCCATCTGAGTGACCGGCGCCTTGCTGCTCGCGTTCAACGCGATCGACTGCTTCCCGAGGGCATACCGCTTCAGATTCTCCTGGAAGCGCTTCATCGCCGGGCCGGCGCAGGCATTCAGCCCGAGGAGCAGATCGACGTCCCGCTCCAGATCCGCGGTCGTGCTCAGAATGTTCATCGCCGGTGCAAATGGATCCTTCCCTCCGCTGCCCAGCAAGCGCATCGTCTGCCGCAGGGCGTTCGCATCGACGTTCTTTTCGACCACCCGTTTCGCCGCGTACATCTCGGGATCGGCGTAGGCACCGGTCGGCACCTCCGTCGTGTGCAAACACTGGGATCCGACTTCAATGCCCCAGCCATTGCGGGTAATCACCCTCTGGTCACAAACCGTTTTGGTAATCGGCACGCTGTTCGCGGGGAGGCTCGACTTGCACCGGCTTCCGTACTCGTCGAGGAACCTCCCGTAGAGAAACCCGAAATACAAGTCGTCCCGCGCGAGGGTGATCTCCTCGAACCGTCCGGCGTAAATGCTCTGCAGGAGTTTCTGATTGTTGGTCCCGGTCGTCGAAAAGCTGCTCTCCGACAACGGAGCCGGCGGATGTGGCCGTGTCGCGCCCAGACTGCAAACCGCCGACATGATCACGATCGCCAGTCGAATGCGCATACGTAATGATATCCGCCAGTGTGTCCCCCATCACGTCCCGCAGGAAGAATTGGGAATCCCTTAGCAATCTCTTAGCAATCACGCTCCCTCCCCGACCGTAAATTCGATGCGGAAGGAGAAACACGTGACCACAGTCGAAGTCGAAACCGTAGTCGATCGATCCGTGACGCAGGCGCTCGAAACGATGCTCCTGATCCGGACCTTTGAAGAAAAATCAGCGGAGCTGCAGGCTTCCGGGAAGTCGCCCAGCATGTGCACCTCCGTCGGCCAGGAAGCATCGGCCGCCGGCGTGATGAGCGCCCTCGGCGAGGACGATCTGATCCTCACCAATCACCGCAGCGCCAGACATCTCCTCGCGCGCGGCGCCGATCCGAATCGCGTGATGGCCGAGATCCAGGGACGCGCCACCGGCTATTGCGGCGGCAAGAGCGGCAGCCTGCACATCTCGGTCAAGGAGCTCGGCGTCATCCTCACCTCCACCATCGTCGGCGGCGAGCTCTCGCTCGTCACCGGCGTCGGACTCTCATTACAAATGCAGGAATCCGACGCCATCGCCGCCGTCTTCTTCGGCGACGGCGCGGCGACGGAGGGCATCTTCCACGAGTCGGTGAACCTCGCCGCGGTGTGGGAGCTGCCGATCCTGTACGTCTGCGAGAACAACCAGTGGCAGGCGTATGTGCATCGCAAGGAGACGATGCTCGTCGATCACATCAGCGAGTGGGGCTCGCGCTACGGCATCCCGTCGCGCACCGTCGACGGCAACGATGTCGAGGCGGTCGCCGCCGCGGCGCGCGAGGCCGTGGCGTACATCCGCGAGCATCGCAAGCCGTACCTCCTCGAGACCTACACCTATCGCACGCGCGGACACATGGAGCCGGACGACCAGGCCTACGTCGACAAGCACGAGCTCTCGGCGTGGAAGTCGCGCGACCCGATCACCATCGCCGAGCGGCGCCTCCTCACCGACGGCGTGCTCACCTCGATCGAGCTCGCCGCGATGAAGGAGACCGCGCGGAAGAAGGTCGAAGCCGCCGCGGAGTTCGCCCTCGGCTCGCCCTATCCCGACTTCGATCAACTGACCACCGACGTCTACGCGTGAGGAAAATGAACATGAACACCATCACACCTGATCAGGCCATGACCGATGCACTCGCCGAGGAGATGCGCCGCGACCCGCGCGTCATCACGTTCGGCGAGGGAACCGCAACGAAGCAGTACAAGCTCGCGCAGGAGTTCGGCAGGAAGCGCGTGCGCAACACGCCGCTGGCCGAGGGGATCATCGCCGGCACCGCGGCGGGGGCGGCGGCGACCGGACTGCGCCCCGTCATCGACCTCCTCTTCGCGCCGTTCATGACGTTCGCGATGGAGGAGCTGGTGAACAGCGCCGGCAAGCTGCGCTTCATCTCCGGCGGACAGTTCTCGTTCCCGCTCGTCGCCATCGCCCGCACCGGCGCCGGCTGGGCGGTCGGCGCGCAGCACAACCACAACATCGAGGCGTGGTTCGTCCACGCGCCGGGCGTGAAGGTCGTCATGCCGTCGACCGCCGCCGATTTCAAGGGACTGATGAAGAGCGCCATCCGCGATGAGAACCCGGTGATGTTCTTCGCCGACATCGGCCTGCTGCACACGCCGGGCGAAGTGCCGGACGGCGATCACGTCGTCCCGATCGGCAAGGCCGCGCTGCGCCGCGACGGCTCCGACGTCACGCTGATCTCGTACGGCAAGACCGTGCACAACTGCCTCACCGCCGCGGAGACGCTGGCGGCTGAAGGCATCTCCGCCGAGGTCGTCGACCTGCGGTCCCTCAAGCCGCTCGATGAAGCGGGCGTGCTCTCGTCGGTGTTGAAGACCGGACGCGCGGTCGTCGTGCACGAGGCGGCCGCGGCGTGCGGCGTCGGCGCCGAAGTCGCGGCGCTGATCGCGGAGAAAGCGTTCGACAAGCTGAAGGCGCCGGTCGTGCGCGTGACCGGACCGGACGCGCCGCCCGCCGCGTCGTATCCGCTGGAGCAGGCGTATGTGCCGCAGGCGGATCGGATTGCGGCGGCGGTGCGGAGGATTGTGTAAGGAGCGCGGGCGTCCTCGCCCGCAGTCGCTGGCCGTCCTCGGCCGGCGACCAACGGCCGGCGAGCGAGACGCTCGCCGGCTGCGGACGAGACGTCCGCGCTCCACAGGGCGTACCATGGTTGGCGGTCCCTGACCTCAACCATGGTGCTCCTGACCTCCGATCGCGAGAAGGCATCAAGGCGCAAGCTGTTCGCCACCCTGGTGGTGCACGGCACGACGGGCCTCCTTGCGCTCATCGCTCTGACCATCCTGCGCGCACCGGCCACCGCTGAGATCCTCCGCACCCTCGGCGGATCGGCCGCGCCGCTCGTCGCCATCTTCGTCGCCTTCGCCTTCTCCCTCTCCCTTCTCAAGTTCAAGCTCACCAACCGCATCTTCGTCGCCCTCGGCCTCATCGCCGCGACGACGATGCTGCCGCTCCTCGGCGTCGTCCTCTCTGCCTGGATCGCCGTCGTCGCTTCGGCCTCGTCGCGCATCCTGGCGATCAAACAGATCGGCCCGAACAAATCCGATCTCGCCGATCCGGTCATCGATTACCTCCGCGCGTTTGCGCAGTTCGGCACGTACGGCGTGCCGACGATGCTCGCCGGCACCGTGTACGAGCTGCTGGGCGGCCGTGCGCCGCTGCTCGTCGCCAGCTGGCCCGCCGCCGGACGTGTCGCACTCGCCGGCATCGCATTGCTGCTCACCAATCACCTGGTGATGAAGCAGGTCGAAGCGGCGTACGGCTACAGCGTCGAGAAGATGTTCAAGCTCTCGCTCGCCGACGGCACGATCTACCTCCTCTCGCTCCCCTTCTCCGTGCTGATGGTGATGAGCTACGCGTCGCTCGGCGCGGGCGCGGTCCTCGGCTGGGCCTTCACCGGCGTGCTGCTCAACTGGGTCGCGCGCAACCTCGCGTTGACGAGCGCGGCGCGCGATCACCTCGTCGATCAGCTCGCGTCGCTGTCGAACGTCGGCAAGACGATCTCGCTGCGCTTCACGATCGACGAGCTGCTGATGGCGATCTACAACGCCTGCCGCGGCGCGGTCGACACGACGTTCTTCACCATCGCCCTCTACGACGAGAGCACGAACGAGCTGGCGTGCGAGCTCGACATCCGCGAAGAGCAGATCCTGCCGAAGTTCCGCGTGCAGCTCGGCGACGGCCTCAACTCCTGGGTCGTCCGCAACGGCAAGCTCCTGAACCTCGGCGGAAGCGAAGAGGAAAAGGCGTTCGGCATCGTCGCCTACGACGACGGCAAGCCGACCGAGTCATGGCTCGGCGTCCCGATGATGGCGCGCGACCGCGTCATCGGCTCGATCTCCGTGCAGAGCTATCGCCGCAACGCCTTCTCCACCGACGACGAAATTCTGTTGACGACGATCGCCAACCAGGCCGCCGTCGCACTCGACAACGCGCAGCTCTTCCGCGACCTCGAGGGGCTGACCACGGAGCTCGAGCATCGCGTCCTGGAGCGGACGACCGAGCTGAATGACACGAACATCCGCCTCCTCGCCGCCGACCGGACGAAGAACCAGTTCCTGGCCAACATGTCGCACGAGCTGCGGACGCCGCTCAACTCGATCATCGGCTTCTCCGCCGTGCTGCTCAACGCGGCGCAGGCGCTGCTGCCGGCGCGGCTCTACAAGTTCATCGAGAACATCCACATCGCCGGCAACCACCTGCTCGATCTGATCAACGACATCCTCGACCTCTCGAAGATCGAGGCCGGCCGGCTGGAGCTGCAGCCGCAGCCGTTCGACCTGCGCAACACGATCGCGTCGATCGAGCGCGTGGCGAAAGGGATCTGCTCTTCGGCCGACGTGACGCTGCTGACCAGCGTCGACGAGTCGCTGCCGACGGTCGTGCTCGACGAAGGGCGCACGAAGCAGATGCTGCTGAATCTCATCTCAAATGCGGTGAAGTTCTCTCATCCGCACAGCTTCGTGCGCCTCGACGTGAAGCATCTGCCGGAGGCGCACGCGGTGCAGCTGGTGGTGAAGGATGCGGGGATCGGCATGCCGCCCGAGGAGCTGCCGAGGATCTTCGATCAGTTCTATCAGATCGAACGGCACGGCACGGCCGCGCGCCAGGGCACCGGCCTCGGGCTGTCGCTGACCAAGGGCTTCGTTGAGCTGCACGGCGGCACGATCGTGGTGGAGTCGCAGCCGGGCGCGGGCTCGACGTTCCTGATCACGCTGCCGGTCGATTGCGTGCAACAGGACGGCGGCATGGCCGCCGCACTCCGATAATCTCTCTTATGCGCATCCCGGCCGGGACAACGCTCGGCGACTACGAGGTCCTCTCGCTCATCGGCAGCGGCGGGATGGGCGAGGTCTATCGCGCGCGCGATCTGCGTCTCAAGCGCGAGGTCGCGATCAAGGTCATCAACGCCTCGCTCTCCGGCGACGCCGACGCCGTGGCGCGCTTTCGTCGCGAGGCCGAGGCCGCGTCGGCGCTCAATCATCCGAACATCGTCACCGTGCACGGCTTCGGCGAGGCGAAGCTCCCCGACGGCACGAACGCGAGCTACATGGTCGTCGAGCTGATCGAAGGTCCGACGATGCGCGAGCTGCTGAACGATCGCGCCGTGCCGCGCCGCGATCTCCTCCGCTACTGCGCGCAGGCCGCCGAGGGATTGAGCAAGGCGCATGCGGCGGGGATCGTTCATCGCGATCTCAAGCCCGACAACATCATGGTCACGCCCGATGGCTACGCGAAGGTCCTCGACTTCGGCCTGGCGAAGCTGCACGAGAAGTCGTCGAGTGCGGACGAAGCGACGGAGAAGCTGCAGGCGCAGAGCGGCGCGGTCCTTGGAACGATCGGCTACATCGCACCGGAGCAGGTCCGCGGCCGCGCCGCCGACACGCGCAGCGACATCTTCGCCCTCGGCTGCATCCTCTACGAGGCGGTCACCGGCCGCCGCGCGTTCGAAGCCGACTCGCAGTTCGACGTACTGGCGAAGATCGTCTACGAAGAACCGCCCCCGATCAGCGGCGCGCCGCCCGAGCTGACAAAGCTCGTCCTGCGCTGCCTCGACAAGAAACCGGACGAGCGCTACCAGTCGGCCCGCGATTTAGCCATCGATCTACGCGAGCTGGAAGGAGCGCGGACGTCCCGTCCGCACAGTGCGGACGTCTCGTCCGCACTGCGAATCCCAATCATCGCGGCGATCGTGATCATCGCGGTCATCGTCGCGTTCCTCCTCTGGCGCAAATCTCCAAAACTCGCCCCCATGCAATCCATCGTCGTCCTCCCCTTCACCAACAACTCCCACGACCCCAACCTCGACTACCTCAGCGACGGCCTCACCGACGCGCTGCTCAACGACGTCTCGCGCGCCACCCGCATCCGCGTCATCGCGCGCACGACCGCATTCCGCTATCGCAACACGTCGAAAGACCTCCCCGCGATCGGCCGCGAGCTCGGCGTCGACGGCATCATCGCCGGCCAGGTACGTCGCAGCGGCGAGCAGCTGCTCATCGACGCGGAGCTGGTCGACGCGAAAGACGGCACGCGTTTGTGGGGCCGTCATTACGAGCGCAACGCGACCGACATGCTTGCGGTCGAGCGCGAGATGCTCGGCGAGCTCGCCGGCGTCCTCGGCGGCAAGAGCACGCAGCCGGCGACGGAGAATCGCGTCGCGTACGACCTCTATCTCAAAGGCCGCTACTTCTGGAACAAACGGACCGCGGAGAGCGTGACGAAGGCGCTCGCGCTTTTTCAGCAGGCGATCGACGCCGATCCGACGTATGCACGCGCGTACAGCGGCGTGGCCGATTGCTACATCGCCTTCAATCAGCTCGGCGGCGCGCAGCACGAGCAGGCGTGCATCCGCGGCGAAGCGGCGGCGCATCGCGCGCTGGAGCTCGACGAGTCGATCGCCGAGGCGCATACGTCGCTCGGGTATCTCGATTTGTCGTGCGAGCTCGATCTCAAGGCCGCCGATCGCGAGCTGCGCCGCGCGCTGGAGCTCAGTCCGAACTACGCGCAGGCGCAGCACTGGTACGGCCTCTACCTGACCAACCTCGGGCGCGCGAACGAAGGCCTGCCGCACGTGCGCGAGGCGGCGCGGCTCGATCCTTTCTCCACGCAGATCGCGGCGAACCTCGCGTATGCGACGTTTTATACGGGTCAGGTTCAGGAGGCGGTGAAGCTGGCGAACGATGCCATCGAGCTCGATCGCAACGCGCCCTACCCGTACCACATGCGCGGCTACATCGCGCTCGCCTCGGGCGACTACCCGACCGCGATCCGCTATCTGCAGATGGCGATCGACAAGAAGCTGATGGTGTCGATGCCGTTCCTCGCCTACACGTATGCGCGCGCCGGCGATGCCGCTGCCGCGAGGCGAACACTCGCCGCGATCGATGCATCGGACAGCGACGCCGCCCGCACGCCCGCTCTCAAAGCCGGCACCCTCGTGGCGCTCGGCGAGCACGACGCCGCGATGGAGTCGCTCGAGCGAGCGTGGAACGAGCGCGATTTCTGGCTATCGGAGCTGCACATCTCGCCGCCGTTCGATCCGCTGCGCGAGGACCCGCGGTTCATCGAGTTCGTGAAGAGGGTCGACGCGCGGTAACCATCACCATTCCGCAACCACGACCGGCTCCCCTCCATCCGTCCGCGTGATCTTCGCCGGCGTCACGACGTACACCGGCACGTGCACCTTGCGCGCGGTGTTGATGTCGATGTTTGACGGCATCGGCAGATGCGTCGGGTGCGTGTGCGCGATGGCGACGGTACCGGGCGGGAACGCGCCCTCCCATCGCGCCGAGTCGAGCTGGCCGTTCGACGGCCATTCGAGCGAGTAGAAGTTCCCGCTCGCGCTGCGGACGATGAACGCCGCGCCTTCGCGATGCTCGAAGCCGGAACGCGTGTCGCGCACCAGTTCGTGCATCAGGGTCTGCACCTGCGGCTCGCAGACGATGTCGGGTTTCAGAGCGAGGTAGAGCATGAGAAAGAGGCTCATGCGCCGGTTTACGTAATTGCCCGCTCGTGGTTGCGCTAATCTAGCTTCATGGCCGACGTCACGTTCGACGATGTTGCGAAGCGTTACGGCGATGTTTCAGTGATCGAGCACCTCGACCTCCACATCAACGATCACGAGCTGATGGTCCTGGTCGGTCCCTCGGGTTGCGGCAAGTCGACCGCGCTGCGGATGATCGCCGGCCTGGAGGAAGTCACCGCCGGCAACGTCTCCATCGGCGGACGCGTGGTCAACAACCTCGCGCCGAAAGACCGCGACATCGCGATGGTCTTTCAGAGCTACGCGCTCTATCCGCACATGAGCGTGCGCGAAAATCTCGAGTTCGGCCTGAAGATGCGCGGCGTCCCGCGCGACGAATCGAACCGCCGCATCGACTCCGCCGCCGAGATCCTCGGCCTCTCGCAACTGCTGGAGCGCAAACCGAAAGAGCTCTCCGGCGGCCAGCGCCAGCGCGTCGCCGTCGGCCGCGCCATCGTCCGCCAGCCGGCCGTGTTTCTCTTCGACGAGCCGCTCTCGAACCTCGACGCCAAGCTCCGCGTGCAGACGCGCGCCGAGATCACGAAGCTCCAGCAGACCCTCGGCACGACGTCGGTCTACGTCACGCACGACCAGGTGGAGGCGATGACCATGGGCCATCGGATCACGGTCATGCGCGACGGAAAAATCCAGCAGGTCGGCACCCCGCGCGAGGTGTACGAACATCCCGCCAACGCCTTCGTCGCCCAGTTCATCGGCACGCCCCCGATGAATCTTCTGTCGGGAACCGTCTCCGGCTCGCTCTTCCAGGCCTCGTCGTTCGCAATGCCCCTCCGCCTGTCGCTCGAGGACGGCCGCCGCCTCATCGCCGGCATCCGCCCCGAGCACCTCCGCCCCGGCGGCCCGATCAACGCGACCGTCGATCTCGTCGAACCGATCGGCCACGAGTCGATCGTCTACGCCAGCGCAGGGAGCGAGAAGCTCGTCGCGATCTTCGGTCCGAATGACGCGCCGCGCGTCGGGGAGACGATCGCGCTCGGCGTCGAGGCCGAGCGCGTGCATTTGTTCGATGCGGAGAGCGAGAAAGCGCTCTAGTCCTTCTTCGCCACGCCTTTGCGGATGCACTCATCCGCGAGATCGCTGAGCTGCTCGTCGATCTCCTCGCTGATCCGTTCCTGCTCGGCGCCGAGCTTTTCCTGCTGGTGCCCCAGCGCTTCCTGCTGTGCGCCGAGCGCTTCCTGTTGCCGGCTCAGCGCGTCCTGCTCGCGCGAGAGCTGTTCGCGCAGCGCATCGTCCTGCCACGCGCCCGCCTGCCGCATTCCGATCGCGGCCTGCTTCATCCCCAGCGCCGCATGCTTTTCGCCGAGCGCCGCCTGCTTCCGCCCGAGCGCCCCCTGCTTCACACCGAGATCGTGCTGCGGTCTCACGATCGCCGACGCCCGCTCGATCACCTTCGCATCGGAGACCACGTACGCCTGCCCATCGCGCTTGAACCAGAAGTAGCGGCTGCCGAATCGCTCCTGCATCCGCAGCGTACCGGCTTCGTCGAAGTCGCCGTTGATCGTCGTCGAGTCGCCGACCCGAAGCACATACGAGTCGAGCGCGTCCGGCGCCTCCGTCACGCCGAGGATGGCGAGGAAGAGCATGACAAAAAGGTTTCGCATCGGTTCTCCTTGGGTGCTTTGACGACGCGAAATGGGGATTGGTTAGGAGTGCGGCAGCTCGCTGCCGCCTTGGATTGCGGCGGCTTGCCGCCGCGGGGGCTATTCGAAGAGCGTCTCGCTCCCGCCCATGTGATCGAAATCGTCAGGCACCGCGATCTCACCGGCAAGGAACCCAAGGCGTTGCGTCGGCGCATCGATCGCGCACACCTTGACCAGCGGCTTTCCGGCTTTGGCAATCAGGAACGGCTCGCCGTTGGCGGCACGATCGATCAGCCGGGAAAGGTGCTTCTTCGCTTCGAGAATGTCGACGGTGATCATCAAGCTCCACTCTCGAACCCGCCATCAGCACTTCGCTGCAGCATTCCGATAGAACATCTGCTTCTTGAGCAGAAAGAACGTATTGCCGTCCAGACCTGGCGAAAAGAATCGCGAGGCAGGCACGTGCGGCGGCATGCGTTACGACATTTTACGCACGCCGCCCGGCCGGTGGAGTTAGGGTTGCTGGAATGCGAGAGAAAGGCGTGACGAAGCAGCGCTGCTGCCCGCTGTCCGACGGTCAGACACTCGATGTGGTGGAAGTTCGCGTGGCAACACCACGACCGCCACGGCACTGGCAGCGTGTAGCCGATATCGATGTTTGTTATCTCTGCGGAAAGCCGAAGGCGGAACCGTGGAATCGAGATCACGTGCCGCCGAAACAGTTCTTTCCGAAGTCGCTCGTGAGAACGGGAAAAGTGGATTCGATGGAGTGGCTTCCGACACATCAGAAATGTAACGAGGCCTTCCGTTTGGACGAGGAGTATTTCGCGGTGGCGCTTGGCGTTACTGCGCGGAAGACTGTTGCGGGACATGCGCTGCTACACGACATCCTAGAGCGAATTGACAGAGGCGGACAGATGGCGCTCGTGGCTCGGGTGCATGCGGAATTCGTGACGCCGTTAGAGAAGAAAATTGATCGTTACCGAGTAGACCGAGTCGCGACGAAGATCGTTCGTGGTCTGCACTTCTTGAGGACTGGCCGGTTGATTCCGAGCAGCACAACCTTCTACGGAGACATGACGTTGTTCCACCCTGACAACCTGGCCGATATCGACACCACGCTTGATCAGATAGGTTTACCCGCGGCGGACGAAGGAGCATTCCCGCAGGTGTTCCGGATGAAGGCTGTGATGACGGAGCCAGGCCGCCACACGTACACGCTGGTGTTCTGGGAAACGGTCGTATATGTGCTCTCGTTTTTCGACGAAGCGTAACGCGCATCGCGTCGTGCATTAGACACGGGAGGAGGCATACGGCATGGCGGCAGGCGGGCGAATCGATGACCTGCAAGTGATCGACGACGAGGAACTGGACAGGCGGCTTGGTGAATGGTTGAACGACTTGAGTGTCATATCAGCTTCGATTCTTGACGAAGGGATTGAGATGCTGTTACTCGAGAAAACAGCGTCGAGTAACTTCGCGGCTCCTGACGTCGTCGCTCCGTATCGAATTACTGACAAAGTGCTTAGTGGGACTGACGGTAGCGCTTGCAGGTCTCACGGTCGTGTTGGCGGTTTTGACGGTGATGTTGGTCCATCACGGCGGGTGAGCGGATGCATGCACGCGCCGGTGGAACGACAAGCACGGTTGGAAGGAAGTCAAATGCCTGGACGTGACCGCGCATGGGGCCCGGAACGAGAATCGCGCCGACGATGATCGCCGAGAGGAACGGCCAGATGATCATCTAATGTTGTTCATCAGACGTGCGAGTTGGTCAAGACGCACGGCGCCCCAGCCGGGCACGGCGATCGGAGGACGGACATGTCTTTAGGCGATTTTTTCATTCCATTTCTTGGCGCGTTCGGCGGCGGCGTTGTTTCCGCGGTGGCGGCGCTGAAGTACCTCGGTGGAAAGCTCATCGAACATCAGCTTGCGAAGGCGCTAGCTGATCACAAACTTGAGCTGGATAAGCAGCTCGCCGGAGTGAACGCCGGGATGTCCCGCCTCGGCGATGTTCTCAGCAGACGGAACGAACGGGAGTTTACGGTGACCGAAGCGACGTGGGAACGAATGATCCAAGCGTTCGGACTGGCACAAGAAGCGTTTGGAGTGTCGTCAAAGCCCTCAGCTATATTCAAGATCACGGGGGGTGAAAGCGAGGCACTTAAGATCATCGCGAAACTGCCGTTCGACGATGAGAAGAAGGAGAAGCTGCGGCAGGCGGGACAAGACGGCCGCGACGACCTTTATAGTAGGTATGAGCTTGAACGGCGTTACATCGAGTGCCACAAGGCGTGGGCGGAGTATAAGAACTACGTGAGCACGCACGAGATCTTTTTCTCGGAGGCCATCTATAAGGCATTCATCGAGATTCGTGATGATGTGTATGGCGTCATTGTTCATGTGGAAATGTTCATCGGCCCCGACGCGGAGGACTTCACCGGCAGAGAGAGAGTGAAGGTGGCTCACGACTTGCGCGATATCGACAGGAAAGTCGGAGCTTTGGCCTCAGTCGTACGGCAGCGTTTTGGATTCAACGAGACGTAGGCGATGCTTGCGTTCGGGCGCCATCGCCCGTTGTTAGAGGCGGAACGTGACGGTGACGAGGATCGCGGCGACGATGATCGCCGAGAGAAACGGACAGGTCGCGTAGAAGGCCATAGCTGACGAGCGATCGCGCCGGTAGCACGTTGAACGTGAGGTTGACGCCGGCAACGACCAACCCGCACGCGCGCCCTCGCTGTGCGCCTCACTCATCGAAGTCTTTGATGATGATTGATGGCTGAACTTTCAGAGCACGAGCGAGATGAAGAATCGTGGTCAGTGTCGGGACGTTGTCGCCGCGCTCGATGAAGCCGACGAAGTCGGCGCTGAGATTGGCGCGCTCGGCTAGCGCTTCCTGGCTCAGGCCCGCGTCGTTCCGAAGGCGGCGCAGCGTCTTGCCGAACTTCACCCCTTCGCGGCTTCGAGTCGTCCTTCGCGGCACACTTGCAGCCTAGCCATGGACAGGCGTAGACTCCATGGTGCCATGGACAGGAACCGATAAGTTCCAGACGCGAGGGAACACGCGATGACCGACATCGGAAACATTCGCCGCCTTTATCTCGAACCGAAGGCGTCGTACGACTTTGTGGAGGTGGCAGCGCTTCTTCGCATCGGCGAGCGCGACGTGCACGCGTGGGTCGAATCCGGCGAGCTCGAGACGATCGATCGGCACGGCCTGCTCCTGCCGTGGTCCGAGATCGCTTCATTCGCGATGGAGTTCTGGTCGCAGGAAGAGATCGAAGAGGCGCTTGGGAACGATGTCGCTGCGGTGATTCCGGAGTTGCTGCGGCTTGCGGATCTCGAGGTTCGGCTTCCGCGGATGCAGGTGGTGACGTTGGAACGGCTCGCTGCAAAGGATGGCGAGACGGTGAGTGCGGTGCTTGCGCGCGAGCTACGCGATCTCGTGTCGGTTCATGCCGAGTGGCTGTCGGCGGAAGTACCGGGATTCGCAGAAGCACTTGTTTGGCCGATGGCTTGACGCGCGCTCTGCAGCCGGCACGCCTTCGGCGCGTAGCTGAGCGGCAGAGCTTACGCCGACGGCCCGAGCACAAATCGCGCGCGCTCACGACGCAGCATCTGAAACGGCGTCATGAACTCGATCCCCAGTCCGATGCAGGCATCGGGAATCTTGATCTTGCGGGTCGAGGCGGAGGGGACTTCGTGCGTGACGACGGTGTGCGCGCCCGCGAGCGCCTGAGCGATCAGGTAGTAGTCGGCGATCTGCAGAAACGTGCTGACCGCGGCCTGCTCATAACGGTTGCCGGTCGCCCACTCGCTGACCGCGGCCAGTGACGGGAACAGCGATGCATCGACCGCGAGAAAAAATGATGGATCTCGCTGCTCGATCCAGTCCGATAGTTCGTCGGCCACGGCCACGACTTCATCGCGCACTTTCTCGACGCTGAACACGATTCCGGCGCTCTGCTTCTCGATCAGCCAATCCCAGAAGGCGGGACAGAAATCGAGACCGTAGTGCAGATTCTTGGCCGCGATGAAGACGTTCGCGTCGAGCAGATATGCCATTACACGACGAGTCCCAACGAATGCCCGAGCTCGCGGAATGTAGCCATCTTTTTGAATCCGAGCAGGCGAAAGGCTTCGGTAAACGACGAGCGGCCTTCGAGCGTGCTGACGACGAGAGCGCGGGCAAACCGTTTGCTCGCGCGGGCACCGAGGGTTAGATAGAAATTGCCTCCACTGCTCGCCGGCATCTCGCGCAGGCGTTCGAGCTCGGCGGCATAGGCATCGCGAAAGCGCGCCACGTTCAAGCCCGCGTCTCGCATCCTGCGAAGGACGACGAGCGTGCTCACTTTGAATCGTCGCGCGAGCCGGTCCAGCTCCGAACGAAGGTCTGCATCACGGTCGTACTCGCGCGCAAACAGGTCGAGCGGCACCAGCAGCTCCGCGGCCACTTCGTTGCACCACCGTTCGATGCGATGGTCCGGAATCTCGCTCGCCTGCGAATCGGAAACGGCGGATTCGCCGAGCCAGATGTGCGCAAGCTCGTGTGCGAGCGTGAACATCTGGGCCGCTTTCGTATCGGCTCCGTTGAGAAACACGAGCGGCGCGAACGGGTCGGCGAGAGCAAAGCCTCGGAACTCGTCCGGATCGAGCTTGCGTCGATTGTTGCTTCCGACGACTCCGCTCACCATGACCATCACGCCGGCGGCATCGGCGAGCTCGATGAACCGTCGCAGGGCTTCCGTCCACGTCGGCATGCGCCGCCGCTCTTCGAGGTCGAAGTCGATCGCATTGCGGATTTGCGTCGCGGCAGTCGCGACCTCCGCGGCCATCGTCAACGCGCCTGCTGCCGGCACGGGACGTTCGCCGATCGAGCGCGAAAAATCGCGATACCACTCCTGCCGCTGCTGGCAGAGGTGAATCGTGTCGAGCAGGTCAGGGCTCGGCCGCGCGATGTGCCGCCCGGCGACCGTTCGGAAATCAGGAATCGGCATGCGCTCGACCGGCGGCGCGGGGAGAAAGAAGTATCCGATCGGCGCATGGGTCGCGTTCGCAAAGTCTTCCAGTTGCTTCAGCGTCGGACGAGCTTCGCCGCGTTCCCACTCCTGCAGACGCGGGAAGCGCGATTCCAGTATTTCCGAAGCGATCATCGATCGCTCGCGGGCCCAACGCAGTAACTCCGGCTTGATTTCGACTCGCATCGGTGCAGACCATGATGACCCGAAACGGCGATGGCGTCAGCATCCAGAACGGCGCCTGAGCGGCAGCAAGCTGCCGCACTCCTATTCGAAGACGACGCGGGCGGGTAAGCGCGACAGCTTCACGCTCTTCGTCGCGTCGAGGGGCGACACCACGATCACGTCGCGCGACTTTCCCGTGAGATCGACGATCGCGCGCTTGCCTTCCATGTGCATCCGCACGTCGCCGACGTGCAGCGGGAGCCAGCGGGCGGGGACGCCGGCGCCTACGACCAGAGTCCCGTCGTCACGCTCGTACGACACGGCGTCGAAGATGGAGCGGACGAAGTCCGAGGCCACCCAGGCGTGCGGCATGTCGCCGATGAAGCGCGGTTTGCGCATGTCGGTCCCGACGACCTCCGCCCACTCGTTCCACGCGGCGGGGCGGCGGTCTTTCATAAAGCGATCGATGAGCTGCAGCGCGCGATCGCGGTCGCCGAGGCGGATGAGGGCGCCGATGATGCGCATCTCGTAGGGGGTGTAGTCGTCGCGGGGTTTTTCGAGACGCGAGAAGTACTCATCGTACGTGCGGCGCAGTGCGGCCGCGGGCATGAGCGAGGTGAGATTCAACGGCGAGATCGCGATCGCGGTCGACGTCGGATCGAAGTCTCCCAGCTCAGCGGATGCGGGGACGTAATCGATGTGATGCTCTTCCATCGTCTTCTGCATCGACGCGATGAGCGCGCGACGGAATGACGCGGCTTGCTCTTCGAGCTCTCGTTTGCGCGAAGCGTCGGGCGCCATGGTGGCCGCGAGCTCGACTCCGCGCAGGCAGAAGACGTCGTCCCAGTACGAATGCACCGGCTTCGCGGAGTAACCCTCGTGGCTGATCGACTCGGTCACGAGGCCGTACGGATCGTGCGCGCGCAGCTCCTCGATGTACCGCGCCGCCTTGTCGACCTGCGGCCAGAGCTCGGAGCGCAGGCCGGTCTCGGCGACGAGGTAAATGAGCTCACCGTGACTGTCGTTCTCCGGGACCGGATCGGCGCCGCGCTGATCGACGCAGCACGGGACCTTGCCGCTCTCGTACTGATATTTCGCGAACCAGCGCGCGAAATCCCTGGCTTCTTTTGTGTGCCCGAGGCGGATCAGCATCGCGGAAAGAAGCGCACCGTCGCGGATCCAGGCGCGGTCGTACGAGCGCGCACCCGGCTCGAGCGACGGGCCGTCGCGATGGATCAGCGTGTACGCGAGACTGGTGCGGATCGTGTCCGCGATCTCCGGCGCGCCGCCGATCTCGATCGGCACGCGATGCAGCTTCTCGCGCCAATCGGCGGCGATGCGCTCGAACGACTCGCGCTTCGCCCCCTTCTGCAGCGGGATGTCGACCTCGAAGTCGCAGCCGCGACGCGGCACGTTCTTCAACTCCGGCGGATGCACGCGCGCGACGCCCCCTTCGGTGTTCAGGAACTGGGTCGACGGATTCACCTGAAACGGCCGCACCTGCAGCTCGACCTCGGCGTCACCGCGCACGCGATAACGCAGCTGCAGCATCGACGAGCTGCTCACCGCCGCGGTCATCGTCATCGACACGCCGGGCGCCTTCCATGTGACCGTCGGAATCGGCAGATCGCCCTCGGCGAGCGATTGCGTGATCGCCACGTCGGCCCACGTCAAGCGCTTCCCGTTGACATGCAGAAACGGCTCGATCGAATCGCCGCTCTTGAACGGCTCGACGTTGCCGTCCTCGCCGATCAGCGCCTCGTTCTCGGCGCCATCCGCGCCGATCACCGTCCAGTACGGCTGCTCGCCGATCAGGTAGCGCGGGTAGTCGCCGCGCTTCGCATCGCGCGCGACGATCGCATAGAAATCGTTGAGCGCCGGCGCCCACTCGGGCGGCTGACGCGTGACCTTCGTCGAGCCTTCCGCGCGGATCGTCCGCGCCTCGCGGTCCGGCAGCCAGACGAACTTGCCGACGATCAGCGGATGCTCGACCTTCACGCCGTCGAGATAGATCGCCGACGGCGGCGGCTCGGCGATCAGGCCACTGAGCTCGTTGTCGCCGGTGATCGGCTGCAGCTCGGGATCGGTGAACCACACCGTCCCCTTCCCGCCGCTCCCCGCGGTGACGACGACCTCCAGCGAATCGACATGCTTGATCTCGCCGCCGCCCGCCGGTCCCCACGCGAACGCGATCTGGCGCTTCTTCGTCTTGAGCATGGTGAAGTCGCGCGAGAAATGAAAGTCGCGGCGATTCAGCCACCAGACGTCGTCGCCGCGAAGCAGTTTGAATTCGAGATTCTCCGGCGGCGCGTCGCCGCGGATGCGGAAGACGAACTGGTAATTGGGCGGGAGATCGAGATCGACCGCGCGGCGCGCGATGGCGTAGCCGCCGTGGCCCTGGAAATCGAAATCGAGTCGATTGACGTCGGCCTCGCGCGTCAACTTCATCTCGACGCCATCCGAGGGATGCGCCGTCCAGAGGATGGCGGCGAGCGCGAGACCGATCATCCCTTGACGCTTCCGACCATCAATCCCGCGATGTAGTAGCGCTGCAGGAAGAGGAACAGCAGCAGCACCGGCAGCACGGTCACGACCGAGCCGGCCATCATCAACTCGACGTCGACCGCGTGCTCCGCCGACAGGCTGGCGATCGACACAGGCAGCGTGTAGCGCGCGTCGCTGCTGAGGATGATCAGCGGCCACATGAAGTCGTTCCATGTCGTCATGAAGGTGAAGATGGCGAGCGTGGCGAGGATGGGGCGCGCGAGCGGCATCACCACCGACCAGTAGATCCGCAGCTCGCCCGCGCCGTCGATGCGCGCCGCTTCGAGCAGCTCCTGCGGGATGGAGAGCATGAACTGGCGGATGAGGAAAATGCCGAAGACGCTCGCCAGCGACGGGATGATCACGCCCCAGTAGGTGTTGACGAGGTGCAGCGACTTCATCATCAGAAAAAGCGGCAGCATCCCGACCTGCGCCGGGATGATCAGCGCGGTGAGCAGCAGGCCGAACATCCGCTCGCGTCCGCCGAAGCGCAACTTCGCGAACGCATAGCCGGCCATCGAGTTGAAGAGGAGCGAGAAAAGCGTGGTGACGACGGAGATGACCGTGCTGCTGAAAAACGCGCGGCCGATCTTCAGGCGTACGAAGAGCTCGCGATACTGATCGAGCGTCGGGATGTGCGGGAAGAGGTGCGGCGGAAAGGTCGTCGATTCGCCGCGCGTCATGAACGACGCGGAGACCATCCAGAGGAGCGGGAAGAGCGCGACGATGCTGCCGAGAATCAGCAGAGCGTGGACGATGAACGAGTCACGCTTCATCGGCGTCTCTCCTGCAGGCGCATCTGCAACACCGTCGCCGCGCCGATCACGAGGAAGAGCAGGAACGCGATCGCCGCCGCGTAGCCCATCCGCCACCATTTGAAGCCCTGCTGGTACATCAGCATGACGGCGGAGAGCGTCTTGTTCACCGGACCGCCGCGCGTCATGACGTACGGCTCGGCGAAGAGCTGCAGGTAGCCGATGGCGGTGACGACGCCGACGAAGAGGAACGTCGGCCCGAGCATCGGCAGCGTGATGTGGCGGAACTGCCGCCACGCGCCCGCCCCGTCGATGCGCGCCGCCTCGTACAGCTCCTCCGGGATGTTCTGCAGCCCGGCGATGAAGATGATCATGTTGTAGCCGAAGTTCTTCCAGACGGCGAAGAGGACGATGGCCGGCATGGCGAAGCGCGGATCGCCGAGCCAGTCGATCTGCGGCAGGCCCGCGGCATCGAGCATCCGATTGAAGACGCCGAAGCGCGGGTGATAGAGGAAGCGGAAGACGATGGCCACCGCGACGAGCGTGGTGACGACCGGCGCGAAGTAGATCGTCCGGAAGATCCCCTTCCAGCGCGCCACCTTCGCATTGACCAGCAGCGCGGCGGCGAGCGACGCGGCGACGGTCAGCGGTCCGCCGACGATGGAGAAATAGAGCGTGTTGAAGAAGGCTGTCCAGAAGACGTCGTTCTGTACGACGGCGGCGTAATTGCGCAGCGCGACGAAGCGGAGATTATGGATGTCGCCGATGGAGTAGAGGTCGAAGTCGGTGACGCTCAGCGCGAAGCCGGCGATGACCGGGACGAAGAAGAAGACGACGAGGACGACCATCGCCGGCGTGAGAAAAAAAGCGGCGGCGCGGGCCTCGGATTTCATGATTTTCTCCGCTGCGCGAGCACCCACCGCCGCTTCTCCAGCAGCCGGTCCGTCTGTTGATCCAGATCCGCCAGCGCCTGTGGCGCGGTCATCGCCCCCTTCACCGCGGCCTCGCCGTGCTGGTACAGCGCGGTGGCGATCTCCTCCCACTCCGGCACCTGCGGCAGCGGCTGCACGCGCTCGAGCTGCTCGAGAAACGCGGGGAGGTACGGATCGCTCGCCAGCACAGGCGCCTTCCACGAGCTGCGCCGCGCGGGAAGATCGCCGGTCAATTCGAAGAAGCGGACCTGCTGCTCCGTCTCCGACAGGAACTCGATGAATTTCCGCGCCGCTTCCTTGTGCTTCGAGTCCTTGAAGATCACGAGGCTGCTGCCGCCGGCCATGCCGACGCCAATCGGCTGCGACGCATTGCGCGCCGGCAGAGGAGCAGTGCCCCACTTCCCGTCCATCCCCGGCGGCAGGCGGTGTTTGAACTCGCCGACCTGCCACGGCCCCGTAATGCACATGACGAAATCGGCCTGCGCGAATTGTTGATAGAGATTCGCCACCTGGATGTTCGACACCTTCGGCGCGTAGCCGCGGCGAAAGAGGTCATTGTAGAAATCGAAGGCATCGACGAAATGCGGATCGCGAAACGCGCCGCGCGTACCGTCGGCATTGAGGAAATGCGCGCCCGACGTCATGGCCAGCGAGACCAGCTGCTCCGGCTCGTTCGTCGGCAGCAGAATGCCGAAGCGGCTCTTTTTCTCGCGCTGCAGTTTCGCCATGCAGTCGAGCCACTCGTCCCACGTGCGCGGCGCATGCGGATAGCCGACGCTGGCCAGAATGTCCTTGCGATAGAAGAGGACGCGCGTGTCGACGTACCACGGGATGCCGTATAGCTTCCCCTCGACGACGTTCGTGTCCCAGATGCCGGAGAAATAGTCGTTCTTATCGATATGCAGCGCCGAGAGCTCATCGACGGCATGCAGCGCGACCATTTCCGGGATCCAGGTGTTTCCCATCTGCGCGGCGTCGGGCGTGGCATTGCCGACGTGCGCGGTCAGGAGTTTTTCGTGCGCGGCGATGAAGGGGATCTGCTGGACGATGACGTGGATGTTCGGATTGCGGCGCTCGAATTCGGGAACCAGTTCCGTTACTACTTCGCCCTCGCGTCCTAATCCCCAGAATTCGACCTGTTCCCGCGGATCGCGCCGTTCGGCGCAGCTCGCGAGGAGGAGACAGACGAGGAGCCACCTCATTGCAGCCAACCGCCGGTGAATCCGGCCCGCTTCAATCCCCGCACGATGTGCACGTTCTTGCGCATCGTCTTCCAGACCAATTCGCTCCGATGATTCTCGATCATCGCGATGATCGGCCCTTGGTCGATGCCGAGGTAGTCCTTGTCGAACCAGTTTTCGCTTTCATTGAAGGCATCGACGAAGCCGTAGGTCTTGTAGAGGCGGTCGCCGTATTTGTCGATCATCGCGCGCATCGCGGCCTTCGAGAGATCGGGCGTGAATACGATTGACGAGATCGCGGCAGTCGGCGCGATTGTGCCGTCGTCGCGGATGTCGCCCTCGGTCGCGCCGCGAGCGGCGTAATCGTGCGGGCCGTCGCAGGCGGTCAGGCCCCAGATGTCTTTGCCGTATTTTCGCGTTCCGTAGGCCCATTGCGCGACGGTCGCGCGGCGGGAGTTCTCGAAATAGTCGATGCCGTGCGGGCGGATGTTTTCGTCCTGGATGCCGCGGAAATCAATCCAGACGTGCGAGTACTGATGTCCGAAGAGCGGCGCAAAGAGGAAATGCTGCTGTCCCTCGAACGTCCCCCACTTGTCGCTCTTGTGATACTCGGCCCACGCGGCAGGATCGACCGGATGCGTCGGTGAGCCGAGGGCCAGGATGATGACGATCATCGCCTCGTTGTAGCCGCGCCAGTCGTAAGTGTGAAAACCGTGCTCCGGCGTCCAGCCCATGCTGATCGCATTCGGGCGGATGACTTCCCAATCCCATTCAATGCGTTCATAGAGCGTTTCGGCAATATCTCGGATCGACTTCTCCGTCGCATTGTCGCGATCGAAATACGATTGCGCGAAGAGGACGCCCGCCATCAGTAATGACGTGTCGACCGTGGAGAGCTCGACGTCTTTGAAGCGCTCGGCGGTCTTCATGTCGAGGAAGTGGTAGAAGAAACCCTTGTAGCCCGACACGCCGCGCGGCTCGGGGCCCTGCTTCATCGCCAGGAGCGACTGCAGCGTCGCGAGTGTGCGCTGGGCCGCGGCGTCGCGCGTCACATAACCGCGCTCCGCGCCGATGCCGTAGGCGGTCAGGCCGAACCCGACGGCGGCGATGCTGGAAAACGATTCCGTCGGCGCGCGGTCGGGAATCAAGTGCGTGTTGGGATCGGTGAGGTCCCAGAAGAAATGAAACGTGCGCTGCTCAACGTCATCGAGCAGCGCACGTTCATTGAGCGGCGCGGTCGCGCACGAAACCAGCAATACGAGCGCGACCGCCGCGAGTCGTTTCACGATCAGAAATTAATCTTCACTCCGACCTGCTCGCGCCGTCCGAGGTTCACGACGCAGTTCGGCTGTCCGAGGCTCGGGTTCCCTTCCGGCGGGAGGAAATTCGTCAGGCAGCCGTAGTTTGCCCAGTTGAACGCATTGAACACCTCGGCGGTCAGACCGATCGACAGTCCCGCGATCGGGAAATCCTTCTGCAGACGGAAATCGACGCTGCGATCGGCGAAGCCCCAGGTCTTCTTCGGATAGAGCGTCCCGGCGTACGCGCGCGAATCGATGCGGTTCTGCAGGCTGAAGCCCTTGGAGAAATCGAGCAGGTTCGCCGCGCCGCCGCTGCCGAACGAGAGGATCGTGCTGAAGCGCGAGTCCCACGGCAGGGCCCAGATGCCGGTGGCCACGATGCGATCGCGCTCGCTGCCCGGCACGGCGTGCTTCGGATAGGTCGACGCCGAGGGGAAATCGAGACTGAACAGATCGTTGCCGGTCTGCTTCGCGTCGGCGTGCGTCCAGGCGATGTGCGCGCCCCAGCCGTTTGCATAAGGACGATCGAACGTCAGGAACATGCCGTCATACCAGTAACGCTTCCCTTCCGGGTCGGAAATGATCACGTTGCCGAAGCCCGGCACAATGGCCGAGCAACAGAGGCCGCTGGCCGACAGCCACGTGAATCCGCGATAGCCGCGCACGCCGTTGTAGCTGAGCGAGCCGACCCACGAGCCGAGCGCCTGGCGATAGCCGATATTGAACTGATTCGAGTACGGCGGCTTCGTGTCGTTCCAGAGCAGGAAGATCTCCGGACGCGCGCTGCCGTTGGCGATCAGCGTGTTGAGACCGGCGGGGGTCAGATACGACGGATCCCATTTCACCGTCGCTCCGCCGTTGCGCGGCGCGCCGGTCGGCGAGAACTGGATGCGGTAGACCGGATACTGCAGGCGATAGCGCTCGTCCAGTGCGGCATTGAGGAAGAGGCGGTCGTAATAGCGGCCCGCGCCGCCGAAGATCACCGACTTGCTGTCGCCCTTGATGTCATACGTGAAGCCGAGACGCGGCTGAATCGCGTCCTTGTACGGCTCGCGCGAATTCCCGTTGGAGAAATAATTCGGATCGATGTGACCGGTCAGCCCGGCGACGATGTTCGCCGGCGTGACGTAGCCTTCGTCCAGCATGTGGCTCTCGTAATCCCAGCGCAGGCCGAGATTGAGGGTCAGGTTCTGGTTGACGTTCCACGTGTCCTGTCCATAGAGACCGTATTCGTTGTTGGCGGTCTTGAGGATCGGATTGCCGAAGCCGAAGATCGCCTCGTACGGCTGGGCGATCGTCAGGCCGTTGGCGGCGTCGGTCTTGAAGTTGTATTGCGGGTTGCCGTTGAGGCTCTTGTTGACCTTGTAATGCATCCAGTCGAGGTTCGTGCCGATCTGGAAGGTGTGATCCCCCATCCACTTCACGCCGGAGTACGTGTAGTCGTCGCGCAGCTCCAGGCGGCGCTGATCGAACTGCTGCGTCGTACTGTTGCCGCCGATGCGGATGATCCCCTCGTAATTGAGGCCGACCAGTTCGGGATTGAGCGGCTTCGGATTCCAGCCGTATTTCTGCAGGCTCAACGTCGCCTGATTGAGCGAGTTGTTGTTGTTCCAGTGATCGCGCAGCGTCGTGCCATAGACCCAGTTGCGGAGATCGGTGGCCGACTCGTACGAGGTCTGCGAGCCGAAGTCGCGGACCTCGTGCTCGCGGCGGTAATTCGTGCTCAGGTCGACGACCTGGTTCTGCCCCGGCTGCCAGCTCAGTTTCCCGAAGAAGAGATTGGAGCGGAAGGGGCTGGGGAAGACGCCGACGTACTGTCCGAACTGGCTGGTGAACGCCGTATTGCCGAGGGCCACGCCGGTGGTGGCGTGCTCCTGATCGCCTTCATACGAGGCGAAGAAATTCAGCTTGTCCTTGATGATCGGGCCGCCGAGGGAGGCGCCGGTCTGGTAACGGTAGTAGCTGGAGTTCGTCGTCAGCGACGAGAACTGGAACCCTTTCGGCGTCGGCGCCACCCAGCGCTTCGGCTGATAGAAGCCGAAGGCCTGGCCGTGCAGCTCGTTGCTGCCCGACTTCGTGATCGCCGTGATGATGGCGCTCGACGCATGGTCGTATTCGGCGCTGTAGTTCTGCGTGATGACGCGGAACTCCTGCACGGCGTTCTGCGGGAACGGGTTGCCGCGGCTCGAGTCCTGGCCGGCGGTGCCGCCCTGCAGGACGTCGTTCTTCTGGCTGACGCCGTCGATGAAGATGTTCGTCTGTTCCGCCGGTTGCGCGTCGCCGGAGATGGTCTTGCGCGTCGGATCGGTGGAGACGTGAATGCCGGGCGCCATCGCCGCGAAGTTGAGGAAGTTGCGATCGTTCTGCGGCAGCTGCTCGATCTGCTGCGGCGTCACGTTCGTCGCCGCCTCGGAGCTCTTGGTCTCGACGAGCTGATTGCCGACCACGGTGATCGACTCGGTCAGCACCTGCGTCGGCGTGAGGACGAAGTCGAGGTCGAGCTTCTGCCCGACGAGGACGGTCAGCTTTTCCGAGCGCGCGTCGAAGCCGGCGGCGGCCACGACGAGATTCATCTCGCCCGGCTGCAGTCCGCCGAGGACGAAGCCGCCGTCGGGACCGGAATGAACGGTCCGCACGAAGCCGGTCGTCGTCGAGACGGCGCTGACCTCGGCGTTGGCCAGCCCTTCGCTCTTGTCGTTCAGCACCTTGCCGCGGATCGTCGCTGTCGTCGTCTGCGCCGCGGCGGCCGTTGCCAGCGCGAGCGCCAGCATTGCGCACAGGAACCACCTGAACGTCTTTCTCATGATCGTCTCCTTTTTTTTGCAAGCGATGGGGGGGCGGCGCACGACTTCCTTACGACCAGTGTCGTGCTGATGCATTCCTGACGCCGGGCGTGGGGTCCTTCGCCGAGCGATTCGCGCAGAAGGGCGAACGCGCGGCGGCCGAGCTCCGCGATGTCGACGCGAATCGTGGTCAATGGAGGCGCGACGTAGCGCGCGATCGGGATGTCGTCGAAGCCGACGACCGACATCTCCGCCGGCACGGCGACGCCGTGATCGCCGAGGGCGGAGAGGACGCCGACGGCCATCGAGTCGTTCGCGGCGAAGATGGCGGTCGGCCGCGCGTCCATGTTCGCGATCTGCAGCGCGGTGTCGTGGCCGGAGCGCTCGGTGAAGTCGCCGTCGATCTCCATCCGCTCCCCGCCCTTCACCGCGCGCATCGCCTGACGATAGCCGCGCAGCCGTTCGCGCGCGTCGGCGTTGTGCACCGGACCCTTGATGAAGGCGATGCGCGTGTGGCCGAGTTGCGCGAGGTGGCGGATCATCGTCCGCGCGCCGCCGAAGTTGTCGATGGTGATGGCGTCGTGCGCGTCGTCGGCGGCGTTGAGCAGCACGAGCGGCCGATCGGTGACGCGGGAGTGATCGAGGGAGGAGAGCGCCATGTCGGGCGCCATCAGCACCACGCCGTCGACGCGGCCGTGCATCGCCTCGAGCACCTCGAGCATTTCGCGCGAGTCGCTGTGCGAGCCGGAGACGAGGATGTGATACCCCGCCTTTCTCGCCGCGACGTCGATCCCGCGAATGACCTCGGAGAAAAACTCGCCGTGGACGTCGGGAAGGACGATGCCGATGGTCTGGCTGCGGCGGATGCTGAGCGTGCGCGCGGCGACGTTGGGGACGAAGCGGAGGGAGCGGGCCGCGGAGAGAACGTGATCGGCGGTCTCGGGACGAACGAGCTGCTTGCCGTTGAGCACGCGGGAGACGGTGGCGACGGAGACACCGGCGCGGGCGGCGACGTCGTGGATGGTCACCGACGCTTTGCGCCGCGGGGCCCGGGTCGAACGTGCATCGAGTGCGTTCATCGCGCGGTTATGTAACCGGTTACATTTTGCGGTACGCTACACCCCGACTGTGAGGTTGTCAACATGACCGACTCTCGCTTTCCCCGCGAATTTCTCTGGGGCGCGGCAACGGCGGCGTATCAGATCGAGGGCTCGCCGCTGGCCGACGGCGCGGGCCCGAGCATCTGGCAGCGCTTCGCCCACACGCCGGGCCGCATGACGAACGGCGACACCGGCGACGTGGCGTGCGATCACTACAACCGCTATCGCGAGGACGTCGCGCTGATGCGCGAGCTGGGCCTCGACGCGTATCGCTTCAGCATCTCGTGGAGCCGCATCCTCCCCTCCGGCACCGGCGCGGTGAACGAGCGCGGTCTCGATTTCTATCGCCGGCTGTGCGATGCGCTGCTCGAGGCGGGCATCCGTCCGGTGGCGACGCTCTATCACTGGGACCTGCCGGTGGCGCTCGACGATCGCGGCGGCTGGGTGAATCGCGACATCGCGAACTGGTTCGCCGAGTACGCGCAGTGCGCGTTCCGCGCGCTCGACGATCGGATCGAGATGTGGGCGACGTTGAACGAGCCGTGGGTCGTGGTCGACGGCGGATACCTGCACGGCGCGCTGGCGCCGGGACATCGCAGCCTGTTCGAGGCGCCGATCGCGTCGCACAACCTGCTCCGCGCACACGGAGCCGCGGTGCAGGCGTATCGCGCGATTGGCTCGCATCAGATCGGGATCGTGGTGAACCTCGAGCCGAAGTATCCGGAGTCGTCGTCCGCCGAGGATGCGGCGGCGAATGAGCGCGCCGACGCGTACATGAACCGGCACTACCTCGATCCGATCTTCCGGCGCGCGTATCCCGAGGAGTTCCCGGCGATGTGGGGCGAGGCGTGGCCGTCGTTCCCGGCGAGCGACTTCGACACCATCGGCGCGCCGGTCGATTTCGTCGGCATCAATTACTACAAGCGCGGCGTGACGCGGCACGACCCGGCGACGATCGTGGAGCATGCGACGCGCGTCAATCCGCCGCACGCGATCTACACCACGACCGACTGGGAGGTCTGGCCGCAGGGCCTGACCGACATCCTGACCTGGTTCCGCGGCCGCTACGGCGCGATGCCGCTCTACATCACCGAGAACGGCGCCGCGTTCTACGACCCGCCGTTCGCCATCGACGGAGTCGTCGACGATCCGCTGCGCGTGTTCTATCTGCGCGAGCACATCGCCGCCGTGGCCCGCGCGATCGAGGCGGGCGTCGACGTGCGCGGCTACTTCGTCTGGTCGCTGCTCGACAACCTCGAATGGAGCCACGGCTTCACCAAGCGGTTCGGCATCGTTCATGTGAATTTCGCCACGCAGGAGCGGACGCTGAAGAAGAGTGCGGAGTTTTACCGCGACGTGATTCGGAAGCAACGCGCGTGAGCGAGGCCCCACGCCTCGGCGCCGCCCGCGCGTTCGCGATCTTCGCGCTCGTCTTCGGCGCGCAGATCATCTACGGATTCGTCGTCGTCATCCTCGGCGTGATCCTGCTGATGGCGCAGGGCGCGAACCCGGGCGACAGTGCGGCCGTGGCGAGGATGATGGGGCAGCTCAATGCGCCGCTGCTCCTGGTGTCGGTCGCCGCCGGCGCGATCGTCCTCTTCGGCATCATGGAGATCTGGGCGCACAACTGGTTGCGCGACCGCGGCGCGACCGGATTCGGCGAGCTGAAAAAACCGCGGCAACAGTTCGCCATCGCCACCGCGTCGGGATTCGCGCTCGCCGCGGCCTATTTCGCGCTCGTGAGACTGTTCCCTCCGAGCAAGGAAATGGCCGGGCCGCTCGCGCAGATGGCCGCCAGCAGCGCCGCCGCACGCGCGGCGTGGGCCGTCATCGCCGTGGCCATCGCGCCGCCGACCGAGGAGGTGCTCTTCCGCGGATTGCTCCTCAAGGGCTTCACCGAATCGTGGGGCGCGATCCCCGCCTCGATCGCCGTAACGCTGCTCTTCACCGTGAGCCACCTCTTCGAAGTGGCGCGCTACTGGCCCGCCGCGCTGACGATCTTCACGCTCGCCATCGCCACGCTCGTCATCCGCGTCAGGACCGGCTCCGTGGCGTCCGCGATCGTCCTGCACATGGCGTACAACACGGTCCTCGTGGCCATCATGTACGCCGGCAAGTGGCTGGTTTGACCGTTCGATTGGGAGGTTCCGGCACGATCCACCGATCGCTCGCCGGCGCGCCGACCGTGCGCGCGTAGACTAAGCATCGTGCTGCAGCAGACACTGCGCGTTCTGAATGAGATGAAGTCGGAGGGCGTGGTCAGCGACTACGCGATCGCTGGCGCAATGGCGCTCTTGTTCTGGATCGAGCCGATCCCGACGTACGACCTCGATGTGCTGGTGTTTCTTCCGGCGAGCAGTGGTCCGATCGTGTCGCTCGACTCGATTTACCGCTGGACGGAGCAGCGGCATTTTCCGGTCGACAAGGAGCACGTGGTCATCGACGGCATCCCGGTCCAGTTTCTGCCCGCGCACAACGCGCTGGCAGACGAGGCGATCGAGACAGCCGCATCGCTCGATTATCAGAACGTGCCGGTACGGGTGGTGCGTCCGGAGTATTTGATCGCGCTCGATCTCGAAGCCGCTTCAAACTGACGTTCCAACCGTCATGACCGACCGCCCCCGCCCCACCCCCGAGCTGCTCGCCGCCCTGCGCGAAGGCAAGCGTGCGCTTCATCAGCAGCAGCGCGAGCTGTCATTGCCGGAAAAAGTGCGCCAGCTGATCGAGCTGCAGAAGATCGACTATGCGATCCGGACGGCGCGCGGCGAGAAGCTGGAATCGTGGCAGCGGCCGTGGGACATCGAACCGTAGCTAGCGCGCGAAGTACCCGCTCACCGTCCGCACCTTCGCCTCCGGCCGCGCCACCTCCACCGTCAATCGCCGCCACTCCCCCGCCTTCCCGCGGTCCTGGGCGACGAACGAGATCAGATACTGGCCGCGCACTTCGTCGCGGATCTGCTGGAACATCGGGAGGATGTCGTTCTTGCGCGGCATGAAGAACATCGACCCGCCGGTCGCGGCCGCGATATTCACAAGCGGGTTGCCGATCTGCTGGCCCCAGGTGACGATGCCGTAGACCGGGATGCCGGTGTCCTTCGCCAGGTGGATCGCCGCCTCCGCCGTCTGCGAGCTCGCCCCTTCGCGGCCGTCGGTGATCACGACGAGGGCGCGCTTGCCGGTCGTCCCGCTGAACTGCTGCAGGCCGAACGCCACGCCGTCGACCGTCGCCGTCATGCCGCTCGGCCGCAGTGACAGCACGGTTTTCTTCAGACTGGCCATGTCGCTGCTCGGCGGATGGAGCAGCCACGGCGCGGCGTCGAACGCGACCATGAACACCTTGTCCCTCGGCGTCACCGTGACGTCGAGGAACTGCGTCGTCATCTCCATCACGCTCATCAGCGACGACTTCATGCTCCCCGACGCATCGATCACCAGCCCGATCGTCACCGGCTCGTCGATCGACTCGCGCACCGTCGCCGTCACCGGCTTCCCTTCGTCGCGAATCGTGAAGTCGGTTGGACTGAGACCGCCGACATTCTTGCCCTCGCGATCGACGACCGTGGCCACGAAGGCGATGGCATGCACGTCGATCTCCGCCGCGATCCCGCCGGCGTTCACGACGCGCGTGTCCTCGGCGGTCGTGCCGTCGTCGAGCGTGGCGACGGCGCGGAAGTAGCCGAACGTCTTCGGCGCCTCGAAGCCGACGCGGAACGGCGGTGCGTCGAAGCGCGCGAGCCGCGCCTCGTTCCAGAACAGCTCGACCGATTTCAGCGTGCGGCCCGCCGGCACCTGCGCGTCGGCTTCGACCTGCACGTTCCCCGACACCTCGTCCGTGACGGGCGAGATCAGCGAAACGCGCGGCGCATCGGCGCGATCGTTCACCGTCGTCACCGCCTCGCCGAGCGCCTTGCCGCCCGCGTCGTACGCGATCGCCTTGATGGTGTGGGAGCGCGGGACGTTGCCGAGGTCGATGCGCGTCTGGAATGGTTGAGTGGTGATGGTCTGGACGCGGACGCCGTCGAGCAGGAACTCGACGCGCGACGCGTTGCCGGCGACGCGCGCCGAGAACTGTGCGCGTCCGGTGATCGAGGCGCGCGACGGCTTCACCAGCGTCACGCTCGCCGTCGCCGGCGCGCTCTTGTCCGCGGCGGGATGATCGTCGAGCTTCTCCAGCTCCGCGCGCGCGCCGGCGGCGAGATTCGATCCCGGCCGCGTCAGCTCCAGCACCTTGCGGAACGCCCGGATCGCGCCGCGGCGATCGCCTTCCTGCCTGCGCACTCCGCCGATGCAGATCCAGGCGTCGGCGGCGTTCTCCTTCGACGCCGAGCTCGTCGCGCGCAGCAGCGCCGACATCCCGCGGTTTTTCTCCGTGTCGCTCCCCATCAGGCAGCGGACGTAATCGGCGTGGATCGACGTCAGCTCCGCAGCGTCGCGATTTCCCGCGCGCTCGTACCCGGCACTCGCCTGCTCGAACTTGTCGCGCGCCTGAGGGAGACGGTTGAAGTTGAGCAGGACGACCGCGAGGAGATGATCGGCGTCGGCGATGCGTCCGGCGGCGCGGATCGCGCTGGCCTGCACGATGTCACGCGACGCCGACGCGGCCGCGGTGAGGAACGCGAGGTAGTCGTTCTCGCTGTCGACGCGCTGAAACGGCGTCACGATCATGCCGGACGGATCGACCGCGAGGATCGACGGCGACGGCGGATTCTGCGCCACCAGTCCCTCGATGGCGCCGACGATCGCGCCGTCGTTCACGCGGACGCGCACGAACGATTCGTAGAACGCGGTGATCGGCGCGTGCTTCTCCGCCTCGACGAGCGCGCGATCGGTCGAGCGGTTGCACGCGCCGCACGACGAGCGGAAATGCACGAGGAGGATTTTGTTCTCCGCCTTCGCCCGCTGCAGCGCGGCGTCGTACCCCTCGGGCCACTCCGCGGCGGAGGCAACGACGGCGAGGAAAAGAGAGAGGAGAACCGCGGCCGGACGCGTGTTCATGGATGCAACGAGAATAGCGCGTTGTTCACGAGCGCGTAACGAACGCGACCGTTTCGTCACTACAGTCGTTGGAGGTGGCAAATGAAACGGTTTCTTCTGATCCTGGCAGCACTCTCTTCTTTCGGACTGGCGGCGCAACCGCGCATCGTGATCGATTCCGGCGCGCAGCGTCGCTGTCCGACGGTGATCGTCTACGAGGGCGGCATCGCCGACAACTTCCAGTTGCCCGCCGATCCGACGCATCGCAGCCTCGCGCTCGACGCCTTCCTGCAGGCGACGGCGATTCCTCAGTTTCCGCCGGTCGGCTACGACGAGAACGGCGAGTGCGACCATCACTTCGGCGACAGCTTCAAGATCGACTCGTGCACGATCTGTTGCGGCATCTGCTCGGCGACGCTGGAGATCACGATGCACGGCTGCGGCTCGGGGCTCGATTGCAACGACAGCATCACGGTCGGGCAGGCGCCGTTCAATAACGGCGGCGGCGTGGTGCTCTGGAACGGCTACGTCAACGGAACCGGTTGCCCCGGTGGCCCCGGCGGCCCGATCGACACGCCGCTCCCGACGAACACGCGCGCGAAGGCAGACAGCGCGCCAAAGAGCCCGGTCGTTGGAACGGCGACGATCGTGAAGAAGATCGAGCTCGATCCGCGGAAGCTCGAGGAGCTGGTGTGCGAGCGGAAGGTGAAGTACCTCGACGTCTACATCCAGGACGATCAGGTGATCGACTCGATGCGGCTGGTCATCACGAAGCCTTAGATGCCCGTGACCCTCACGACTTCCTCGAAGCTCGTGATCCCCTCGGCCAGCTTTCGAAGCGCGGACTGCCGCAGCGTGCGCATTCCGCGCTTCATCGCCGTTTCCTTGATCTTCAGGAAGTCTTCGCCGCGGTCGATGAGGTCGCGGATCGAGTTGTCGATGGTCAGGATCTCGAAGATGCCGGTGCGGCCGAAGTAGCCGGTGTTGCGGCAGCGGATGCAGCCCGCGCCTTCCTTGACGATGATCCGCTTGCCGGCCGGGGCCTGCAGGTTGAGCATCGCCGCCTCTTCGATCGTCAGCGGGCGATTCGTCTTGCAGTCCTCGCAGATCTTGCGCACCAGTCGCTGGGCCATCGCTCCGATCAGCGTCGACGAGATGAGGAACTTCTCGATGCCGAGGTCGACGAGTCGCGTGACGGAGGTCGCGGAATCGTTCGTGTGCAAGGTTGAGAACACGAGGTGTCCGGTCAGCGCGGCCTGCACCGCGTTCTGCGCGGTCTCGCCGTCGCGGATCTCGCCCACCATGATGATGTCGGGGTCCTGGCGCAGGATCGTGCGCAGCGCCGACGGGAACGTGACGCCGATCTTGGCCTGCACCGACGTCTGGTTGAAATCGTCGTGCACCATTTCGATCGGATCCTCGATCGTCGTGATGTTGATCTCCGGCGACGCCAGCGACTTGAGCGCGGAGTAGAGCGTGACCGTCTTGCCCGAGCCGGTCGGACCGGTGACGAGGATGATGCCGTGCGGCCGCTTGATCCAGTCGGAGAAGGTCGACAGCTCGTCTTCGTAGAAGCCGAGGCCGGGAAGCTCGCGCAGCAGGACGTCGGGATCGAAGATGCGCATGACCATCTTCTCGCCGAACGCCGTCGGCAGCGTCGAGACGCGCAGCTCGATCTCTTTGCCGTCGTGCTCGGTCTTGATGCGGCCGTCCTGCGGGCGGCGCTTTTCCGCGATGTCCATGCGGCACATCGTTTTCAGGCGCGAGGTGATGGCGAGGTTCACCAGCTTCGGCACGCGCTGGATCTCGTGGAGCACGCCGTCGATGCGGAAGCGGATCATCGCGTTCTCGCGCTTCGGCTCGATGTGGATGTCGGACGCGCGCGACTCGTACGCGTGCTGCAGGAGGAAGTCGACGGCATTGACGATGTGCTGATCGCTCGCCTCGATCTCCGCGCCCGACTTCAACTTCACGAACTGCTCGAGGTTGCTGAGGTCGATGGTGCCGCGCGCGAGATCGCGTCCCGCCTTCGTCACCGAGGCGCGGAAGCCGTACTGCTCGTTGATCACGCTCATGACGTCGCTCTCGGCGGAGACGACGACCTCGAAATCCTGGCGGGTCAGCTCGCGATAGGAGTCGATGGCCCCGGTGTTGAACGGATTGACCACGGCGACGACGAGCTTTCCGTCGCGCACGGAGACCGGCACCATCCGATGCTTGCGCGCGAACGGCCGCGAGATCTTCGACTCGATCATTTCCATGTCGAGCTTGAGCGGATCGATCTTGAAGAAGTGGAGCCGCGCCTCCTCGGCGATCAATCGCGCGACGAGATAGTCGTCGATGCGCGTGCCGGTGCCGGACGCGTCGGTGAGGTTCATCGCGGCGAGTGCCTTGAACGGACTCGGCTCGTCCTCGGAGCGTCCCTTCGATCCCTTCGACTGCAGGCGCAACTGGCGATCGACGTTGTCGACCTCGGCGCGCTGCTTCTCATCGATGAAGCCGGCGCCATGCAGGAGCTCGCCGAGATACGAGACCGTGATCTCGCGCGACTTCCGGATCGGATTAGCCGGGGTGACGGTCATGGATGCGCTCTGAAACGGATCAGCGGTCGATTCTACTCCGGCGTGGAGCGCGGCCGTCCCGGCCGCAGTCGGCGGGCGTCTCGCCCGTCGACCTTTCGGTGACCGGGCGTGGACGCCCGATCACTGCGGGCGAGGACGCCCGCGCTCCGCCGGCGATAGTGCAGCGCGGCCTTCATGCGATTACCGCAGCCCGCCATGCTGCACCAGCGCCGCGTGTGGCTCTTCGTCGTGTCATAAAAAAGAAGAATGCAGTTCGTCCCCTGACACGGCTTCACGAGCGTCACGTCCTCGGAGGCGAGGAAGTCGGCGACCGCCGAGGCGATGAGAAAGAGCGGGTCGGGATTGTCGGGATGGAAGTGCGTGCGGATGACGTCCTTCTTCACCTCGACGCGGAAGGAGCCGCGGCCTCTCGCCAGCGCTGTATTGAGCGCATCGACATCCTTGCGACGCGGATGCTCGATCAGCCGGCGCGTAATCGCGCGCAGCTCCTTTGCCTTGCGCAGCGTCGAGCCATCGACGTCGGCACGCCCCAGCTTCGCATCGGCCAGCCAGCGACGGAGATCGTCGGGCGTCTGCAGCAGGTCCGCGGGCTCGCCGTCGCGGATGATCTCCGTGTTCAGGAAGTCGATGGCCGGATGACCGGCGATGAAAAGAAACGATGACATCGTTGACAGATTAGGTCCGAGGCACTATAACCGTCAAAATCATACTTTGGAGGTTATAAATTGCAGACAGCACACATCGGCATCAACGTCACCAACCTGGAGCGCTCGCGAGATTTCTACGGCGAGGTCTTCGGCCTTTCCGCGATGGGAGGCTCCGACGCCGCCCCGCGACGCTTCGCCTTCCTCGGCGACGGCACGAACATCGTCCTGACGCTCTGGGAGCAGAGCGAGGGGCGCTTCGAGAACAACCGTCCGGGACTGCACCATCTGTCGTTCAAGGTCCCGTCGATCGATCGCGTGCGCGAGGCGGAGAAGAAGCTGCTGCTGCGCGGCGCGACGTTCGCGTACGAGGGGATCGTCCCGCATGCGGAAGGGGCGCAGTCGGGCGGGATCTTCTTCGAGGATCCGGACGGCTCGCGGCTCGAGATCTTCGCGCCGGGCGGGGCGAGCGAGCAGAAGGCGCCGGGCGAAGGTCCGACGTGCGGGTTTTTCTGATGTACCACGAGGGTGAGCTCGACGTTCAGCGCAAGGCGGGCGTCGCCGATCTGGCGGCGCGCGTCGGTCGCATCATCGGCGGGACGATCCCGCCGGTCGCGGCGCGCTTCATCGAAGCCCGGACGCTGCTGATCGCATCGACCATCGATGACGACGGCCGCGTCCGGGCCTCAACACTCGCCGGCGCGATTCATGTCGACGACGAGCGGACGTTGCGCGTGCGGACTGAATTTGAAGCTGAAGGAGACATCGGCCTGCTCGCCATCGACTTCACCACGCGCCGCCGCATGCGCGTCAACGGAATCGCACGCCGCGACGGCCGCGACCTCGTCATCACGACGACCGAGGTCTACTCGAACTGCCCGCAGTTCATCCATCCGCGGCCGGTGCGTCCCGACACGTCGTCGCCCGAAGCATGGGTGCGCACGAGCGACACGTTCTTCCTCGCCACGGCGCATCCGCAACGCGGCGCCGACGCCTCGCATCGCGGCGGCGATCCCGGCTTCGTCACCTTCGACGGCACGCGCGTCGTCTTCCCCGACTACAGCGGCAACAACATGTTCAATTCGCTCGGCAACCTGGCGGTGAATCCGAACTGCGGGCTGCTCTTCGTCGACTTCGAGAGCGGCGCGATGCTGCAGCTGAGCGGACGCGGGCGGGTGGAATGGGAGAACGAGGAACGGCGCGTGGTGATCGACGTCAGCGCACTTCGATCAGAAATCCCTTGAGATACTCCCCTTCCGGCGCATAGAGCGACACCGGATGATCGGGGCCGGCGCTGAGTCGTCTGATGATCGACGCGCGGCGGCCGGCGTCGAGTGCGGCGGAGAAGATCACCTTCTGAAAGAGATCGAGGTCGATGTGGCCGCTGCAGGAGAAGGTCATCAGCAGGCCGCCCGGCGCGATGAGGCGCATGGCGTAGAGGTTCACGTCCTTGTAGCCGCGCGCCGCGCGCTCGACTTCGCCGCGCGATTTCGCGAACGCCGGCGGGTCGCAGATCACGAAGTCGTAGCGCTCGTTCGCCGCGGCGCGCTGGCGCACGACGCTGAAGCAATCGCCGACGGTGAAGTTTCCTTCGAGCTCGTTCAGCTCGTGGTTCGTGCGCGCGAGCGCGATCGCCGCGTCGGAGACGTCGACGTTCTCCACCTCGCGCGCGCCGCCGGCCGCCGCGTAGACGCCGAAGCCGCCGGTGTACGAGAAGAGATTCAGCACGCGCCGTCCGCCCGACAACCCGCGCGCCAGCGCGCGGTTCTCGCGCTGATCGAGGAAGAAGCCGGTCTTCTGTCCCAGCGTCGGCTCGACGAGAAAGCGCAAGCCGTTCTCGCGGATGTACGCCGGATCTTCCGATCCGGTCGACTCCAGCGGCAGGTGCTCCAGCTTCCGCGCCGGAATGTCGTTCTTGAAGTAGATCCGCTTCGCCTGCAAGGCATCGATCACGACCGGCTTCAACTGCTCCAGTCCGTAATTCGCGATCTCGACGACCAGCAGATCGTCGTAGCGATCGACGACCAGTCCACTGAGGTCATCGCCCTCGGAATGAATGAGCCGCACCGCATTCGTGTAGTCATCGAGCAGCGATGCGCGCCGCGCGACCGCGGCGATGATTCGCGCGCGGATCGTGTCGGGCGTCAGCTCTTCATCACCAAAGGTCAGCGCCCGTAAGCGGATCTGCGAATGCGGCGAATGCAGTCCGCTCGCGACGCGCGTGCCTTGCGGATCGAAGAGGTCGGCGAACGGCGCGTCGTCGGGACCGCTCTCGCGTCCGATCGCGCCGGCGAAAATCCACGGGTGATGCTTCGCCGCCACACGTTCTTTCCCCGCCTTCAGCGTCAATCGTTTGCGGTCCATCGTTCCTCGTATAATCGCGCTCAATGTCCCCAAGACAGTTTCATACCGAGTGTCAGGAAGAAGTCTATCGTCAGGTGAAGTCGTATCTCGATGAGCTGGTCGACGAGCACTTCGACGACGCGGAGCATTGCGACTTCTACCTCAAGTACGGCTCGACCGTGCTGGAGATCTCGATCCATCCGTACCAGGAAGACGACGCGGTGATCGAGATCCTCGCCTTCTGCGTGCAGGGCGTCGAGCCGTCGTTCGAGCTGATGCAGGAGCTGCTCCGCCTGAACACCGAGGTCGTCCTGGGCGCGTTCAGCCTGGTCGGCAAGGACATCTTCTTCTCGCATTCCTTCCTCGGGCGCCGCCTGCGTCCCGAGCAACTGATCGCCTCGCTCGACATCGTGGCCAACGTCTCGGACGAGTACGACGAGCAGATCGTTGACGCGTTCGGCGGTGAAACGGCGATCGAACGTCTTCGTCACGAAACGCGGCAACCACAGCCATCCGCGGAAGCACGGGACGCGGATCGGAATTGAACCGAGCGGCACATCCATTGCTGTTGACGAAGTCCATGACACGTCTCCTGCTCGCCTGCCTCACCGCTGCTCTGCTCGCCTCGTGCAATGGCGGCCGCGAGAGCCGGGCCGCCGAGGAGCCGCTCCCGCAGAAGAATCCGATCACGACCGCGACGTCGCCGCAGGTCAAGCCGGCGGTCGATGTGAAGCAGGAATTGACGACGATCAGCCGCGCGATTCCGCTGTACGCGGGCGCCGCGTATCGCGACGACCTCACGCGCCGCGACACGGTGATGATCAAGAACCAGTACGGGCCGGGCGCCGAGGTCTACACGCTGGCCACTGACGACTCGTTCCCGCAGGTCTACCACTACTACGTCACGTACCTCGCGCAGTTCCGCGCATGGTCGCCGCAGGCGCCGTATCCGCCCGAGCAGCAGAACTGGCGGACGCTCGAAGTGCCGCTGAACCAGGCCATGCAGGACCCGTTCATCCCCGGCGACACGCTTACCCCGACCGGCAAACAGGTGATGTTGCAGATCGCAGAGACCGAGGCCGAGCCGCATACGGTGATTCGGTACATCGTGACTCCGGCACCGGTGCAGACGGCGTCGAAGTAGCTTTTGAGCTGTTGAGCGGTTTAGCGGTTAAGCTCAACAGCTGAACGGCTCAACCGCTCGATCGCTATGTACCCTTTCCGAAGGATCCTCATCCCGACCGACTTCTCCACCGCCTCGGAGTGGGTGTTCGATGACGCTGTGCGTCTCGCGGGATCGACCGGCGCGGAGCTGCTGATCCTGCACATCCGGATGACGCGTACGTCGCATCCGAACGAGCTGCGCTTTCCCGCGGATCCGAAGCTGTACGAGTACGCGGAGCAGTACGAGCTCGATGCGCTGCGCAATCGCGTGAAGCATGCGAACGCCAGCATCACCACGCGGCTCGTCGTGCGGCAGGCGCCCGATCCCGGCGCGGAGATCTGCCGCGTGGCGACGGATGAAAACGTCGACCTCGTCGTCATCGCCACGCACGCGCGGCATCACGTCGCGCACCTGATCATCGGCTCGACGACGATGAACGTCATCACCAACCCGCCCGCGCCGGTGCTCGCCATCCGCTACGGCATCCGCAAACGGACCGGGATGAAGCGGCTCGTGCTGCCGATCCATCCGCAGCAGATGTCGCGTCCCGCGCTCGAGCTCGCGGCGGCCATCGCCATCCGCGGCGGCGGTGAGCTGCATCTGATCACCGTCTGTGAGACCGCCGATCAGAACCGCGCCGAGGAGCAGCTGCGCGACGTCGCCGCGTCGTTTCCGCAGCTGCAGTTGCGGACCGCGACGCTGCGCGGCAGCGACGTGGAGAAGGAGGTCGTGCGATACGTCGAGCACGTCGCCGCCGACATGCTCTTCGTCAACTCGACCGGGGAGCCGGGTCCGGTGAAGCGCGACATCATTCGCGGGGCGGGGGTGCCGGTTATGATCGTGCCAGCCACATGATCATCCGCGAAGCCGTCGAAGCCGACATCCCGCTCATCCTCACTCTCATCCGCGCGCTCGCGGTGTACGAGAAGCTGGAGCACAAGGTCGTCGCCACCGAGGAGGTACTGCGCGAGTCGTTGTTCGGCGCGCGTCCGTACGCGGAGACGCTCATCGCGGAGGAAGACGGCGTGCCGGTCGGCTTCGCGATCTTCTTCCACAATTTCTCGACGTTCATCGGACGTCCCGGCATCTACCTCGAGGACCTATTCGTGAATCCCGAGGCGCGCGGACGCGGCTACGGGAAGGCGCTGCTGGCGCGGCTCGCGGCGATCGCGAAGGAGCGCAACTGCGGCAGACTGGAGTGGTCGGTGCTCGACTGGAACGAGCCATCGATCAACTTCTACAAGGCTCTCGGCGCGGTGCCGCTCGACGACTGGACGATGTTCCGCGTCACGGGCGGCGCGCTCGATGCACTGGCCTCTTACGACGCGAAGTGACGTGCTATTCTCGACGGCCTCTTCACTCCGTGCGGAGTTAGCTCAGTGGTAGAGCTTCTGCTTTACACGCAGGGGGTCGGGGGTTCGAATCCCTCACTCCGCACCAACAATCATGTTCACACTCCGCAAATCGAAACGAGTTCTGCTGCTCGATGACGACGCCTCGATCCAGCGGCTCGTCTCGACGCTGCTGAGGCGCGCCGGTTTCCGTGTCGACGCGGTGAGCCGCGGATCGAAAGCGATCGAGGCGCTGAACGCCGGCGCGTACGACGTGATCCTCCTCGACCTGATGATGCCGACCGAGGGTGGCCTGACCGTGGTCAATCACCTCCGCGAGAAAAATCCGGCGCTGCTCGTGCGCGTGCTGCTCCTCACCTCGACGCCGGAGTCGGTACTGAAGACCCTCGGGCGCGACATCGCCGGCGTGGTGCGCAAGCCGTTCACGACGAAGGAGCTCGTCGACGCGGTCACGCGGGTCTCGAAATTGTGATGATCCGCATGACGACACTCGACGGACGCTTCGCCGTCTGTCGGCTCTCGCCCGATGCGCCGCTCCCGTCGTGGCCGCGCGGCGCGTTCGTCTCGATCACCCGCACACCCGACGAGCTGTCGATCGTCTGCGATGAATCTTCAGTGCCCGATGACGTGCGCGCGGAACGCGACTGGCGCGCGCTGCGCGTCGAAGGACCGATCCCGTTCGAAGTGACCGGCGTCGCCGCCGGGATCTGCGCGCCGCTCGCCGCCGCAGGCATCAGCGTGTTTCTCGTGGCGACGTTCGATACGGACTATCTGCTGGTGAAGGCGGATGCGTACGGGCGGGCGGTGGAGGCGCT